>Ga0326728_10001227_pt1 | contig 92003 bp, 87 predicted proteins | sample MB3enrmetagenome_FD_207602 | JGI IMG/M metagenome (GOLD analysis project Ga0326728, IMG submission 207602) | Lab enriched peat soil microbial communities from McLean, Ithaca, NY, United States - MB31MN | ecosystem: Environmental > Terrestrial > Soil > Wetlands > Peat | place: USA: New York... | reverse complement strand
TGGGGCAGCCAGTATTTGTGGTTGGTTGAGAGGAGCCGGGTTGAGAATTGTGGCTTCCCACCCATCGCGCAGAGAGCGCGCGATGGATGGGGCACTCAGTATTTGTGGTTAGTTAAGAGTGGCGAGTTGAGTGTCGATCTTTCCCAGGTCTGAAAATCCAGACCTGGGGCAGCCGGGTTTTGTGGTGGGTTGAGAGGAGCCGGGTTGAGAATTGTGGCTTCCCACCCATCGCGCAGAGAGCGCGCGATGGATGGGGCACTCAGCATTTGTGGTTGGTTGAGAGGAGCCGGGTTGGGGGTCGTGGTTCCCACCCATCGCGCAGAGAGCGCGCGATGGATGGGGCACTCAGTATTTGTGGTTGGTTGAGAGTGGCGGGCTACGGGGTGCCGGCTTTGCGCACCCTGGGCAGAACCAGCAGCGTGACCGCGAAGAGGCAGACGGATGCCGCCATCCAAGTGAGCTGACCGTGGCGGAGGTCCTGGGCTAGGAGCTTGAGGGCTTCAAGGACTACGACCACATAGGAGAGGCTTGAGAGTTCCGGGCGGGCCGCGCGCGCGCCGATGTAGGCCAGCGCCAGGACCATGGCGCAGAGGGCGAAGCTGCGAATAAACGCCAGATGGTGGACCTGGAGATGGAAGCCTAGCCCAGCCAGAGCGATGAGGGCCTGGGCGAATAGGCCGACGATGGCAAGTACGGTGACGGCGGCGAAGACGTAGCGGGTGAGGCCGGCGAAGGCCGCGGCGCTGGAGCGGACGACGATGTATCCCACAAGAGCGCAGACCGAGGCGAAGAGCACCGCGAAGGTGGGGACTGCCGGCGAGTCTGCGATAAAGACCTGGCCCGAGTAAACAGCCAGCCCGGAGACAAACGTGGCGGTGAGCAGGTAGAGGTCGCCCTGGAGGGCAAGGGCCAGCAGTTTGGTGCGGACGCCGACGAGAGCCGCGGCCAGAGCGGCCAGAGCAAGCCACTCCGGACGGATCGAGGCGGGAACGGCCAGGAAGCTGGCGGTGAGGAAGAGCGCCGCGCTCCAGGTGGCGAAGACGGCGGAGTTGCGCCAGTCGTCGCTTGCGCGCAGCACGGTGAGCAGGATGGCGTAGAGAATTCCGGCGAGCAGGAGGCAGACGAAGCCGAGGACGAAGGCCCGCGAGGCGGGACCGAAGTAGAGCAGGGCGCAGGCGGCGAGGAGGAATGCGGCCACGGTTTGAACCATCTCCGCGACGGAGATGCGGACGCGGCGGCGGCAGGAGGCCCAGAGAACGCTGACGGCTGTAATGGCGAAGAGGATCACGGCCGGGAAGATGAGCGCGGCGGCGGAGAGCTGGGGGTAGTCGGCGTGGTCCGCGGCCGGGCCGCGATAGAGATAGATGAGGAGCCAGACGCCGAGGTCGGCGGCGAAGGCGAGGGGCCAGCGTGCTCCGGGAGCGCGGTCGCGGTTGGCGGAGTACTCGGCGATGGCCATCTGGAAGAGCAGGACGGCGAGGAAAGGCAAGTTGTCGTGGGTGGCGACGGCCAGAGCCAGAGCCAGAGCGGCGGCGGCCAGGTTGGCGATGCGCAGAACGATGACTCGCTCGGGCGAGGAGGCCATGACAAACGCCAGCACCACCATGGCGGCGAGCGCCAGAGCCCCGGCCCATCCGGGCAGCGTGTGGAAGCTGGTGGAAAGCTCCCAGAGCATGGGCGCGAGGATGAGGATGGAGGTGGCTGCGTAGACGGCGCGGGCCGCCGCTTGCGCGACGCGGGCGCTCCATGCCATCCAGGCCAGGGCGTAGAGGATGGCCAGCGGAGCAAGCAGGGCGCTGGGGAGCCAGTGCGACTCGGCTACGGCGCGCAGCAGATATGCGCCGGCGATGCCGAGCAAGGCGCGGCCGAGGACCGGGAAGATGCCGGACTCCTGCGCCTGAGTAAGAGCGGGAAGCAGGGGGGCGGGATTTTCGGCGAGGAGGGGCTCGGCGGGCAGAGGCTCGCGGCCGAGCTCGAGCGCCGCGACGCGGCGTTCGAGCTCGGCCAGTCTTTTGTTTAGCCGGTCGAGCGTGGCGGAGTCGGTCATGGGTTCCACCTTTTCGGCGCGGCCTTGCGATTAGTCGCCGGCTGCCGGTGTGTGATGACTCTCTTCCCAGGGAGGCAGGAACTTGATGAGCACCCAGAGGAAGAAGAAGGGCAGAATGGCGAGGGCGAGGGCGACGAGCAGGCCCTCCTTGGTTACCAGAGCGACCTTGTAGGTGGTGAATCCGAGGAAGCTCTTGGAGAAGAGCTGGCCGCCGATGACGACGTTCCAGCGCATGGCGAAGATACCGATGAGCGCCAGGATGCCGGAGATGGTGCACAGGCGCAGGCGGAGCTTCTCAGGGAACTTTCTGCCGGTGACCTGGAGGATGAAGAGGATGACCAGCGGCGTAACGGTGCCCAGGCAGATCTGAATGAGGATGTGCGGGATGTAGAGCTGCGTGTGCACCATGAAGTTGAGGCTGCGGAAGCTCTCGTCGGCCTCGTAGATGCGGTGGATGAGATCGAGCATCTCAAGCGCGAAGTCGATGATGAAGATGTAGAACATGTACATGGCGATGGTGTCGACACAGCGAGCGTCGATGGGCACCTTGCGCATCTTGCAGGCCACTATGTAAATGAGCATGACGGCGGCGATGCCCGAGACCATGGCGGAGAAGATGAAGACCACCGGCATGAGCGGCGAGGACCACCAGGGATTGGCCTTGATGGAGCCGAAGATGAAGCCCACATATCCGTGCAGGAAGAAGGCCGAGGGGATGCCGATGAGGGTGATGATCCAGCCTACCTTGTTGTCGATGGCCAGGGCGCGCGGGCTGATGTTTTTCGAGCCCATGGTGAGGAACTTGTAGATGAGGCCCTTCAACCCCTTGGTCGTCTGCGAGAAGATGACGATGTCCTTGCGGTAGTCGAGCCAGATCTCAAAGACCAGCACGACCATGAGGTACCAGAGGTAGACGTACCCGAACATGGCCATGGCCGATGTGGGATGCGGCGTCAGGTACATCTCCGGGGAGCGCTCGGGGTGGCCGAGGTGGAGCTGGAGCGGCAAAGGCGCGTCGATGAGAAACGCCAGAGCCGTGAGCAGCGCCAGACGGTAGATGGGCTTGACGGCCTCGACGAGGAAGACGCGCTCAAGCGAGGCGAGGATGAATGCGCCGGCCACCAGGCCGGTGATAAACGGATACAGGACAATGAGGATGCTCCACTGGAGCTCCATCTCATTGGGGTACATGTAACCTTCAACGCCAGTCATATAAATCAGCTCCTAGCTTCTAGCTGCTAGCTTCTAGCTTGTCTTGCTCTTTCTGGCCTCTTTGGCTTTGGGCTGCACGTTGCAGCTAAAAGCTAGAGGCTAGAAGCTAGAAGCTGTGTTTGTTACCGCACCGAACCGTCGAGGCCGTAGTAGAAGGCCTTGGAGCCGGTCGCCATCTGAGGCTTGAGGACCTGCACGTCGTGGGTCTTCAGGAACTCGTGGATGGGGTCCTTGGGGTCCTTCAGGTTGGCCAACTGGCGCGCGCCTGTGGGGCAGTTTTCCACGCAGGCCGTGGTGAGGCCCTTGGTGATGCGGTGATAGCAGAGGGTGCACTTGTCGGCCACATGCTTGGTCGGATGAATGTAGCGGCATCCGTAGGGGCAGGCCTGCACGCAGTAAGCGCAGCCGAGGCAGTAGGTCTGGTCGACGAGGACCGCGCCGTCGGGCGAGACGAAGGTTGCGCCCACCGGGCAGACCTGGGTGCAGGGCGAGTCGGCGCAGGCATTGCACATCTTGGGGACGTAGAAGTATTTTCCCGCGTCCTCTTCCACGATGGGGAAGCCTTCTTTGCCGCCGTCGGGCGAGATGACCTCGGGCTCGGTGAGGTTGTAGTCGGAGACGTGGTAGCGCTCGACCCAGGTGCGGAAGAAGCCGTCGGGAACGTCGTTCTCCGTGGCGCAGGCGCGGACGCAGTTGCCGCAGCCGATGCACTTGGGGATGGAGATCAGCATGCCCCACCAGTGCTCGCTCATGTTGTAGTTGGGCGAGTTCTCGGGGGTGCCGGCGAGCACGGACTCCCATGCCACGGCAGCGGCGGGGAGCAGGACCAGCATATGACGCCGCGAAATGTTCATTTTGCACCTCCAGCGGCGGGCGCAGCGCCCATGGCCGGGCTGTGGGGATTGGTATGACAGGTGGTGCAGGGGAGGCCGCCGGAGTGCTCGTCGATCTTGACCTGCGGGAAGTCCTTGGGCTTGGCAGCGGTGGCCGTGTGGCAACGGGCGCAGAGCACCAGCGGATCGGGCTTGACCGGAATCACCGAGGTGGGATCGTTGGCGTGAGCGGCCAGCGCGCCGTGGCATGCCTCGCAGTTGACATGCGCGTGAACGCCTGCGGCCTTTGCGGTTGCCTGGTCGGTGTGGCAGTCCTCGCAGACCTGGTGGCCGGCGTACTTGACCGGTTTGGCTGCCAGCTCCTGCAGTGCGGCGCCGCGATAATGGCCGTATTCGCCAAACGTCTTGGGGACTACGAAACTGCGCAAGCCCAGGTAGACGAGGAAGCCGATAACAAAGCACGCCGCAAAGCGGAACAGGTGCCCAGTATCTTTAAAAATGTTCATCAGGCCGTCTCCGAAGATACGAAGAGTGCCGGCTCAGGTGTTGTGAGCTGGAACACTCTCGCAGGGACAAGATTCGGGGTTCGGCGATAGGGCTGTATGTGAGATGGCGCACAATCGCGTGTGACGTATTACGGGTTGGGACGGCTGGGCGGCTTTCGCGGTTGCCAGGCGGGAAGGCCCGCGCCGAAGCGGGGCCTTGTGAGGGGGAGGGTGAAGCGTTAGCGGCGGCGGGGAGTCGATTCGCCGCCACGCGGCTGTTCGCGGGATTGAGGGGCGGGACGGGACTGCGGGGCAGGACGGGACTCTACCTGCGGCCTTGATTGAGGGATAGGGCGAGACTCAATCTGCGGTCTTGCCTGAGGCTGGGGCTGCGGCCTGCTGGCAGGCGCGGGGTTGCTTGCCTGCGGCCGCGAATACTGCGGCTGGGGGTTGCTGGGGCGCGCGACCGGCTGGCGGGCGGCACTGGAGGCCGGGCTGGACGGCTGGCTGGGCTGATAGACGCCACGGGTCTGGCTAGGCATCTGCTGCGGAGTCTGGTTGCGCGGCTGGACGTTGCCCGGGTTTGCAGGCTGGTAGTTGCCTCTGGCCGTGCTGCTGGTGGGCATGGAGCCGGAGTTCGAGTTTTGCTGGAAGTGGGGGTTCGTCTGTGCACTGGAGGTCGGGCGGGAAGCGTTCCCGGGCGCGGCGGCCGGACGGGAGGCAGTGAGCGGACGCTGAGCGGCCAGGGTCGTAGGAGCGCCGTGATTCGAGCTGAAGTAGGCGGAGCGATCCTGGCGGGCCGCCTCAGTGTGCTGGGTCTGGAAGGAGGTTGCCTGGGTGTGGCTTTCGCGCTCAGCGATGCGCTCCTCGGCGACGGGTTGGTGATTGATGCCCCCCGGGCCGCCGCTGTAGGCCACGTGGCTGTCTCTCATGACGGCGTGGCTTTCAAATCCCGAACGGTCTTCGTAGACGTTGCGGTAGCTTTCGCCGACGCGCATGTAGGCGCGGTTATAGAGGAAGTCGTGGCCGCGCCAGTAGCCGCCGATAAAGCCGATGCCGAAGTAGCCGAAGCCGTAGTTGACGCCGCCGTAGTAGCCGATGTGGCGGCCCCAGTATCCGGGATGCCAGAAGTAGACGCCGGTCTCCCATCCCCAGTAGCCGGGGGTCCAGAGAGCGCCCTCGTAAGGAGCCGGGACCCAGGTGCCGGGAACCCAGTAGTAGCCGCCGCTGTCGTAGTCGTAGGCCCAGTAGCCGGGGATCCACATCCATCCGGGCTCGGGGCACAGGGGCTGCGCGTAGACGGGCATGATGGGCGGGGCGATGGCGACGCTGACGAAGACTCCGGCATGCGCGGATACGGGAACGATGAAAAACGGAAGCGCAAAGACGAGCAGGAGCGCGAGGCGAGAGAGACGCATGGGAAACCTCCGGAACCGAAAAGCAGCGGACGCGGCCTTTGAAGCCGCGTCCAGTCTACTCTCGATTTAGACCCATGCCGGGCAAGGAAGTTGCGCCTCGTGCCTGGTCAGTACCGGATGCTGAGGCCCATGCCGACCACGCTGCGGGCTTGCAGGTTAACCGGCGTGGTGACAACCGGCGGACCCACCGCGGGGAAGTAGGGATTCGCAACATAGATGGAGCCGATGTTGCCCGCCACCTGGCCCACGCCGATATCGAATGCGAAGTGGGGGTTGTCTCGCTGCGTGACGCGAACGGCATAGTCCAGCGTGGTGGGGATATGCGCGCTCATCAGCGGGTAGCTTGCCGGATTGCAAAGAGATGCCGCCTCGCAGGCATAGAGCGCCGCATTCAGCATCTTGTTCAGGTTCACCGCGGTCTTGGGCTCCTGCGTAAACCCGGCCGAGGGAACGGCAACGATGCCGTGACCGAGGGGCAGGGGAATTCCCAGCCCGCCGAAGAATGCGCCGCCAAAACGCGTGGACTGGCCGCCGATGCCGAAGATGGTGGCGTTGGTGGCCTTCCAGCCGACGTTGGCCAGGAACGGTACCGGCTTCTTGGCCCAGGTCTTGGTCACGGCCACATACACGTCGCCGTTGGTGTACGACTTGGTTGTGGTCCCTCCAAAGAGCTGCGTAGCCAGGGCCGCGCCGCCAGTCGGGCCGAGTATCGAGGACAGATTCGCGGTGGCAAGCGGCGGAATCGCGCCCGAGACGAACCGGTCGTTGGTGCGAAACACGCCGCCAACGGCGATGCCCGGGACCCACTGGCCGCCGGTGCCCTCCTTGAGGGCGACGACCTTGCCGTGGAAGACGTTCATGCCGTTGTAGTGCCACAGGTTGCTCAGCCCGAGCGGCGTGGCCGTAGACGTGGGCTGGTTTCCGAACTGGTGCACGCTGCGCGTGTAGCCGGCCTCAACGCGATTGGCGATGCCCTCGGTGATGCTGAAGGTCTCCACGTTGCCGATCACCGCCGAGGTGTTGATGAAGTGGAAGCCGACTGCCGGGTGGGAGAACGATGCTCCCTTGGCGGAGTAAACGACGTAGGCCGTGGGGGTGAGGAAGCCGCCGGTCTGGCCCTCCAGGGTGAGGTGCTGGGCGGAAGCCGTACCGCAGACGACGAGGGAGAGTGCACAGGCGGCGAGTGCCGCGGGCCTTGCCAGAATGAATTTCACGATTCTCTTGCTCCATGCGGTCTAGGGTGGGGTGCCCGGCCGCGGGAATTTTGTCGAAGTTACAATCTTGTATCACAGCGGCGGGGCAAGTGTCTCTATGCAAGTGGCGGGGTGGTAGACTCTGGCCATGCCGAGGGGTCTATTCATCACGTTCGAGGGGCTGGACGGGTCGGGCAAGACGACCCAGATCCGCAAGCTTGAGACATGGCTCGAGGCGCGGGGCCACGAGGTTGTGGTGACGCGGCAGCCGGGTGGAACGGAGATCGGCGACCGGACGCGGGCGATTCTGCTCGACACGCGGTCAAAGGGCCTGGCGCCGATGGCGGAGATGGCCCTGATGTTTGCCGACCGGGCCCAGTGCATTGCCGAGGTGATCGGGCCGGCGCTCAAGGCGGGCAAGATCGTGCTCTGCGACCGGTTCACGGACTCGTCGGAGGCCTACCAGGGCGGAGGCCGCGAACTCGGCTCGGAGCGGATTCTGGCCATGCACAAATTGATCTGCGGCGACGTGCAGCCGGACCTGACCGTACTGCTGCTGCCCGGCTTTGAGCCCTCACTCAAGCGCGCGCGGCGGCGCAACAAGCGCGAGGAGAAACAGACCGGCAAGAACGAAGGCCGCTTCGAGGCCGAGCAGGACGCGTTCTTCCGGCGAGTGTGGGAGAAGTATCGCGAGATTGCAGCGCGAGAGCCGGAGCGCGTGGCGCTGATCGAAGGGGACCTGGGGATCGACGAGGTCTTCGAGCAGGTGGTGGAGATTGTGAGCGAGCGGCTGGTGGTGGCGGGGAGCTGAGGGGTGGGGTGTTGGCTTGGTAACTTCCGAGTAGGCGATGATCCGCTCGCTACCCAAGCAAGACGCCTGTCATGTTCAGCAAAGCGAAGCGGAGTCGAAACATCTGCGGTTGACTTTCCCAAGCTTCCGGATAGGCGGTGATTCAACCGGAGCAAAGCTGCCATCCTGGAAAACGTGCGCGATCCCGACTTAGCAGGACTAATCCGAGCTATCCCATCCGCCCGAAAGCTCAATGTTCACCTTGAGATCTCGGATGCTAGATGAGAAAACTACTTAAGGTTGGGTATACTCCAGCAAGATGACCCTTGTGACCGACGCGCTCCAAAAATGGGTAACTCTTGTCGCTTCCCTAATAGCGGCCATTGCGAGCGGCTGGAATCTATGGTTGAAATACCGCGAGGGGTCCGACAAAATCAAGATCGTGTGCGGTCTATTCGATCCGCAGATTCGCCCTGGCGAGTGCCTGCACGTGGTCAGTTTATGTGATCATCCGATACGAATTGCCGACTATGGATACGTGATGCGCACAGGCAATCTGCTGTCAATTCCACAATTGGATGTAGACAACCCTAACGACGATGACCATATTACCTACGGCAGCCGGTTACTTGAAACTCGGAACGCGTACTTTGAAGCGGGAAGAATTCTAAGAAGTCGCCCGGTAGGTGTTTATGCCAGAACTACTAGCCAATCTAGGCCGCGTATCGCCTTTCGAGATGACACACCCACCTGGACGTGCTTCTGGCTTTGCCTGAAAATCCGGATGAAAGTTCTCTATGACTGAGAACTTTTCGCTGGATTTGGCTAAATTCAGCAGAGGCGGGCACCCTCATCATGGGTTTATGAGGTCACTGGGATCGGGGTAACCCGCCAGCAGGCGCGTACAGTCAAATGAAAAGGACAGAGTAAGATAAGACCAGCCTAGATTCACAAGAGCGGAAACCCAATGAACAGCGCGGAAATTGAGAAGGCCCTGCATTCACTAGAACAGCAGCACGAAGCCGAGAGGCATAGTCTCGATGCAAAGATTGCGGGTGTCCGTCCGGGCTTAGAGACGGAAGCTGCGAAGTGGATTAACCGTGAAGTGGAGAGCCTGGTCGTGGATGCCCCGGACGTGGTGACTTCACTTGGCATCGAGCGGTTACGAGAGTTCAAGAACCGGGTCAAGGCCCTAAATGCCTCTTTGCCCGAAGTAGTAGCCAATGAAACATCGATGCGTGAAGAGTGGCCGCATAATGCAGCACCACTCGGCCAAGTCAGCTCAATCCTTGCTGAGTCCTACTTCCCAGCCGTTTTTAGAAGGATTGTCAGCCATCTGGGTGCCATTCTCGACGAGTATAAGTTATTGACTGAACCTTGCAGTCAATCCTCTACGTGGTCGAAAGCGGGAAACATATTCAGGTATCGGATACATATAGCATTCAGCTCAGAAGCGATTCCAGCAATTCTTGAGTACGATCAACACTATAAGCATTATCAAGCTGTCGAGTCGGAAATCTCCAAACTCAATAAATCACTGGCCGAAGCACGGGCCAAAGAGCTTTGGGAATCTGCCTAGGGATCTGGTCAGGCGGGTGGCCACGACCTCATGGGAGATTGTCTCTAGCTGAGGGCACCTCCCGGTCCTGATCCACTCCGCGAAGAAAGGGTCGTCGAATCGCATTCTTACTCTGCCTTCCGCCGGGTCGTCGCGCAGGATGCTCTGGTCGTGAAGGCCGCGCAGGGCGGACAGCACGGAGACACTGGAAGGCGGATGAATATCGATATCTAGATAATCAGAATTTTGATAATCAGGAATCAAATAATATGCCGATCCGAGTCCGCCTTCGGCGGACTCTGCAGTTCAGGATGACATCGGAGGAGTTTGGGTTTGTGGTTGGTTTAGGAGTGGCTGGTGGGGTATGTGTTTCCCCGGTCCCCAAAGGCGAGGGACCGGGGGCACCCAACTCCTGGGCCACTCGCGGACTATCATCGAGCTGTGGAAGACGAATTCAAACTGGGCGACATTCTGGCCAATGCGATTACGCATGGGATCGGGGCGGTGCTGGCTGTGGCGGGCGCGGTGTACCTTATCGCCGCCTCGACGCGGGGAGATGCTTGGTGCGTCGCCAGTTGCTCCGTTTTTGCCGTGACGCTGGTGCTGGTGTATCTGTGCTCCACGCTTTACCACTCGCTGGTGCGGACCGGGGCGCGGCATGTGTTTCAGGTGCTGGACCACTCGGCCATTTATCTGCTGATTGCCGGCACCTATACGCCGTTTACGCTGGTCTCGCTGCGGGGGCCGGTGGGCTGGGCGCTGTTTGGCTTTGTGTGGGCGCTGGCGGTGGCCGGGGTTGTCTTCAAGAGCGTGGCGCTGGGCCGGTTTGCCGTGGTGTCGGTGCTGGTCTATTTGTTTCAGGGCTGGGTGGTGGTGTTCGCGGCCCGTCCGCTGCTGGGGGCCATCGGCTGGCACGGGATGATGTGGCTGGGCGCGGGGGGACTGGCTTACACGCTGGGCATCGTGTTCTTTGCCATGGACCGGCTGAGGTACTTTCATGCCACCTGGCATGTGTTTGTGCTGGCAGGGAGCGTGGCGCACTACTTTGCGATTCTCTACTATGTGGTTCCGCGGCGCGGTTGAACGAGAGCGCGGGCTTGCTGGAGAGACGTCCCCTCTGGTCAGTTGAAGTTCGTGCTTTCCCGGGTCTCAAAGTCGAGACCCGGGGCATCCATTTTCGTGGTGGGTTGAGAGTGGTGGGTTGAGAGTGGCGGGTTGGGGGTTGAACCTTCTCCCCTACTTCTTCTTCCACGCGCCTACGATTGCGCCCATCAGCATCATGCCTATGAGCCAGAAGCCGAGGTTGATGCCTACCAGGCTCCAGGGGCGGACTTCGAAGACGTACTCGGTGGCGAAGGTGGTGACGACCAGACCTGCCCAGAGGCTGAAGCCGGTCTGGATGCCACGCAGAGCCGTCTGGGGGCCGGTGATCTGCGTGAGGCAGGCGATGGAGCCGGCGATGACACAGGCGCAAACCAGAGCCACCAAGTATTGCAGGTTGGGATTGACGCCGGAGGACATCAGCCACTCTTTTGTGCGGCCGATGCCGTTGAGCCAGCCGTTCATGAAGCACGAGTACCAGACGGCTTCAAAGACAAAGTTGGCGATGCCGGCGACCAGAATCGCCAGGTAGTTCATCTTGAGATGTCTTGCCTGATCGGTCATTTCTACCTCCGCCGGCCGTGGGGTGTTTGGGGAAGGCCGGCGAAGGCATGGTATCGAATGGATACGGGCACGGCAAGCAGATTTGTTGGCGGCAGCCGGGGCTACGGCTCGTCGGTGAAGATCTCCTCGATGGTGAGGCCAAAGAGCCGGGCCAGCTTGAAGGCCAGCGGCAGGCTGGGGTCGAACTTGCCGGTCTCAATGGCGTTGACGCTCTGGCGCGAGACCTCAAGCCGCTGGGCGAGATCGGCCTGCGACCACTCCCGTTCTGCGCGTAAAACTCTCAGACGGTTCTTCACGACCGGACCCTCAGCCATAGGACCGCGGCGGTGAGGCCGGTGGCGATCCAGAAGAGCGGGTAGACCATGAAGAGGTCGAAGTGCTCGGCGTGCACGAACTTCTCAAGGAATCCCCAGACGCTGACCACCGAGAGGGTTACGCCGGTGCCGCCGAGCAGGGCCTGGACCTGGAGGTTGCGCATGAACTCGTCTTTCTCTTCGGCGAGGTAGATGCCCATGACGATGAGCGAGGCGATGATGGGCAGGGCGGGCAGGACGGCGAGGGCGTAGGCCGGGGCTCCGGTTGGGTGGAAGTGCTTGAGCGCAAGAACCGATACCAGGAGCAAGACGATGTAGATCGTCATGCAGACGCCGAAACGGATGAGGTAGCGGCGTTGGGCAGGGTTGTTTGTGGAGCAGACCATGTCGAGTCTCCTTTTCATAACGACAAGCTAACTTTACATACATTTCGCGGTGATGTCAAGTGTCATTGACATATTTTTCTTCCGATCGCTCGACCGACGTGGGTGGGGTTCGATCTTTCCCACCCTAAGCGCAAAGTGCGCGCTTAGGATGGGGCACCCAGATTCTGTGGTTGATTGAGAGGGCACGGCAGCAATGTTTTCGATGCACAGCCTGCCGGCGACCGATCGGCTATTCTCAACTCGTGGGCTTCAAGGACTTTATCGGTAACGCGACGGCGGTGGGGCATCTGCGCGAGAGCATTCGCGCGGAGCGGTTCCCGCATTCGATGATCCTGGCCGGGCCGAAGGGCGCGGGCAAGTACACGCTGGCGCTGATGCTGGCGCAGGCGGTGAACTGCCTAGAACGCCCTCAGACCGACGGCTTGCCGGACTTCTGCGGCAGCTGCTCGAACTGCGCGCGGATCGGCGAGGCGAGAAATCTGGACGAGCTGGTGGAAGCCGCGGTGGCGACGCGCGACGATATGCGCGATGCGGACAAGCGCGAGACGCGGGTGCTGATTCAGACGCATCCCGACGTGTTGATCGTCCCGCCCGATCCGCCGCAACTGCTGATCAAGCTGGGCCAGGTGCGGCAGGCGATTCATGTGGCGTATTACCGGCCTCCGGTTGAGGCGCGAAGGGCGTTTACGATTTTTACGTCGTCGGCGTTTATGAAAGAGGCGGCGAACAGTTTGCTGAAACTGCTTGAAGAGCCGCCCGAGCATACGTCGCTGATTCTGCTTACGGAGAATCCCCAGGAACTGCTGCCGACGATCCGGTCGCGGGCGGTGATTCATCGGCTGGGCGCGCTTGCGCCGGCGGAGATTGAGGCGGTTCTGGCCAAACGCCGGCCGGAGCTGAGCGCAAAAGACAGGGCGCTGGCGGCGCGGCTGTCAGAGGGCGCTGTGGGGCGGGCGTTGGGCATCGATCTTGCGACGTATCTGGCCAGCCGGCAGGATGCGCTGCTGATTCTCAAGAACGCGCTGCGCGATCCGGACTACTCGGCGCTCTTCCACGCGACGGAAAGCTACCGGGGCGGGGCAGACGGTCAGCAGAAGACGGTGAACCTGCTCAGGGCGATGGGCGCGCTGCTCGAAGACCTGCTGCTGACGGTGGCTGGAACGCCGGAGCTGGTGCGGAACATCGACCTGGGGACGGAGCTGGGGCGGCTGGCCGAGGGGCTGACGGTGGACTGGATCGAAGGCGCGGCGCGGATGCTGGGCCAGGTGGAGCAGGGGATGCGGCGAAATCTGCTGCGGTCGCTCTCGCTCGATGCCATGGCTGTGGGGCTGGAGCGAGGCTAAGGGCGGCCGCGGGCCGTTTTATCCCTTGGCCGGGAGTTGTGTTCCCCGGCGGATTCCTCTATTCTTCGGGCAAGAGATCCTGCAACAGAATCAGAGATCGGCCGGCTGCAAGTGCCGCGCTGAGAGAGGCTTCCCTGCCCCATGCCGCTGAAACTAACAGCCGATTCGTATGAAGCCAGTGCGCCCCAGCATCAGGCAGAGCTTTTCTACCTGCAAAAGCAGATCCAGACGCGGACGCCGATGGTGATTGTGCTTGAAGATGGCGAGCAGATTGAGGGCTGCATCGAGTGGTACGACCGGGAGTCGATCAAGGTGCGCGGAAAGACGAAGGTGCTGGTTTTTAAATCGGCAATTAAATATATGTACAAGGTTGGGGACCAGGGGTAGAGGCGGGGACCTAGGGACTAGGGGCTAGCGACCAAGGGACCAAGGGACCTAGGGACCTAGGGACCTAGGGACCTAGTTTGACGGGGCGTTGCTCTGATTGGTTTGCGCCTCGATTTCAATTCTTTCTTATTTGTAAAGCTTCATCAGGCTGGCTGCGGCCGCTTTGTTTCTGCGCTTATTGCTCGGGGACTATGGTGAAGCGCATGGTGCGGTAGTCGAAGGTGTAGCTCTGCAACTGGCTGAGCGCGTCGACGCCGAGGATGCCGTAAACATCGTCGAGGGCGGCCTGCCCGAGAGGCTCGGTAAGCACACGGACAAAGTGGAGGGTGAAGGGCATCCTGCCAGCCCGCAGGGGCACGGTCTCCGCCACGTATACGGGCTGCGGCTTTTCCCCGGGCACGGTGAACTGGGTGGTCTGCTGGGAGTTGAACTCCGCGGCGTGCTCGTCGAAGTAGCGGGCGGTAAGGTAGGTCTGCTGGCCGCCGGCGTCGAGCGCGAACATGCGGTCGTCGGTGTCGGGATTGGCCTTGTCTCCGGCGCGGCCCAGGGCGACGATGATCTGATCGCCGTCGAGATAGAAGGGGCTGCCGGCGGTGAGCAGCTCGGTGTCTTCATCTGGATCGAGGCGTTTGGACGGGTGAACTTCGATCGTGGAGGCATCGGTGACGGTGATTGCGCCCAATGCCGAGAGGATGGGATAACCGAGGACGCCCTCGACCTGGTACTTGTTGATCGGGAAGTAGTAGTCGTGGTTGTCGAAGACGAAGACGGTTACGTTGTGCAGGGTGAGCCGTCCGCCGACGGTCATGCGGGGAATGACAGCCGAGTGGACCTCGATGGGCTTGCCGGTGAGGGTGTGGATGGTGGCGGTTTCCTCAGAGAGCTTGAGTCCGACCAGGTGCGCGGAGTTGCGATCCATCAGGTTGAAGGGCGCGGTGGGGTCGAACATCCAGCTGCGGGAGACAGAATCAATGAAGACCGGCACGTCGGTGAGCCCGAGGGGGTCGGTGTCGACCTGCATAAAGAATCCGTTGCAGGGATCGATGGTCATGGGGGGATTGTCTTTGGCCAGCGGCAGCAGCTTGACGGGGAGCTCGATGGCATCCTGCTCGTCGGGCGTGAGGACCTTGGCGAGGCGGGTCTCGAGGGTGGCGTAGGCGGCGGCGGCTTTGGCGAGATCGCCGGAGCGGAGGTAGTCCTCGCCGAGCGCCAGGCGGAGGAGCTTTTCGTGGGCCGTATCGCCGGCGGCGGCAAACTTGTCGGCGAGCGGCTCGAGGATTTCGATGGACGCTTTGAGGTTGTTGGAGCGGTTGGCCAGGATGCCGCGATAGAGCTGGGCCTGGTCTTCGGGCAACTGGCCGAGCTGGGCGGCGATCTGCGCGTACTGGTGCACGGCGAGCAGGTTCTGAATGCGAGCGTCGAGCGAGAGACCTGAGGCGGTTCCGGTGCGAACCTGTGCGCCCTGGCCGGAGGGAGGTCCGGCGGGAGCGGGCTGCTGCGCCTGGAGCGCAGGCAAAACGATAAAGACAAGAAGCGCGCAGACGCTGGCCGCGAACCGGATGCCGGGGCGCTCTGTCGGGGAAATCACTCCACAGTCGGCAATCATGGTTAGTTCCGAAGGTATCAGATTGCGCCGGTGGAAGGCTCCCGGTCTTTCGGTGGGGGTGTTCGGTTTGAAACGGCTGACGCACGGGGTGGGCGAGAGCCCGCGAGCCCGTGGCCGCCCGCCGGTCTTTGGACAGGCCTGACCTGTCGGCGGATACACTTGGTCTGAATCATGAAGCGGAAGACGATTGCACATTATGAGGTAGTCCGCAGACTGGGCGCAGGCGGAAGCGGCTCAGTGTACCTGGCCACGGACAAGCTGCTGGAGCGGCCCGTGGTGCTGAAGGTTCTGCGGGCCGGCGCGCGGAGCGCCGAGGAGACGCTGAAGACGGTGCTGCGCGAGGCGCGGCTGGCTTCTGCGATCGACCACCCCAACGTGTGCGCCATCTACGAGGCCGGCGAGAGCGACGGCGAGGCCTGGATCGCAATGCAGTATGTGGTGGGCCAGTCGCTGGACCAGTTGATCGCGCAGGGCCCGGCAGCGCCGCAGTTGGTGCTCTCGGTGGGAATCCAGATCGCCGATGGGCTTGAGGCGGCGCACTCGCTGGGGATCTTTCATCGCGATCTGAAGCCGCAGAATGTGATGCTGACCGAAGGGGGACTGGCAAAGATCCTCGACTTCGGGCTGGCGCGCCGTTTGAATCCGGACGAAGCGATCTTCGATCCCGCGCGGAGCGGTCCGCTGCCGGAGCCGGCGGCAGCGCCGGCCACATTCACGGTGCAGGGCGGCACCATCCGCTACATGGCGCCGGAGCAGTTTGTGACGGGACGCTCGAGCGTGCAGTCCGACGTGTGGGCGCTGGGCGTGGTGCTCTACGAGCTGGCCAGCGGACGGCATCCCTTTGCCCGCCCCGATACCCAGGACAGCGATGCGATTCGCGCGATTCAGTATGAGGAGCCCGAGGACCTGAGCGCGATTGTGCCCGGGATTCCGGCGGGGCTGAAGAGCGCCATTGCGCGCTGCCTGGAGAAGAACCCGGCGGCGCGGTATCTCTCAGCCGGAGAGGTGCGCGAGGCGCTGCGTACGGCGATGCGGGGACTGCCCGCCGACAGCGGCATGGTGGCGCATCGGGAGCCTGCAAACCTGCCCGCCGCGGGAAGCGAGCAGGAGAAACGCGGAGCCGGAATTCTGTCGATGCTGACCGATGTATTCCGCGAGCCCGTGGCGCGGGACACCAACAAGTCGATTGTGGTTGCGCCGTTTGAGAATCTGGGCGGGGCCGGCGTTGCTCCGTTCTTCGGCCTGGCATTGGCCGATGCCATTGCGGCGCGGCTGGCGAGGATTCCCGCGCTGGTGGTGCGGCCTTCGAGCACCGTGAAGGCGCTGGGCGGAGCTGCTGTGGATCCTCTTGCGGCGGGGCAGCGGCTGATGGTGTCGTTTGTGCTGGCCGGCAGCTTTGCGCGGTCTGAAAGTGGATTTGACCTGAACTGGCAACTGCTGGATGTCTCCGAGCAGCGGGTGCGCTCCGGGGGTTCGATGCGGGTGGGCTCGCTGGACCTGATCGCGGTGCAGGCCGAGATGGCCAACGAGGTGTTTGCCGCGCTGCATGGGCTGAGCGCCGACGAGGGCCTGATGCCGGAGACGGCGCGCAGCGGAGCGGAAGCGGCTTCGCTCTCCGACGCGTCGAGCGAGACGTATTTGCAGGCGCGGGCGATGTTGAATGCCTTCCGGATGCGGTCGGGCTCAAAAGACGATCTGGACCGGGCCCACGCACTGTTCAATTCGGTGACGGAGTCGAATCCGAACTATGCGGAAGGGTGGAGCGGGCTGGCGATCACCGAGGTGCAGTACGTGCGCAGCGGCTTCGGCGGGCAGATGCACGTGATGCGCGCGAGGAAGGCGGTCGACCAGGCGCTGAAGCTCGATCCGGCGTCGATCGAGGCCAATCTGTATCGCATCTATATGCTGCTCTCGCGCGGCGAAAAGGAGTCGGCGCGGCACGGCATTGCGGAACTGCTGGAAAACGCCGGTAACGACTGGAACGTGCAGCGCATCGCCGGCATCGCCCTGCGCACGGACGGAATGTACGAGGAGGCACTGAAGCGCTTCAGCCGGTCGCTGACGCTGAACCCTGGCCATGCGGCCATTCTCTACAATCACCGCGCGCGCGTGTACCACTACCAGGGCAAGATGCGGCTGGCCCAGGCGGAACTGGAGAAGGGACTGGCGCTCGAGCCCGAGCATCCGCTGCTGCGCACGTCGGTGGGCTACCAGCAGATGCGAGAGGGCAACCTGACGGCGGCGATTGAGACGCTTGAGGGCGTGCTGCGCGACGACGCGACCGTGCGGATTGCAGTGCCGACGCTGGCCCACTGCTATGTGCAGATCGGCGACCGCGCCAGCGCGACGAAGCTGCTGAACGAGGGCGCGCTGGCCGCGGCCGAGGCAGATAACGAGATGGCCTACCGCCTGGCGACCTACTTTGCCGGCGAAGGCGACTCGAGCGAGGCGCTGCACTGGCTCAGGCGGGCGATTTATCTGGGCAACGAGAACTATCCGTGGTTCAGCAAGAACCCGGCCTGGGACGGGCTGAAGACGAACGCCGATTTTGCGCGGATTCTGGACGACCTGAAGAAGGGCTTCCGGCGCAACCAGAAGACCTGGTCGCGGCTGCTGGCAAATGGGAACGCGGCGGAGTAGGCGGGCGCGATGAGGCGACAACAACGTCGAAATGCCTCATCCATTGCAGACGGGCTATTTCTTTCACCGGGGAAATGCTAGGCCGCGGCTGCAAGCCTCGCGATTTTCGGAAGCTTCTTGCGACGGGCTTGAGCAAACTCCCAGTTCTTCTGTATATCGAACCAAAGGCTGGGCGACGTCCCAAGCGCGGCGCTCAGGCGCAGGGACATTTCGGCCGAAACGCCGGCACGCCGGTTAAGAATCTTCGAGAGCATGACACGCGAAACACCGATGTGAGCGGCTACTTCGCCAATATTGCGGCCTTCAAGAAATTCGCGCAAGACATCGCCGGGATGGGATGGGTTGTGCATCTCAGTCGCCATAATGCCTCCTAGTGGTAGTCCTGATAGTCAACAAGGATTGCATCCTCGCCTTCAAATGCAAACGTCATGCGCCAGTTTCCATTGACCTTGACCGAGTAGTGGCCCGCTAGGTTGCCCTTGAGAGGATGAAACTCCCAGCCTGGAGCAGCCATATCGTGCGGCGTCCTGGCTGCATCCAGGGTCGTCAATTGGACGGTCAATCTGGCTGCATGATGAGGTTGAATGCCTGCCTTGCTTCCGGTCTTGAAGAACGATTCGATTCCCTTGTGCCGGAAGGAGATAATCATGCAAGCAATGTAAACTGTTAATTCTCAGTTGTCAATTGGCCTCATGCCTTTTTCGCTCCCAGGTGAAACAATCGACCTATGAGCGGACCAGCGATAAACTCTGCGGGCATTTACGTTTCGATTCCCTTTTGCCGCTCGAAGTGTACCTACTGCAACTTTGCCTCCGGGGTGTATCCGGCGAGTGAGCATGAGCGCTACGTGGAGCGGCTGGTCGCGGACCTGCGCGGGGCGCGGGGGTGGGCCGAAAGTGTTGGCGCGGAGCTGCCACGGCGGGTGGATACGGTCTACCTGGGCGGCGGAACCCCGAGCCTGCTTGCCCCCGAGCTGCTCACGAAGTTGTTTGGCGCGATCCGCGGCGAGTTCGATGTGGACGCAGATGCCGAGATTACGATGGAGTGCGCGCCGGGGCAACTGGAAGACGCGACTCTGCGGGCGATGGCGGCCTGCGGAGTGAACCGTGTGAGCCTGGGCGTGCAATCGCTTGTTGACGCTGAGGCCCGCGGCAGCGGAAGGCTGCACGATCGAGCCACTGTAGAGCGGGATATCAAGCGGCTGCGCGCGGCGGGGATCGGGAATATCAACGTCGATCTAATCGCGGGCCTCGCCGGGCAGACGCTCGCGTCGTGGGAGGAGTCGCTCACCGCGCTGGTCGATGCGGGCGTGCCTCATGCCAGCGTCTACATGCTGGAGGTGGACGAGGACTCGCGGCTGGGCCGGGAGCTTCTGGCCGGAGGAGCGCGGTACGGCGCGGGACTGGTGCCGAACGACGAGGCCATTGCGCAAATGTACGAGCGGGCTTGCGAACGGCTTGGCGAAGCGGGGCTGGCGCAGTACGAGATCTCGAACTTTGCGCGGGCCGGAGCCGAGTCCAAGCACAATCTGCGCTACTGGCGGCGGGAGCCGTACCTGGGCGTGGGCCTCGATGCTTCCTCGATGCTGCGCGCGGGCGAGGATGTTGTGCGCTCGACGACCGTGGGCGATCTGCGCGAGTATCTCGACGGAGCCGCACCGGTGGAGGTGGTTGCGCTCTCGCCGGACCGGCAGCACGAAGAGGCGTGGTTTCTGGGGCTGCGGCTGAATGCCGGCGTGGAGGTCGCGGCGGTGGATGCGGAGTTCGGAACCGAGCGCGTGAGCGCGGCGATGGATACGGCGTGGCAACTGGCCCAGGACGGGCTGCTCGAAGCTGTCGATGGCCGGGTGCGGCTCACGGCGCAGGGAAGGCTGCTTTCGAACGAAGTGTTCGCGGAGTTTCTCGAAGATGTGGCTCTAGTAGCCGACACCGGAGAGCTCCCCTCAGGGGCTGAAGCCCCGCAGATTGACAGGACTTGATGTACGGGCTAAAGCCCGTACCCTTCAAAAACCGGCAGGCACCGAGTTTTTCAACAGGTTCCCAGTGCGGCACTACTTCCGCTTCGCTTTCTCCTTCGCCGCCAAAACCTGCTTGCGTTCGCGAATGATTTTGGCGCGCTCCTTCTCCGGCAGCGCCAGGATCGTCTTTGTCTTCTTGGGCAGCTTCTCGTAGATCAGCGAGTGGGCGAGGCGGAGTTCCTCCTCGATCTCGCGGGGGCGCAGCGCGTTCCATCGCTCGACGGTAACCCAGGCGGCCTTGGCGAGATAAGGCGAGGCGATGATGCCGTCGCGCTCCAGCATCTCGTGGAAGCGCTCGTGGCCGCAGTGAAACCAGAGGACCCCGGTTCCGATGCCATCGAGGTTGGTCATGGCGAACATCTTGCCGCCGATGGCGCGATCCCCCGCCCAGTAGACAAGATGGTGGCCCCAGTTCACCGTCTCGGCGACGTGCGGCAGGGCCATGCAGATCTCGCGGATGCGTTCGTTATCCATCAATACTTTGCCTCAAAGGCGCGGAAGCGGCGTTCGAGCTCCCACTGCGCGGCGGCCTTCTCGTTGTCGTCGAGGAATTTCTTGCAGGCGGCGGTGGGCTTGTCTCCACCCAGACTCTGACCAGAGCATTGCGGCACGGCGGCGCTGAACTCGTCGGGCCTGGCCCAGAGGCTCGCGCCGGAGAGGAAGTTGTGCTCAAGACCGGTGCGGGCCAACTGCTTGAGGTCGGCGTAGCCGAGGTGGTAGTCGATGGCGGCGCGGGTGTACTCGTGGGTGATGTCGATGCGACTCACGCCTTCGTCGTCTGTCGAGAGCGCGACCGGCACGTGTGCGGCGCGATAGATGGGGAAGGGATGATCGCGGCCCGAGACGCCGAGGATGCCTTCGTTCGAGGAGAGGTTGATCTCGACCATGACGTGCTTGGCGGCCATCTCCTTGAGCAGCCCGGCAGCGTCGTCCTCGTCCATCACGTCCACGCCGTGGCCGATGCGCTCTGCGCCCGCGATCTCGACCGCCTGGCGGATGTGAAAGCGGAGGCCCTCGGGAGGCACGAGGCCCTCTTTGAGTTCGCCGGCGTGAAGCGAGATGGGAACCTTTGGATAGACCGAATGCAGGTAGCCGACCATCTTCATCTGAAGGGTGTAGTCGCGCATGGAGACGAGGCCGTCTTCGGGCTGCACAAAGTTGATGCCGGCGAAGCCTGGCTCCTTTGCGTCGATCGAGGCCTGGATGGTTTCAAATCCGAGGAGGGTCTGGGCAAAGACCTGCTCGGGGGCGCCGGCACGGAGGACCTGGTAGATGAAGCGAACCTGGACCTGGCAGGCAGGCGCGGCCTGTGGAGTTCCGCAGCGTTCGAGCAGGCGGCGGGCTGCCTCAGCCTGGCGGGCCTGTTCGCGGTCGGTTGCGACTTCGTCGCGGAGGCCCTTGTCGAGCAGTTGCTGGCGGAACTGGGTGAGGGCGGCGGGGTCGCCGGTGGCGAGCTGCGGACTCCAGCCGATGGAGCGGGCGACGCTGACGGCATGGCTGAAGGTGGGCGTTGACATCAGCTCGAGATACTGCTGGTTCTGGGCGGCGGCGCGGGAGGCGATCTCATCGATCCACTCGGCGGTGTGGTCCTTGAGGCCACCGTAGCGGCCGAAGGTGGCGAAGAACTGGTCGTGGCCGCTCCAGCCGGCGGTGGGGACAAAGCTGCGCATGGAGAAGGAGTCAACGAGCTTGTCGTAGAGGGTCTGGTTGGCGGAGGTGATCTGGCCGGTGAGGTCGCTGGCCGGGATCTGCTTGTCGCCGCAGGGGGGCTTGGCGAAGGTGAGGGCGACTGTATCGACGCAGACGCCGTCCTGGGCGGCTTCGCGGATGAAGGTCTCGGCATAGACCGCGCCGGAGAGGTGGACGTGCAGGTCCGCTCCCTTGGGAAAGCCGGCGAGGAAGGCGCGCAGCGCCGGGGGGCCCTGGTTGAGAGCGGCCTGGTAGGCGCGGGCGGCGCGGGCCTCGGGCGAGGCGCCCTGGGCGTGAGAGACCGGGCAGAGGGCTAGGGCGGCGGCGAGGGCAAGCGGGGCGAGGAAGCGGAAGCGGATCATGATTGCCATCCAGTGTAGTACGCGGACGCGCCGGGCGTTGTCTCAGTTATTGGGTGGCCGGGCTATCCTTGAAGCGGCGAGGTGAGTCTATATGGGCAGTATGGATATGCGAAAGCTGTTTGCAGTAGTGATTTTGGCCATGCCGTTCGCGGGCGTGACGGGATGGGCCCAGCTTGCGCCCTCGCCGGACGCGCCGCCGGTGAGCACCGCGCCGGCGATGGCTCCCGACGAGGAGCCGGTGGCGACGCTCAAGATGAGCGTGAACCTGGTGGACCTGTTCTTTACGGTGAAGGACAAGAACGGCAACCTGGTTCCGCACCTGACCAAGAGCGATTGCACGATCAGCGAGGACAAGACGCCGCAGACGCTCAAGAACTTTGCCGCGCAGACCGACCTGCCGCTGACCTTGGGAATTCTGCTCGATACCTCGGGGAGCCAGCAGCGCGTTCTGCCGCTTGAGCAGGATGCGGGCACGCAGTTTCTGAACCGGGTGCTGAGAGCGAAGGATGAGGCTTTTCTGGTGTCGTTCGACGTGAACGTTGACCTGCTGCAGGACTACACGAACAGCGCGCGCCAGCTTGCCCAGGGAATGCGCAAGGCCCAGATCAACGACGCGGGCGGCAACGGCGGCTACGGGATTCCCGGCGCGGGCGGCGGCACGGTGCCGACCATCGGCACGCCCAAGGGAACGCTGCTCTACGATGCGATCTATTTGGCGGCAAACGAGAAGCTGACCCAGGAGTCGGGGCGCAAGGCCATGATCATCCTCACCGACGGCGAGGACCAGGGATCGAAGACCAGGATCAACGAGGCGATCGCCGCTGCCGAGAAGAAGAACGTGATCGTGTACATCATTCTGATCGCCGACCGGATGGCATATTACTCGGCGGGTCAGGGCTACTTTGGCTACTCCGCAGCCAAGCGCATCGCCGAGGAGACGGGCGGGCGGCTGATCGACGTGGGCAACAACTCGGAGAAGCTGCGCGTGGCCTTTGAGCAGATCGGCGACGAACTGCGGACGCAGTACCTGGCCAGCTACACGTCTTCGAACACGAAGATGGACGGGACCTTCCGGCGGATTGGGGTGGAATGCGGCGAGGGGACCAAGGTGCAGGTGCGGAAGGGGTACTTTGCGCTGGCGCCGGGATCGGCAGAGTAGGGACCAAGGGACCGAGGGGACAAGGGACCGAGGGACCAAGGGGACAAGGGACCGAGGGACCGAGGGACCAAGGGACCAAGGGGACAAGGGACCGAGGGACCGAGGGACCAAGGGGACAAGGGACCGAGGGAGTTTGACGGGCGGGGAGGCTGATTCCCCGCCCTGTTCTGTTTCTGGACAATCCATTACCCGCGGTGTGGAAGTCCGTAATCTAGCGCTAAAAACAGCTCTTCGGTAGTATCGGCGCAGTAGGGAAAACCTTTAGGAGCAATTTGGGTTTCTACCTTCAGGAATCTACTCCCTCCCCCGAGGCGCACTGTGAAGACCGATATTTCAAGAGGCGAAAACTTTGAGATCAGTCCCCGTTTCCGCACCATGATCGAGGAACGCATTACCCGGCTGGAGCGCGACGCCGCCTTTGACGAGGCGCAGGTCGAGCACCTCCAGGACGACGAGCACATCCACCGCCAGCTCCGGCTGGTGGCCGTGGAGAAGGCCGAGGCGCTGCGCATGAGGCTGTTTCTGGACCGCGCCATCACGCGCCTGGGAGCCGAAGCATGAGTTTATCAAGGAGTGATCCAGCGATCCCCTCCCTGGATCCAAGGGCCGCCTTCGGGCGGCCCTTTTTTTTGCCCGCCTCGGCTTCTGGAGCCGAATAACCGTTCGATTTTCCTTGCGGCGGTCCGTGCAGGGCGCGGATAGACTGAATTGTCGGTAATTCAACTGGTTCGAGGAGGAGTGAATGAGGGATTTTGCGCGCCGTGTGAGTTCGGTTCGTGTGTGGCTGCTGCTGGCTATGATCTGTTTTTCGGTTCTGGCCGCATTGTGCGGGGCGGAACGCGCGCGGGCGCAGAGCGCGCCGGCGGCTCAGGCCGCCCAGCCAGCGCAGGCGCAGACGCCGGCCGCTGAGCAAAAGCAGGCCTACGCGCTGCCACCCGAGAAGCTGGCCAAGGCCGTCCGGTTGAGCCGCATCCGCAACCTGCTTGAGATCACGGGCGGCGTGTGGGACATCGTATTCCTTTGGCTGCTGCTCCGATTCCGTGCCTGGTCGGTGCTGGAGGCGTGGGCGGTTCGGCTGACGGAGAAGCGGTGGGTGCAGGGGCTGGTCTTCTTTGCCGCGTTCCTGGTAATTACCTCGGTGGCCGGACTGCCGTTCGGGATCGCCGGCCACTATGAGAGCCGCAGCTACGGCATCAGCGTACAGAGCTGGGGAGGCTGGTGGTGGGACGCGGCCAAGGGGCTCGCCGTGTCGCTGGTAGTTGGCTCGCCGGTGCTGCTGCTCTTCCACTGGATTGTGAAGCGCTGGCCGCGGCGGTACTGGCTTGGCATCTGGGTGGCGACGCTGCCGCTGACGCTGATCGCTATCTTCGCCTCGCCGCTGGTGATCGATCCCTTGTTCAACAAGTTCGAGCCGCTGACGGCCCATCACGCGCCGCTGGTCGACAAGCTTGAGACGGTGGTGAGCCGCACGGGCATCGATATTCCGCCGAGCCGCATGTTTTTGATGAAGGCCAGCGAAAAGTACAACGGCATCAACGCGTATGTGACCGGCATCGGGGCCAGCAAGCGATACGTAATGTGGGATACGGCCACCGACCGGCTGGCCGACGACGAGGTGCTGTTCATCTTTGGCCACGAGAGCGGGCACTATGTGCTGGGCCACATCCCCAAGATGCTAGCGATCAATATGGCGGGGACGTTCTTTCTGTTTTGGGCCTGCGCGTGGGGCGCGTCGTGGATGGTGCGGCGGTTTGGGCCGCGCTGGGGGATGGAAGGGCTTGAGGCGCGGGCCGGCTTTGTGGTGCTGCTGTTTGTCATCTCGATTGCCAGCTTTGTGCTTCAGCCGCTTTCGAACGGCGTGAGCCGATACTTTGAGCACCAGGCCGATGTCTACGGGCAGGAGGCGATTCACGGCATCGTGGCCGATCCACAGAAGACCGCGGTGGCGGCCTTCAACCATCTTGGCGAGGCGTGGCTTGAAGATCCGAATCCGAGTCCGTTGATCGAGATCTGGCTCTACAACCACCCTTCGGTGCAGAGCCGTGCAAGGTTTGCGGAAGGGTACGATCCGTGGGCAAACGGTGGCAGCGGAGAGTTCTTCGCAAAGTAGGCTTTGGCGCGCTCGGATGCGCTGAAGGGGGCTTGTGCGTTCCCGGGTCTCAAATGGCAGGTGGCCCAACCAACATCCGTGAAGATATGCGCGGAGAGTGATGAAGCTGTGCCCCGTTCATCGCGTTTTTTGCGATGAGCGGGAGGTGCTGGGATCGGGTAGTCTGGGTTGGTTCTGATGAAGAGTACCTCTTGTGTTTTGGATGGACAATGGGCAAGTGTCCAGATGGCTCGGTTATCTGTCCGAGGTTCCAGCATACCTCCCGCTCATCGCGATGAGGCCGCGATGAACGGGGCACAACTGCTTCTGGCTCGGTGCATTTTTTGCGTCCTTTCACCGAGCCACCGGCCGATCTGTGCGCAATAGAAATCAGGTAGTCCCTTACTGCACCGTGAACGACTTGTCCACGATCGCATTCGGCCCGCGGCCCACCGGCATCAGCGTGAACAGCGAGCGGGAGGCGGTGCGGACCACGGCAACGTCTCCAGAGCGCGAGTCGACCACAAAAAGCAGCAGGCCGTTGCTTGAAAAGGCCATCGCGGCGGGACCGTCGCCGACGTTCATCGAGCCGATGCGGCGGCCGTCGTCGATCGAGTAGACGGTGACGTACTGGGAGCTGAGGTTGGCAACGTAGAGCAGCGAGTTGTCTGCCGAGACCAGGCCGCGAACCGGCGTGTCGCCCATAAGATATGCGCCGGAGACGTCGTTGGTGTTGGTGATGACCTCTGAGACCGAGTTCGAGAGCGAGTTGGAGACGAACAGCTCGCCGGTGTCGGGTTTGAGGGCGATATGGACCGGGGCGCGGCCCACGTCCATAAGAGCCAGCAGCCGGTCTGGCTGCGATGCGCCGTTGGCGTTGCGGGCCAGCGCGAGCACCATGACCTGATGGCCGGCGGCGCAGGGAATGAAGGCCTTCGAGGAATCCGGCAGGATGACCGGGTCGCCCGCCCCGGGACAGCCGGGAAAGACGCTGCGCACGCGGTTCGTTAGCGGATCGATAACAGAGACGGAGTTTCCGCCCCGGTTTGAGACCACCAGCGTTTTGCCGTCGGCGGCGATGCGAGCCGCGTCGGGCTGTTCGCCCGCACCGATTTCGGCGATCTCGCGGCGGGCCTTGAGATCGACAACCGAGACAAGGTTTGACCCGAGGCTGGCGATGTAGGCGGTGCTGCCGGCCGCATCGAGATCGATGGATACAGGCTGGCGGCGCAGCGGAACGGTGGCGGCGACCGCGTTGCGCGCGGCATCAATAATTGCGAGAGACCCGTTGCCGCCCGGCGCGCCCGCGCTGACCACGTAGATCTCGTTGCGGGTGGGGCTGGCGGCCAGGGCAACCGGATTCTGGCCCACGGCGATCTCGCGATCGACACGGACATCGACGACATCGATAACGGTGACGGTGGCGCTGGCGCCGTTGGTCACATAAGCGTATTCGCGGTAGTTGGCCGGGTAGTCGGGAAAGTCGTGGGAGCGGCATGCGTCCAAAGCCAGCGCGAGGACGCCGAGCGCGAGCAGGCCGGCGGCCTTTTGGGCGATGTGCGGCAGGGCTGGTGCTGTGCTACAGGGTCTGCGGCCGTTTGTCTGCCGGTGGTGCACTTCGGTTGCGAGTGGTTTTGCTGCCAGCGGCATGAGCGGCCCCTTACGCCCCAAGTTTAATGGTTGACGATGGCCGGGAGCAATTTGCGGAGGGCGGAAGGAGAAGCGGGCAGTGCGTTGCGGTTGTTCGGCGGGGTTCTGTTGAACCTTCCACTCAAAAGGAAAAGGCGTCAGCCGGAGCTGACGCCATGGAATCGGAGGAGGGCCGAGATTCGTCGATCTAGCGGTCGCCGCTGACGCGCGCGGCAGCAACTGCCGGTGCAACAACGAGGCCGATGAACGCGAGGGCGATGATTAGATCATGCATGTATGTTGCTCCCGGGGCGGTTTGGTATTCCGCCCTCCACATTCATGTTCGGTGGCCTCAGAGAAAACTGGAATCCCACAAACAATGTGTTTCAAAAGCGAACAAAGTGCTATGCGGATACAACGAAAGCAGTATGGACTGCGCAAATGGCCGTTACTCCGCCTCATCTTCCGCGGCGCCGGAACTGGCGGCGACGATTGCTGGTGCAATTACCATGGCGACAAATGAGAGCGCAATAAGAAGGTCGTGCATTGGGTTTTTCTCCTTGTGGGCGGATGTGTATCGTTCTTACACAGTCATCTTGCGGTCATAGCCGAAAAAGAGAAATCCCACAAAGACCGCCTGCGCCGTCTTTTGAGTTGTATTGGGGATACAACGAAAGTTAGTACCTGCGCGCGGGGCAGGAGTTACCAACTGGGGATCTGCCTGAATGGGCGGGCCGGGGAACTGCTGAGGGGAGCCGTGAGCCGCGCCCGTCGCCTGCCGGGAAGGACCCGGGGCAACAGGAGACGATCTCGTAAATCTAACGGCGGGGCGCTCGATCGCGGAGGACGCCAGCCTGGGTTGAGGGCGAAAGGGGAAGAGGGAGAAGCGAAGGGGCCTGTTACTCGGCCTCTTCGCTGGCTCCGGTGGTGGCGGCAACGATTGCGGGTGCGATTACCATCCCGACGAACGTGAGGGCGATGAGCAAATCATGCATGGTGGACTTCTCTCCTTGGGCGGCTTCCAGAGCCGGCCTACTTATGCATGATGTGCCAGATGAGAGAGAAGAGAAATCCCACAAAGAAGGGGATGGGGGGGACGGCTGGGGGGAGGGGTATACAGAGTTAGTTGTATAAAGTTTTGCGACCGCGCCGCCGAGAGGGCTCCCGGCGGCGCAGTGGATCTACCGGGCGGAGGTTTCGGCGCGCCTCTGGCCGATGGCCTTGAGCGCGAGCCAGGCAACGTAGCCGAGCTGGATTGCCCAGACGACCGCGTAAGACGCAACCGTATAAAGGTGGTTGAGTTGGGCCACGATCTGCGCCTTGTTGGGATCGCCGAAGGCGGGCGAGGGCGGCGCGACGATGAGCACGCACCACACCGCGTAGAGGAGCAATGCGACGGGGACAACAGCGAAGATGCGGACCAATGTCTTCATAAGCAAACCTCCAGAAGGCTCACGCCGTTAGGCGTTGAGCGCTTCCTCTGCCTCCTCGGCTCGGATCTCCTGCTGACGGCGCTCGACGGCAAAGCGTAGCGCGAGAATGAGCAGCCCCCAGGCGACCCAGGCCAGCACGTTCCAACCAAAGGCGTGCAGCATGGTGGGGTCCTTGATGCCGGAGTCGCCCGAGCCGCCGAAGACCGGGGCCGGATGCTGGGTGCGCCACCAGCGGTTGGACATGTAGACGATGGGCACATCGAGCGCGCCGAAGATGCCGAGCACGGCGGCCAGGGTCTGCATCTGCGGACCGGCGGCAAAGCGGCGCAGCAGCAGGTAGCTGACGTAGATGAGCCATAGCACTAGCGTGGTGGTCAGGCGCGCGTCCCAGGTCCACCACATGCCCCATGCGCGGCGTCCCCACAGGGGACCGGTGATGAGCACGATGGTGCAAAAGACCACGCCGACCTCGGCGCCGGCAACGGCCCAGGCGTCGGCCTTTTCGGCGCTGTCGGGGCTGTTGCGCCGGTAGGCCAGGAAGCCGATGGACCCGGCGAGCGAGATGGCGAAGAACAGAAAGGCCACCATCGCCGAAGGCACGTGGTAGTAGAAGATGCGCTGCACCTCGCCCATGGTCTGCTCGGTGGGAGCGACGTAGATGGCCTGGTAGTATCCCCAGACCAGGAGGACGAGGGTAATGGCGGGGTAGAGGGTAAGGGCTAAGCGTCTCATTGGGGAAATCCTGAACTGGCTATTTCAGTTTACGATGGGCGGGCAGGGCTCGGCGGGAGTATCGGGAAATCCTAGGATACCGGCGGAATCGTCCAGTGGCGCGTCCGCGACTCAGGCAGCCCTGGAGCGCGGCTTAACCCGATTCCACGACTTGTCTCTCGACGCAACCCAAAGATCGTGACCACTTTGCAGGCCGATCCAGAATTGAGCGGAGTTGCCGAAGTAACGGCTCAGGCGCAAAGCTGTGTCCGCGGTGATGCCTCGCTTGCCGCGCACCAGATCGTTGACCCGGGGAGCCGAAATATTCAGGTCCTTCGCGAGCCGGTACGGGGTGAGATCCAGAGGCTGCATGAACTCCGTAAGCAGGATCTCGCCGGGATGTAAGGAAAAGGCAAAGGGAATGTTGTCCATAATCTCTCCTAGTGGTAGTCGACGATCTCAACGTCGGCAGCATCGCGATCAAGCCACGAGAAGCAGAGCCGGTATTGGTCGTTGATGCGGATGCTGTGCTGCCCCTTGCGATCTCCCTTCAATGCTTCGAGACGATTGCCTCCTGGGACGGTGAGATCAGTAAGACTCGTGGCCCAATGCAGGATGGCTAGCTTCTTTAAAGCTGCGGTTCTGAGGCCGGCCGGGATGCGGCGGCTCTTGCCCGTCTCCCAGAGCAATTCGGTGTCAGCGTCCTTGAAGCTCTTGATCAAAGCAAAAGCATAACGGATTCCGTTATGAACGTCAACCGTTCAATGGCGCGCTCGGGGGACGCAGCGCCATAAGTGGATGCTGGTATCCAGAAGAAACCTATCGCTCATTCATCTCGTCCCGTGTGAATTTGCGAACTGCGTTTACGTGGCTAAGGCGCTGCATCAGCGCGTCATAGGCCTGTGCAGCGCTGGTCCGGGAGGTTTATTGAGCCAGCCACTCGCGGAATTCTGCGTTCAGGGTCGTCCTCGGCGCTGAGAGTGATGTTCTTCACCCGAAACCAGCGTACACGAAGCTCGTGTACTTGCACCCCTCCCCGCGCTCACTTGTAAATCAGATGGATCGTCGTTTCCGTGGATGGACAGGCTACTTGAACTGCCGCGACATCGAAGCGCGGCGCGGTGAGCAGAACCCGGGGATTGTTGGCGAAGCCGAACCCCTCTTTAGGAATCCCCAGCATATTGCGATCCTGCTTATGGTTCCCGTTCTCGTCGTGCAGCACGGCAATCGAATACCGGCCGGCAGGCACCTGCAACGTCACCGAAGTCGCACTGCCCGTAATCGGATTTGGGCGGTGGAAGTAGGCCTTGGAATTGTCCTCCGGCCATCCGTCGGAAGAGGTGAATAGCGATATGCCAAGGTCGCCCTTTTGATTCCGAAAGCCGTCTACGTGAATGGTCAGCGCGCACGGGGAACTCTGCGCATGGGCCTGGCCGGGCGCATACGCAAAAGCCGCGGCGGCAAGCAGGGAAACGATCGCTTTCTTTACCACTCAGCCTCCTGTTGGGTACGCGGAGGCCTGACCCTCCACATTTTTCTGGCTAACTTTTTCGGTGGAACGCCGGGTCCGACTCCAGCGGCGCTTACTCCGCGTGCAGCACCGTCTCAAACAGCAGCAAACTCACCGTTGTGAAGATGATGTCGTAGGCTACCAGCATCTTGATCCAGAGATCGGGGTCGCCGTCGCCGGTAAGAATGGAGCCCGTGGCCAGCACCATGGCCAGCAGCGCGGGAATGAAGATAGGGAAGAGGATGATCGAAAGCACCAGCTCGCGGCTGCGGCTGCTCATGGCCAGCGCTGCAAAGAATACGCCGTTTGCCACCAGCGCCCAGGTGCCGAGCGGGAGCACGAGGGCCAGCTTCCACCCCTGCCCTGCTACCTGGAGGTTATAGAGGATGAAGAAGACCGGCGCCAGCACCACCTGGACAATGGATACAAACAAAAAGTTGGCGATGACCTTGGCCAGATAAAGTTCGGCCTCAGGGGCCGGGGCCATGCGCTGGGCGTCCATCACCTGGTGGCGGATCTCGCGGGTCCAGGCCTGGTTCAAAGCACTCACGGACGCAAACATGGTGGCCACGCACAGCACGCCGCCGGCGATCTGCTGGCTGAACTCGCCCCTCGGGTCAAAGGCCAGGGAGAAGAGCACCACCACCAGCCCGGAGAAAAACAGCATGGAGATGATGGCGTCAAACGAGCGCCACTCGATGCGCAGGTCTTTGGCGAGGTGGGTCCAGAGGGGGCTTTTCATGGGCGGGCCTCCTGTGGATGGGCGGCTTTGGTCAGGTCGGCGGTCTCGACGGGTGCATCGAGCGAGCGAGCGGCGCGGAGGTAGTCCTCGGGCGTGACGACAAGCTGAGTGCCGCGGCTTCCGGCCGAGACGCTTATCCTGTCAAACAACTCCACGGTTTCGTCCACATAGACCGGGTAAGCCTTCTTTGCGCCAAAGACCGTGACGCCGCCGCGGATGTAGCCGGTGAGCGGCTGTACGTCCTTGAGCGAAACCATCTCCGCCTTGCGCATGCCCGCGGCGCGGGCCAGCTTCTTGAAGTCGAGCTCGGCGTCGCCGGGGATGACGGCAAAGGCGTACGAATTCACGCCGCCGGTCGTGAGCAGCGTCTTGAATACCTGCTCTGGCGGCATGCCGATCTTTTTTGCCACCGTGGTCGCGGACAAATCTTCCGGATCGACCTCGTATTCGATGAGATCGAACGAAATACCCAGTGATTCGAGCAGGCGCGCGCCGTTGGTCTTCATAGCGTGGGGCTCCCGGGTTCAAGCGATGCTACGCGGCCGGCGCGCAGGGTCAGAACCCAGTCGGCGATGGGCGCGGCCAGCTCGCGCTGGTGAGTCGTCAGCGCGATGGTGCGGTTGGACTGGCGGAACTTGGCCAGCAGCTCGACCATCTGGTGAGCGCTCTCGACATCCATGTTCGAAAAAGGCTCGTCGAGCAGCAGCAGTTCGGGGACGGGCATCAACACCCGGGCCAGCGAGGTGCGCTGGCGCATTCCCTGCGAGTACTGGCCGAGGGTGCGGGTGAGCGCGGGGTCCAGACCCACCTGGCGGAGAACCTCTTCGGGCGAAAGGCACTCGCGTCCCGCATAAAGGCTGGCAAAGTAGCGCAGATTCTCTGTTGCGGTGAGCTCGTCGTAGAGCATGGGCGCGTGGCTCATGTAGCCGATGCGGGCCCGCGCCTCCTGTGGCTCGTGGTCGCCGAAGACCCGGACTTTGCCGAAGGTGGGCCTCAGCAGGCCGGCCAGAACGCGCAGCAGCGTGGACTTGCCCGCGCCGTTTTCACCGAGCAGCACGTAGCAGCGGCCCGGCTCAAAGTCGACCGAGACCTGGCGAAGAGCCGCGAAGGCGCCGAAGAGCTTTGAGACCTCAACGACCCGGGCGCAGAGGGCCGGGCCTGAGGAATCGTGTGGCGCGGCCTCTGGAGCGTGGTCAGGCATTGGTTTCGGAAGAGAGCTTAATTGGAAGCGGTTTGGTTGTTTGCCGGAGTTGCCGCCGAAGCCGTCTTGGCGGGCGCTGCGCCGTTCTGCGCGGGAGCGTACTTGCTGGCGCACTTGGCCTGGAGCACGGTGGCGTGAAAGACGCCGTCGCGGCCATAGGTACCCTCGGCCAACGCCTGGGCATCGTCCTTGAAGGTGTCCGGGGGCGGTTCCGCGCCCTTGTACTCCACTTTGAGCACGCGGCCCTGTGCGGCGTTCGCCGTGTGGCTCTCAAACTCGTTCATCACGAATTCCACATGGGTGCCGCTCTGCTCGATGGAGCCGGGCTTGACGAAGCCCTCGACGCGGAGCTGGCTGTGATAGGCCTTGTCGCCGAGGCCGCCGAGTTCGGCGATGGTGACGTAGTAGCTCTTGGAGGAGCTGACGCCGGAGAGTGCTAGCCAGGCAATAGTGCCGACGATGACAACGACGGCAATGCCGACACGAATTGTGTTCTTGGGGATCTGCATACGCTACATCAACGATACGGGGGGAACGGTCCGGGGTCAACCGGTTCGTTCCACGAGTGGGACGCTGGAGAACAGCGGGGGAGGGCTTAAAGGGTTGGGGAAAGCCGGGGAAGCGACGCCTGACAGGACAGCGCTAGTTCTCGTTGCCGTGGGGAGCCCGGTTTTGCTGGAAAAATGCAACCACCGCTGGCAGGAGAATCATCGCCACAAAGCCAAGACCGATGAGGAAATCGACCATTCAGGCACCTTCTTTTGTCTCCGGGCTGCACTGCGCCGCTCCCGACAGGACTACACACAAGTTATCTTGATCCATGTGACAAGAAAATGGCGCTTGAAGGGGAGTCCGTCTCCCTATTTCGTAACAGCGGCCAGTTACCCTCCCAGCGCCATCAACGCGCCGGAAGAACTCTGGCGGAGAGCGCAAATCGAGACGGATCATTGGGATGTGAGGCTTTCAAGGATCATGTTACCCGGTGGTTACTAAAGATCCCAGGCCATCCAGTATTTCGCCCGGCGCGGGCAAACTTGCATGGGTGTGTGGATAACCAGTGCAAATCTCAATTCAGTCTCAAGGCGAAGCCCGCAAAGGGTCGAGAAGTTGTAATGCGCGCTCTGCCGGACCGGGGCGGAACTATGTGGGCAAAGGGGGCTTAAACAGGATAGCTCGGACCGATGTTCAGTCCGAGCCGGATGGTGCAATCAGCGAACGCGAGATTAGAATGGTTATGAAGCCATTTAAAATGAGGTGATTATGGTTCCGGATCGTGGTTGCCGGTCTGCCAGATGTAGGCCAGGATAGCCGGTCCAATTACTAAGGCAACAAAAGCGAGGCCTAGCAGGAAATCAGTCATGGGGGGGTGTAGGATCTCCGAGTTCTGGTTTTTCGACGTGCTTTCTGCTACACCGAATAGTACCCCAAGGATGCGCAAAGTGACATCAGAAAAGTAACATATTTCGTCGAATTACTAAAGTATTCGTTCTTGCATACTTATAGTGGAGGAAAGTAACCCACTCTAAAGATCAGGGCGCCTCCGCGAGGACCGAGGCGGCGCGGTCCAGTGCCTGTTCCAGCACGACGAGCTGGCGGGAGGCGCGGGAGACATCGCGTGCGTCGATCGCCTCATTGACACCGGGGATCACGACGGCCGCATAGCCCGTAAACTCGCCCGGCGCATAGATCGAGTGCCGGTACCAGGGGCGATTGGGCAGCCCGTCGGCAGAGAGCAGCGCGCTCTCAACCTGACGAAGACTGTGGTTCAGACGGTTCAGGTCCCCTGAGGCGGCGGCTTGCTGTGCCGAGGCATGCTCGGCGGCGGCGAGCAGCCGGGTGGCGGCGGCCCGCGCCGGGGCAAAATCAAGGTGCGAGAGGCCGGCGGCAGAGGCCTTCTTCTCCGCGGCGTCGAGGTACGAGGCGATCTCGCGGGCGTAGGCCGTGTAGTCGTAGGGCAGCACGTCCGCGCCGGCCATGCGGATGGTCTCAAGGCCCATGACGCGCGCCATCTGCTGCAGGTAGAGAAAGTGGGGATCGGCGTTGAAGACGAACCATGCGTAGTTGTCGAAGGCCGAGTGGTAGACGCCGTAGGAGCCCTCGGAACCGATGTCGGTGGAAGGCACGCCCGTGTGCTGAAGGAAAGGCGTGAAGTCGGAGCCGGAGCCGAGATCGCCCACGCGCACGTCCTCATCGGTAGCCGTAGCGTTGGAGCCGCGGTGCTCGTTCTGCGGCGGGTGGCTGCTCTTCCACTGGTCGTAGACGCTGCGGCCGGCCGGGCTGGGAACGGCCTTTGCAACGTCGCGCACAAACTGCCTGAGCGAGGGGACGGCCGCGGCAGAGAAATTGGAGCCGGAGACTGCCACATCGGTGTTGAAGTAGGCGACGGCGTGCTGGAGATCGGACTGGTGCTGCTCGACCCACTCGGTCGAGCCGATGAGACCCTGCTCCTCGGCGTCCCAGCTGGCGAATACGATGGTCCGCCTGGGCCGCCAGCCGTGGCGGAGCAGCTCGCCTACTCCGTGCACCGCTTCAAGCAGGGCCGCAGTACCGCTCGATGGATCGACTGCGCCGTACACCCAGGCGTCGCGGTGGTTGCCGGTAACGACCCAGGCGTCGGGATCCTGTGTGCCGGGAATCTTGCCGATCACATCCCATATCGTGCGGCGCTGATAGTCCTGATCGCTGACCAGATGCACCTTCACCCCGCCGGGACCGACGTGGTAGCGGAAGGGCAAACCGCCTTGCCAACCCTGCGGAACGCCCGGCCCTTTGAGCGCCTGAAGAATCGGCGCGGCATCGTGGTAGCTCAACGGAATGGAGACGATGTGGGGCTGGTTTGTGGGCGTCACGCGGGCCGAGTCCGGCAGATTGGGCGTGGAAGCGACGCCGGGAGTTTCCGGGTCGCCGGCATAGCGAGACAGATTCTGCACCGAGCCGCGCTGCACGCCTGTCTCCGGACGCCATGGGCCGAGCGGCCACGGATCGCCTTTGACGTATCCGTCGTCCTGCGGGTCGGAGTAGAGGATGACACCCTTTGCGCCGCGCTGCTCGGCGAGGTAGACCTTGATGCCGCGGAAGTTCTGCCCGTAGCGGCAGAGGACGATCTTGCCGCGCACCTCGACCTTCAGCGCTTCGAGCTGGTTGAAGTCCTCAAGGCGGCAGTAGTTGCCAAAGACCGCCTCGGCGGTCACGTCTCCGGAGCCCGAGGAGCCGTTGAAGGCCATCACGACGCGGGGATTGTCGGCGGCGATGTCTCCGGTGACGTGCTCGGGCGTTGGACCGCTCATCAGCTGCTTGCCGTTGGCATCGACCGCCGTAACCTGAACACGGCGCGGATAGTTGATAAGCACGCGGTAGGGGACGATCTCGGTCTCAAGGCCGGCGGCGCGGAACTTCTGGGCAACGTACTGCGCGGTCTTCAGGTCCTGCGGCGTTCCGGCCATGTGCGGCACAGAGGTCAGATACTTCAGTTCCTGCCCGGCTAGAACAGCATCGGGAACCGCGAGGAACTGGGCCTCGATCTTCGCTTCGGCAGCGGAGTCGCGAAAGCCGGTAACGGACTGCGGAGCCGACTGAGCCGGCAGAACGGATGAGAAGCAGAGCGGTGCAAGCAGAAAAAGGCAGAGGCGCGGACGGCGCAGGGGCATCGGGAGTTCCTCGCGGAAGTGGGGCCGCCGCGGCAGAATGCGAGGCCGCGGCGGTTCAAGTTGACTCCCCAGATTACAACGGCGCGCCCGGTGGCGCTTGTGCTCAGACAGTTGGCTGCGGCTGGGCGCAGTGGGCGCAGCGGCGGGCGGCGATGGGAATCTCGCTGAGGCATTCGGCGCACAGCTTGGTGGTGGGCTCAGCCGGAGCCTCCGCGGGGGCCTTCTTGAGCTTACTAAGCAGGTGGTTCATGGGCACCACGATGCAGAAGTAGACGACGCTGGCCACGATGAGGAAGCTGACGGCGGCATTGAAGAAGTTGCCTACCTTGATGTGTGCGCCATGAAAATCCAGAATGACCGAGGAGAAGTCGGGCTTGCCGACGGTGGCGGCGATAAGCGGGTTCAAAACGTCTCCGACCAGCGACGCCACGATGGAGTTGAATGCCGCGCCGAGGATGACGGCAACGGCCAGGTCGACGACGTTGCCGCGCAGGATGAAGTCACGAAAACCTTTGAGCATGGGTCTCTCCTCGCGCCGGGGGGACGAGCGCTCTGAAACTGAGTGGAAGTGAATTGAGTTCAGTTTATATGGGCGCGAAGGCTTCGAGCGTCCTGGTTCCATTTGTCGGGGATTTCCCCGTCCGTAAACCCCCGGGGTATGAGTGAATCAACGATCTATTGTTTTCAACAGGTTAGTGGGTTGATATCGAGATTTCGGCGATTGTTTTCAATACTTTACGATTTTCTATCTTGAAAACAAGGGAGTTATGGCCGAGGTCTGCCCGTTTCGCGAGTGAAAGCTGCCCTATGTGAGACTTACGCTTCGCAGGCTTTCCAGCAGTTCTAAGAACCAGTGTAGCGAAATCGTGGAAATTGTCGGCAACACAGCGCGGAAACAACTCGCTGAATCGGCGGGAGATAGTTTCGGCCGTGGGTTGTGGGGGGTTGACGGGAAGGTTTCGCCGCTGCCCTACGGGACGCGCGGTACCCTCAACTTGATAAGATTCCGCGCGAGATCGGCGCCACCCGCCGATCTCACAAGAAACAAGAGAAACCTCTTTCCTTCTACCAGCCCTCGCCTGAAGGCACCGCTCGGAGAGCGATCTTCTTATCAAGAGCAATGGCTTTCATCTTCGCCGTTAACCTAACGAAGTCAGCTTTACCATCGATTTGAACAAATTCCGATTGCATTTCGATCCGCTCCTGCTCCGTAAGATAGGGTGCGATTTCATCACGGTTTGTCTCGTAGCTTGACCGAATCAGTGCCGCCTTTGTCTCAATCTCAACGACAGTACCTATCAACTCAAGTATTCCGATAGCGACCACTAATCCCGCGAGTCTCAATCCCAGCTTAATAACAGGACGCTCCAGAACTCCTCCTAACCTACCGACCCAACCCCATACACCCTGTGGCAGAATCATCCTCCACTCCATTGGGGAAGTCTTCGAGAGAAACCTCCAAATCTGCAGTGCCATCGCAATAAATATCAAAAGCGAAAGGCAAAGACACGCCTCTGTTGGAAGGAGGTTCAACGGCGCATCTCGATATGAGACGTCGTCAAGTTTTTGCGATCCAAGTGTCACTGCATGGTAGATGCCTGATACGAAACTGATGGTCTTGGGTCCGGCTGTGTCGAGTAAGCGAGTGACGGCCCATTCAACCAGAGCAGCGATGACAAAGAGCAACCACGTCTTCCAATTCTTTAGGTTTTCCATGCGCTTCGTCTCCTCGATTGTGACCCGCCACGCTCTTTATCAGCACCCGATAATCGGAGATTATCGGCTTTGGTTTGATTGCGAGTATAGCTCGTAGTCATAGCTGGGGCTATGTGCAAGTCAGAAGCCCTCTATAACAGGTGGCCTATCTCAGCGATTTCGCCCCAAAATGAGGGTGCCCCCGGTCCCTCAACTTGATAGGATTCCGCGTAAGGTAGGACCGCTTTCGCTGGCTCTTTCTTACCACTCTCTGAGCACGCCGAATACATCCAGTTGCGCATCTTTGCTGAGCAGCAGGAGATCTTCCCCGATGGCCTGCGCGGCAAGCATTCGGTCAAAGGGGTCGCGGTGCTCGGCCGGCAGACGGCCTGCTCTCAGGGCATGCTCGACGGAGATGGGCAGCAGCAGAAAGCCCGCCTGGGTGATGCGGGGAACAAAGTCCTCAACCAGATCGCGCGCATCGGGGAGCTTGCCGTTGCGGTACTTGGTTGCTATCTCCCAGGCCGAAGCGGCGGAGACCAGAACCTCGTTTCGGTCGGAAGCGAGCAGTTGATGAGCGCGTTCGGAGAGCAGGTCGGGACGAAAGGCAGACCACAGCAGCACGTGGGTGTCGAGCAGAACCCTCATTCCCCTTCCCCATTCCAGAGCCGTAGTTCGTCCTCGGGGAGGGGATCGAAGAACTCAGGCCCCACATCGCCGCGGCCGAGCAGAAATCCGATGCGGCGGCTGGCTGCGGGAGGGTCCACCGGAACGAGCCGCACTACGGGCTTGCGCTCCCGTCCCGAGGTAATTTGGACATCCTCGCCATTGAGGGCGCGCTGAACGAGATTGGAGAGGTTGGTCTTGGCTTCGAAGATGGTGGCTCTGTGCATGATCTAGCCTGCTAAGCTATATTAGCTAGGATGCTATGTCTTGTCAATGAACGAATCGAGCAGGTGTGGAACAGCCGGACTGAGCGCAATCCCGGCGACATGATGGGTGCGCGTATCGCTTGCCGGTTCGCTTCATTTGCTTTGCCGATTCCGCATTCGCGTCCGCGACAGGTTTTCAATTGTCTCAGGCTCAGAACTTTCCTATGAGTACGCGGAACCGGGCCTTGCCATTTTCATCGAAGCTCAGAGCCACTCCCGCTGCGCCGAGCGGTACGGGCAGGAAGATACCCGTGGAGGTGCTTTGATGGGTCTGCCAGCCTGCCGATCCGAAGTCGAGGGCTCCCACCTCATACCACGCCCCGAATCCGGGGGTAAGCAGTGGATGGCGGGTGGCGCGGTCGCGGAAGATGAAGCCGCCGCTGGCGATCGCGACCGTGTTGGCGTGAAACTCCTGATAGCGGTAGGCAGCGAGCTGGCTCATGCCTCCGGCGGTGAACTGCTCGAAGTAATCGAGCTTGCGGCCCAGGCTCGTATCGAACTGGTTCATGGCAAAGACAGTTGCCAGCCTGCCGAGCGAATGGAGTGTGCTGAACTCGTTTTCGATGTAGGGGTAGGAGACATTGCGGAAGCTGTATCCCGCGGAGCCTTCGAGTCTTGTGCCACGGCTCGGGAGTCCGCCGGAGTCCTGTGTGTTGAGGATCCATCGAACTTCGGGCGACGCGTACCCCCCGCTCACCGCCTTGACTCCATCGACAGCCGGAGCACTGCTATACGCGTCGTAGCCGGCCTGGAAGCCGAGGCTGAACTGAGCGTCCCGCCATGTCCCCACACCCGCGTAGAATGAGCCCCCGGCGCGATCCCGAGTGGCCGCGAAGCGGACAGGGCCGGTGTAGCTGTTCACGTGCAATCGCTGAACCACGATGCCCGGAGCGATGAAGTAGGAAGTGCCTGCGAAGGGTCTATAGTACTCGGTAGTGAGGCCCGGGTCGTAGCCGATGTCCATCGCGCTTACGATGCGCGACTTGTAGGCGTTTTGAAACACGACCGAATAGGAGAGCCGCAGGCTGGCGCGGTCCGGTTCGCCGGCCGAGCCCGCGTAGCTCACGGAAGGCCGCACCAGGATCTCGTCACTGGAGCGCGGTGTGAAGTCCACCCGGTAGCCCGCTGGTTTTCCCGGCTCCTGCTGCCACTCGTACGATGCTCCCGGAATCGCCGTGGAGATGACCATGCCGTTGATCACGTCCTGAAGCTCGTGTTCGGGCACGATGCGGCCGTCGAACCTGCGCTGGAGTTCGGCCTGAGCCTTTTGCTGGAATGACTCTTGAGAGCTTGCAACGGCCACGACCCGGCCCTCTCGCTCGACCGTACGCATGCGATCCCCGCGGTATTGAAGATAGGTTTTCCATTCCTCGGCGGAGACCTCGAATGGCTCGAGATCGGCGGCGTGCTCCTGGGCCGCCTTGTACCCGCCCGCGATGATCTCTTCCGCGTTTTTGTAGCTCGTTGTGCTCAGGCGGGGAAGATCGATCAGAATCACCAGGTCTGCCCCGGCCAGAGAGGCGCGCTCGTTTTGCACGCTCTCCACCCCCGCGGTCCGGCGGAGAATATCGGGGAGCGTCTTGAGATCGTCGGGAGATACGGTGGGGAACTTGAAGGCGACGGCAATCACCTTCTGCGCCCCCATTTCCCGCGCCACTTCCACCGGGATGTTATGAATGACGCCGCCATCGACAAGAACCATTCCTCCGAGCTTTACCGGAGCGAAGATGCCCGGTATGGACATGGTGGCGCGCATGGCCAGAGCCAGCGAGCCCTGGTTGAGAATCACGTCCTTGCCGGCGATCAGATCGGTGGCAACGCAGCGGAAGGGCGTGGGCAGTTCGTCGAAGCTGCGCAGATCGGAGTACGGCAAAGTGGCTCGATTGAGAAGCAGCGACACCGGTTCGCCGGAGTTCAATCCGGATGGGACGGAAAAACCCTTGCCAAAGGTGACCGTGAGATCGCCAAAGGTCCGATTCCATTTTTGCTTTTCGACGATCGGCTGGTCGGAGAACTTCGGACTCGGGTTGAGGAGAGTGTCGAAGTCAATTTGGTGCACAAGTGCAAGAATCTGCTTCGAATCCATCCCCGCCGAGTATAGACCTCCGACCAGCCCGCCCATGCTGGTGCCGGCCACTTCGTCGATGGGAATGCGATGCTCCTCAAAGTAGCGCAGCACGCCGATGTGGGCCAGGCCCAGCGCTCCGCCTCCACTGAACGCCACGCCCACCCGCGGCCGGGTGGAGCTCTGAACCTGCGCGTACAGTTGCATGGCGCATGCGGCCAGCAGAAGGGCAACGGCTTTTGAGGCAAGTTTCATGGTGACGGCCAGCCCGGTGCGTTTTCTTGTCGATTTGAGAGTAAGTGTAGCGCAGGTTCAAGGGGCGCTGCTGAACGATTCGCGTGCGATCTGTGGCGGAGGGCAGTCAACAATTGCGCCAGCCACCTTGACCAGCCACAGATTGGGCCCTGGGCCACCGCAGGGAGTCGATCTTTCCCGGGTCTCAAGATCGAGATCGGGGGCATCCATCAACATCCAACCAAATCGCTCTGCGGTTACTGATCGAATAAGAAGAACTTAAGCCCAAAAAGGATAAACACTGACCCTGCCGCAAAGAAGACGAGTCGCCCCAGCCATCTTGGTATTGGGCGGCCCTGTTCGTTTGTTGGTCCCCCTAAAATGCGCCCGGTATCGAACTGTTTAATAAAGATGGAGCAGGCAATAGCACCAAATCCGACAATGATCGACAGAATTGCCTTACCTTCTGTCATTCCTGCCATCTGATCCTCTTTTCGCGTTGGAACTAGCAGGTGCTGGTTTAGTCTTGCGAGCTACCTGCCTTTTGCCATCTGCTTGAGCGCTTCCCCATACGGCGCGCGCAGCACGCCGCGCTCGGTGAAGATGGCCGTTACGTACTTGTTCGGCGTCACGTCAAAGGCCGGGTTGCGGATGCCTACCCCGTTGGGCGTGAGCTGGGTTCCGGCGTGGTGGGTGACTTCGCGGGCCGAGCGCTCCTCGATGGGGATGGCGCTGCCGTCCGCAGTGGCGAGGTCGATCGTCGACCACGGGGCGGCGACGTAGAACGGGATGCCGTGCTCTTTGGCGAGGATGGCGACGTTGTAGGTGCCGATCTTGTTGGCCACGTCGCCGTTGGCGGCGATGCGGTCCGCGCCCACTACGACGGCCTGAATCTTGCCGGCGCGCATGATGCTGGCGGCCATGTTGTCGCAGATGACGGTGGTGGGAATGTGGTCGGCCATCAGCTCCCATGCCGTGAGGCGCGCGCCCTGAAGGAAGGGCCGGGTCTCGTCGGCGTAGACGTGGATCTTTTTGCCCTGCTCGACAGCCGAGCGGATGACACCCAGAGCCGTGCCGTAGCCGCACGTCGCCAGAGCGCCGGCGTTACAGTGCGTGAGCACTCCTCCCTCGGCCGGCAGCAGCGCTCCGCCGAATGCGCCCATGGCCTTGCAGGCGGCGATGTCTTCCTCGTACATGGCGTGGGCTTCGGCGAGGAGCTTTTCCTTGACATCGGCGATTGAAGCGCCCGCGGCGAGCAGGGTCGCGAAGACGCGCTTCATGCGGTCGATGGCCCAGAAGAGGTTCACCGCCGTGGGCCGGGTTCCGGCCAGATGCGCGCATATCTTTTCAAACTCGGGAGCAAACTCCTTTGCCGTGGCGGCCTTTGTGGCAAGAGCGCCCAGGGCAACGCCGTAAGCCGCGGAGACGCCGATGGCCGGCGCGCCGCGCACCACCATGGTGACGATGATGTTGGCTACGTCCTCGTAGGTGGTGGCCAGAACGTAGGTCTCCTCAAGGGGGAGCCTGGTCTGATCGAGAAAACGAACGCCTTCGGGGGTCCAGTTCAGTGTGGGAATCATGCCCTTCCAGTTTAAACGGCGGTGGATGCCCGAACCGGCGCTCTCGTGAGACGGCTTCTGGACTCACCCCTGTGCGAGTCCGTAAAGTTGAGGTAGAACGCCAAGGAGAACCGCATTGCCGAATCTAGCCCCAACCGACCTGATGATTGTGCTGATCTACTTCTTTTTCACGGTCAGCATTGGGGTGGGGCTGAAGGCGTTTGTGTCTTCAAGCGAGAGTTTTCTGCTGGCCGGGCGCAAGATGCCGGCATGGCTCGCCGGGTTGGCGATGGCCGGAGCGAGCCTGGGCGCTGTGGAGGTTCTGGCCATGGGCGCGGCGGGCGCGCGCTTCGGGCCGGTGAGCGCCGGGTTCTTCGGCGTGGGCGCGGTTGTGCCGCTGCTGTTTGCGGCGCTCTACCTGGTTCCGGCCTATGCGGCGTCCAAGGCGCGGTCGCTGCCTGAGTATCTCGCGATTCGCTTCGACGCCAAGACGCGGCTCGCGGGCGCGGTGGCGTCGCTGGCCGGGTCGCTGGTGATGGCGGCGCTGGCGCTTTATGCCATGGCGCGGGTGGGCGCGGCTCTGCGGCTCATTGACGCGATGTTCCGCTACCCAAACATCAAGATGGAGTGGCAACTGCTGCTGGCCGTGGTGGTGCCGGCGGCGTTCGCGCTGCTGGTGGTGCTGCTGGGCGGGTTGGGCGCAACGCTCTACGCGCAGGTGGTGCAGTTCTCCGTGCTGGTGTTCGGATTCCTGCCCATGGTGCTGCTGGGCTTGAAGCAGGTGGGCGGCTGGGACGGGATGCACGCGGCGTTTTCGGCGGCCATCGTGGGCCAGGATCCGGTTCCGGTTGGATTGAGCGCGCTGGCTGCGGCGGCGCTGCTGGGCGTGGTTCTGACGGCCGGGGCAGCCTGCGCGGATATGAGCCTGATGCAGGCTGCGCTCGCGGCCGAGAGCCCGCGGATGGCGCGGCGGTCGGCATTGATCGCAGCCGGTGCAAGAGCCGTGCTGCCGCTGCTTCTGGTTGTGCCCGGAGTGCTGGCGGTCAGCCTGCCGACTCCACACACGGCGATCACGATTCATAACGAAAACGGCGCAATCGTGCACGACATCCAGGTGGTTCCGCAGGCTCAGGATCAGGGGCTCGGGCTGGTTCCGGTTGCGACCGATCAGGTGGCCGACCCAATGAGCGGAAACCTGCTCAAAGACGCAAAAGGCCGGCTGCTGTTCGATTACACGCTGGCGACGCCGTTTCTGCTGCCGCACAATCTGCCCACGGGACTGCTGGGGCTGGGCCTGGCCGGACTGCTGGCCTGCCTGGTGAGCAGTGTGATGGGGCGGATCTCAGGCTTCAATACCGTGTTTGTCCTGGACGTCTATCAGGCGCGCCTGCGCAAGGATGCGAGTGAGAAGCATCTGGTGCTTGTCGCTCGGCTTACGGCGCTCGTGGCGGCGATTGCGGCCTCGGCGCTGGCCTGGGGTGGATTGCACCTGAAGGGTATTCCTGACCTGCTCGATCTGCTGGCGGTGGCACTGGCCGTAGTGTTTGCGCCGGTGGCCGCGACCTTTGTGCTGGGCGCGCTATGGAAGCGGACGAGCGCCGCGGGCGCGTTTGCGGGGATGGCGGCAGGATTCGTAGCCGCTCTGCTGCACTGGGGGCTAACCGTTCCGGCCGGATACACGCGGGGACTTGCCGGCGGATGGATCGCACCGCTGCATCATCCGCATAGCATGTTGGCGCAGAACGCGGGCACGGCGATCTGCGCGATGCTTGCGAACGTTCTGCTTGCCGTGGCGGTGAGCCTCTGTTCCGAGGCAAAGACCGAGAGCGAGAGTATGGAACTGGTTGCGGCGGCGAAGCCTGCGCGGGTGATCGCGTGGTGGAAGCGGCCGGCGGGCGTGGCTGCGTTGATTCTCGTGGCCGCTACAGTTGTGGCGCTGGTGTTTGTGTAAGAGGAGAGAGATGGATATCGATCTGCGAATTCCGCTGGGGATGATGCTGTCCATGACGGGCGCTGTGCTCGCGGCATTTGGACTGGCGACGCGCAACGTGCCTGATATGTATGCGAAGAGCCTGGGCATCAATGGAAACCTATGGTGGGGCATGGTGGTGCTGGCCTTCGGCCTGGTGGTGCTGAACCTGGGCCGCAGAGGCCAGGGACGGATTGAGATGCGTAAGAAGGCGGAGAAGAAGGGCTAGGGGCTAGGGGCTAGGGACTAGGGACTAGGGACTAGGGAGTTAGACTTTGCGGGTGTGCAGGGAGACTCTTTCAATCAAACTTCAGTGCAATGCGGACAGGCGGATTAGCTGTAACGCGGAGCGCCGGGCCGGCTGTGAAGCGGGGCTCCGAGCAAGATGCGATGCGGCCGCCTACCCGGCAGAAACGCGGATACCGGCCTGGCATCCCGGAGGGATGCTTCGAAAATAGCCCGGGGTGAAACCCTGGGTTAGAGCGCCACTCAGATTGATACCGTCCCGTAGGGACGGTGCGAAACGATTCACCACATAAACTCGAAGACAGGCGATGACAAAAAAACTACGTGTAGGCATTGTGTTTGGGGGCCGCAGCGGCGAGCATGAGGTTTCGCTGCTCTCGGCGGCTTCGATTCTGAAGGCGATCGACCGCAAGAAGTTCGACGTGACTCCGATCGGGATCACGAAAGAGGGCCGGTGGCTGGGCGCCTCTGACGCGCACGGGTTGCTCCAGGGCGACGAGCACGTGGTGGCGCGTCATCTGCGCGCTGGCGATCCGGAGGCGACGCCGGGAGCGCGCCTGCTGCACGAAGGCATCCCCACGCTCATGGCGCCGGAACCGGTGCGCGGAGCGACTGAGAAGCTTCCGCTCGATGTGGTCTTTCCGGTTCTTCACGGAACCTTCGGCGAGGATGGGACGATTCAGGGATTGTTTGAGCTGGCGGGAATCGCCTACGTAGGCTCGGGCGTTCTGGGCTCGTCGGCGGGCATGGATAAGGACGTGATGAAGCGCCTCTTCGCGCAATCTCGCCTGCCCATCGTCAAACACATCACGGTGCTGCGCTCGGAGTGGGAGTCCTCGCCGCGCAAGACCGTCGCGAAGATCGAGGCCTCGCTCAAGTACCCGCTCTTTATCAAGCCCGCAAACCTGGGCTCGTCGGTCGGCATCAGCAAGGCGCATGACCGCAAGGAACTCGGCCCCGCGCTCACCGAAGCCGCAAAGTACGACCGCAAGCTGGTGATCGAAGAGGGCGTCGAAGGCAAGAAGAGCCGGGCTCGCGAGTTGGAAGTTGCGGTGCTCGGCAACGACTCGCCTGAAGCAAGCGTGGTGGGCGAGATCATTCCCGGCAAGGAGTTCTACGACTACGAGGCCAAGTATCTTTCGGAGGGCTCGGTGCCAGTCATCCCCGCAAAGCTCACCAAGGCCGAGTCAAAGCAGATACGAGAGATGGCGGTGGCGGCCTTCAAAGCCTGCGATCTCTCCGGGTTGGCTCGCGTGGACTTCCTCATGGAGCCCGACGGCAAGCGCCGCATCTACCTCAACGAGGTCAACACCCTGCCGGGCTTCACCTCCATCAGCATGTATCCGAAGCTGTGGGAGGCCTCGGGGATCAAGTACAAGGAACTGATCACGCGGCTGATTGAGCTGGCGCTGGAGCGCAAGGCGGAGAAGGACCGGACGGTCTACTGCAGGGACTGAGAAGCAGGGACTGAGGGACTAGGGACGAGGGAAGCGCCTGCCCGTCTGCTTACACCCACGCACAGACCAGCGTACCCACCCCTGAAGGCGAGAGCCTCAGCCCGTCGGCGCGGTTGCGGAAGTAGAGTTCATTCAGTTGCTCGATTCCCACCTGCTCCGTCCTGTCGAATCCTGCACGGCGGAGTTCGTGCTCCAACTCTCGCGGCGAGAGGAAGAGCCGCAACGGTTCGCCGGCGGCGGCTAGGCGTTTGGAGAGTCCATCGAATATCTTTCGCCTTGGCGGGGTGAGAGTATCCGGCGCATCCACGGTATCGAAAACGATTCCCGTGCCGTGGGGCAGGCCACCGACCGTGGCCAGCGTCGCGCGAAAGCCATCGATGGTGAGGTAAGGAACGATTCCTACCCAACTGAAGAACGCCGGCATGCCGCTATCGAACCCGGCCTCGGCGAGTCCTTCGGCCAGTTGCTTGTGTTCGAGATCGAGCGGGACGAAAGTTAGACCGTCTGGCACGGCGATTCCCGCTTCGGCCAGCTTCCTCTGTTTCCATGCCTGTGTTGCCGGAAAGTCAACCTCAAAGACTCGCAGTGTCGGAAATGGATTGCGATAAGCAAAGGTATCAAGGCCCGCACCCAGGATCACGTATTGCACGATGCCGTTTGCAACAGCATAGGCCAGCCGGTCCTCAACGTAGCGGGTTCGCGCCGCCATGAAGCCGCGGAAATCCCGCGCCACGCGGTGCATGGCCCGCTCCAGATCCCGCTTGTAGCCGTTGCCGAGCAGCGGCAATGCGATGGGATCGTCGAGCACCGGCGGGAGGTCCACCAACTGGTGCGCGGCACGGCGAATGGCCACGCGAAGAGCGGTCTGGCTGGCGCGGCCGGGCTTCATGGTTCAATTTTATCGAGATGGCTGCCTTCCCACCCTTGACGCGATCTAACTGCGTCAAGGGTGGGGCGTCGGCGTTGGAACTTGTTGGAGCGCGGTTTGGAGCACCGGCGCATTCCCTCAGGGGCTAAAGCCCGCCGGTTTGCTGAACTCCTGCGTACGGGCTAAAGCCCGTACCCTTCACAAAACTTCTGCGCACTGAGTTATTCAACAAGTTCTTAGAACCGACCCGGCTTGCTCAGCCATCCGTCCATGTAATCGAAGGCGCGCTTGTAGGTGTCGCCGTACTCGGGTTTGCACGGCGCCATATTGTGATTTGCGCCCTCGACGCCCACGTACTGCTTATCTTTCGCGGCCGAGAGGTCGTATGTGATTTCGAGCAGCACGAGGTCGGCCCCGCAACCCGCTGCCACAACCAGAGTCGGCACGTGGATGCCTTCCACGTTGCCCTCCATGCTGTCGCCGGAACTGGTCCAGTCGATGCCGGTGATGTTATCGGCGGTCTGGTGGAAGTCCGGCTTAACGCGGATGGCATCGAAGGACAGGTAATGCTTCACAGTCACGTTGACAGTGGTTTGAGCAAGCAGGTCCTGCTGGTCGGGCCGTTGCGATGGCCCGCCAACACCGGCGATCACCTGTGTGGACTGCGTTCCGTCGGCCTTCAAGAGTAGGTGCGGCGCATGGGTTTGCGCAAGCAGCCGCAGGTCGGTGCCCGAGGGGTTGGCGCCGTTGGCGGCGCGGCCCGCGCCGCTCGATCCGGCCACTACGAACGGCTCATCGTCCTTAAACTCGCCCTCGCCCTTCACGATCTTGTCGAGGCGCGCCAATGCTTCGTCGTCGAGGCTGTTGGCGCGTGCGGCCTGCGCGGCAAAGTACTTCTTCAAGAAGTCCGGGCTGTAGTTGGCCTTGCCGGTTGCCGGATCGAAGCCGTTCTTCGGGTCGAACATGTCGAGCGATGAATCGATCTGCCGGGCGTTATGCGGATTCATGGCCGGGTTGAGCGCGAGCATCCGCGACACTGCGCCGGAGTTGGCATCGAGAATGATCACGCCGTCTGCCTTGGGCAGATTCTGCGCGTCCTTGGTCTGGCACTTGTAAATCCGCTCGGGCTGCTGGCAGGCCGCCGGGCCATTCTCGGCTACGTCCTGGTAGAAGGTAAGTTCGGTGCCGCCGGAGCTGTGGCCGGCAAGCACCACTTTCTCCACGCCGCGGGCATGCAGTTCCTTGATCCCAGCCGCAATCGGAGCAAGAAACTCTTCGTACGTGTCCTCGGGGCCGTAGTTGTTGAGCAGCAGGATCGTATATCCGTACTTGGCAAGTTCCAGGCCGTGAAAGTAATTGAAGTTGTTGGCGTGCTCGGGATGGGTAACCAGAACGGCGATCTTGCTCTTTACCGGATCGGGCGTCTCCCGCTCGACGATGATTCCATTGCCTCGCCCTCCAAGCCTCACAAAGGTCGTCTTGGTTGGCGGCCCCGACATCGATGGGGAAGACTGACCCTGAGGCAGCGGACCCTGAGCGGTCATCGACAGACATACCAAAACAAAAATCAGAACAAGAATTCCAAATCCACGTTTCATCTTGACCTCCTGATGGAAAAACAGCGCCCGAGCCTCAAATGGGAGACCCGGGCGCTCGTTGTTCATTCCGCGAATTACATAAACCGGCCGGGCTGGCTCAGCCACTTGTCGGCGTAGTCGTAAATGGTCTTGACGGTGTCGCCATATTGACCCGGCGTTTTCTCGCACGCTTTGCAAGCCGGATAACCGTGCGACGCGCCTTCGACATAGACGAGCGTCTTGTCGGTGCTCTTGGCGTGGTTATGGATGGTCTCAGCCGCTCCCATCTCGAAGCTGCCGGTCATGCCGATGGTAAGCAGCGGAACCGTGACGCCTTCCACGTTGCCCGGAATGCTGGCGCGGCTCGAGCGCCAGACGACGCCGGTCTCGGCGGTCAATTCGCCATAGCCGTATTTGTCGGGGTCGGCGTGGATGGCGTAGGTGCTCAGGAATCCGACCACCGAAGTCTTGAGCGCCGCGCTATAGAACGAGTGCGACGGATTCGCCCGGGTTGTGGGCACGCGGACCGAGTGGACGATCTCCGTGGTGATGGAACCGTCGGAGTGGATCAGCGGCCAGGGCTTCTCTGTGTGGTTGAGCAGGCTCATGTCCGAGGTGTAGAGCTTGTTCTGGGTGAACAACGAGCCGGGGATGAAGAAGGGCGCGTCGTCGTCGTATGCGGCCTTGCCGGCCTTGATGTCGGCGTACATCTTGAGCGCCATATCGACCATCGCATTGTTCTTTTTGGCCTGCGCGGCAAGGAACTTCTTGATGAACTCCTGGCTGTAGTGCGAGCCGGCGGGGTTGAAGCCATTTGCCGGGTTAAACATGTCGAGCTCGGGATGGGTGATCTTGATCCCGCTATCGAAATCCACGGCGGGGTCGGTGGCGGTCAGCACGTCGTTGGCAATGCCCCAGTTTGCGTCGCCCAGGATAATGCCGTCGGCCGGAGGCAGGTTGGCGAGGCGGTTGGAGCACTTCCAGATCCTTACGTCTTCCTGGCAGGACTTGATGCCGTTCTCGGCGACGTCCTGATAGGACGTGGCCACGGTGGAGCCGCCGGAGTGTCCCCAGAGGACGATCTTCTTCACGCCGGGATATTTACGGAGATAGGCGACGGCCCTTCCGGTTTCAATATTCACCTGTTCCAGCATGCCGTCGTTGAAGTTGCGGCTCTTGTCGTTGGAGTTGTTGACGCACAGGACGCGATAGCCGCGCTTGGACAGCTCCGTGCAGGAGGAGTGGGTGAGGTAGTCGCCGGCCGAGTGCTCGGCAACGATGGCGATCTGCGCCTTGGGGCCGGGATTGACCGGCTCGTAGAGCACGCCGGGCTCGCCGTTGCCCAGGTGCACGAAGGTGGACTTTACGCCCGGGGGAAGCGGGGCCGGCCCCTGGTTCATCGGCCCTTCGCCCTGGGGTGCGCCTTGCGTGGCGATCGCCGGGTTCTGCGCCGCGTCCGGATTTCCGTTCGGGTTATTGTTTCCGCCTGCGCGCTGGGCGGCGGCAAGGGTTACACCCATCAGGCTTAACGCCGCGATGGCTGCGAGTGTCAGAAACTGATTCTTCCGAGTGGTCATTTGCTTCTCCTGAATCGAAAATGCGGGGCGATTCTGAATTCTGAGCCGGACGCAATAGAATCTCGGCGGCTGCGGGGGATGATCGCCTGGATTCGGTCCCCATAAGTTAATACGCCTGACGAGGCCTGTTTGTCTTCGGGTTTGGTGAAAAAATGACGTAAGCCTCATCTTTTTCAGCGATTCGGAGTAGAAGACCGCGGCGGGAGGTGCGGGGCGAGGGTCAGTGGCGTGGGCCAGACGCTGCCATTGTCTGTTTGCGGGCCGCCGAGGTAAAGCAGCCGATGCAGCTGATTCCCGAGGCGGTGAGGAAGGCGGCGCGGATGCCGGCAAAGAATGCCGCCTGGGTCTCCGAGCGCAGAAAGGTAGTGAAGATGGCGCCGGCGATGCCCACGCCGAGGATCATGCCGATGTAGCGCGCGGTGGCCAGCACTCCGGCGGCGATGCCCTGCCGGTTGCGCGGGGCCGAGCCCATCATGGTGCTGTTGTTGGGCGCAACAAAGATCCCAACGCCCAGTCCGGCGATGGCAAGGGAGACGCCAACATACATGAGCGGCGTGGTGGAGCCCATCTGACCGAACATAAACGTTGCGATAGCCAGCAAACCCATACCGAGCATGGCGGGCAATCGGGTTCCGATGCGGTCGGAGATGGCCCCGGCGGTGGGGGCAACGACGATCATGACGATGGGCTGAATTGTCAGCAGCATTCCGGCGCGGCTGGAGCTGATGCCGTGGCCCTGGATGAGGTAGAAGGGCAGCAGGAAGCCGATGGTAAACAGCCCAATGTAGTTGCAGATGGAGCTGACGGCGCTCAGGGAAAAGGCCGCAACGCGGAACATGGTGAGGTCGAGCAGCGGGGCGGCAGTGCGGCTCTCAGTCCACACAAAAGCCGCAAGAAGCACTGCGGCTGCCGCGAACATCTTTGCGATGTAAGGCGAGTTCCAGCCCGCCGAGTGGCCCTGGTTGAGGGCCGTGGTGAGGATGGCGAAGGCAGCCATGAACAGCGCCGCGCCGGCGAAGTCGAAGCGCTCGCCGGTCTTTGCGGGCTTGATGTTGGGAATAAACTTTACGCCCAGGACGAGTGCCGTGAGGCCGATGGGGACGTTGATGTAAAAGACGGCGCGCCACGACAGTACGTCGGTGAGCCAGCCCCCCAGCATGGGGCCAATCATGGAGCCGACGTAGACCATGACGACCTGCAGGCCAAGAACGCGGCCGCGCTGGGAACCAGGGAAGTTCATGGTGAGGATGGCGGGGGCGGTTGAAAACAGCATGGAGACGCCCAGGCCCTGGATGGCGCGAAAGAGAATGAGCAGCGGGATGCTGGGCGCGAGCCCGCAGAGAGCCGATGCCGCAACGAAGGTGGCAAATCCCCAGATGTAGATTGGCTTCTGGCCGCGCATGTCTCCGAGACGGCCAAAGGAGAGCAGAAAACTGCACGCCATGAGCAGGTAGATGGTGATGACCCACTCGGCGGAGGCGACGTCGGCGTTGAATTGATGCCGAATGGTGGGCAGCGCGATGCTTACAACGTTGTTGTCGATGCTGCCGAGCAGGCTGCCGACGCCGACTGCCGTCATCACCAGCCAGCGGTGGGGATTGAGCGGGGGTTCCTCGGCGGGGATCGGGTCAGTGGTCTGCATGGGTCTCTCGGCGGGAATGGAACGGGGCGCTTGCCTTCCTGCCGATTGTAAACGGTTATACGAAAGTCGCGAGCACGGCGCATCCTCCACATCCAACGGTTGGCTCAGAACTCACCGGCGCACTGTCATCCTGAGGAGCGCGAGCGACGAAGGATCTGCATTTGGCTTTCGGGCTGCTTCATGTGTTCTGTCCGGTTAGGTGGTAATACGACGGGAACCATCAGAATCTGAGAGCGGCCCGGTAGGGGCTTGACGTCTCCCCGGTCCCCAACTGCGAGGGACCGTGTGCACCCTCCTGGTTGTTTGGAATTATCACCGGGACCGGGGCCACCAGCCATTTGCTTTAATATGCCAGCCCGCGTCTTTTGGTTCCTTGACGAGTTCGTGATCCATTGCCTAAAGCAAAGCATATTCATGGGGTATTGCAAGCGAGAGTTATCCCCAGGTGTTTGGAATCTGATGCCGCTGTGGCCTTTTTACGTTGCGATCCTTCTGGTCCATGAAAGTGTTGTGGCATACTTTGCAATCCCAGCGGACCGCATCTTCGCGAATGAACTGAAAAATCAGGTGGATGGCGGAGTTCTTAAGCTCCCAACATGCCGGACAGAAAGGCGTCTTGTCGTCGGGCTGAAAGTAGAATGGCTCCTTGAACTCCATCCTTTCTTTGAGCTGGAATGTCTTTTTTGTTCTTCGACCTCGGCGTGGAGTTTGCGGTTTTCTTCGACGATGTCTATGATGCCTCGATTGAGATCAAGAACTCGGGAATAGAGGTCGATGTTCTTAATCTCGTGCACGGCATTGGCGACTTCCTTTGCGTTGTCGAGGATTCCCATGCGGATAATTTTCGCACCTCCCATCGAGGAATAGTGGGTGGAACATCACTGTACCTTTCCTGTACCAAAACCCCGCGTATCCTGCGTTCCGTGCGAAATAGTTTTCATCTTTCCAGAGTTTCCCGAAGAGGAAACGAATCGTCGGGTAACCTTCACTCGCGCTCACGCACTCTTAGCCAAAGAACGCATCACAAATTCAGGGTCGGCGGCAATGACGGTAAGAAGCGCGCGCGCAGCGGCTTCCGGCTGGCGGCGGCCAGACTCCCAATGACGAACCGCATCCACCGACAAACCAAAGCTATCCGCGAAACGCCCCTGGCTCAGGCGCAGGCGCTTGCGGAGACCGCGCACGTCCACGGTCTCCGGTAGAGTGACCTTATAACCCTTACGCTCACCTTCCATATAGGCGCGGGCTTCCGCCGTTCCTTGCGCCATCTCTTCAAACAATTTGCTCATCGCTTCTCCCTGTAATCGGCAAAGAAACCCTTCGCCATTTTGGCCAGGGCATTCTGCTCGGCCTTGCTCAAATTGCCCTTCTCCGATTTGGCATACACGGTGATGAGGAAGATCGGCAGATCCTCACCGCCGTAAAGATAAACAACTCGCGCGCCGCCGCGTTTTCCCATGCCGGAACGTGCAAAGCGCAGCTTGCGATACCCTCCTGTGCCGGGCATCAAGTCTCCGGCCTCCGGGTAAGCGGCGATGGTTCGCACGATGTTTTCCCGGTCGGCGTCGCTATAGGTTGCTTCGGCGGCTCTCAGGTACATCGGGGTTTCGACCACCGTATGCATAGAGCTACTGTATGCCAATGGCATATATTGGTCAACTTTTTTTGCGTAGAGGAGGGAGGCTGCGGCTGCACTGCTGGGTTGGCGGGAGGACCCGGTCCCGGTGACTTTTTCCAGTTCAGATGAGGGTGCCACCCGGCGTCAGCCTGGCGCCCTGGTTTGTGCTTTAATTGCTTGCGAGCTTCGGCGCAGCTGCGGTTGTGCGTTCAAATGTGTTGGCTGTGAGTCCGGCTGACGCAATTGCCGCAATGCTCGTGCTGTTCCGCGAAGCTCATCGATACAACGGTCACACTCTTTGAAGAAAGGCGGTCGGGCAATGATGCGAAGAATTCCTTTTGTTACTTTGATTCTTCTTGTGCTGCTGGCGGCAACTGCGTTTGGGCAGGCGGCGCCCGCATTCCATGCTTCGGCTCTGGTCCAGATCGGGGACAAGGTGAAGTACGGATCCTACGAGATGATCAAGATCGGCAACGGCATCTACCAGATCAAGGATTACGGCGATCCGAAGGCCCTGATGGGCGGCAAGGTCGGTACGGACATGTACATGATCCTGGGCGCGAAGAAGGCGCTGATGATCGACCTTGGAAACAACTACATCGCCGGCTACAAGGGGGATGCGATTCCGCCGCGCAAAAATGCCGAGGCCGAGTTCCTGGCGATTGTGGACGGGCTCAGAGGCAAGCTTCCGGTAGAGGCGGCCATCACCCATGCGCATCCGGATCACGACGGAATGACCATGGCGCTCGTCGATCGTAAAGCCACTGTCTGGATGCCCAAGGGCGAGGACATGGAAGCGCCGAGGACGCAGCACGGGATCGATCCGGCGGTGTACACGGTGTTCGACCAGCAGACCAAGACATGGGACCTGGGCGGCGGGCGGGTGGTGAAGCCGGTCATGGTGCGCGGCCACACCAACGGCTGCTCGGTGTATCTGCTGGAGAGCGAGATGATGCTCTTTACCGGCGACTGCCTGGGAATCGGTGTGGGCCGGTCGCTGCGCACCGCCGAACAACTGAAGATGTGGGCAGAGGATACGCCCAAGCTGGTGAGCTTCATCGAGACCAACTACAAGCCTTTCGATCGCTACAGGCTGAAGGTGTTTACCGGGCACAGCCTGGGCAACCCGTCGGAGGGATTCGTCAACGCGGACCATCCGAAGCTCGATCTGGACTACCTGGACTGGCGGTTCGTGCAGGACCAGGCGCTGTGCGCCAATGCGATTGTGAAGGGACTGTGGCTCAAACCGAACACGGGCCTCCACCTGATGGAACGCACAAACCAGCAAACGGGCCAGAAGACGTACCAGTTCCTGTACGGGATTGGTGCGGCGGACATGCCGCTGGCCGAAGCCTATAAGGCGGCCGGTATCGAGATGCCGAAGGATACAGGAACGAAGTAAGCCTCTCAATGGGAATGCAGAAGCGCCTGCCGATGGCAGGCGCTTCTCTTGTTACATGCCGCATCCGGCTTCCGTGGCATTGGGCCTCAGGTTACCCGAATGCACCCCACGTCCCGGGGAGCGAGAGGGACGAGGAATCCGCGGTAGCTTTTCGGGCTGCTTCGCGCATTATGCCCGGTTTGGCGGTAATACGGCAGGAACTTCCGTTGCGGTTGTCTCTGTCCCATATCGAAGCGCCAAGTTCATTGCCGGTGACCGATAGGACGAGTCGTATGAGTCGTCAACATGCACTGAACTCGTCTTATCCGCGCGGTCATCGGCGCGGGGCGAACATGTGACGGATCTCTTCCTCGACGACGACTTGGGTGATGACTGTGGCGGCGAGGGTAATCCAGAAGAGCGCCCAACCCGGATGAGTGGGCGAGATGTACTTGCCTATTCCCAATAACCAGCCACCAGTGCCGACGGCGGTGCCGACAGCGGTAGCCCACCAGGTTGACCTCTTGACCATGATCCAGTTCCTCCATGAGGGGGTACGCAGATTATAGGCCGCTTGTTCCGCGATGGCGACAACCGCCTCGGAGAGAGGCTCACGAACTTCGACCTCCATGGCCCAGCGGGTCGACTGGGCGAGTGGCCGCCTGTTCTTCCCTCATCATTCGCACATTACACCGCAACGGTAGAGCCCCGCACGGCCCGATCGCCACTCTCAACGCCGAATGCAGAATTCATACAAAACAAAAGAGCGCTCGCAAATCGCCGGCGCTCTTTTACGTCCTTGCGTAGAGCCGCGTTTTACATGGGCTGCGGCGTGTTGTCTTCCTCTTCTTCTATGCCGTAGCGGCGCAGCAGGTTGGGCAGGCTCTGCGAGAAGGCCGAGCGGGGCATGACCGTGTCGCAGCCGGCCTCGGTGGCCTTGAGCTTGAGGTCGCCCTGGATGTGGCTCAGGAAGCCGATGATCGAGACCGAGCGCTTGAACTTGGCCTTGAGCTTGGGGATCAGGGTCATGGGCTTGGCGTTGGCGTTGTTCAGGTCGAAGACGATCAGCGCGGGCCGCTCGCCTTCGGGCGCGTCCGTAATGCGCGCGATGGTGTCCTTGTCCGCGCCTTTGACGAACTCCACCTTGACGCCGAGCTTGCGGGCCGTCTCCTGGATCTTGGCCAGGAAGAAGAGATCCTCAATGAAGCAGTAGATGCGGGTGGGCGCGTCGAGTCGGACTGCGACGGCGGCGGCCGTCGCAACAGGATCGGAATAGTAGCTGCCCTGGTTGCCCGGGTTGCCGTAGTTGGTATTGACCTGGATGGTGGACGGCGGCGAGTCGGCTATGTTGCCGTTGACGACGCGATAGCTGTGGTCCATGGGTCCGACGAACTCGCGGGGCCCCTTCTGGCGGGCGCGGCGCTTGCCCCCCTGCGGAGCGATGCTGTTGCCGGGTCCGGGCTGGGGCTGCTGTGTCCGCTTCTCGAAGAACTTCTTCTTCTTGCGGCTCTGCGGCTGCTGCTGGACGGGCTTGGGCTGGGGCGGCGGCGGCGCTGGAGCCTGTGCCTGGGGCTGCTGCTGGGGAACGGCTTGCGCCGCGCCCTGCTGGGACTTGTTCTTGCGGCGGCGGCGGCGGCGGCGGTGGCCTTGCGACTGCGCCGAACCAGCCTCCTGAGCCTGACCCATCTCCTGCTGCGGGGCCATATCTTCTGTCATCATGTGTAAGTTTCCTAAAGCGAAGTCCGTATCGGAGTGCGTGTGATTGACCGATTGGCTAAAGGCGCTCTCCCTGCCGGGTGCCGCGGACCAAACCGGATCCGCACGCCATGTTTGTCCAGAGCAGGAACGGTTGCCAAGCCGCCTGCGCAGCTTTCCCTGCGGAGGCCCATGCGCCGAAACATCTGCTCCCCGCATGTCCAAAGTCAGGACAGTTGGAAGGATGTGGATTGGCCGGCATAAACCTGTTTTCGCCGCGCTGAAGACTTCCGTCGAGACCGGCAATTGCCCGAAGGCCGGAGATGGCAGAACGCTTTCCAACAGCGGCAAAGCTGATTCCCAAGAGTCCTGGTAAGACGGCAGGCAAAGACAAGCCTGAACGCCGCGCCGACCTGGGTCTTAGTCTTGCAAATCAAAAAAAACTTTCTGGAAATGCGGATGCTGCTTGAGCACAGAACTCCTGGATTCGGAACCATGCGGCGCAGCGAGCGCCTCTCTCAGACGGTGCCTTTCCCTTTACGAGCTACCGCCCCGCGCGTTCCCAAACCCAGGACCATCGTGTGGCGATTGCTTGTTCCGCGGCGAGACTGCTCGAATCGAAAAAACGGTGCGAGCGCTTCAGCCGCCTGTCAGGCAACTCCGATACTACAGCGAAGCGGTGCGGCTGGCAAGTCGGGACGAGGCGCCAGTCGGCGGGGAATCCGCGGGGTAAACGCTAAAAAGCCACTCCCCAAAGTGGAGTGGCTCCTAGTGCATCTTGCTGGAACGGGTCACTGGCCTCCCGTTTACGTCTATGGACGCGGTCGTTGCCGCGTCTCTGGCAGATGGCTCCGGCTGGCTTTTCCCTCTTCGGGCCGCTTCTTGGCGGTTGGCTCTTGCCGGTAGCCTTCTGATCTCTGTACTGCCCCAGGCCTCCTGTAGGCAGCGGAACATCACTGGCACTGTTCTTTATGCAATTCTTAGACCATTCCAATTACCCTTAATTTTCTAAGAGTTACTCCGACGCCCCGGGGAGCAAATCTGCTTTCCCGTAGTTGTTTGCCGACTATTTCTACCAAAAAACATAAAATTGCTCCCCAGGAGCCCCTTCAACGCTGGCAGTTTGGACAGAAATGCGTCCCCCGGCCGGCCACCAGAATACGGCGGATCGGCGTCTTGCAATCCCGGCAGGGCTCCCCGGTTCGCAGGTAGACCCGGTGCTCAAGCTGAAAGAAGCCCCGCTCGCCGTCGGCATCCACATAATCTGAGACCGAAGAGCCGCCCAGGCGGATGGCATGGCGCAGAATCTGGACCAGCGCCTTGCGGAGCCGTTCCAGCTCGGCGCGAGTGAGGCGTCCGGCGGCCCGTCGGGGGCGGATGCCGGCCCGGAAGAGACTCTCGTCGGCATAGATATTGCCCACCCCGGCGAGCAGAGACTGGTTGAGCAGGGCGGCTTTAATGGAGAGACTGCGCCCGCGAAAGAGGGCGGCGAAGTCCTCGGAACCGATGGTGAGCGGCTCGGCTCCGGGGGCGGCGAAGGGCGGTTCGCGGCGGAGGTCGCGAAACTCGAGCCGCCCGAAGCGGCGGGGATCGACGAAGCGCAGTTCGCGGCCGCTCGCAAATGTTAACCGGGCGTGGGTATGCGGCTCGACGGACGCCCCGGGACGGGTGACAAGCAGGCGGCCGGTCATGCCCAGGTGAACGATCCACTGGGCGTCGGCCGCGGGAGCCGTCGCTCCGGCGGTCTTCGCCCCTCTTACGCCGGGAGGAGCAAGCTCACAAACGATATGTTTGCCGGTGCGATGGACGGCGAGAACAACGCGGCCTTCGAGGCCCTGGGCCTGCCGGGCGGCAGGGGTCTTGAAGGGTTCGCGATGGGAGCCGAACCATGCGGCGGCGATCCGGTCGCCGCGCACACGCTTATCGACGCCGCGGGCGACGGTTTCTACTTCAGGGAGCTCGGGCACGGGAATAGTGTAGGCGACAGGCGCGTGAACCGGGAAAAGAGCTTACTCCAGGTCGTGGGCCAGGTAGGCATCTTCCTCTGAAGATTCCTCGGCTGTAACTCTTCCCCATCGTTCCAGGTAAACGAGGCCCAGCACCAGGCCGACGCCGAAGACCCCTATCGAGACGTATTCCAGGAGGTTGAGGCGGCGATCTTCCTCCGGGGTCTGGTAGACCGTAACCCCATGGATCCCGCGCGGAATAATGCGACTCTCGCTGGGGACGGGCAGGTGCGGCATGGTATCGAGATAGTGGGCCGAGATCGAAGCGGACACAACAAGCCCCGCCAGCCCTGGAAGCATGAGTAACAGGGCGAAGAACCTGAGTATCGCTAATCTATGGGCAGCCACTGTCCGTACCTCATGACCTAACTGATACGTGCTGGATCATAGCATCAAGGTCGCGCAAACCCGAATGGAGGAAGGGGCCCCAGTTCACGCTCTCACGGGATTCAACATTGCCGCTCGATTACCGGGCCCCGAGGAGGCACACTCCCAGTTCATGAAGCGCCTTGCCCCGAACCGCGCCGAACAAGGCGCTAAGTGATGGCTAGATTATATCGCAAGTGCATAGTTCCAGCTTCGGGCTCGGAAAACGGCGGCGGCTCGGGAATCTCGATGGGCAACACGAGGCGGGGAAGGAAAGTCAATGCTATTGAAATCTACCGGCAAAGATCCTACTTCTTTGCGCCCGGTCCTGGGACAACTTCATCCGGACTATTGAGCCGGGTCGCCTCGAAGTTAACGATCTTCCAGGCGCCTTCCGGATCGCGGGCATAGACGCGCGTATAGCGATAGGATCCGGACAGGTTATCGTCCTTGCTGGTGTCTGTAATTGCGACCAGCGAAGTAACCAGGGCCGTTCTGCCGTAGAAGCGAACCTTGCGCTCGATCACCTCGTAGCCGGCGAGGTGGGTGGAGATGCCGCGGACCCTTGCCAGAAACTGGTCCCTGGTCTCGAGGGTTCCGTTGGGCCGGATGCCTACGTACTCCTCGGCCAGAAGCGGTTCGAGGGCGGCTGCATCGTTCTTGAGGATTGCGTTGCGCCATTTGTCTTCGAGGCGGTCGATCTCGTGTCGGCCCTCGTGCTTCTCCGCACGGGGCAGGCCAGGACGCTGATTTTGGCCGGGAAAGGCCCAGCCCGTAAGCGCAAGCATGGGGGCGAGGACGGCGCAGGGGAGAATGCGGCGTGCAAACCGGGCGAAATTCATCTCGGCACCGAGCATAAACAAGTGGGATGGTATTCCCGAAAAGCCGGACTGGTCAACGCAAATCGCAACGCCGTATGCGGAAAAGTAATCCGAATCCCGCGCGTCCGGTAACCGATTCGGCAACCCCGCCGACGCCAGGGGCGGGGGCCGGTCAAACGATCGGGCTCAGGTGTTCGAACTTCTGGCTGACGGCCCGCGTCATCACTCCGTTCAGCGCGTACTTCTTGTAGTGCTCTGAGGCACAGTGGGCCTCGATCGCCTCCGCACCCGTGTACTGCTCGTAGAAGAGTATGGCGGAGGGGTCTTCCTCTATCTCGTACGGGATGTACGTGATGCAGCCGGGCTCCTTGCGGCTCTCGGCGGCAAGGAGGGCCGCCACTGCTGCGCCCTCCGCGCGGTCTTCCGGGGCAAAGCTGGTGCGTACGATAAAAGTCACCATGGGGGAGGCGTCCTTTCTGCGGGCCCAGGGGTCCGGCGGTTAGCTATCGAGCTCGTCGAGAACCTGCGCGAACTCCGGCATCATGATGGTCTGGTTGCGGTCGGGGCCCGTTGAGACCATGGCGATGCGCGCGCCGGCCTCCCGCTCCTGGAAGCGGAGATACTCCTTGGCCGCGGCGGGTAGCTTGTCGAACTCGGTGACGCCTTCCGTGGACTCCCGCCAGCCCTTGAGAACCGTGTAGCGGGGCTTGATCGCCTCCAGGCCGCGCACGTCGGGCGGCATCTCGTCGGTGACCCTGCCGTCGATCTCGTACCCGATGCAGATGGGAATCTCTTCCAGATCGTCCAGCACGTCCAGCTTGGTGATCACCAGCCAGTCTGCGCCGTTCACTTCGTTCGAGTAGCGGAGTTGGGGAATATCCAGCCAGCCGCAGCGGCGGGTGCGGCCGGTGACGGCGCCAAACTCGTGGCCGCGGGCCTGGATGTGCTCGCCGACGGGGTCGAAGATCTCGGTCGGGAAAGGCCCCTGGCCGACGCGCGTGACGTAGGCCTTGGTGACGGAGACAACCGTGCCGATGCGCGACGGGCCTACGCCGGTGCCGGTGGCGGCGCCGCCGGCCGTCGACGACGAGGAGGTCACAAACGGATAGGTGCCGTGATCGATGTCGAGCATGGTGCCCTGCGCGCCCTCGAACATGATGCTGCCTCCCTCGCGGAGGATGTCGTTCAGCATGCGGCCGGTGTCGGCGGCAAACGGTGCGATGCGCTCGGCCGCGGCGGCGTACTCGTCGTAGATCTGAGCCGGATCGAGAGGATCGGTGCCGAACAGGGCGCGGACGATGGCGTTCTTCTGCGCGCAGGCCGCCTCAATGTGCTCGCGCAGCAGCACCGGGTTGAGCAGATCCACCACGCGCAATCCGCTGCGGGCCATCTTGTCCTCGTAAGAGGGGCCGATGCCGCGGCTGGTGGTGCCGATCTTGCGCCGGCCCGGAGCGCTCTCCGCGGCCAGCTCGATCATGCGGTGGTAGGGCAGGATCACCTGCGCGCGGGTCGAGACGAACAGCGAGCCATCGACCTCGACGCCCAGCTCGCGCAGACGATCCACCTCCAGCAGAAAATGAATGGGATCGAGAACCACGCCGTTGCCGATGATGCCCTTGCAGCCCTTGCGCAGCACGCCGCACGGAATCAGCTGAAGAATGAACTTCTGCCCGCCGGCGATGACCGTGTGACCTGCATTGTGCCCGCCGGCATAACGCGCCACGGCGTTAAACCTCTGGCTCAGCACATCCACAATCTTGCCTTTGCCCTCGTCGCCCCACTGGGCGCCCAGAACTACCGCCGTCTTCGCTCTCATGGTCTCAGAAATCCTGTCTATTTTGCTTTGCGCGGAGGGTGGATAGCTGCCGAGTTTGGGCCGCGCGGCCCTTATGATTTTAAACCCCGAGGGGGCGCGCCAAGGACGGACCGGAAGAACTAACCGGCAGAGCGGCTCAGGCGAATGACCTCAACGCTCGACGCGGCCACCAGCCCCTCCACTACCATCTCGTCGAGATGGGGCAGGAGCCGGGCGATCTGCTCTTCGCTGTCGATAACGGTGACGACAATGGGGGCATCTTTGGAGAACTTCCAGTGGCTGGCGTGGCGCAGCCGCGCGCTGGCCCCATAACCCTCAATGCCGCGATAGACGACCGCGCTGGCGATACCCAGTTCCTCGCATGTTTGCAGGATGGCCGCATGGAGCGCCTTGCCCTGCCACTTGTCGTCTTCGCCAAAGTGGATGCGCAGCATCCGTGCCCGGGAGTGTTCTTTCATCGCGATTCCGCCCGCCGCCATCGGGAGCCAGGGCGGCTGAAGCGATGGTAGCCCACAACGGTCGAAAATGCGAGACCGCGAAAAGGACAGCAGCGGTGCGCAAAAAAGGAAAAGCCCCCCGCTGGGGGAAGTTCCTCAGCAGGGGGCCTGATGCACGATGCGCCGGACGGAGTTAGATGGCGTGGGCCCGCAGCCATGTCATGCAGCGCTCGCAGAAGCCCGGCTCCGCATTGCTCTCGAAGTAGATCTCGCGGTTAAGCGCCATGAGAATCTGCACTGCCTGGAGCCGCGCACTCCGCTCGGAGGCACTTTCCCTGGAGTCCGCGAGTCCTTCCGTCAGGTGCTCAATGGCGTGGCAGAGAATCTTCCGCCCGCGGCTGGCTCGCTGCGAGGCTACGAGATCCTCAAGCAGGTTGGCATGTAAAACATGAAAATCAGCCGGATCGGGCTGGTGTACGTGATCGGTGATTCTTGCTGCGATGGTATCTGGCATAGCCTAATCCTCACCCGGTTTCTGCGACATCTGGGAATAAAAAGTCAGATCACCAAGGTAACAAGATTCAATTTGAGTTAAGTCATCATGCGATGCCCAAAACGATACACGCTGTGACAGATATCACAATCTCGCGGTTAAATGTACCAGTCTAAACATCTGTTTTTCATGAAGTTGCATTTTGGAAAAAAATGGGGACCGAAAGCTATCTAGCCCCTAGCAAACAGGGGGCCATTCATTAACTATTTAGGCACTCTAATTTTGCCGCCGCACTGAGTTTGCTAGCTTCTCTTTCAGCCGGCGCAACTCCGCGCCCCGGCCCGATCGGCCGCTTTGCTGCATAGAAGACAGGCGCAAGGAGCCAGGTCCCCAGCCATTTTATGTAGCATTCTGGGCTCGCCAGGCGTACTTGATCACGTCCACATCGGAGAGCACCACCAGGCCCTCTTCCACCATCTGCTCCACGACGGGCAGGAACCCGTCGATCTTCTCCGCCGAGTCGATTACAGAGAGCATGATCGAGCTGTCGTGGCTCAGGTGCAGCGGTTTGTCTTTGTGGACGCGGCGGTGCGCGCCGTAGCCCAGGATGCCGCGGTAGACCGTTGCGCCGGCGATGTCGTTGGCGCGCATGGCCTCGATCAGAGCCTGGTGAAGAGGCTTGTCCCGCCACCGATCCCCCTCCCCAACATAGATGCGCATCATCTTGGCCTTGCCTTCGATGCGCATGTGCTCCGGAGGCGGCTCCGGCGCGGGCTTTGTCACCTGGGCAGGCTTGGCCACCGTCGTCTCCTGCACTTCGACGAGGCCCGAGCCGGCCAGATCCTGGAGCTTGCCGAGCAGAGCCTCCACCTTCTCCGGCGTCTCAACAAACTGGACGACCAGCGGCAGCCGGTCGGAGATCTCCACGCTCGAGGAGGAGTGCATGTGGTGATCCGCGCCGAACCCGGCCACGCCCTTGAGCACCGTGGCGCCGGAGACGCCGCGATAGAACAGAAAGTCGAGGATCGCCGACGACACCGGCACACCGTGGCGCGTGGCGCCGTCGCTCACGTATATCGAGACCTTCAGGGCTTTTCCGGCGTTGAGCATCAAGGCCCTCCTCAGGCGGTAATCATAGTAACTCGGCCAGCATTGCGCCGCACCAGGTGGCGGCCAGGCCAAGCACGAGGCTGCCGATCGAGTACGCTGCGGCCACCAGAAACGCGCCCGAGCGCAGCGCCGAGAGCGTCTCCCACTCGTAAGTGGAAAAAGTGCTGTAGCCACCCACAAATCCGATCGGGATCAGGAACCGCCAGGCCGGATTGATGCCCGTGCGCTTTCCCAGCCAGGTCATCGAAAAGCCGATGATGGCGCAAGCCGTGATGTTGATGACGAAGGTGCCCCAGGGAAAGCGCGTGCCCATGCGCCCGGCCACGGTTACGCCCACCCAGTAGCGGGCCATGGAGCCAAGCGCGCCCCCAAGCGCGACGAAGAGAAACTTCTGCACGGGTCCTTATCCTTGCAGTTCATCGTAGGGAGCGCGCGCGGGCAGTGTCAACGCGCGCACCGGTGCGCCCTCACCCGGCATCGCCCTTTAATATGATTGCGGGGGCCTGAGGTGGCTTTGAAGATCTGCCTGTTCGCCGGAGCCTTGGTGGTTTTCTCGTCCGGCCTGAGCGCGCAAACGCAAGCGGCGGCCAAGCCGGCCGCAAACGGCGTCCCCGCGGCGAACGGCGCATCTGCCGCGGGCGCGGCCCCAGGTTTGCAGCAGTCTCCTTCCCTTGAGTCCGCGCCCCGCGTGCCCGGCGTTTCGAGCGCCTTTCAGGGATTCAACGCCGGCATCAACTACTCGGCAGTGCATAACACCACAATCGGCTGGTACTCGGTGGTGACTCCGGCGCTGAGCTGGGCCTTCAGCTCGCACTACTCGGCCGACGTGAATACCAGCGTCTACTTCAAGCGCCAGTACCAGACGACTACCGCGGGCACTCCGCCCAAGGTGACAACGGTCGAGACCGCCTACGATGCCGGAGACACGCTGTTCGGCCTGCACGCCTCGTTCTCGCCCCGAGCGGTCGAGGACACGGTTACAGCCACGATATCCGCGCCCACGGGCGATGTTACAGCCGGCCTCGGAGCCGGCCGTGTAACGTTTGACTTTACCAACCACCTTCTGGCGTCCAAGGGACCGGCCGAGTATTTTCTCGACCTCGGCGCGGGCGACTCCTCCTATCTGTTCGACAACTCGGTCGAGCGCAACTCCAGTTCGCGGGGCGGCCTGGCGCACTTCATGATCGGCGCACAGGGCTGGATTGCGGATCGCGTATTCCTCGAGCAGGTCCTCTACGAGCAGTTGCCGTTCGGTTCGCAGACCATCTACGCGGAAGGCAGGCAGCCGCCCCCGGGCCAGCCTCCGCCGCCGTCCGGGACAGCGGTGAGCACCGGAGCCAGCGAAGACAACGGCTTCACCTCCTACTTCGGGGTTCCGGTGTCGGGAAATGTGAACCTCTCCGGCTACTACAACCGCAGCCTCCGCCAGCACTCGAACACAGTCTCCTTCGGCGTAACCTGGGTCCTCCGCGGCTCGAACCGCAAATGGACCGCACTCGTGGACCGCGCCCTCGAAGAGGCCGAAAGACCGCGTCCCTAGAATTGCAGTTGAAGGTAGGTCGGCGTTTGGGAGGGCGAGAGGGTGTAGCCCCCTCGTAGGTTCCGGAAGGAGCAGGGGTCTTGACCCACTGAATGGTTGCACATTGACGCGGCCTTCAGGCCCGGGCCTTTACCCAGGTCATCCTGACGCTGACTTCAAACCGAGTGAAGGGTAGGCGAATGGATCCGCGGCTGGCCCATCTCCAACCCAACCATACCTGCTGCAAAGCGCCTTGCCGGCCGGCAGGAAAGCAGCCCTGTACGCAGTTCGACCGCGGGCGAGAACGACGCTCTCGGGAAGAGGCTCTAGTTCCTGAACCCATTGCGATGCACAAGATCGTCTCTGTCTCGACGCACACGCAGGGAAGGAACAGCGGTGGCGGGATAACCCAGGCGCATGCTGAACGCTATGGAAAACCTGTCCGGGATATTGAGCAGCTTCGCAATCTCGGCCGCCGCCTTCCCTTGAGACAAAGAGCTTACGATATGAACGCCGATTCCCAGGGAATTGGCCATCAGCCACATGTTTTCCATCGCGCAACCGAGACTGAGTATGCCCAGGAAGTCGCCTTCCGAGGCCGGCGCACGGCGGCTCGGATCGTAAAGTACGAAAAGCATGGCCGCGCTCGATTCAATCTGCCTGGCCATAAACGCACCCCTGTCTTCCTTCTCGATCTCTTCGGGGTCCGGATCGGGTGTTTGCCATGACTTCGGGAACATCGTGCCCATGATCCCGGTCTTTCTGCGGCGCAACTCGTCTTCGCTAAAGGACAATTGCGGGTAGTTCTCCCGGATGAAGGTCAGATTGGGGGGAGTTCTTATCGCACCGATGGCAGCCAACAGTTGCCTGTCGTCCACCACAACAATCTCAAAGTTCTGCATGTTGTGCGCCGTCGGAGCCCACCGCGCTGCTTCCAGAATCTTCCCCATATCTTCCACGGGAATCGCCCGCCCCGGGTCAAAAAGGCCTCTTTCCGACCGCCTGCTCTCGATGAGTTGCATAAGGTCTTGCATCGTCCGCCCTCAACCGATCGTCAGTACCGCCCTGAACCGCACTTTGGCTGCCATCATTTTTTCGAAAGCAATCGCGGCCTGTTCCAAAGGAAACGTCTCGACCATCGGCATGACGCCCGAAAGCAAGCTGAAATCGATGGCCTCTTCGATATTGCCGCTCACCCAGCCGCCGATCGAGCGGTTGCCCCGCAACAGCAGCCCCGGATGAAACTGCATCATGTCCTGCGGAGCCGATACAAGGATCATCTTGCCATCCCTGCCCAGGCCGTCGATTAGCCCCGCGATGTCCCGGCTATTCGGAGCCGTGCACAGGATTACCCGCGCCCCACCCATCTTTTGAAGTTCCTCGGCCGTATCGCCGGCGGTGCTGTCAAGGTAGGCGTGTGCGCCCAATTTCAGCGACAGTTCCTTCTTATCCGCGCCCCGCGATATCGCGATGGTCCTGAAGCCGAGATTGCGGGAATACTGCAGCGCCAGGTGCCCCAATCCGCCGATGCCGTGAATGCCAACCACGTCGCCGCCGCGGGCGCCGCTCGACTTGAGCGCGCCGAATACGGTGCGGCCGGCGCAAAGCAGCGGTGCGCCCTCAATGGCATCGAGTTCGGCGGGAATCGACACCACGGCCTCGCTGCGAGCCACCATATACTCGGCGTATCCGCCATCGACCGTAATGCCGGTGACCAGGTTTTGTTTACAGCCGGAAAACTCCCCGCGCCGGCAGGCGGGACACTCAAAACAATGACCACCGTGCCATCCCACGCCCACCCTTTGCCCGGCCCGCCAACCGCTCGCATCGGAACCACATCTGTGAATGGTTCCGATCACCTCGTGGCCCGGTATACGTGGATACGTAAGCCCCGGGAAATGGCCGTGTTTGAGAATCGCTTCGCCGTGACAGACACCGCATGCCTGTACCTTGATCAACAGTTCTCCGCTGTTCGGTTCGGGAATCTCCCGCTCCACCAGTTCGAAATCCGCCCCCGGCGCGCTGATTTGAATTGCTTTCATTGTCGGCATAATTCTCAGACCTTTGCTCGATGAGTTGCTTCATTATAGAGCCGCGAATCGTCTTTCTTCGTCAACACGGCCACCCTCGGTTGTGGTAGAACGAACGGTGAGAAGGGCAAGGCTGGGCAGTCGCCCGGTGATTTGCCGATGCTGAAATAGGAGATGGTTATGAAAGCTCATCGCGCGTTCTTGATCGGACTTCTGGCGCTGTTGCTGGCCAGTGGCAGTGTCTTCGCACAATCCAAACTGCGCGCCGGCGCGGCCAAAGTGGACATCACGCAGGAAAGCGACCTGATGGTGTCCACCGATGTGATTCGCGACCGCCTGTTTGCGCGCGCCATCGTGGTGGACGATGGCTCCACCTGCGCGGTTCTGGTCGGGCTCGATCTGAGCGGCGTCCACGACGCCACGCTGCAGGACGCCATCGCCAAGGCCTCGGCCGCCACCGGGTGTCCCATCGAAAACATCGTCGTATCCGCAACTCACACGCATAGTTCGAGCGCGAAGACGCTCGACGTATCCGCGGAGAACTTCGCGCCTGTAGCCGCCGCAATCGTCTCGGCGGTGCAAACCGCGAAATCGCGCCTGGCGCCGGCGCGCATCGGCTACGGCGTCACGAAGGTGGATCTCAACGTCAACCGCGACCAGTACACAGCCGAGCGCGGCTGGCGGCAGGCAGCCAATCCGGACGGCCCCTCGGACAAGACTCTTGCGGTCGTCGGCTTCATGGGCGCGGACGGAACGCCGATCGCGGTCTATATGAACTACGCGATGCACCCCATTAACTTCTATTTGACCGGCGCCATCAGCGCCGACTTCCCCGGCGAGGCCTCGCGTTACATCGAGCGGTTCTTCGACGACCGCACGGTCGCCGTCTTCACCCAGGGAGCGTCGGGCGATCAGAACCCGGAACTACGTGCGGGCGGCCTCGGTGGCGGCAATGGTCCGGGTAATGTCCAGACGGCCACTTCGCCCAGGGGGTTCAACGCTGCCGCTGCCGCGACTTCCCGCCAGCCGGTGAGCCCGGAAAATCTCTCCGCCTACCGCCTGCGCCTGGCGCGCATCGGCGAACTGGTAACGATGGAAGGCACGCTGATCGGCGCAAAGACGGTGGACATACTGCGCGACGGCACCTTTACTGACACGGCTCGCATCTGGGGCGGGCAAGAAAAAGTCTCCTGCCCGGGGCGCGACCGTCTGGATGCGGCCAACCCCGTGCGCGAAAATGCGCTCCCCGATTACAAGGATGGGGCCGACGTCAACCTCAAGATCGGACTGCTGCGCATCGGCGACATCAACTTCGCCACGGTCAACGGAGAGGTCTACAGCAAGATCTCCATGCGGCTCAAGGCCGAGGCTCCGGCGGCAAAGCTGATCCTGGTTGCGCTGGCCAACGGCCGCGCGAACTCCGGCTATATCTATAACGATGACGCGTTCAATCACCTTTCTTTTCAGGTGATCGGTTCGCGCCTCAAGCCCGGCTGCGCGGAAGGCAAGATCGTCGGCACCGCGCTGGAATTGATGCATCGCTCGGGCGAATAGGCACGTTGCCAGCGGCTAACTTGCAAGGACGGGCTGCGCCGAACCCGGCAAGCCCGTCCTTGCTCAATCGGCATCGCAGCCCTCAGCGCGTCTTCTCCAGCATGTCCAGCGCGCCGCTCAAAAGCCCCTTCTCAATGCAGCCCTGCTTGGCCGTGCTCGCTGTCGCCTCGTAGGTGTTCATTGGATACGATGCATCGTCGATCGCATAGTGAAGCGGTCCATAGGTTAGCGCCACCATCGCCGTGTTTGTAACCGGCGATGCTGCCGCCAGCTTGAGCCACAGCATCGGCGATACATTCGTATCCACTTCCACCAGCGCCAGATCGCCGATCCGCATCAGTCCGATGTTCAGTGTCACCGGCGGCGCGTCCTTGTCTGTGAACACGCACGCCGGCAGTTTCGTCCCCGCTGCGTTTGAGCACTGACCTCCCAGGTTCAAAGGTGTCGTCGTCTTGCCCGGACACTCCAGCGTCGTGTGCGCGCCCGCAAGCCGCACGCCCGTCGACATGCGGATTCCATTCGCAGTCGCCAGCGCTTCCTCGCCCAGGATTGTGCCCATCGCGGCAATCAGCACCTTCGGATCTGCGCCGCCCGGTCTGGCCCGATACATCGGGCTTCCTGTCGACCCAATCGTAAAGATCGCCACAGCGTCGCCTTTATACCGGTCCTCAACATACCGCGAGGCTGCACCCGGTACATCGCCGCTGATCTCGCCGCGCATCGCCATCGCTATCACGGGTTCCATCCCGTAGTTCAGCAGAAAGGCAATCGGCTTCCCGTCGAGCGACTCCACCTTCAAGACACCCAGCCGGCGATCGATTTGTCCGGTTCCGGTGCGGTCCACTCCCTCAATCCAGCGCTCTTCTGCTTCGTTCCACTGGTTGCGATTCGCAATCAGCGCCGCGTAGCCCGTCGCATAGCCCGCGCGTGCCGGCTGCATCTTCGCGAGCGCCTGCTCAACCGCCGTCATCGTCGCGGTCGTCACGCGCTCCATGTACTTGGTCGAACCGGGTAGCGACGACCCCATGCCGTTCGTGTCTAGGCGCATCGAGTTATGCGTATGCGTTGACCCAAGCAGAACATTCGCCACCGGCACATGCGCGCTCGTGGCAATCTGCTGCGTTAAATCGGCCGCGGCCTTGGGTGCAATCGTTGGCGCATCGGCCACCACCAACACGGTGCGTTGCTGCCCGTCGTCCAGCACCAGCGCCCGCACATACACGTGGTCGGCCACGGTCGTAAACGGCGCCGCCATCTCGTCGGTCGTCGGAGTAATATCCACCCGCGCCGCGCCTGCCTTCAGACCCGCCGAAGAAGCCTGAGCAAAAGCCCCGGTGCATACCATCAACGCCGCCGCGCTCACGGCTGCCGCCATCGCTCTGCCTGCATTTCTAAGATCGAACATCGTTCCCTCCCAAAGAACTGCGCGCCTCCAGGCTTCGAAACCCGGGGAGATCGTTCCGCGCAATCTCAACTCCCAATTTCGGTGCGCGTCGATTATTTCATGTACCGCACGCTTCACGGAATTAGACTTGCGCAAGATGCTGCCCAGCAAATTACACTGTCTCCGAATCCTGAGCCATTGCGATTGCGCGCTCAATTTCGATCCGTCTTTGCGCCCAATCGAAAGTAGTTGCCCGGATATTTCCCGAAAAGTGAGGAGTGTTAAAAGTGTTCTCTTCGATTCGCGTAACCCGTGGTGCGTTCGCCCTCTTGCTCGCCAGCGCCATCGCGCTTCCCGCCATGTCCCTGGCGCAGGCGTCCCCTGTCGCGCAGGCCGCGCCCGCCGTTCCGGCCAAGCCTCTCCCCAAACTTTCGCCCAAAGAGAAAGCGCTGCTCGACGCTGAATCAAAACGCTTTGACGCACAGGTCGCCCACGACGCAGCAGCCCTCAACCTCGCCATCGCCGACGAAGCCATCTACGTCCATGCCAATGGCGAGATGCAGACCAAGGCCGAGTATCTGCACGCTGTCGATACAGGCGCATCGCGCTACCGGAGCATCGAAACCGCCGACCGCTCGGTCCGTCTCTTCGGCAAATACGGCATCACGCACGGCACCATCACGCTCAACGTAGGCGTCGACCGCAAGATCGTCGCACGCTACACCGGCCTTCATGAGTGGCGGGACGGCCGCTGGCAGGTCATCAGCTTCCAGACCACGCCCATTGCCGCGCGCCAATAGGTAGCGATGAATTGGCTGGGGGAAACTCTGGAGAGCAAAGCCTCAACTGCTCTCAAGCCAACTGCGCCGGCTGCAAAGTGACTCCGGATGGGCCGTACGAGAATGGCTCCGGAATGTAACTCCCGGTTCAACACCCCAAATATAGAAAATGGGTACGGTCGCATCCCCGCAGGATGCAACCGTACCCAAACGTCCTTCCACTCTCACGAACTCATGGAAGCGACAGAACCACGACCGGGCGGAACGCTACTGGCTCGGCGGCTTCTCCTGTTTTGTCTTGTCATCCTGCTTTTTCTGCTCGGTCTGCTGCGGTTTCTGCGGCGGAGCAGTCGGCTCAGGCTTTGCCGCGGCAGCCGGCGGAGCTGATTGCTGCGGCGCGCGCTCGGCAGCCGGGGGCGGTTGTGGCCGCGGCGCAGGCTCGACAGGTTTCGGCTCCGGCCGATTCATCAACGGTTGCGGCTGCGGCTGCGGTCTTGTCTCAGGGACGGGCATTGGTTTGTTCGCCTCGGGACGATTCGGCTCCGCAGCAGGGGGCTGAATCGGAGCCGGGCGGCTGGGTGCCGGAGGTGCGATCTCGGGATGGTTTGCCGGCGGTTGCGCAGGCGGCTGAGGTTTCGTCTCAGGCGCCGGCATTGGTTTGTTCGGCTCGGGCCGAATTGGCTCGGGCGGCGCAGGACGATTCGGCTGCACCACAGGGGGCTGGTTCGGAGCCGGGCGGCCGGGCGCAGCAGGTGCGGGTTGGGGCTGGTTCGCAGGCGCAGGCGGCTGAGGTTTCGTCTCGGGCACCGGCATTGGTTTGTTCGCCTCGGGGCGATTTGGCTCGGGCGGCGCAGGAGTATTCGGCTTTACCGCGGGGGGTTGGTTCGGTGCCGGCGGCGCGGCCGGATGCTGGATGCCCGGCTGGTTGGCCGGCGGTGGGGCGGGCTGTGCCGCAACGGGAGCAGCCGGAGGGCCAACGGGATGGCCCACAGTTGGAGTTGCCGCTTTGCCTGGAGGCGCAACCTTGACCGTCGGGGGCGCGGCCGCGGGACCGGTCGGGCGCAGGGTTTGCATTTCGGTCTTCGCCAGGGGCTGGCCGGGATTCACCGCCAAAGCCTGCTGCTGTTTGGCAAAGGGCACCGGGGGCGGCGGCGGCGCACGCTTGGCGACCACCTCGCGGTTCATGATTGCTGCCGGGGGCGCGGTTACGTGATTCGCCGAGGCTGCGCTGGCTCCGAGAACGCTCTGCCGGGTTGGCGCCACGGCTACCCTGGCGCTCACCTGCGCACCCGCGATCTGCTGCACATTTACAACAACGGCGACGCGCGCGACAGGCTGCGCGCTGGCAAAGGCCTGTTGCGGAACCGCCATCACCGCGCCCTGCACGTTCCGGTTGGCGTAGGTGACGTTGACGATGGTCGTGCTCTTGTTGACGATCGTGGTGTTGTAAACGTTGGTGATCGTCGTGTTATTGACGACCGTGTTGCTCACGTTCACCTGGGTCATGTAACCGCGGCTTACTTGGTACGGGGGCACGTACACCTCACGGGGCCCAAGCGGGAACCATGCCACATTGCCGCCAATGCCGCCGCCGCCGATGAACACCACCAGCGCGGGCGCGTAGACTGCCCGCACATTCACGGGTCCGGCCACCCAGCCCCAGCGGCCGCTTGCGGCTACCCAGCGGCCGTAGTGAAAGGGCGCATAGCCCCACGAGGAGTCGTCTACCCAGGTGTAGCCCCAGGGCTGGATCCAATCCCAATGGCCGGAGTGATAGGGCGCCCAACCGGCTGCGGCGTGCGGATACCAGACGTGGCCGTAGTTGGAGTCGTCGCGCCAGTCTCCGTTCGCGTCCAGGTCTTCGTAGCCGACCACATCGCTCGACAGGTACCGCGCCGAGGGCGAAGTATCGTAACGGCGATCGCGATCCATCCCCCAGTTATCGAATGCATCGCGGCCGCCGATTGGTTCGACATCGGCATTCAGAGAGTCGGTTCCACCAAAGGTGCCGCGTTGGCCAGCGTGCAGCGTGTAGGTCTGGCCGTTCCCGGTAGCCTCGCCTCCGCCGTCGCGAAGGTTCACGGCGGTGTAAGAGCCATCCTGGCTTGCCTCCAGCCGGTAGCTTCCGGGTTGTGAGAGCGTAAACGCGAGATTGGGCGTGTCGATCTCAAAGTAATCGTCCTGGTCGAGGCGGCGCGCGCGCACGTCGATGGTGCCCGACGAGAGCTGAATCTGAACGTCATGATCGTCCAGGTTGAGGAAAGAGATGCCGGTGTTTTCACTCAGGCGAATCACGGCGGAACCCAGTTGCAACTCGGCGCGCGAGCCTCGGTCGGCCCACAGCCGGTCGCCGGTTGTCATGGGCCGATTGGGCACCGCCTGCACCCAATCGTCCACGCCCGCGGGCTGGAATGTGACCGAGCCCTCGATGTACCCGATCCGCGCCACCCGGGTGGGGGGATCGTTCTGCTGGTCGCCCTCTTGAGCCGCGACCTGCATGGGCAGGACTAGTCAAGATGGAGTGACCGGTTCCATAGCGCTGGTCGTGGGTTAGGCTGTGATTCGATGAGGAACAGAGTCCAGAGCCACAAGCGGAGAGGAACCGGCCATGAAGGAAAAGGTACGATTTTTGGGTTTGGATGTCCATGCCGAAACGATTGCCGTCGCGATCGCCGAGCCGGATGGAGAAGTGCGCAGCCTTGGTGTGATCGCTAACCGCGCCGAGTCTGTACGCAAACTGATCAAGAAGCTGGGTTCGGCGGAGCAGTTGCGGGCCTGCTATGAGGCCGGTCCTACCGGTTACGTGCTGTATTGGCAGCTAACCGAGTTGGGCGTAGAGTGCGCGGTGGTGGCGCCGACGCTGGTTCCGGTCAAGGCCGGCGACCGGGTGAAGACCGACCGGCGGGATGCGTTGAAGCTGGCGCGCTGCCATCGCGCCGGCGATTTGACGGCGGTGTGGGTGCCGGATGCCGGTGCGGAAGCGCTGCGGGACCTGGTGCGGGCGCGGGAGGCGGCCAAGCAGGATCAGTTGCGTAGCCGTCACCGGTTAGCCAAGTTTCTGTTGCGCACGGGGCGGCGGCCGCCGTTTGCGGGCAAGGCCTGGAGCCAGACGTACATGGCCTGGGTGCGGCAGCTGCGCTACGAGCAGGCAGCGCAGGAGTGGACGCGACTGGACTTGTTGCATGAGGTCGAGCACATGGCCGAGCGAGTGAAGCGGCTTGAAGAAGCGATCCGGGAAGCGGTGAAGCTGGCTCCGGTCGGGATGCAGGAAGTGATTCGCGGCTTGCAGGCCTTACGCGGGGTAGCCGAGATCTCAGCCGTGACGGTGGTGGCCGAGCTGGGCCGTGTCTCCCGGTTCGAGAACGCCCGGCAACTGATGGGCTACAGCGGCGCGGTGCCTAGCGAGAAATCCAGCGGTAAGCGGCAGCAACACGGCTCGATCACCAAGACGGGCAACGCGCATTTGCGACGTATCGCCATCGAATCGGCTTGGAGCTATCGGCTCAAGCCAGCCGTGGGTCCGGAGTTGCGCAAGCGGCAAGAAGGTGTGCCGGAGGAGATCAAGGAGATAGCCTGGAAGGCGCAGCTGCGCTTGCACAAGCGCTACGCCAGGCTGGCCGCGGCAGGCAAGGACCAGCGCAAGATCGTTACCGCCGTGGGACGCGAACTGCTGGGCTTTATCTGGGCCATCGGCCGGCAAGCCGAAGTAGCGGTCCCACAGCAGAGAGCCGCCTGAAGGACAAAAGCCAAAGCCGGGCTCTACGTGTCAGCAGTGGAAAGGGGAAGCAAAAACAACAGCAAAGGCAAAAGCAAAGGCTTTCCTTCAAAAGGCAAAAAACGCGCGACCCGAATGAACAACGTCAACCAACTCGAACACAGGACCAGCCGCAGCCGGGGCAAGCACGAAGGAGAATCCTCGATTGCTCTATGCGACAGGCTCAGCCGGACTCGCGACTCTAGTCCGAGGCAGCTCCCGACGGATCATGACCATGCGGTTCCGACCCGCGAATATCAGACTGATCAATCGTCGACTACTCTGTTTCCGGCTGCTGCTGGCCCTGTGTTCGAAAACAAAAAACACCCACTGCCATGCAAGGATTGACAGGGTCACTCCATATCAGAGCTGTAAGCCCAAGCGCAAGTGCGAAGGACGCAATGCGCCGGCCTGACTTCTTCATACTTTCCTTCATGGAGATCCTCGTCCCTGAAAGCCTGTTGTGGTGAATCGTTCTGGGCCAAACTCGAAAGCCCGCGGAGAAGCGTCTGATTTGCCGAAGTCTGTACGCCGGAGCTGCAATTCGCGCCCGAAACCACATACTTGGCTATCGGGCTGGCGGGAATTCAACCGCGGCTGTGTGATTCGTTCCAAGCAGCCCCGGGCAATCTCCGGGACTCCGTTCCGGAGTCTTCAGGCTCCATCAAACCTCTTCCGGGAGCGCCGGGTCTGTTCAAAAGCGCTCATGCAGGCGGGGACAGCGCGCCGTGCCCGGTGCGCGGCGCACTGGGGAAGGAGACCCCAGATGGGTCGTATGAGAATAGCCCAGGATCAAATCCTGGGTTAGAGCCCCCCAAAAATGAAGGATGGGTACGGTCGCGTCCCAGCGGGACGCGACCGTACCCAAGCGCCCTTCCACTCGCCCAAACTCACAGAAGCGAACGAACCCCGCTAGGCCGGACGTGATTCTGCCTTTCGACCCTTTAAGCCAACCTTCCAATGCAGCTTAGAATTCTCCGCAAAGCAAGGAGATTACTCTAACGGAAGTAGCTTCTAAGCAAACCAATCCCTAGTTGAGCCGCAAGCACAGGAGGAACTGCATTTCCAACCTGTGTGAATTGGCGCGCAGTGGGTCCCAAGAACACGTAATCATCAGGAAAAGTTTGGAGGCGGGCGCTTTCTCGCACACTCAGAGTCCTTGGGATCTCGGGGTGCAGGTGGGATCTACCTCCCCCTTTCGTTCCGCCAGCTATAACCGTCTTTGACGGCAAGGCCGGATCGAGCCGATCAACACGGCCGAGTTGGTCTCTTTCGCCATAGCCAAGCTTCATATACCTCAAAATTGATTCTGCCTTGTGCTCCCTCGTCTCATTGTTCGGAGCGTTGGGCGAACAATTTCCAAGTACGCTCCCAGCGCCTACACATGCGCATTCGGGTGTTGGACGAATAAAGGGCATTCCGAGGCGATTTCCGACGACAAATAGACGGTGTCTTTGCTGTGCAATTCCAAACTGTGAAGCTTCAAGAACAAACGGAGTCTCCACGGTATAGCCCGCTTTCTCCAACTTCTTGACCGCCTCTGAAAGCTGCTGACCCCCGTCGAGATCACGGAGGCCCGGTACGTTTTCGATAATGAACGCCCTTGGCTTGAATTTGGCAATGAGCTTCACAAAATCAAATAGAAGATTCCCGTTCTTCTCGTGAGCGAAACCAGTGCGTTTGAAGTTCTCTCCCCACTTCGCAAACCTCTGATTTGCTGCGATCGAAAATGGCTGACAGGGTGGTCCACCGACAAAAAGGCCGTCGAAAGGCGAAGGAATTAGCTTGCGAAGTACGGAGGCAACCTCTTCATACTTGGAAACGTCTCCGGAATGAGTTGGAGGACCGAAAACGCGCCAATTTGGCCTGTTATGTCGGAGCGTATTGCAGAAGAGCTCGTTGATTTCAAAAGAGGCTGTCTGGCTGAATCCGACGGCCTCAAGCCCAAGGTCCATTCCGCCACACCCCGTGAAGAAGCTAACCACCGGTATCCCATTTTCAGGGAGGCGCAACGTTTCCAGCGAGAGCGGCTTCCCAGTCGGAAATCTCCGCACTCGGCTTCTCTCATATACGAGATCGTCGTATGTTAACCCAGCACCGTGCAGCGTCAAAGACAGTGGTTCACCTGAGGCTACGGCACGTCGGAGCAACTTTGCTTGAATGACCGCCTTGTGCGTCACAGCGTCGATGTCGGGGAATAGTAAGTTAGACATGTACTGCTCCGCCAAAACCTGACCTCAGGTCGCCATAGACCACCCTGGCTTGGCGGTCAGTCGCGAAGTCCTCCAAGCCTTGTCTCTTCAACCACTGATCGTAATACCTGTGGATGGCCCTGTGGCAACTCGGACAAACAGGCACGAGGTCGTCGAAGGTCGTGCTCCATTTCTTTACCTGGATTCCGGATGAAAGCGGGAGCAGGTGGTGCAGATCGAGAACACGCTTCGCCCATGGATAGGTGGCTCTAGTATCAAGAGAACACATGTCGCAATTCGTGGTCGGGTGGGAATCGAAGAACGCCTCTCTTAAACCAGCATTTCGCTCAATAACGAGGTGTGTCTTCTTAACTTTGTTACCCTCCACAAACCCGCTCTGAATCACGTCATTAGCCGCAGAGCTCAAATAGTCGGCGAAGAGCGCATCGTCTCCAATTCTAAATAACGTGGCAACCCTTCTCAGTTCGGCCTCGCGGTCTCTGGCTTTAGGGCCTTGCACCGCGCAAAGCTCCTTCAGAATCGATAGCGCGCTTGGAGCGCTGATCGAAAGGACAATACTCTGCCTCTCGAGATGCATATAGGATATCTGCGATATCACTTTCAGGCTCTCGCGGGCCTGCCGCACGTCATCTGTAATGCTGTGGCCCACCGACTCAAATCTCTTCCTCCGACTGACCGCACCTATAAATTCCGCCTCGGGCTCATCGCCGTAAAAGCCGGTCTGTCTGTATGCACCGAAAATCTCTGTTAGCGTTGAGACTGGCTCGTGCAGCACCGCCCTTTTTGTCAGCAGGTACCTTAACGTAAACAAAAGCGGAAAGCGGGATCGGACGCTCGAATCCCAACCTTCAAGCGCAGGCGATGGATCTGTAAATGCCCGAGCAAGAAAGTGAAGGTACTCGTCGCAGGTAACTGAACCTGGAACTGCGAGGAGTTGCGCAATTCGTGTCGGGCGAGCAACCTCCCCAACCTCGCTTACCAATAGGCAAAGTTTCAGCACCCGTGAGTAATTTCTCCACGGGCTATGCGTAGCGGGCGCTGCAAAGTCCAGCCCAGTCTCGGCCTTGAGTTCAGGTCGCCCTGCGGTCTTGAAGTCCCGTTTGACGACAAAGGCGGACATTTGGCGCAAAGCGTCGAATTGGAAATACGGGAGATGCCCCTGGTCCCAACGCCACATATCGAAATCCACCTACGCCGGATTCTAGCAGGAAGGGAGGTATAGAATTTGCCTCTGCCGCAGAGGCCTCCCTACGCGAGCACAGAGGGTAACTGCCCAGAGTTTTCCCCGAGCTACTCTGAAGCTCAATTTGGCCCAGACAGAGATTTTCGAGCACATCCCTCCACGAGCTCTTCACGGAGAGCGCGAAAAAACAAACCAGCTCACCTCCCGATTGCCGATAATTTCCCGCCAGCGAGTATTCTGAAAGTAGGCCGATTTCGCTCGGTACAGGCCGAAAAACAGAGCAATCCGTAAGTCCTTTAGATTCGGCACTTACAAAATATGCTCGATGTAAGTTATTTATTTTCATACTCTTACGCGATTAGCGCTCAGTTTTGAAAGGTACATTATAAAGAGCCTGTATTCATACACTTAAACGGAATGCGCTCCGGCGTGGGGCCGAGTCGCCAGCCTGAGACCCCCGATCCGGCAACTCAGCGGACGCTCTTTCCAGCCCCCACGCAAAGAGGCTCCGCGCCGCTGGACGCGGCGCGGAGCCTCTGTTCCTGCATCAGCCTACTTCAGGCTTTCGAGCTTCTCGACCTGCTCCGAAGTCATCTCGCCGCGGATCTGGAGCAGCATCGCCGAAGCGGCTTTTTGGAGGCTCGCACGGGCCTGGTTAACCGCGTCGATCGCCGAGAAGACCTGCGCCTGGTCGGGATGCGTCGCCTTGTTCAGAGCGTCCAGATTGGCCTGGGCCTTGAGAAAGGTCTTATAAGAGCTGACGATAGCCGAGCGGTTGGCGTCGAAGATCGAGTCCATCCGCTTCTGCTGCTGGCGGTTGATCCCGACCGAGGACACGACGGATTTGTCGTCCCACCAGCGGCCTACCGGGCCAAACTGGAGGGCGTTGCGGGGCTGACCGGGGGCAGAGTTGGGAGGGCTGGGCTGATGTGAACCGTCTGGACGCGGACCGGGCATGCCGGGACCGCCCGGTCCACCGGGGCCGCCGGGCATGCCGGGTTGGGATCCGCCGGGGCCACCGCCGGGACCTCCCGGTGGCCGACCCTGGGCACGCACACCAGCGGCGGCCAGCGCGGCGACCGCAAGGCAAAAGCACAGGTTCCTCAGAGCATTCACGATCATTCCATCCTATTCTTCGGGCTTGCCTGTGGGTTCCCGTTCAGCAGGTGGTACTGGTCGACTACGGAATGGACGTCCGGGTCGATGGCGGAGTTTACCGCCTCCATCAATTCATTATCCTCCGCGATCTGGGTCTCGGTGTCGGGGGATTGAGCGGCGATCGCCGGGGGCTGGACCGGGCGGGGGGTCAGGATACGCCAGGCCGGAGGACCAGCCAAAAGCAGAAGCGCCGCGAAGGCGACCCCAATCGAGAGAGCCGGCCGCGTGAAAAGTGCCAGAGCGGGCCGGGGAGCCGGTCGCGGCTCGATGACGCGGGCGTGGCTCCGGGACTCGTTCCGGGACTCACTCCAGGAGATCGAGGCCTGGTTGAAGAGCCCAAGCGTAGCCTGGAAAGACTCGACGCGCGCGCGGCACCGCGGGCAGCGGGCCAGATGGGCCTGCGCGTCCTGGGCGCCAAGGCCGATCAGCAGGTCGTCGAAAGCTTCGTCGTTGAGGTGGCGTTCGTTCATACGGTCGCCCCCAATCGGCTCCGGACTGCCTTGAGCGCCCGATGCAGGTGGGTTCTTACGGTGGTGGACTTCATCTGGAGGACGTCGCCGATCTCTTCAATCGACATCTCCTCTGAGAACTTCATCATAAAGATGGTTCTCTGCTTGATGGAAAGCGTCTCGAGAACCTGCCACAGCTCCTTGACCTTTTCGCGGGCCAGGAGGGTCCTCTCCGGGGTGGTGGAGCCGGAGGGCAGAAAGGAGGCCATCTCATGGGCGTCGACGCCTGTGCTCTGGACCTGCTTCCAGAACTTGAAGCGGGGCGAGCGGAGGTGGTCGCGCATGACGTTGATGGCGATGCCGGTGAGCCACGTGGTTACGGAGCAGTCGCCGCGAAAGTTCTCGCGGCCGCGGTAGGCGCGCAGGAAGGTGTCCTGGGTGATGGAGTCGGCGAGATCCGGATCGCCCGTCGAGAAGACGGCGAAACGGTGGATGCGCGCCTGGTGGACGCGGACCAGTTCGTCGATGTCGTCGAGCTCGCTGATAACGGGTCTCCTCACCGGCAGCGATTCTACCGGAGAATCGGCGGCAAAGGCCAACTCGTTCGCGCTCAGTGCCAGGGTTCCCATCCAGCTGCTCCTCTGCGGGAGGGGTCCGGAGGCCAGCCTCTGGGGGGAGCCGGCTTCCGGAAGTTCCCGCAATTGGATTAGTCGCGAGTTTGGCGTGTTTTTGTTACATCGAGCCGGCGCGGATCGTGAGATTTTGCGGGTTACGGGAGTTCCTCGGCCGGGGGGTGAGCGGTTTCGGGGCCGGGTTGAGGCTCCAGGGGAAACCGGACTGTGAAGATTGTGCCGCGTCCGGGTGTGCTCTGGGCGTCGATCTGCCCCCCGTAGAAGGTGACGAGAGACTTGGCGATGGCAAGCCCCAGGCCGAAGCCGCCGGTCGAGCGGGCCCGCGAGGAGTCTGCCCGGTAAAAGCGCTCGAAGATGCGGGGCAGATGGGCGGGCTCGATGCCGGGGCCGGTATCGGCAACCGCCACCCGGACCTCACCGGAGTGAACCGCGAGGGTCATGGAGACGGTGGAACCGCGGGGGCTGAACTGGATGGCGTTTTCGAGCAGGTTGATCCAGATGAGCTCCAGATCGGCCATCTCGGCCGAGAGCATGGCTTCTCCGCCGGCGAGGAAGTCGATGCGGATCTCGCGGGCGGCGGCAAACTGGGCCAGCTGGGCGATGGCGGACTCGCAGGAGGAGGCAAGATCGACGGGGTCGGGACGCGGAACCTGGTCGCCGGCGATGCGCTGCTCGGCGCGGGCGGTCTGCAACATGCGGTTGAGCAGCCGTTCCAGGCGGTCGCAGTCGCGGCTCATTACGGCCAGGCCGCTCTGGTACTCCTCCGGCGAGCGGGGCTTTGTGACCAGCGTCTGGAGCGTGGACTTGAGGATGGCGAGCGAGGTCTTGAGTTCGTGGGCGGCGTTGCCGAGGAACTCGCGCTGGCGGGTGAAGGCGGACTCCAGGCCCGCAAGGACGGTGGCAATGGCGACGATCAGCGGCCTGAGCTCCTGCGTGGACTGCGCGGCCTCGGACGGGGAGAAGTCCCAACTGCGGACGGAGATGGCAGAGGCGGCGGTGGTGAGCTCGTGAAGGGGAGCCAGAGCCCTCTTCATGCTCCAGAAAGCCAGCATCAGCGTGGGGACCAGGATGAGAAGGCTAAGGACGGCGATACTGGCCGCCAGCCACACGGTCTGGGAGTCAATGCCGGCCGTCGAAGCCGCGTAGATGACAGTGAGCGTGGGGGGCGGCGAGGGAACGCCCTCCTCGGTGTCCTGAATGCCAACGTTGGAGAGAACGATGCCCCGGTACTCCTCGCCGTGGACGCGGAAGTTGAAGAAGTGCTCGCCGCGGCGGAGACGGTTGAGGTAGCGGCTATCGAAGCCCGGCGAGTGGCGGTCGAAGTTGCCGTAGGTGCTGGAGACGTCGAAGATGTCCAGGTGCGCGGAGTCTGAGGCGGGCAGGACCTTGGCCTCGTTGAAGAGCAGCCGAGCCGTGCCATCGTCGGAGTAGTAGACCGTGGCGGCGATGCTCTGGGCGCGGCCTTCGAGGTAGACGTCAAAAGCGCGGCCAATGTAGTGGCGGGAAAAAGAGGTGCCGACCAGCACCAGCCCCGCCGCCAGCAGCAGTTGCGAGGCCACGATGGCTGTTACCAGGCGCTTGTTGAGCGAGAAACTCTTCATCGGCTCTCCTTATTGCCCGGATGCGGAGCCGGGGGCCTCGCCTTCGCTGCGCAGCGTGTAGCCTAGGCCGCGAACGGTGTGAATGAGCCGTTGCCCGGCCAGGCCCTCGATCTTGCGGCGCAGGCCGGAGATATAGACTTCGATGACGTTGCCGAACTTCTCCCAGTTGTAGTCGTAGAGGTGCTCGAGCAGCTCTTCCTTGGAGACGAGCGCGGGCCGCCGCAGGGCGAGGTACTCGAGGACGCGATACTCCATGGCGGTGAGCACGATAGCCGAGCCGCCGACTTCAACGGCGCGGGTGACGGTGTTGACCGAGAGCGGTCCGATTTCGATGACGGGTGAGTGCTCGCCCTTGCCGCGGCGCAGCAGAGCTTTGGAGCGGGCGACGAACTCGCCCAAATCGAAGGGCTTGGTCAGGTAATCGTCGGCGCCGGCGTTGAGCAGCTTGACGACGATCTCTTTCTCGTCGCGGGCGGTGAGAACCAGAACCGGCGTATTGCGGCCCTCGCCGCGCAGCCGCGTAAGCACCTCGAGGCCATTGAGTTTGGGCAGCATGAGGTCGAGCACGATGAGGTCGTAAGGGGTGGAGGTGGCGAGGAACAGCCCCTCCTCGCCGTCGGGAGCAGTGTCTACGGCGCACAGGGCGTTGTCGCGCAGGATGGTTGCGATGTTCTGCGCCAGCCGTTCTTCGTCTTCGACTACGAGCACCCGCATGGTCTGTGCCGTTTCCTGTTCTGTTAACTCGGATTCGGCGCCGGGCGCAAGCCGAAGGCCGGCGAAGCCGGCCTTCGGCGCAATGCCTGTGCCGGGTTAATCGGCCTCCAACTGCTGCTCGTGCCGGTTGCGGGTGAGCAGGTAATAGACCAGCGGCGTGATGACGAGGCTGAGCACCATGGAGATGCACAGTCCCCCGATGACGGCGATGGCCAGCGGCTGAAGCATCTGCGAGCCCGCGCCGATGGCGAAGGCCAGGGGCAGCATGCCGCAGACCGCGGCGAGCGCGGTCATGACGATGGGGCGTAGACGGCGCTGGGCGGCGTGCATCATGGCTTCGAGCGGGTTGGCGCCTTCGGCGCGGTACCTCTCGTCGGCGTCCATCAGCAGAATGCCGTTCTTGGCCACGATGCCGATAACCATGATGAGCCCCATGAACGAGGCCACGTTAAACGTGGTGTGGGTGATGAGCAACGCCAGGATGACGCCGGAGATGGAAAGCACCGACGAGGTAAGAATGGCCAGCGGCGCCTCCAGGTTGCGGAACTCGGCCAGCAGCACGCCGAAGACCAGCGCCAGCGCCAGCAGCAGCACCTGGAGCAGGTCGTGGAAGGATTTTTGCTGCTCCTCGTAGGTGCCGCCGTACTCCACACGAACCGTGGGCGGCAGGCCGACCGCGGCCACGGCTGCCTTCACCTTGGTGATGGCGCTGCCCAGATCGGAGCCTTCCAGATCGCCGGTAACCACGATCATCCGCTGCAGGTTCTCGCGCAGGATCTCATCCTGCGGCGGAAGCTGCTCGACTTCGGCCAGCGAACCCAGGCTGGCGGTGTGGCCCGAGGAACTGTTGAACACCGTGTTCTGGATAGCGTCCAGCGACTTGCGATGCTCCTCGCCCAGGCGCACGCGGATCGTGTACTGGCGGTCGTTGGTAATGAGCGGCGCGGAGATGGGGATGCCGTCCAGAATCGAGGTCGCGTCCTCTGACACCTCTTGCGGCGTGAAGCCCAGACGCGCGGTCACCGCGGGATCGACCTGGAAGTTGGTGGCTGGGCCGCTGATGGTGTTCTCGATTCCGTCTTCCACATCCACCACGCCGGGGACCTTCTCGATAGCGCCGCCCACCTGGGGTCCGAGCTGTTCGAGGAGCTTTTCGTCGCTGGCGTAGAGCTTCACCTGGACGGGCTCAGGCGCGTTCGACAGATCGTTGATGTTGTCCTGAAGAATCTGCGTCAGCTCGATATCGAGTTCGGGCTCCTTGATCTTGATCTGCTTGCGCACGTCGGCGATTACATCCCACACCGAGCGGCTTCGCTTGGCCTTGAGCTTGACCGTGAAGTCGCCGCTGTTGGCTTCCGTTACGGCGGCATAGCCGAGCTGCAGGCCGGTGCGGCGGGAGGTGTTCTCGACCTCGGGCATGGAGTGCAGGATGCGCTCGACATGTTCGAGGACGCGGTTGGTCTCGGCCAGCGAACTGCCGGCGGGCATGATGTAGTCGAGGATGAAGCCGCCCTCGTCCATCAGCGGCAGAAGGTCGGAACCCAGAGACCGGTAGCCGGCCCAGGTACCAATGACCAGCAACAGACAGATGCCGCCCGTCCACAGCGGCTTGGCCAGCACCCAGTTCAGGACGTGGCGGTGGACACTCAGCACATTGGTCATCAGGCGGCTGGCGCTGTGCTCATGACTTTGACTACGCTCCTGGCGCAGCAGCACGTAGCTCAACCCAGGTGTCCAGGTCAGCGCGAGCGCCAGCGACGTGAGCAGAGCGGCAGTCATGGTTACCGCCAGCGCCCGGAAGAACAGGCCGGTGACGCCGCTGACCGAAACCAGCGGAAGAAACACGACCACTGGCGTAATGGTCGATCCGATGAGCGGCACGATCAGCTCGCGCAGCGCTTTGCGCACTGCCTCGGTGCGATGCTCGCCGTTATCGCGGTGCATGACGATGTTTTCCACCATCACGATGGCATCGTCGATCACCAGTCCGATGGCCGCGGCCAGGCCGCCCAGCGTCATCAAGTTGAAGCTCTCGCCCATCAGCCAGAGGAACAGGATGGTAATGGAGACCGTGACCGGGATGACCAAACCCGCAATCAGCGACGAGGTCCAGTCGCGCAGGAACAGGAAGAGGATGATGCAGGCCAGGATCAGGCCAATGAAGATGGCATCGCGCACGCTGGAGATGGCGTCGCGCACCAGTTGCGACTGGTCGTAGAAAAGTTCCAGCTTTACGCCCGAAGGCAGCTTCTTGCGCAGCTCTGCCATCTGCGCTGCCACCGCGTCGGCCACCGCAACCGCGTTGCTGGTGGGCTGGCGCATCAGGCTGACCAGCACCGCGTTCTTGCCGTTGGCGGTAACCGTGGTGTAGACGGGCTCGGTCGAGTCTTCTACCGTAGCCACGTCGCCCACATGCACCGGAGCGCCGGTGGGCGTGGTCTTCACCACCAGTTGGCGGATCTGGTCGATGCTGTGAACCTGCGCGCCCACCAGGCCCAGGATGAGCTGATGGTCGGCTTCATACAGGCCGGGCGAGTCGACGATGTTCGAAGCTTCCAGGGCCGCGGCCAGGTCGGGGATCGTGACTCCGGCTACCTGCATCTGCGCCAGGTTGGGAACCACGTGGAACTCCGGCACCTGTCCACCCTGCACGAGAACCTGGCTGACCCCCGCAACGCGGTTGAGCGGAGGCTTCATGTCGTAGGTGGCGATCTCCCACAGCCGCGTCTGAGGCACGGTATCGGAGGTAAGGCTGTAACCGAGAACCGGAAAGCTGGCGAAGGTAAGCCGCCGGGTGGCGATCTTCACCGACGACGGCAGTTCCTGCTGCACCTTGGCCAGAGCCCCGTCCACCAGCTGGAGCTCCGTCACCATATTCACGTTCCAGGAGAAGAACAGGCTCACCTCGGCCTCGCCGCGGCTGGTGGTGGAGCGCACGGTCTGCAGACCGGGCACGGAGTTGAGCGCATCTTCGATGGGCCGCGTGATGGTGACTTCCATCTGCTCGACGGGCATTACGCCGTTGTCGATGGCGATGACCACGCGCGGAAAGTCGGTCTCGGGAAAGACCGAGATCGGCACCTTGGTGGCTAGATAGACGCCCGCCACCGTGAGCATGGCGGCGAAGAAAAAGATGGTGCGCGTGGATCGCGCCAGCCAGAACGACTGTTGGCTGGCGGGAACCGCGGACTTTCCAAAATCGGGTGCGTCGCTGGCCATTACTTTGTATCTCCGTCGGGAGCGTCGTCTTCATCCATGCCGGCAGCCGTAGCCAGCTTGACCTTGGTGCCGGGATCGATGCCGTAATCGCCGGTGGTAATCACCGGGTCCGACGCATCCAGCCCGCTCAACACTTCCACCTCGGTGCCATTGCTGACGCCCAGCGTAACCACCTTGACCTTGGCGGTGTTGTCGCTGCCGACCACCATTACGGATTTTGAGCCGTCAACGGCCGTCAGCACCGCCGAAACCGGAATCAACATGGTGTTCACGGCCGTCTCACTCGTGATGGTTACCTTCACCGGAGAGCCGGCCTTGAGCTTGCCGGAGCGGTTGTCGATCTTGAGCCAGACCTCGACCGTGGTGCTGCCCGCATCTAGGGCCGGGCTGATCATCGAGACCTTAGCCGGAACCGGATCGTCGATGCCGGGCACCTTGATCTGCGCGTCCGCGCCCAGCTTGAGTTGCTGCGCCTGGGCCAGCGCGATGTGCGCCTTGGCCAACAGCGTGTTGGTCTCCATCACCGTGATCAGCGGCGTGCCGGCGGCCGCGGTCTCACCGGCGAACAGCGGCCGGTCGGTCACGTAGCCGTCGATGGGGCTGCGAATCTCAGAGTAGCTCACCTGCGCCTGTGCGCCTTTCAGCTTGCCTTCGGCCGACTTGAGGTCGCCGGCGGCCTGCTTGAGGGCGGCCTCGTGGGTAACAGCGCGCATGGAGTCGAGGTGCTTCTTAGCGGCGTCGTAGGCGGCCTGGGCCTGCACCAGCGAGGCCTCGGCGGTGTCCAGGTCGCGGCCCGGGATGGCGCCCTCGGCGAAGAGCTGCTTGCGGCTGTTGACGATGCTCTGGGCGAGGTCGAAGTTGGCCTTGGCCTGGGCAAAGTCGGACTCGGCCTTGAGCTGGTCCTCGGGGATCTGGCCCTTGGTGGCCGTCGCGTATGCAGCCTGGGCGGACTCATAGGAGCCCTGGTTGTCCTGGGCGGCGGCGGCCAGGTCGGAGTTCTCCAGCACCGCCAGCAGTTGCCCGGCCTTTACCCGCTGCCCGCGCTCCACGTAGATCTTCTTCACCGGCGCGGTGATCTTGGGCTCGATGGCGGCCTGGGCGATGGGCGCAAGAATGGCATCGGCGGCTACCTGGCTCGAAAGCGTGCCTGTCACCGGCATCTGCGCCTGTACGGTGACCAGAGGTACGGGTTCTTTCTCCTTCTTGCAACCGGACAACAGAACAAGAGGAGCAACAAGCGCGACAAGCAGGAAAAGCCCCGCTCCGCGGCCGTGGAAAGTCTTCTGGCTAAGAATAGGATTCATCGTCTCGCTCATGACTTACATCGTTCCCGTAAGAGTCTGCAGGTTGGCGCGCGCGTTTTCAAACCGCACCCGCCCGTCCTCGCGCGCATTCTGCGCCGAAATGTAGGCGCTCTGTGCGTCCACTACTTCCAGCACCGTCGCCTCGCCGCCGGCATAAGCCATCCGCGTCAGACGCAGGCTCTCGGCCGCCGTCGACACGCTTAAGTCAAGCGACGCCAACTGATCGCGCGCCGCCGCGGCCTCCGAATAGGCCTCATCGAGCCGCGCAATCAACTGCCGCTGGGTCGCCGTCAGCGCCACCTGCGCCGATTCACGCCGGATCTCGCTCTGCTTCACCTTGCGCTGCGTATTCAGCCAGTCCCACACCGGAAGGTTCACGGTGACGGTTGCCGAGTAGCCAAGGTTGGTTGTGCCGTCGCGACCCTTGGTGGCGAACTGTGGAGCATCGATGCCGTACGTATAGTTGAGGCCGATGTCAGGCAGGTAAGCGGCGCGCGCGCCAAGCACATCGGCGTTGCTGGCCCGCAGCGCCTCCAAGGCGCTCCTCAGGTCGGGATTGTTCTTCGCCGCCGCCGCGTCGATGTCCTCGCGAGAGGCCAGCGGAGCCGCCGCTTCGTCGGCGCTCAGCGTGCACGGCGTGCGCGGGTCGGGGAACAGCAGCACGCCCAGTTCGAGATGGGCCTTTTCGGCTTCCACTTGCGCGTCCTGGAACTCCCGGGTGCGCGACTGCTCTTCAAGCTGGGCCTTGATAACGTCGGCGCGCGCCGATTCGCGGGCCTCTTCACGCTGCTGGGTGAGCTTCAGAAAATCCGCCGCCTCCTGCCGCGCGCGCTCGGCCACCGCCAGCTTGTGGTCGGCCGAGAGCGACCCGTAGAAGAGCGCTGTGACCGCTGCTACCAGTCCACGGCGCGCAATCTCCTGCTCCGCCGCAGCCTGCGCGGCCAGTGCCTGCGCCCGCCGCGCCGAGGCTACGCCCGCCACGCCGATCGTCTCGCTGACCGAGCCCTGGCTGAGATACTCGCGGATACCGTTGTTGGCTATGTAGATCTGGGTTGGCTCGGTAGAGCCGGTCTTGGCGTAAGGCTTGAGCGGCTGGGTATAGATGCCCTGATTGTTATAGACAATGCTGGGCAGCAGACTGGAGTAGGCAATGTTGCGGTCGAGCGCGGCGGATCGTCCGGCAGCTACGGCCGCTGCGTAGTTGGCCTCGCTCGATTGGGCGCGGTGGATGGCTTCGTCGAGCGTGATCGTCACCGGCGAAGCGGGTGCGCCGGCCGTGGAAGCTGGATCGGGCTGCGACTGCGCGCCGGATGCGGATGCTGAGGCCAACAAGAGGAATGCGAGCGCGCCGCCCAGAAAAGCGCGGCCGCGACGCAGTAAGAAAGGCTCGGGATTGTCCTGCCCGACCACAAACAAATGCATAGAGTAGCGCCTAACGATGCCGGTTCTGACCCCGGCCAACATGAGAGCGCAGACTTCGAACAAGCTCAGGATGCCAGGTTTTTGTTGGATTGCTTTCATTTCGAAACGAACACCTGTCTCAATCGGTTTACCCGCGCGCAAAAATCCTTCCGCACGGAGAATTTCGTCCGGATTGCCGTCAGTCCTTCTCGGCGGAGCGTGTGAGGCGAGTCCTTTGCAGCTTGCCTGGCTTGAAGCGCCAGGGCAAGCCGCGGTTGCTGGACTCTACGCTCTGCCCGGACTCAGATCAACGGCCAATCACGAACACGGTAAAGGTGCCGGGAACATAGCTGGCGCGCGCACCCGCGGTCGCGGCAGCCTGAATGTTCGCGGTGGCGGTATAAACGCGATCCGTCGCCGGGTCGTAGGTCATGGTGCGTGCGCCCTTCTGCGTGGGCAGCTTCTCGAGGTTCTTGTAGGCGTTGCCGCTGCCGCCGACCACGGAAAGCAGGCCGTCGTTGGTGGAGGCGAAGGCAAGCTTGAACTTGGGGCTGTAATCGGCCGAGTCGGGATCGTCGCCGATCTCCGCCTGGCCCAGCACCTTGCCGGTTGCCGAATCGACTACCATCATCCGTTTGCCGGCGCAGGCCTGGAACAGGCGATGCCCTTCGATATCGATACCGGATCCGGAGGCGTCATCGCAACCGGTCACCCACGTGGCGGTAATTGCCCGGGTATGCGCATCGAACCGTACAATCTTGCCCGCCACATTGCCGTAGATAAAGCCCTTGCCGTCGACCACGGGCGCCTCGCCCGAGCTGGGCATCTTGATGGTGGCGACAAGCTTCTGCGCAGCCGTATCGATAACGCTGGCGCTGCCGCGGCTGTTGAAGGTCCACACCGTCTTGGTAACCGGCTCGTAGACGATGCCGTCCGGACCATCCGCCACATTGATGGAGGCTACCTTGGCAAGCGTGCTGCGATCGAAAACGACCACCGCGCTGCCGCGGCCGTCGGAGATGTATCCGTACTTGCCGGTGGCGTCGAACGCGATGCCATGCGTGCCCACCAAACCGGTAATGGCGCCGACCAGCTTACCCGAAGTGGTGTCGACCACCTGCACCTGCGGGCCGTGCGCCACATAGAGACGGTGAGTTGCCGGATCTACCCTCAGGTAATCCCAGCCTCCGTCGCCGCCAATCACCCATTTGGCGATGACATGGTAGGGCTGTTGCGCCGCCATCCGGGCGGGCACAGCAGCAATGCCGGTTGCAAGCAGCACGGCACAGAAAACGACGCGAAGAACGCGATTAGATACTTGATACATACACAACTCCCTACACATGGTTGAATCCAGAAACTCGATTATCTATGACGACGGAACGCATTGAAAAGTCGCCATAGGGCCTCTCTCGAAACGTGGTGATAAGCCGCACATCTTCCACAAAAGAAAGCCGTACGCGGCCGGCAGGCTGGTTGGCGCTAGGGCCGGCTAACCACTACGATCATGAATGTGTCCGGCTTGGGTTGTGGCCGGCCGTTGGCCCCCGGGACGAGCTCCGCCGTGGGCAGATAGATGGTGTGCGTGGCCGGATCGAGATCCATGGTCCGCGCTCCGTTGGGCGTCTTGACGGTCTGGACGATGCTCCAGGCTTTGCCCTTGATGGCAGCCACGGAGAGTGCGCCGTCGCTGGTGCTGGCAAAGGCCTGGCCGGCGAGGAAACGGGCGGCGTCAACGCCTGCGCCGATGTCGAGCGATGCCTCAATCGCGCCGGTATTGGAGTTCATGACCACCAGCTTTTGAGGCGTGCGGCAGCCGATGAAGAGGCGATGGCCGGAATTATCGAGCGACAACCCCACCGGGCGTCCTGCGGGAGCGACCGTCCAGCGATGAATGACGGTGCGCGAGGCTAGATCGACGACTGCCACCACGTCCTTGTCGACAAGGTTGACGTAGACCTTGCCCTTGCCGTCGGCTGCCAGGAACTCCGGCTTGCCGCCGAGCGCGATGGGCGGATCGAGCTTGCCGTTGGCGGGGTCGATGCCGGGGCTGAGCGTGAGCAGGGCGTTCGAATCGCCGGCCGAGACAAGCACCTTCTTCTGCCTGGCGTCGTAGATGATGCCATCTGCGTCAGGCATCGCCGGGATGGTGCCCAGCACTGCGTACGTTTTGAGGTCAAACACCACGATGGCGCCCTTGCCTCCGCCATCGGTGATGAAGCCGCGACCCAGTTCGGGAACCAGCGCCACTCCGTGAGAACGAACCTGGCCGGCAATGTCGCCGAGCACCTTGCCCGTCTGCTCATCGATGACCTGGGTGTGGGTGGCGCGGGTAACGAAGACGCGGTGATTGGCGGCATCGACGGTGATGTAATCCCAGCCGCCGTCGCCGCCCACTTGAAACGTATTCTTCACCTGCCAATTTGTCTGAGCCGACGCTGAGAGCATTCCTGCCACAACCACCAGACAAACCCTGGCTATAAAAACTCGCATACTTCGCACTTCCTATCTCCTTGGGTAAAGTTGGTCGATGCGCAGCGATCCCGAGCCAAGACACGTAGCTTGACTTCACACTCCCAGACATGCCATCCGATTGCAGAATTCAATTCTACCGGTCCGACCTTAAGGCGGCCTTAACGCGGGGCTGCGCGCATATTGCGACGCCGTTTCGGGCCCGGGAGCGAAGCATGGACCATGCTACCCGAGACACAACGTCCCGTATGGCGACAAACAATGTGGATTGTCAGGACTGCCTATGGCACGGCATGGAACGAGGTGATTCGGCATTAAGACTTGCAAAAGGGCATGGTAAACAGCCCAAGGCACATTTGCCCTATAACGAGGGCCGGCGAATGATTCGCCCCGCGGACAGCTATAGGTGAATCCAGCCGCCAAGGATAAGTGACAGCGACCCCACCGCGACGAAGAGCCAAAGAAGGATTCCTTGAAGGAACGGTCGAACTCCTACCTCGCGGAGCGTCTTCATGGAAAGTCCGGTTCCGATCAGATAAAGCGTGACGGTCAGGCCGATACCCCCAAGGTGCTTGAGGACGGAATACGCGGACTGGAATATGGGAGCGTACGTGCAGGCAACCGCGGCTAGGCAGAAAAAGAGAATGAACCAGGGCCATTGAATGCGCGCCTTGCTCTTGTTTGCCATGGCGGTTCCGACCGAAAGCGGGACGATCCATAGAGCTCGGGCTAATTTGACGGTTGTGCCGACGGTGAGAGCCACCGCACCGTACTTTGCGGTCGCGCCGACGACGGAACTGATGTCATGGATGGCGAGTGCTGCCCACAGGCCAAACTGCGGCTGAGTCATATGCAGCGCCGTCCCGATCACTGGAAATGCGAGCAAGGCGACGGAGTTCAGCACGAAAACCGTTCCGAGCGAAACGGCGATCTCTTCCTGGCTCGCATTGGTGATTGGGGCAATCGCCGCAATGGCGCTGCCGCCGCATATGGCCGTGCCAACCGAG
>Ga0326728_10001226_pt1 | contig 92053 bp, 78 predicted proteins | sample MB3enrmetagenome_FD_207602 | JGI IMG/M metagenome (GOLD analysis project Ga0326728, IMG submission 207602) | Lab enriched peat soil microbial communities from McLean, Ithaca, NY, United States - MB31MN | ecosystem: Environmental > Terrestrial > Soil > Wetlands > Peat | place: USA: New York... | reverse complement strand
TTTCCTCGCCACCAAAGTGCGCCCAAACAGTCTCGAAGTCATGACGGAATCGCTGGACAAGGCCCTCAAGAGGCTCTCCACCGATCATCTCGATTTGTTTTACGTGCATGCCCTGAACGAGTTCAGCGAAATAGCGGCCCCCAAACAGTTTAAAGAATGGGCCGAGGGGGTTAAAAAGGCGGGCAAGATCAAATATTTCGGCTTCACGACTCATCAGAACATGGAAGACTGCCTGATGAGCGCGGCAAAGACCGACTGGATCGATGCGATAATGTTCAGTTATAATTTCCGCATCATGCAGACGCCGAAGATGAAGGAAGCCATAGCCGCATGCGCGGGCAAAGGAATCGGGCTCGTCGCCATGAAAACCCAGGGTGGCGGACAGGTGATGACGAACAGCGAGACGGAACTGCAGTTGGCGGGACGATTCCTCGAACGCGGCTTTACCGATAAGCAGGCCAAGCTCAAAGCAGTACTGGAAGAACCGAATATCGCAAGCATCTGCTCACAAATGCCGAGCCTTACGATTCTTTCGGCCAACGTTGCCGCGGTGCGCGACCAGACCAGTCTTACCCGAAGCGATTTCGAACTTCTGGAAAAGTTTGCCGTCGAGACTCGGCATACTTACTGCGCCGGGTGCGGCCGCATCTGCAACGAGGCAGTCGCGGGCGCAGTGCCCGTCAGCGAAGTCATGAGATGCCTGATGTATTACCGTGACTACGGTGAACGCGAACTTGCGCGTGAGGTTTTCGCCGGTTTGCCTCATGGGACCGGGTCGGTTCTTACCCAAATCGATTATTCCGCTGCAGAAAGGGCTTGCCCCCAGAGACTCGAAATCGCGAAGTTGATGCGTGAGGCTTCGGAGATATTGGTTTAATCATCAGGTGCGACACGACAGCAAAATGAACTGATTTCCCCCCTGTCCCAAGAGGGTAGGGGGGATTTCTTTTCCTCGGCGCATCGAAAATCCACGCCAAGTGCTTTCCAGACACGGTCGATTCCCATTTTAGCCCGGACCTCCCGCATCGTCTCGGAGGCGATTTGCCTCATCCTAAGCGTCCCGCTGTGAACGATTTCATCTACAAGGCCCGGTTTGTCCCGATAGTGAGCCATACGCTCGCGGAAAGGTCCCAGAAAATCGTTTAACGCCCGGGCCAGTTTGTCCTTTACTTCTCTATCGCCGACTTTGCCCGCGCGATAGCGCTTTTCAAGGTCCGATACCTCGGAGCGGTCTTGATTGAATATCCGGTGGTAAATGAAAACAGGGTTGCCCTCGACGGTTCCGGGAATATCCGCGTGAATACGCTTTGGATCGGTAAACATGGCGCCGACTTTGGTTTTTATGGTCTGTTCGTCATCGCTCAAAAAAATTGCGTTTCCGGCCGACTTGGACATTTTCCCCCGGTTATCCGTCCCAACGAGCGCCGGAATATCGCTCAACAGCGGTTTGGGTTCCGGGAACACCGCGCCGTAAACGCTGTTGAACTGGCGGGCAAGTTCCCGCGTGATCTCGACGTGGGCAACATTGTCCCTGCCGACGGGCACAAGCTGGGCCCTGGCAAGCAGGATGTCCGCGGCCTGCAGGACCGGGTAACCGGTAAGACCGAATGGGATCGATTCGTCGGCAATGTTTGCGGCCCGGGCCATCTGCTTGATGCTGGGAAGGCGCTGCAACCGGTTCACCGATACGAAATTCTGCAGGTACGTATGCAATTCATGGATCTCGGGCACGGCCGACTGCAAGTATATCGCACTCCTTTCAGGGTCGATCCCCGAAGCCAGATAATCGAGGACAAGGCCGCGAGCGTTCGAGAGGATCTCCTTGATATTTTCCCTGCTCCTTTTGGTGGTCAACATATGCAGGTCGGCGACTATGATAAGCGTCTCATATTCGTGCTGCAGCCTCACCCTGGCGCTGATGCTTCCGACCCAGTGTCCGAGATGTAGTCTGCCGGTCGGGCGGTCACCCGTGAGGATTCTTTTCGTGCCCCGCGTACCCATTTATGAACTCGTCTCGCAGCCTACAGGTGCCCCAGTAGACGCATGCGCTCCTCGGAGGCGGCAAGGCGTTCCTCTTCGAGTTCAGCCCTTAGCAGCCTCAATCGTTCCAACTCGATCAAGCCGGCCTGCCGGGCGGATTCATCCGCATGGCTGATTTCCGCTTTGAGCTTGCCGGCCATCATGGAAACTTCCCTGATCCTCTCCAGCACCTTTTGCTCTCTTCTGGTGAAAATGTTTTGCTTGTCCGCACAACTCAGTCCGGCCGAAACTCCGGCCGTTTTGTCCTCGCATGTGCAACACCCGATACCTTCTTCGAAAAGGTCCTTATTCATCATGTCTCCTTCCGTAATTGTGAACCTCGTATATGGTAATATTCCTCAGGGGCATATTAAAGATGAACATCGCTTCCGTTTGATATTCGAACCCGGCCTGGAAGGGAAAGACTTGAAGATATCGCCGGAATTTGAGAAAACGGATACACTATGGGCCAATGTGGCCGGGATCGGAGCCGTGCTCGTGCATGCCGATTTCCGGTAAAATCGAAGCGGCAGCCGGGCTGCCTCTCAGGAGAAGTAAGGTGCTGAAAAAAAACGGTTTTATTGTCGTGTTGTCTCTTCTCATCGTTGCCTGCATATCTGAAGTAAAGCCTATACTGAAGCCCACCGAGGTTGATATACCGACTAGAATCGCCAACGAGCAAAGGTGGGTGGACGAAGCAGTGCGCTCCAAGGCAATCACTGTGGACGACGCAAGGCTCGTCCAGGCAAAACTCTACGAGATCAAAGAAAAGTATAACAGGTTGGAATTGGCGGGGCGGCTCTCCGTCAAGGATACCGACATGATGAATAAGATGCTTGACGAATGCAGCGAAATGCTTTTCCGGAAACAGGAAATGAAGAGGAAAGCCCCTTAGGTTTTTGCGCGCGGTTTCTTGTATATTCCGATCACATTGGGAACGGGCAGTGAGAATTGAAGAGAGTTTTCTTCCAGGTTTCCCCATGCGCCGTCTCTTTGCAGGGTCATTTTCGGGGTTGAAAGGTAAAGGGAGGCCTGGGGGCCGCCTTCGAGATACATTGCGCTCTTCAGCGACAGCGGAAGAGACATGAGAACCTCTATAAAATCATGGACGGAATTGGGCGTCCTGCTGAACAAAAACAGGATATTCCCCTGGTTATCCATTCCGAGGGCCAGGGTGCTCCACTTTGAATCCAGTTTTCTCCAGACATTTTGCCCGTCGCACGAAATCATCCTTATGCTCTGCACGAACGATTGGTATTTGTGCCGCAATTCGTCGAAATTCTGACATTCCCGATCTATGATCTGTATTTCGGGGATGTTCTTCTCCACGGGATTAAACGCTAAAACTGCATTGGCGCTGCTGAGCCTTGGATTGTTAACATGATCGAAGTTTTTCATGAAACCGACGCTCGTCAGGCCGTTTTGTTGAAACATCCCCGCGTTTACGGCCGCAAGCATCTGATGCTTCAGCGCCCATTCTTTTGTGCTGTATGACTGTTTTCCGTATTGGGTGGCGCACAGGAGCTCGAATGAATACTGTCCCGGATCGATTTTGATCAGCGTGATTGCATAAGGGTCGTTGTTGAAAACGTACTCGAACTCAGCGACAAACAGGCCTGCATCGGCTTCTTCCCAGTGAATGGCAGGCTCCGGGAAGGCCATGCCGCCGAACGAGGAAATCAACCCGAACGCAGCCATGCAGCAGGCCATGATTTTACGCTGGAAAGATACCCGCATTTTTTTTGCCCGAATTAATCGGAATCAAAATTACAGCTCGCCCGCTACATTGTGCTGCCTGATGGATTTCGAGTAAAGCCTTTTTTACTCCGAGCCGCTTTTATCACGATTCGGCATCAGCCCCGGAGAGCTTTGCTATTTCCACGGCCAGCTCTTCACCGAAAGCTCCAACCAGCTCACCAAGCTTCGCCGTCCTGTGTCTATCCGTCTCCAGGTTTGGCGTCACGGCGCTGCCGCTTATGCCCCGGTCGAGCAGGCTCATTCTGACCTGGTCGGCGGCCCGGACATCCTCGACTTGGACCCGCTCCTGAAAATGGCCCAGAATGGTTTCAAAACCGGAAATATCATAGTCAAGTCCGTGCCTTATCAGATCGAGCACAGGGCCGTTGTCGGCGGTGGGATCGAGCCGCCGGGCAATCTCGGCGGCTGCCTCGGCTCTGGCGCCGGGGCCTGAGTCCAGCCTGCTGAAGTCACGCTGAAAGCCGTCGAGGTCGATTTGCCTGTCAAGGTATTTCAAACAGAGCCTGTTGACGGCATCTTTGAATTCCTTCGCCGCCTGTTCGCGCTTGTCCTCATCGCTCATTGAAAGGTTGCGGGTTCTCTCCATCACCAGTTCGAGAGTGCTTTTTATTTCGGCCATTTCCAACCCCTTTCAGGCAGAAATTAAGGGTCGACTGCAACCTGGTATAAAAGGACTACACGGTTGTGTGGGTTAACGATCCGATAGTGGCCCTGCCAAGCTTTCGGCCGGCACGGGAGCCAAATGCATATCCCGCCTCCAGGGCACGCAGGTTTGCCTCGATCAGCCTTTCGGGCAGGACGTGCCGCAGCGCCCGCTCGAAACTCTTTTTCGATAAAGGCAAAATGCCCGTTCCGGCCAATACGCCGATCATAACCACGTTTGAGCTGCGCTCGGCCCCGGCGGAGCTTGCGAGCTCGTCGGCATCCACACGGATAAGGGCTGCAACGCGGGGCTCGATCATGCGGTAGAGCGTATCGGGGTCCGGATACACGCTCTGGCCGATTGCAACTGTGAAGGGCATAATGCGGTTCGTGCTTGTTATAGTTATAGTTTTGGGATTGCACTTCGGCAGCGCCCGGGCCGCTTCGAGTGGCTCGAAGGCTATGACCACGTCGGCCTCGCCGTCAGCTATGATCGGACTGGCGGCGCTTCCGAGCACCGCCGATGACTCGACGACCCCGCCTCTTTGCGCCATACCGTGAATTTCGCTCATCAGTACGGGCTGACCCTCTTCCAGGGCGGCCTCTCCAACAAGGCGGGTTGCAAGCAGGGTACCCTGACCTCCGACCCCGGTAAAAAATATGCGCAAGGCTTTAATTTCCTTTTCCATCGCAATGGTCTCTTTCTTCAGGAAATTCGTCTGGGACTGATCGAATCGCAGATCTGCGAACAGACGCTGCACCCGATGCACAAAGATTCGTTTATCAAAACGTGCTCGACCCCTTCCGATGATTCAACGTAAAAAGCCGGGCAGCCCAGTTCGGTCAGGCATTTCTTGCAGTCCGCGCACGATTTGGACTCGTCGGTCTTGAAAACTATCTTCTTTTTCTTTTTGAGTATCCGGTTTTCAAAAAGAGGGCAGGGGCTCTTCGATATGATTACCGAAACCCCGCCCTCGTTTAGCCCGTCCTTGAACTCATGTATTACCTGCAAGCTCTTTTTAACCTGGAGAGGATTGATTGTTGCCGTCCTGTTTACCCCGCATCCCCGCACCAGCTTTTCCAGGCTCACTTTCGGCTCGATCCTGCCCCCGGGGCCCAGTTCCACCCCCGGATGAGGCTGGTGGCCCGTCATTGCGGTGGTCCCATTATCGAGAATGACCAGCAAAAACCTGTGGCCGTTTGAGACCGCGTTTACGAGGCCGGGAATCCCTGCGTGAAAAAATGTGGAATCACCGATGAAGGCCACCACCGGACGGTCCAGCACCGTGCTGAATCCTGCCGCCGAGGAAACGCCGGAACCCATGCAGATAAGGAAATCGGCCATCCTGAGCGGCGGAAGAATGCCCAGGGTGTAGCACCCGATATCGGAAGGATACACCGCTTCCTCTCCAAATACCGTTTTCATAAGGTAGTAGGTTGCGCGGTGAGGACAGCCCGGACACAAATTGGGCGGCCTCTGCGGCAGCTCCGGCATCTCGTAGATCTTCGGCGCCGGGCGGGAAACCCCGAAGTAATTGCCGATAGCGACCTTGACTTTTGCCGGATCGAGCTCAAAAGCCATTGGAACCAATCCTTCGCCCTTGCCGCCGATTTCGACCGGCAGCTTCGATATTTGTGCGCTAAGCCTTGCCGCTTCTTCCAGGAAAGGCTCCAGTTCCTCGATAACGAGGGCTTTTGTCACTCCGGAAAGAAATTCGGCGATAAGGGCGGTGGGGCGAGGATAGCTGAAACCCAGCTTGAGGATCTTGAAGCGTTCCCCTATGCCCATTGCCGTTATGGCGTCCTGCACATGGAGAAAGGAGACGCCGCTGGTGATGATGCCAAACTCGCCCTTACCGGAAATGAAATTAAGAGGGCTGCTCTCGGATTCGGCAAGAAGCTTTGGGGCCCTCTCAAGCATGTCCAGCCGAAGCTTGCGGCCCACCGCAGGGATCACGACGAGATTGAAGGGATCTTTTTTAAATTCGCCCGAGAGGTCCTTAACGGGTTGAATTGTGCCGATCTTTACAGGACCCCGGCAATGGTTTACCCGTGTTGTGGTCCGCAAAAGACAGGGCGTTGCGAATTTTTCGGAAATCCTGAAGGCTTCTAGCGTCATCAGGTAAGCTTCCTGCGGCGTTGACGGCTCCAGCATCGGGACTCCAGACATTCTTGCGTAAAACCGGCTGTCCTGTTCATTTTGACTTGAATGCAGGGAAGGGTCGTCGGCGACAACGATCACCATGCCCGCTTTTACTCCTACGTATGCAAGGGTCATGAAAGCATCGGCGGCCACGTTCAGCCCGACGTGCTTCATCGCGCAAAGGCTCCTGACGCCGCAAAGCGCCGCGGCGCAGCAAACCTCCATCGAAACCTTCTCGTTCACTGCATACTCTACGTGTATCCCGGCCTCCTGTCCCAATTGGGAGAAGCTGTCGATAATCTCCGAAGAGGGTGTCCCCGGATAGGCGGCCACAATGCGTACACCACTTTCCAGCGCCCCGCGCACAATGGCTTCGTTTCCCATCAGGAGCTGCGGCCTGTCGGTTTGAGAAATCAATAGTTCATGCATCCAACATCCTCCACTGCTGCCTCGAACCTGAGATCAATAAAGCTCTCTCCCGTTCGTTCCTGCATCCGGGGAAAGCTTTTTCGACCCACTTTATTCTAAATGCTGCTTCGATTTTTCAAAAAAAGGGAAAGCTCTGCACCTGCGCGCTCTCCTTCTGAAACGCATGCAAGAGCGCGGGCAAGACTACCAAAAAAAAGCGGCAAAAAGAACCGGTTATAAAAGCCGGCATGACCCCGGAACTTCCCCATGACCGTCTAACATTTCATTCGGAAAAGAGTAAACAGTTTTTTCTGGCCGGGCAAATGAAAGGTCCATAAGCACCTGATTTTACTCTAAAGTCGCCTCGCCGGTTTGCCGATGAGTACTGAACGGCCGCGCTCGGAGAGAAAAAAGGCTGAGACGAACAGTGGAACCACGGCTTAAACGCAACAAGCAACTCTTAGGTTGGGGCACCTATCCGGATGCTTGCATCGGCTCAATCAGCGAAGTATTTGACGGCGAGCCGCCGTTTACGCCCGGCGGCTGCATTGCCCGGGCCTGAGGCGTTGCCGAGGTGCTCCGGTGCTGGATTAAAACCGAAGAACAGCAATGAGCAGTGAACAGTGCGGTTTCCGTCCTCCGTCTTCTGTCCTCCGTCTTCCGTCCTCTGTCTTCCGTCCTCTGTCTTCCGTCACTTTAGCCACGTCTCGGCCAGCGATTTCATGATCTCGATCCATTCATCGAAGGTCGCCGGTTTCGTGATGAATGATGTCGCCCCTACCTGCTTACTGAAGGCAACGTCCTTTTCCTCTTTGGACGTAGTCAAGATACCGATGGGAATATGCTTGAGGGTCGGTTCGGATTTGATTTCGATGAGGGCCTCGCGTCCGTCCTTGCGCGGCATGTTCAGATCGAGCAGGATCAGACTGGGCAGTTCCGTCGTGTTCGTTCGGGCACGGTCGCTAAGATGGTCCATGAGTTCCACGCCGTCCAGGACGCAGCTAAAATGAGCATTGACGCCGCTTTCCGCGAATGCTTCGGTTGCAAGCCAGCAGTCTTCCGGATCGTCATCGGCCATTAGGACCGTTCTTTGCGGGACTTCAGCCACTATACGCCCTCTCATCGGTCATGCTTTACAGGCAATCCGAGCAAACGGATCTCTCCGGCGACATCCGGTTAATGAGAGAGTGCTTCAGGTGATTCAAGCTTCCATTGATGGTCTTAGCGGCAACCGGACGATGAAAGATGCGCCTTCGCCCGGAGCACTCTTTGCCGTAATTGTGCCGCCGTGACGCTCGACTATCTTCCTGCAGATGGCCAGTCCCATGCCTGTTCCTTCATATTCGCCCCTGCCACGCAGCCTCTGGAAAGGTGCGAAAATCTTTTCGAGGTGCTCCTCCTCGAAGCCGATGCCGTTATCCTCGACAATTATTCGGCATACTGAATCGCCGGAGGGTAAGAATCGCACGTTGACCTTTGGCTTCTCGCCGGGTTTGTGGAATTTAAGCGCATTGCCGATCAGGTTTTGGAACAGTTGCCTTATTTGCGTGGGATCTGCTGAAATGACGGGAAGGTTCTCGACATGAACTTCACCGCCCGTCATTGCGATTCTAACTTCAAGATCGGATAGGACTTCACGGACGATGGCGGTTAGGTCGATCTCCCGGAAAGGCTCGGGATTGATCGTAACCTTCGAGTATTCGAGAAGCGATGCCAGAAGCGATTGCATCCGCTTGGTCGCATGGAGCATTCTGTTCAGATAATCGGTTCCGGATTGTCCCAGCGAGTCACCATGCTTCTGCATGAGCAGATTGCCGAACGAGGCGACCTTGCGAAGCGGTTCATGCATGTCGTGCGCGGCAATGTGGGCAAAATCTTTTAGAGCCTGATTGCTTTGCTCCAGTTTCGCCATATAGCTGTCTAGCTCGGCGGTGCGCTCCCGAACCCGCAATTCGAGTCTATCGCGCGAAATCCGAAGCTCCTCGACAAGACGTAATTTCTCCATAGCGATAGCAACCTGGTCCGCCACCGTCTTCATGAGCGCCAGATCCTCTACCGTGAAGTGATCCATGGTTTTGGCCCCGAAGGAGAGAGTTCCTATGGTTTTGCCCTGGACATCCAAAGGATGGCAGGCATAGGCACGGACCCCGAAAGACTTTATCAGGTCGGTGCGGATATCCGGAGTGTTGAAAATATTTTCCGCCACTATCCGTTCGCCGTCGAGGGCCACGCATCCGCACACCGCCGCCCCGTAGTCCAGCCACTCGATTTTTCGAGCTGTCTCTTCCGGGATACCGGCGCACGCGTTCAGGTGAAGCCTGCCCGCTTTATCATCAACCAGGAAATTGAAGAAGGTATGGCAGTCGAGGTGTTGCATTACCTTTCGGCACAGCTCCTCGACTATTGCCTGTGGATCTTCCGACGCAAGTAATCGGGAAGACGTCTCGGAGAGGAGTTTAAACCGGGCTTGACTTTGGCTCAGAGTCGCTTCCGCGCGCCTGCGCATCAGGGCCTCGACGATTGCCGGGGCGATTGCCTCCACGGAAAGCAACTGCTCCTTGGCATAGCCGCCCTCACGATTTGCCAGACCCATGATCCCGAATGTCTTGCCGTTGTAAATGAGCGGGACTCCCAGAAACGCGGTCAACGGCGGATAATCCGGGGAGGTGCTGATACTGTCGGAGCACGACTGGGGGTCGTTTGTCAGTACGCTCCTGCCGTCCAGCAGCATGCGGCCGTGGAACCCTTGAATATCCAAACCGCACTTGCGATGAGCGCTCGTCTCAGGCATCGTGAGGTGCTCCATAACCGGGTCGCTGAACGCAATGCAGTGGAGCACATTGTCCGGGCCGATCTCGTCGATAAAGCCGAATTTGCTCTGCGTCAGATGTTGTGCCGCCCTCAGGCAGGCGATGCCCAGTTGTTCTTCGGTTTCGGAGGTCAGGGATTTGTGGAAAATCAGGTTGATTGTCTCAAGGATTTCGGTCTGGCGGTGGATTTTCTCATCTGCCCTGGACTTCGCCAGCCCCACTGCCAGGTAACCTGCCAGCCTTTCGCATTGAGCGATGAACTCGGGCTGGAACATTCCTTCTCGCCTGTCGTTCATTTGGAGAAGGCCTATCCGCTCGGCGCCGAAGCTCAGCGGTATCAGTGCCACGGATTCGTAACCTTCTCCGTTGCACCGATTGCGGGTTCGGGTTTGCCGCTCGGCATCGGTGGTCGAGGCCAGGAGCCGTGTCGTGCTGTTGGCCCAAAAACTTCCTCCCGGCGAAAAAAAAGGCTTCGATGGATCGACTCGCCCGCAGATTACGTTTCCACACATGCATTCGATGTAAGGATCGCCGGTAATGTCACGAACGATGTTGCCTGCGTCATCTCGGGCGCAAAGATAATTCTCCATTTCGATGAACTGCCGGGAAAAGCCCCTCACTTCACGGTACGGATAATCTTCCGCCTCCTTCAGCCGTATGCCGACCGCCTCGCAGCCCGACTGCCGCTGGAAAAAGGTAGCTGCAGACCTGACCAGGTCCGTGGTCCCGCTGCTCTGGTTGACAAAATGCAGGAATTCGACCGTGGTCTCGCGCTCCATTTCCATCCGCTTGCGCTCGGTGATATCAATTCCGACGGCAAGTATCTCCAGCACTTCTCCCCCCGGGTCGTATATCGGCCTGTTGGTCCAGGCCATCCAGACCCGGCGGCCATTCCGGAGTATATTCTCATTTATATTGTTCGTGTACCTTTCCGGGTGGTTCAATACATCTTGGACCAGCCCGGTCAGATCGGCCCCGGTGGACTCCCGGTCGGGAACGATAATACTCACTTTTTTTCCGACAACCTCTTCCGCGCTGTAGCCGAAGAACTTCTGAGCGTATTCGTTGAAAAAGGCGATGGTCCCGTCGCGCTTCCAGCGGATGATGGCGCTGTTGGCGTTTTGGACGAGTTCGCGGTATTTGCTCTCGCTTTGCTGGAGGTCGACAGCCGCCTTTTCACGCTCGGCGGAAAGCTTTGACTGCTCTTCTGCTTTGTGCGCCCGTGCTTGGGCGCGATACGCGGCCTCGGCCAGGTAGGAAATCAAGACGCCACAGGCGAAAAAAACAACTATGCTTATCTGGTCGGCGAAATTTGCAATGGCGAAACGGCCAACCGGAGGTATCCAGAAATAGTCCGCAAGGGCGGCCGAGACGAGCGTGGCAAGCAACCCGGCGCCAAATCCTCCATATAGCGCCGCAACCCCCACGGCGGGGAAAAAGATCACAAAGGGGACGCGGAGTTCAAGAATTTCGAGGAACTGCAACCGAATAACAGCGGAGATGACGGCTGCAAGAATTCCTACTGCGTAGCGGAGCCACGCCGGACGGTTTGTTCGGTCCCATACCACGAGATCCCCCGATTCGAACAGCGAGAGCTGTCGGTCCCGTCGATTATATCGTCTTTCCCCGAGGCCGATCTGTTGGAAAGGTGCTTGCTAATCGACGGAACTGTGAGAGTATCCTAAAGGATAAAATTCTATCACGCATGTTGGAAATGAGAAGCATTTCTTTAATAAACCCGGCCGATCATGGCTCCCTGCTTGGAAATTCAGTTTAGAAGCTTGCAAATCGGAAATATCTCAATTTCCGTCAATATATCTTTCAGGAACTGAAATTAAAGGCAAAATCGGTTAATTATGATACTTTGATCCGAGGCTTTGTCTGCATTCGGGGCAGCCGGCGCGGTTGAATACCCGGGTGAGTTTTTAGAGCTGTGTGTAACTCTGTCATACGAGGAAGAAACGGTCGGGGATCATGGCGTTTGCGGGTCGGGAAGTTCGACGGTTGCTGGGCAAAGGGATTCACCACTACGGGCTCTTGGAAAACGGAGACCGAATCGCGGTCGGAGTCTCCGGAGGCAAGGACAGCATGCTTCTGCTCTGGCTGCTTCGCGAAAGACTCCGGCGCATTCCGATCAGCTATGAGCTTGTCGCCGTGCACGTCGACCCGGGGTTTGATACCGAGTCGGCCGACCGGTTGGAGGTTTTTTTCAGGCAACAGGGGTTCAGATACGAAATCATTCGCACCGATCATGGTCCTAAGGCGCACGGGGCGGAAAATCGTGAAAACCCATGCTTTCTTTGCGCGCGGCTGAGGCGCTCGGCCCTTTTCAGGAAAGCGGGCGAACTGGGCTGCTCGAAGATAGCGCTGGGCCACAACCAGGACGACCTGATCGAGACTTTCTTCATAAACATCTGCTATGGGGCGCAGGTTTCGGGCATGCTACCGAAACAGGAATTCTTTGGAGGCCGGCTAACAGTGATAAGGCCTTTCGCACTTGTCCCGGCAAGGAGTATATTTAAACTTTGCACGGACCTCGGTTTGCCGATCATTCCGACAAGGTGCCCGTCTGCCACGAAAAGCCGGAGAACGGAAATCCGTGACATGCTCGATGGGCTTTTCCGGAAAAATTCAAAAGTCAGGGGCAATATCTACCATGCGATGAGCAACGTAAACCTCCAATACCTGCCGCCGAAGCTGCCTTCAACGGGTCGAGGAGCGGGGCGCGGGCGTGAACCGTTGCCTTCGGGGCATGAAGTTGACCGGCATAAGGATTCGGAGCCTGCCGCCGGCAAGGCGGGACAAGCGCCGCAATCCGGGCTGATTTCAATGGGAAGAAGCGAATGAACCAGACGGGAAATGCTGGCAAAACGTTTTTCATAATCGATGGAAGCTCATATATCTACAGGGCTTTTTATGCCATCCGGCGGCTTACGAATTCAAAGGGAATGGCTACTCAGGCGGTATACGGGTTTATCACGATGCTTCTGAAAGTGGTGCGCGAACGTAAGCCGGATTATATGTGCGTCGTTTTCGACGCGCCGGGCCCAAACTTCCGGCATGATTTGTCGGATGTCTATAAGGCTACTCGCCAGGCCTCCCCGGAAGAACTCGGGCCGCAAATCCCGTACATCAAGAAAGTGGTTGAATATTTCGGAGTGTCTCAATTGGAGATGGCGGGCTATGAAGCAGACGATCTGATAGCCACGCTGGCCCTCTGGGGTTCGGCACTGGGACTCGAAATCGTAGTGGTTTCAGGCGACAAGGACCTCCATCAGCTTATCCGTGATCCGGTTATCAGGCAATGGGACCCACAAAACGACCGGCTGTTCACCGAAAAGGTTGTCAGGGAAAGGTTCGGAGTAACTCCCGGGCAAATGGTCGACTATCTTTCGCTGGTTGGCGATACAACGGACAATATCCCCGGAGTAAAAGGAATAGGGGGGAAAACGGCTGGCCAACTGCTGGAAAAATGGGGATCGCTCGACGAGATTTATGCCCACCTGAGCGAAGTATCCCCCGATTCCCTTCGCGAAAAGCTGTCGGCGGGAAAGCCAAACGCCTATCTTTCTCGCGAACTGGTCTCGCTTCGAACGGATCTATTGGCGCCTGAAGACCCCGGCGAGTTTGCGCCCTTGCCGCCCATGACGCGGGAGATGTTCGCCCTGTGCGAAGAACTGGAGTTCAAAACTATCCTGGAGATGCTGAAGAGGGAATGGGTAGGGCCGGGAAAAGCGCCTCCGCCTCCGCCGAGGCCTTCCGGACAAGGGACCGATCGGATAATTCGAACTCGCGGGGAGTTGGCCGAACTGGTCGCAACCGTCCGGACAAAACCGCTCATCGCCATCGAGATCGAAACGACCTCTCCGGATGCCATGAACGCCGGCCTTGTCTCCATCGCTCTTTGCTGGGATGAAAAATCGGCCTTCTACATTCCGGTCGGCCACCGGGCGGAGTGCGGAGTTCAGCTTACGGCGGCTGAAGCGCTCCACGGCCTTGCCCCGGTCCTTACCTCCAAAACGATTTCCAAGGTGGGCCACAATCTCAAGTCCCAGTGGATAGTTTTGAAAAGAAGCGGGATCGAACTCGAAGCAAGTGTTTTCGACACCATGCTGGCAAGTTACCTGCTCGACCCCGGAGGACAGACCCATGCGCTGGAGCGCGTTTGCGCCGAGCACCTGGGCGAAACGATATACTCCTATGAGGACATTTGCGGCAGGGGCAAAGGGCAGGTGAGTTTTGCGGAAGCCGACTTCGACAGGGTGGTGGATTACGCCTGCCGGGACGTCGAGACGTGCCGGCGCCTCGTGCCGGTTCTGCGGCAAAAACTGGAAGAAAAAGGGCTTATTGACCTCTATGAATCGATAGAGCTGCCGCTCTCCGTGGTGCTTGCGCGCATGGAGTTCAAGGGGGTCCTTGTCGACTCGGAAAAGCTTGAGGAGCTTTCGAGCGAGTTCGAAAAAGCGCTGGATCAGAAGGCAGCCACGATTTACGGAATGGCTGATGAGGAATTTAACATCCAGTCGCCCAAACAGCTTGGATACATTCTTTTCGATAAACTCGGACTGCGGGTGCTCAAAAAGACAAAAAGCGGGGCCTCGACCGATACGAGCGTTTTGGAAGAACTGGCCCTCGATCATCCGTTGGCCGAGCAGGTGCTGAGCTACCGCGCGGTTTCAAAGCTTAAAAACACCTACGCCGATGCCTTGCCTAAACTGATTCACAAGATCACCGGCCGAATCCACACCTCTTTTAATCAGGCCGTGACCGCAACTGGACGCCTTAGCAGTTCCAATCCCAACCTGCAGAATATCCCGATCCGCAGCGAGGAGGGCAGACGAATTCGTCGGGCCTTCATAGCGGCCCCCGGTACTATGTTGATGTCAGCGGACTATTCGCAGATCGAGCTCCGCGTGCTTGCGCATTACAGCGGCGACCCGGGCCTGATCCAGGCCTTTGAAAACAACGAGGACGTACACACCAGAACGGCCGCGGAAATATTCGGGGTCGCTTTGACGGAGGTGAGCGCCGAAATGCGCAGGCAGGCCAAAATGATAAACTTCGGCATTGCGTACGGCATGAGCCCTTTCGGCCTGTCCCAGAGGCTTCGGATCAGCACGAGAACGGCCAAGGCGGCTATCGACCGGTATTTTGATCGCTACAGCGGGGTCAAGCGGTTTATCGGCGAAGCCGTCCGCATGGCCCGCGAGTTAGGATACGCCGAGACCTTGCTGGGGCGCAAGCGGGCCATTCCGGAGCTTGGGAGCCGCAATTTTACGACTCGCCAGTTGGGCGAGAGGCTCGCTATAAACACTCCCATCCAGGGCACCGCGGCTGATCTCATCAAAAAGTCGATGATAGATATCAGCCTCGCGCTCAAAAAGGAGAAGCTTGCAGCGCAAATGCTGCTGCAAGTGCACGACGAATTGCTGTTCGAGGTTCCCCGTGAAGAACTGGGGCCGGCGGAGGAGCTGATCCGGCAGAAAATGGAAAAGGTCCGGAATCTCGATGTGCACCTCAAGGTCGAGATCGGTTGGGGGGCTGACTGGAATGAGGCCCATGCGTAATTCGGGGATCGGGGACTTGAAAGGCCGCCCTCATTGGATGAAGGCGGCCTCTTTATCGGAAACTAGAATCTTCTAGCTGTTCTTGGTCTTTTCCAACTCGGTCTTGAGCCTTTCAACTTCCTGTTTGTATTTTTCGGCTTCTTCTTTCAGTCTGGCGTCTGTTGCTGCATCCAGGTTTTCCTTGCCCTTGGGGAAAGGGAGCTTGTCCTTTACCTCGTCGTAGCCGAGGTATGCGGCCATCAGACCGCCAAGGAGCAGAATAAGAGGAATCGCGCCTCCGATAAATCTGAAAACAGCGTCGTACCAGATGATAATGCCCAGGAAACCGAGGAACGCCGCGGCAACACCACCCACAAAAACCTTCATTTCCATCCTCCTTTGTATGGTTCGCAAACAGGTATAGGAACTATGCAGCAATTTTCTATGGTTGAGTCTGCGCCGCTTTGGGGTTCAATCGCAGACAGACTGTTGAAGATAGCACCGGAGTCTGTGCAATGCAAGATAAAATTGGCGGTTTTCGAGTCTATTTCACCATTTGGAGCAATGACGCAATGGGATGTTTCCGATATGCGTCCTGCTTTTCTGTTGACTCTTTCCAGTTTGTATAAGTATAAGTAAAGATTCTATAATGCCTTGCAGAGGTCCGTCATGATTACCGGGCCGGATGCCTCTGAAATCTCGACCGGTTTTCTCCTGGAGCACGCGATAAAACTCCTCGCACTCTTCGGGGTAAACAACCCCCGGGGGATGATTTGATGTGGAAATTGTTCATTGAAATCTTTGTGATCTGGTTCGCGCCAATCCCGCGGGGGATGTTCATTTTTGCGCGCAATCAAAGGAAATGCTCGAAATAATGTTTGATTCTCATTTGCATGGAGTGGAAAAACCCGGCCGCTATGTAGGGCTGGAAGTGAACGCCTGCCGAAAAAGTTTCGAGAGCGCATCCGTACGCTTTGCTCTCGCTTTCCCGGATGTCTACGAGATCGGCTTGAGCCACCTTGGGCTCCAGTTGATTTATCATCAGTTGAACGCCGCCGATGGAGTCATGGCGGACAGGGTTTATGCCCCCTGGCCCGATTTCGAAGCAAAGCTGAGGAGCACCGGGGAAGCGCTCAGGGGCATCGAGAGCGACCGTGCCCTTTCGGATTTCGATTTTCTCGGGATTACTCTCCAGTATGAACTGAGCTATTCGAATATACTCACTATTCTCGACCTCTCCCCGGTCCCGCTTTATTCACGCGAAAGGACCATTGAGCATCCTTTCGTCATCGGAGGCGGCCCTTGTGCATTCAATCCGGAGCCGCTGGCCGATTTTTTCGATTTTTTCGTTCTCGGAGAGGCCGAACAGGTCCTGCCGGAAATTATCGATATCTACAGGGGCTGGAAACAGGGGGCCGACAGGACAAGGGAAGGTTTTCTGCGGGCGGTCCGAAAGGTTGCCGGAGTCTATGTCCCTTCTTTCTTTGAAGTCAAACGCGGCGAGGGCGGAATCATATCCGCCGTCGTTCCGCGGTTTCCGGATTATACCGAAGTCAAAAAAAGAGCGGTCTCCGACCTGGACGAAAGCTGCCCGATCCCCGAAAAACCGATCGTTCCCCTCATCGATATCGTTCACAATCGCATGGGGCTGGAGATTGCCCGCGGCTGCACGCGCGGATGCCGCTTCTGCCAGGCGGGTTTTATCTACCGCCCGGTCCGGGAGCGTCATCCCTTGTATGTGTACCAGGCGGCAAAAAAAGCCCTGGCTTCCACGGGATTCGAGGATGTCTCCCTGCTTTCATTGAGCACTGGCGATTACTGCCGGATACAGGATTTGCTGGGCGCCCTGGTGAATGAATTCGAACCCCGTAGAATCGCCGTCTCGTTTCCGTCGATGCGAGTTGGAACGCTTACTTCCGAGTTGATGACACACATCAGGCGGGTTCGCAAAACCGGGTTTACTCTCGCTCCGGAAGCCGGCAGCGAACGCCTCAGGCGCGTTATAAACAAGGGAATATGCGACGATGACCTGCTCGAAGCCGCCCAGTGCGCGTTCGATCTCGGCTGGCGGGTCATAAAGCTCTATTTCATGATGGGACTGCCCGGTGAAACCGACGCGGACCGGGACGCAATCGTGGATCTGAGCTTGAGGGTATGGGAAAAAGCGAAGAAAACGAGAGCGGCTGTCCATGTTTCAGTATCCACATTTGTTCCCAAGCCTATGACCCCGTTTCAGTGGTCGTCTCAAATGTGTGAGGAGCGGATGGCGGAGTGCCTCCAAATGTTCAGGGAGCGGCTGAGGAGGCCGGGTATAAGGTTCAAATGGGCCCAGCCAGAGAGCAGCGTTTTGGAGGGGGTGTTTGCGAGGGGCGGCCGGGAACTGGGAGCGGTTATCAGGCGAGCATGGGAGTTGGGGGCAAGATTTGACGGCTGGAGCGACCGTTTCGACCCGGCGCTGTGGCGCCGCGCCCTTGGCGAAACGGGGCTGAGCACGGGATTTTATGCCGAACGCGGCCGTGAGCGGGATGAAATCCTTCCGTGGGACCATCTTTCTGCCGGCGTTTCGCGGGACTACCTGTGGGGCGAATACGAAAAATCAATGGAAGAGGAGTTTACGCCGGATTGCCGCGCCGGGGCGTGCGCGCGGTGCGGCGTATGCGACCACAAAAAGCTTTCTCCTCTGATTCATGAAGAACAGGTCCTGGAATTGAAAAGGGAAAAGCTGCCGGACTGCGTTGCTCCGTCTTGCGCCGACAGGGAATTCCTCTATAGGGTGATTTATTCGAGGCTTGGCAGAGCTCGTTTTTTCGGGCAACTGGAGATGGCGGGAGCCCTTGAGAGGGCCGTCAGGCGCGCGGGTCTTCCGGCTTCGTTTACCAAAGGGCATAATCCGCATCCGAAAATTTCATTCGGTGAAGCTCTGCCGCTGGGAATGGAAACGCTGATAGCCGAGGCTTATGTCGCGCTGAGCGAAAATATCGACCCCGGGCTGGTTCGCGAGCGCCTGAACCGGCATTGCAACGACGTAATGAAAATCAGCTTTGTCGGCCGGGTGGATAGAAAACCTGCCTCCGGGGCCCCGTGCAGAGGCGTTTACCATGTCTCCGGGCTCAATCCTTTCATCATGCGTCATCTCTTGGACGCATGGCCCGGGTGCGGCGACAATGCGCTTACCAAGAAGACGAAAAAAGGAGAGGTGACAAACCGACTCGGCCGGATACTTCTCGACATGCGAAAAGCCGGGGAAGGTTCCCTGGAAATGGATATCTTCGAGACACCGGTTATGTGCTTCAGGCCTTTGGCGATTCTTCAAAACCTGGCGGGCGATCAGGCAGGGAACCTGGAAAACTGCCTCATTTGCAAAATTGCCTCATACCGTCTGGAGGTCCGGGAAGGGAATGATAATGTCGGCAGAACTAATCATTAATAGCAATCCTTTTGAAACCCGGGTGGCCTTGGTGGAAAACGGCCAGGTCGCTGAGCTCTACGTTGAGAGGAGTTCGGACCGGGGGATTGCCGGAAACATCTACAAGGGGCGGGTCGTGCGCGTCTTGCCCGGCATGCAGGCCGCTTTCGTGGATATCAGCCTTGAAAAAGCCGCGTTCCTGTATGTGAGTGATATTTGTCAGCCCATAGGAGACATCGAGCACCTGTTTCTCGCGTCCTGCGAACAGGAAAATGGGGACGAGATGTCGGACGAGGGTCCCGAGAGCGGCGGGCAGGAATATGACGAGATGGACTTTTGCCGAAGCTCCAATGGGATCCCGATAGAAGACCGGCTTCAGGAGGGCCAGGAAATCCTCGTGCAGGTGGCCAAGGAACCCATCGGGAGCAAAGGGGCGAGAATAACGACGCATATTACGCTTCCGGGCAGAAACCTCGTTTTCATGCCTACCATGGACCATGTTGGCGTTTCCCGCAGAATTGAGGATGAAACTGAGCGAAAGCGCCTCCGTGAAATAATGTGCGAAATAAAGCCGCCGTATCGGGGCTTTATTGTCCGCACGGCCGCTGAAGGGGCCGAAAGAGAAAAGCTCCAGTCGGAGTCCGATTTCGTAACGAAACTCTGGCAAACCATTCAGCGCAGGTCCGAAAATGCCGCCGTGCCCTCCCTGGTCTACCAGGAGCTCGATATAACCCTTCGTGCCGTGAGAGATCTTTTTACAAAGGAAGTCGACCGGCTGGTAATCGATTCCGAGCTCGAATACCGAAAAATCCTGAACTTTACCGAGACCTTTATGCCCTCGCTCAAAAACGAGGTGGAACTGTATGAAGGCGATGAGCCGATTTTCGATGCCTACGGCATCGAGATGGAAATCCAGAGGGCCCTGAGCAAGAAGATATGGCTCAAATCCGGCGGATATATCGTAATTGAATCCACTGAAGCGCTTACCGCTATAGATGTCAATACGGGTAGATACGTCGGCAAACGCAATCTGGAAGAGACCATTTTGAAGACGAACCTGGAGGCGGTAAAGGAAATCGCCTACCAGCTCAGGCTTCGAAACCTCGGTGGAATAATCATCATCGACTTTATCGATATGGAAAAGGAAGCCAACCGGGAAAAGGTCTGGAACGCTTTGCGCGACGCCACTTATAAGGACAAGAGCAAGTCCAATATCCTTCACATGTCCGAACTGGGTCTGATAGAGATGACCAGGAAGCGCACCAAGGAAAGTATCGGGCAGGTGTTGAGCGAACCCTGTTTTTATTGCGATGGTGAAGGATACCTCAAGTCTAAGCAGACCGTATGCTACGAAGTCCTGAGGGAACTGGAGCGGCAACGGGAGGATCTGCTGGGTAAAAACATCCTCGTTATGGCGCATCCCGAGGTCGCCGCCATGTTTTGCGACGAGGAAAGGGCCGCGCTGGAGCGGGTCGAGGAGAGAATGCATGCCCTCGTATCCGTGAAGGCGGACCCGAACCTGCACCTTGAAAACTACGACATTTCCCTTTTGGCCGGCGAATAATTCAAACCCGGAGCTGAGTGACCATGAAGCTGGATACATCGAAGAAATTGTACGAAGAAGCCTGTAAATTGATGCCCGGGGGCGTAAACAGTCCCGTGCGCTCGGGCAGGGCGGTGGGCTTCGATCCCCTTTTCATAAGAGCCGCCGAAGGTTGCCGGATCATCGACGAAGACGGAAATGTCTATATCGACTACGTCGGTTCCTGGGGACCGCTCATTCTCGGCCATTGTCATCCGGAGGTCGTAGCGGCGGTCAGGGAGTGCGCCGGCAGGGGGACGTCCTATGGCATTCCCACCAGGATCGAAATAGAGATGGCCCGGAAAGTGGTCGAGATGGTCCCCTCGATTGAAATGGTCAGAATGGTGAACTCGGGGACCGAGGCCGCCATGAGCGCCGTCAGGCTCGCACGGGGATACACGGGGCGCAAAAAAATCATAAAATTCAACGGCTGCTATCACGGACATGCGGATTCGCTTCTAGTAAAATCGGGCTCGGGCCTCATGACCTTCGGTATTCCGGGGACCCCTGGAGTCCCCGAGGAGACAGTGCGGCATACCGTCGCGCTGCCCTACAACAATCTGGAAGCAGTCCGGGAAGTAATGAAGAGCGCCGGGACGGAGGTGGCCGCGATAATTGTGGAGCCGGTTGCGGCAAACATGGGGGTCGTGCTGCCCGAAGAAGGATACCTGGAGGGATTGAGGAGCATTTGCACGGAATATGGGTCACTGCTTATCTTTGATGAAGTGATCACCGGTTTCAGGGTGGCGCCGGGTGGCGCTCAGCAACTCTTCGGGGTCATGCCCGATCTGAGCTGTCTTGGGAAAATCATTGGCGGCGGCCTTCCGGTGGGCGCATATGGAGGAAGCCGAAAGATAATGGAGCGAGTTGCTCCCATTGGAGATGTCTACCAGGCCGGGACCCTTTCCGGAAATCCGCTGGCGATGAGCGCCGGGTTGGCGACGCTGAATGTGCTCGATCGGGGCGGGGTCTACGAGCAAATCGCGGAAAAAAACGCATATCTCTGCAATGGGCTGGAGCAGGCCGCAGAATCGGCCGGAGTATCGGTAACCATAAACAGAATAGCCTCGCTTGGGTGCGGGTTCTTTTCCGCCGAGCCGGTCAGGGACCTTGAAAGTGCCGCTGCAGCCGATACTGACGCTTACGCGCTCTTTTTCCGCGAAATGCTCAAACGGGGTACCTATCTTGCCCCTTCCCAGTTCGAGGCTTTTTTTGTCGGCGCTGCTCACGAAAGGCAAGACCTTGACCGAACGATCGAGACCGCATTCGATAGTTTGAAGGTAGTGGCGAAAAATTGCACATTGTTATAATAGAAAAAGGGTTTGACTGGAAATATCTTGTGTGATAGGTACGCACGTGAAGATTTGCACGAAAAGGCGATGAAAAAAGAAAAGAAAAAAACACTCATGCAGGCCATTATGGCCAGCACTATCGGTTATCAGGTGGCTTTCGCGCCGTTTATCGGCATTGCAATCGGGGTTTTTCTCGATTTGAAGTTCGGCACGGGACCATATTTGACAATAATATTCCTGATAATCGGGGTAGCCGCCGGGGGACTTAACTACTACCGTTTTGCAAAGCAGCAGCAGGAAGAAGACAGGGCTCGAAAGAAATAGTGGAAAGAGTAATTGAGAGCGAAACGCTGCTCCGCAGAATTGAGTTGGCTTCCGCGATCTTGCTGTCGGTATTTACGCTTGTCGCGTTGATTTGGTTTTCGTTGAAAACAGCTTCGGGCGTTCTTCTTGGGGGCGGCATAGTCATTATAAGCTTTCAGGTGCTGAAGTGGCAGCTCAAGCGCGCGCTCCAGAGACCTGGAAAAATCCCCAGCGAGGCTGGTGTTCTGGTAAGTTATTACATCCGTTTTCTGGCGACTCTTGTTCTGGTTTTCTTTGTGTTGTATTTGGGATTGGCCACTCCCTTTCCATTTCTGGTAGGCCTTTCCGTCGTGATTTTAGGCATCGTTCTTGTTGGGGGATTTGAATTCATAATGATGAAAAAGGGAGAGAGTTAAGCCTATGGAACATCCTATCCTTTTCATAAACCTTCTTCTCGAGAAGTTGGGTGTCCACGTCCCTGCTGATCCTCATTCCGTGGGTGACTTCCTGGTGCAACCTCATGTTACCTATGCATGGCTGATCATAGTGCTGCTGGTGATCGTGAGCGCGGTCGTGGGCCGCAGCATAAAGATGGTCCCCGAAGGCGGCCAGAATTTCTTCGAAATGGTGATAACGGGCATCGAAGATTTTATGATCGGTATCACCGGTGAGGAAGGCCGCTTCATGTTCCCGCTTATCGCCAGCTTCGGTTTTTTTATTCTTTGCAGCAACTACCTGGGAGTCATTCCCGGGTTTGCTTCGCCCACCGCCAATTTAAACACTACGTTGGCGTGCGCGCTGATTGTCGTCGTAATGACCCACGTGTTGGGGATCAAGTTCCATGGGATCAAGTATGTCAAACATTTTATGGGGCCGGTATGGTGGCTCGTTCCGCTTATCTTGCCCATCGAAATAGTCTCGCATCTGTCAAGGATTCTGAGCCTGTCGATCCGTCTTTTCGGAAACGTGTTCGGTGAGGAACTGGTCCTCGGGATACTCTTTTTGCTGGCAGGGCTCTATCTTGCTCCGGTGCCGATGATGTTTTTGGGGCTTTTTACCGGTTTTATTCAGGCTTTCATTTTCTGCCTGCTTTCGATGATGTATTTCGCGGGTGCAATAGAGCATGCTCACTAAATAGGCGAAAACCTGTAAGGAAGGCTTCGTTCGCATATTGTTCATTCATTCATTCAATCAACCAAAACAAGGAGGGTTTGTTTCATGAAGAAAGTTGGCCTTTTCACTGTACTCCTGGTTATCGGTCTTACCTGTGTAGCTTTCGCTGCTGATGGCGATGCCAAATCCTCGGCGGTTCAGTTCTACCTTTATTCGGCCATCGCAGCCGGCTTGGCGATAGGCATTGCGGCTCAGGGATGCGGTATCGGCCAAGGTATGGCGGTCAGAGGCGCTTGCGAGGGTATCGCACGCAATCCCGAGGCTTCCGGTAAAGTGACCGTTACCATGCTGATCGGTCTGGCCATGATCGAGTCTCTGTCGATTTACGCCCTTGTTATCGCGTTGATCCTGATCTATGCCAACCCGATATCCTCTGCTATCAACACTTTTGTGGGTCTGAAGTAAAGAGTTAGAGTTATTGGATTCAAGCGGAGGGCAAGCGGCAGGACCGTTTGCCCTCTGTTCATTCCAGGGAGGGTTCTTTTTAACCATTAATGTGAATAAAGTCACATGCTTGGGCCTGTCCCTTTTTCCGAGGTTATCAAATGAAATTTGCCAAAATCCCTATGGCGACAATCGTCAGGCTCTCGATCTACATGCGTACTCTTATGGAGTTGCTCAACAATGACGTGGACGTCATATCCTCCGAGCGCCTCGCAAAACAGTGCGGTGTTAATCCTGCCCAAATCCGAAAGGATCTTGCGTACTTTGGAGAGTTTGGAGTCAGGGGGGTCGGCTATCGGGTAAACGACCTTATACACCAGATCAAGGACATTCTCGGCTTAAATCGACCCTGGAACCTCGCGATGGTGGGAGTTGGCAATCTGGGATCGGCGCTGATGCGTCACGGCAATTTCATTAAACACGGATACGTCTTCACCGCCGCCTTCGACATCGATCCCCGGAAAGTCGGAAGGAGACTTCCCGATGGACTTGTCATCAATAATACCGGCGAACTTGAAGACGTCGTCAAGGAACGGGAAGTCCACGTGGGAATTATCGCCACCCCCGCCAACGATGCTCAGAGCGTTGCCAATCAACTCGTGCTTGCCGGCATAAATGGGATTCTGAACTTCGCTCCCGTGCAGATTCAGGTCCCGGATTGCTGTTATGTCGAAAATGTGGATTTTACCATAAAGCTCGATTCGATTGCATACCACCTCTCATCGGGAGACTGAACCGACGGGATCCAGCCAGGAATCGATCCGGGAATTTTAACAAAGCCTCAGCGCTCGAAGAGCAATGGGGCTTTTGTGCGTGCGCTGGAGCATGCTCCTCATTAAGAGTGTGGAGGGCCAGTAAAAAACCCCACCCATAGGGCGGGGCATTAAATTCAGCCCCCATAGGGGGCCATGGCAAGTCCGCCGTTACAGGGTGTTTCTTGATTTGTTGTAGAATAGCAGCATGGCCCATTTTGGGTGCATGGTTATGTAGGTTCCGGGGTGGCACGGATACTTGTATCCGTGCGCGATGCGCAAGAGGCCACTGTCTCCATTACTCTTATTCTTCCGTCCGGACGACAAGTTGTCCGGGCCAAGCCCATTCGGGACCGGCGTAGCCAGTCCACATTACCACGCCCACAGGGCGTGGATTTCCACATTGAATTAAATATTCAGGGTAACCTCCGTCCTCTGTCTTCCGTCCTCCGTCCTCTGTCTTCCGTCCTCTGTCTTCTGTCCCTCTACTGAGCCGGAAAGAAGGTATAGCTGATCCATACGAGTAACGCGAGCGACAGCACGCCGATACTCAAACTCCAGATGATGAGTTTTTTCTCGACGGGCAAAAGCGGCTCCCACTCCATTTTTTTCAACTCATCGGCCAATTGTGACGGTTTGTCGGCCATTGTTCGATCCTCCTTTCGCTATCCGGCAAGCGGGGGTTTTAAGCCGTGGAAGAAGATCCATGAAATGAACAGCCCGATCCATATGATGAACCCGAAAAGCGAGATCACATAAACGGCGGCCAGCTTGCCTATGCCCTCCTCCCAGAGTTTTCTGAAGTTCGACATCAGGCCGATTGTCAAGAAGGTCAGGGTAAAAAAGATTCCGCGAAAGATATTTGCTTCCCCAGTGGCGGATTTGGCCTGCGCCATGGTGTTCTTTGGGCCGTTGAGCTCCCGGTTCAGTTCATCGGTCCTTGCCTTGTCAGCGGCGATTCTGGCCATCAGGGTGGCTGCGGCGGCCTCGTTCGGGGCTGTGGCAAGCTGCGCCTGGTTTGCGCTCACTTGCTTGGCCAGTGCGGCTGCCTGGTCTCCGATGGCCGTCATGCTCTTCGATGCCGGAATGCAGATCCAGAGAATAATGGCAAAGGTCAACACATAGCCGATGACAAACTTTGGAAATCTCTCCCATATCTGCCCGGGCCGAATCTTCTCGCCCGGCTTGCACTCGATTACCGAGCACCAGATGATGGCCAGCACAAAGGCCCATACTCCGATAAAGACGTCGATGAAGACCTTAACCGTTGTGGCCGCGCCCATTATCCAGCCCTCTTTGTAGTTCACCCCGTCGACGGCGAGGGCCTTGGCGCGGATGAGCGAGTCGGCGATGGTGCCCGAAGCCACGGCTGCGCCGTCTGTTTTGACTGCAAGTCCCATCCATGCGCCTGCCACCATGGGTTCGTGATAGAGAAGATGCTCGGCGAAGAAGGGAAGGATAAGCAGTTCGACGACGGCAAAGATCACAACGAGCGAGGAGACCATGATGGGTACTACCGGTCTCGCTTTGATCGCTGCGCCCGTGGCGATTGCAGCCGAGACGCCGCAGATTGAAATGCCCGAGGCGAGTGGGGCGGCCCATTCCCTGTTGAACTTGAAGTATTTCCGGGCTATGAAATAGACGAGCGCCCAGTAAATGAGGTATGCCGTCACGATGGCGCAGAGGCCGAGAAACATTACCGTTGAGGCAAGTCCGAGCTTTTCGGCCGCGGTCACGCCGAGAAAGCCTCCAAGGATAACGATTGCCGTTTTGATGTAGAGTTCGGGGCGCACGGCCTCCTTGATTGCCGATGCTACGGACGGAAACAGGTTTCCCAATAGCAGGCCCACCACAAGCGCAACGATGAAGCCCGCTTCCGGGGTTAGCCTCAGAGACCAGGTGATGCCGAACTTGCGCATGTCGGGCGGGGTGGTCACGGCTATGTTGGCCCAGCTTCCGATAATCCAACATAGGTAGCTGATCCAGAAAACGACGGTAAACCCGATGATAAATTTCTTGACGTCGGCTTTGAGCGCCATGGCGCCTGCGCTCATAATGACCGTGAGGAAGATGTAAGTAAGGATCAGTGCCGCCGGTCCGCCGAGGCTTTCTTTGTATGCCGCGGACACCGGACTCAGCGCCCTGCCGAGGCTGGTCCAGATTCCCGTAGTGACGCTCCAGCCCAAAATGTCCCATCCGGCAAATGTTCCAAGGCTCAGAACAAAGATGATCAGGCCTATCCACACAGACAACCAATCTTCGCTGATTCCCTTTTTCTGTGTCGCCATGCTCATTTCCTTTTGTTCGAGTTCGTCGCAAAAGGTGAGTTTTCGCAGCGAGGGCCGATTCGCCCAAAACTTCACAAACTCCGGTCGTTTAGAAAATCATACATCGTCGGTGTTTACGCTGAAAAGAATTTATTTCTCGAGGCTTGCACTTTTTCGCGATGATAAAATCCGCGCGCTATGAGCCGGACTTTGCCCGAACTTTGCGGCCGGCTCAAAGGATTGCAAGAAAAATGTTGCGAACGGCCTTAACTGTCGGGTAAGACTTATTCCTTCGTCTGGAAACGGTCGCAAAACGCGTATCGGATGCTTATTGTCTCGTGCTTCGGAAAGATAAACCATTAACTCTGGGGAGTCATCAATTGTGAGCGGATTTAGCGGTATATCTGACAAACTCTTGGGCGATCCAAAGAAATGGCTGGTCACCGGGGTCGCCGGATTTATCGGGTCCAATCTACTCGAAGCGCTGCTCCAACTAGATCAGCATGTGGTTGGCTTGGACAATTTCCTCACGGGATACCGGCATAACCTCGATGACGTGGAGAAGGCGGTCGGTCCCGGAAAGTGGAGCAGGTTCGAATTCATAGAAGGTGATATCTGCGATGCCGAGGACTGCCGCAAGGCATGCTCGGGAGTCGATTACATACTTCATCAGGCCGCCCTGGGCAGTGTGCCCAGATCGATAGACGACCCGATCATGTCCAATTCATGCAATGTGAACGGGTTTTTGCATATGCTTGTCGCCGGGATGGGAGCGGGCGCGAAAAGTTTCGTTTTCGCCAGTTCATCCTCTGTCTACGGAGATAACGAAGAACTTCCCAAGGTGGAGGAACGAATTGGGGAAGCGCTCTCGCCTTATGCGGCTTCGAAGCTGGTTGATGAGATCTATGCCGGGGTGTTTTCAAAAGTTTACGGTTTCCGCTCGATCGGATTGAGGTATTTCAATGTATTCGGAAGGCGGCAAGATCCTAAAGGCGCGTATGCGGCTGTGATTCCCCGCTGGATCGATGCCCTGATAAGCGGGCAAACCCCTGTCATCAATGGGGATGGCGAGACCAGCCGCGATTTCTGCTACATCTCCAACGTGGTCCAGGCAAATATCCTGGCCGCGGTGTGTGACGGCCCCGAAGCTCTTGACAAGGTATACAATATTGCGTTTGGGGAGCGTACTACCCTCAACGAGTTGTACTCGCTTATAAGAAGGGTGCTCTCATCTTTCGTTCCAGGGGTAAAGGACGTAGAACCCGAGTATGGACCGGCGCGCAAGGGAGACGTTCGCCACTCTCTTGCGGATATATCACGGGCAGTGGAGTTGCTCGGGTATGCTCCCCGGTGTAGCGTCGAGATGGGCATGGAAGAGACCATGCAATGGTATGTCGAGTCGAAGAAGAAAACGGAATAAGCCTCGCCTCGCAGCCGGGGTCCAGCGCCTTTTGCGTAAAAAACCCCACCCATGGGCGGAGCATTGAATAAATTCAGCCCCCATCCTCTTGTAGATGATTTCCGTTTACACGGAATTTTGCCCACACAGTCGGGAAAGGCGCTCGACCATGCTTATCTTCACCCTGACTGCCTCAGCACCCGGTGAATGGCGGGGCCGCACGGGGCAACTACCGAATGGAGGACCAATACGATGAGCGACAGGGCGAAGAAATTGGCGGAACGATTGAAATCATTCAACGAGGAAGTGATTGCGTTTGTTGAGAACTGCACGGAAGCCGACTTGGGAAAGATCGGCGTGGAGGAGTGGCCTGTCGGCGTGACCGCGAGGCATATTGGAGCAAACCACTATTCCGCGATAGCAGCCGCGAAAATGATCGTCAACGGCCAGAAATTTCCGGAAATGACGATGGAGCAGATCACTGAAAATGCCAATCGCCACGCCAGGGAACACGCCGGGTGTACGAAACCGGAGGTATTGGATATCCTTCGGGACAAGGGCGATAAATTGATAGAGTTTACAGGCGGACTTAATGATTCGGAACTGGACAAGAGCGCATACCTTCCGGCCTTGGGCGGCAGCACAACAGTCGAAAAGTTTCTGGAATCCGTCGTACTGGGGGGCGCGCATGAGCATTTGAAAAGCATTAAGGCCGCCGTCGGCAAGTAAGCCTGAAATCAATGCTCAACCTGCTGGAAACGCCCGCAAGGCCGAACCGCCCCGGTAGAGCGGGGAATTTCTGTCAGTTATGTTGGTCAATAAGAAGCGGCTGGTGGAAACTTGGCCGCCTCCCGCCATGCCCGGCGGAAAAGCGGTCCCGGCCCGGTTTCCGTTACGACTCCTCCGGCTAACACAGCGGCCGGAATATCTTCAATCGCTCACCCGGTTCCTGGTGTACGCCGGCGACCGGAGGTGTTTGTTCGGCTTTGGTGAATTTTCCATCGTCACATACGAGGCAACCCCCACCCACGCATAATTGAGTCCCATGCGAGTAAGACTTTCCGTCATACCGGCAATCCTGATTGCCGCTCATCTGTTCCATATCCATCGGAAATCATCCTCCAGACTTCAAATTATATAGCCCCTGCAGCGGATGAACCCCATTATACAAGCACATAACATATGGTAATTATTTGGAATATCTTTCCAAGGCAGGTATCGCGACGAGGGCGGCCGATACCCGTGAATCCCGCTTTCCGAAGCAAAACGGGCCGGCCCGGGAAAAAATGGCAAATTTGCAAAGGCAATAATTTTGCCATCCGAGGCGTGACGGAATGGGGGAAAACCCTCCCTAGAATTTAGGGGCGGCTAAAACTAAAAATACCATTCCCCACTACTTTATGAATAATTTGGAGGAAATTAACTTACCAAGCAACTTTGTGCCGATAAAAACCGAAGCAGGGCGAGCAAGCCCGGGAGCATGTTTTTATATTTAATGACAGTCAGAGAATTCACCATGGCCGGCGGTTGGGATGCTGATGACCGACGTGCCTGTCGATACATCTGTCGGAAAATTCCTGACGGAATCGGCTTGCGGATCATTACGGTTCTTTCCGATGTCGGTCGCATGCCGGGTATCGAATAAATCTCCAGAAAAGGGGGATACTCAAATGTTAAACGACATTTTCTCAAACCATGGGTTAGTGATTTTTCTTAGCGTCTTTTTTCTTCTTGTTTCATCGCTTTTTATAAATTTCCGAAGGAAACCTCGAGAAGAAAAACCTGACGGCCCTTTGATCTTCGGACCCGTTCGTGGGATGTATGTTTGTTATCAATGTGACACTATCTTCAATACTCGTCAATGTCCTGAATGCGGCGAAGAGGCTGTTATACCTCTGATACACCTTACGGGAAGCATCACGGAAAACGAGAGGGTCGCATCTGTCATCTCCAAGATGCAGACGCCCGGCGCCTGGAAAATGCCGGCCTTTCGGACTTTTCAGGATACACAAATAGTCGCGCCGTCATCCGTGCCGGAAAATGCCAATGGCGATGCTTCCAAAGTTCCACTGACAATGGAGGTTCTCAAACCGGAGAGGAGTCGCGAATTGTCCTGATCGATAATTTCGATATCTACGGCGATCCGCCCTTTTTGTGCGGCACCGTCGAGGTGGCGCTCGTTAAGTTTGTCAGTAGACGGCGTGATTTCTTCGGATCCCGGCGTGAGATATAGCTGTATTTTGCCGCTTGTATTGCCGTTTCTATTTCCGCTTCTATCGCCGTTTCCGGTTGCCGTTTTGCAAAGCCGGACCATCTCTGTTATGAATTATCCGGACAGGGTAACGAGGATTTCAAAGCTTAGTCGAACGTCTGCCCGACAAATTGAGCCTCCCGGCCGCAAGGTGTGTTCAGTGTCTCGTCAAGGACCTGCGGGGGCGGTCCTGTATTTGGCCTGAATTTGCAGGAGGACCGTCAATCGCCTGTGAAACCAACAGGCGAGACGGCCTCCTGCCCGCTCTATTTGACGTTTGGAAAAATATTCAGGCTGCGCTATCCTGATACTGGAGAGTGAGAGGCTTGGCGCGGGGAGTTGCACGCGAAGTCGCGAAGAAATACGCAATAGTACTTTAAGCCTAATAGGGCACTCTTGCGGGCAGGCTCTTTTTGATTTGTTTGTTTTTTCCTTCGCGTCTTCGCATCTTTCGTGATCCAGACCCATCCAGACCAGTACAGGCAAGGTGATCCCAATCAACTCAAAACCCAGAATACTTTTCTGCGGCGATACGGCGATCAGCGTCGAATTCGGAGATAAGATCGATCCGGAGATAAACGCCCGCGTGCGGCGGCTCCATGCGCTGCTGAAGGAGGGTGGCCACACCGGGATCTCGGGTCTTAATCCCACCTACAGGTCCTTGTTTATTCAGTATGATCCCTGGGAATGTTCGTTCGAGCGGCTGGTCGGGATTGTCGAGCAGTATCTGCCGCATATTGGAACGCCCATGGAGACGGTATCGTCTGTAAAACAGATCCCGGTCTGCTACGGAGGCGAGCTCGGGCCGGACCTGGAACAGGTTGCCGACTTGCATGGGCTCTGCGGCGACGAGCTCATCCGGCTGCATTGCGCTCCCGTCTACCAGGTCTATATGATCGGGTTCACTCCAGGTTTTGCATACCTGGGGGGACTGGACGAAAGGCTCCATACGCCGCGCAGAAAAGAGCCGCGAAAAAGGGTCGCGGCCGGAAGCATCGGAATAGCCGACCGGCAGACGGGCATATACCCTATTGAGAGTCCGGGGGGGTGGCGGCTTATCGGCAGGACCTATTTGAAGATCTTCGATCCGGAACGGGAACGCCCTTTCTTCCTTGAGGCCGGTGATTTAGTAAGGTTCAATCGGATTGGCGAAGAAGAGTTTGAGAAGCATTACAGTCCTTGAGCCCGGACCTCTCGCAACCGTTCAGGACCGCGGCCGTTTTGGTTTCCGTGCCATGGGAGTGCCGCTTTCGGGTGCAATGGACTTCCATGCGCTGAGAGTCGGGAATCTGCTGGTCGGCAACAGCGATGCCGAGGCGGGAATCGAGATCACGATGGGCGGGTTCCGGGCACAGTTCCGTTGCGCTGCCGACTTTGCACTGAGCGGCGCGGAGCGGGCCTCGCATCTGAATGGGGAGCCGATTGCCTTTTGGAGGGCTTACCGGGCTCAAGATGGAGACTTGCTGTCGGTCGGCGAGATGTCATCGACACCGGTATTTGGCGGGCAACTCGAGCACAATTCCGGGGTTGGCACTGCCCGGGCCGGACTTCGGATATATCTTGCCGTCTCGGGCGGAATAGACGTGCCGTCGGTCATGGGAAGCCGGTCTACCTATCTGCGGGGCGGATTCGGCGGACTCGGCGGAAGGGGCCTGCTGCCGGGCGACATCCTTTGGCTTGGCGACCAGGTGTGGAACGCCAGGGTGAAGCCGGCGCCTGCGGAGCTCATTCCGCGGTACTCTTTTTATCCGGCCCTCAGGGCCATTCTCGGTCCGCAGGACGAACGAGTCCAGGATGAGGGGAAATCGGCATTCTTTTCCGGTGTCTACGAGGTTACCCCGCGCGCCGACAGGATGGGGGTTGTCCTTGCCGGGCCTCGAGTCGAGCTTTTCGGAGGCGCGGACATCATATCGGACGGGACTTGCCCGGGTGCGGTCCAGGTGGACGGCAGCCTGCAACCGACCATTCTGGGTGCGGACTGTCAAACAGCAGGTGGATATGTAAAGATCGCCACCGTAATTTCCGCGGACCTGCCGCTGGTAGCACAACTCGCCCCCGGCGATCGGGTGCGTTTTGAACCAATCAGCCTCTGGCAGGCCCGTGAAATTTACCTTCGAAACGAGTATCTCATCCGGACCCTTTTGCACTGAGAACCGATGCCCGATGATTATTGCGGTGTCCATGGATCGGAGATTTGAAGCCGTGAGAATTGATATCAACTGCGACATGGGGGAGAGTTTTGGGAGATACCGGCTCGGGGAAGATGAAAAGATCATCCGCTGGATAACTTCGGCGAGCATAGCCTGCGGCTTCCATGGCGGGGACCCGATGGTGATGGATAAGACCGTGAAGCTGGCCAGGTTACACAACGTCGCAGTTGGAGCCCATCCCGGATATCCGGACCTGATCGGTTTCGGCAGGCGGAAAATGGAGACTTCTCCGGGAGAAATAAAAAATTATGTCCTATACCAGATTGGAGCAGCCGCGTCTTTCGCCCGGGCGGTGGGCCTGCAGCTCCAGCACGTAAAGCTCCATGGAGCACTGTATAACCACGCCGCCCAAAATGAAGTGGCCGCCGCCGAAACTATCGAGGCCGTACAATTGTGCGATCCGGACCTTTGTGTCTTTGCCCCGGCCGGATCGACGTTTGCCGCCATGGCTGGAGCGGCCGGGCTCAGGGTTGCGCGGGAGGCGTTCGCGGATCGCGCCTACACCGGAGATGGTCGGCTTGCACCTCGAAATCAGCCCGGCGCCGTGATTAACGATCCTTCGAAGGTGTGCGAACGGGTGTTGAAGCTCGTTAAAACCGGCGTGGTGGAGAGCCTTGAGGGGGAGGACATCCGGCTCGACGCCGACAGCCTTTGCGTGCATGGAGACACGCCGGGCGCATGGGAAATCGCAAAGGCTGTCAAACAAGCTTTGGAAGGCGCCGGGATAAAGGTCTTGGCCCCGGGGCGGAGATCGAGTGAACGGTGAGCAGTGGAATGCAATTAGAGTGGCCTGACACCTCTTCCGTGCTCACTGCTCACTCTTCACTGCCTCACTGCTTTCATGAGAAGCGAAGGACGGGTTTGACGGTCGATCCGTCAAGGGCGTCTCTTATGGCCTGATTGATTTCCGATGCCGGGTATTGCCGGATTAGCCCGGGAAAGGGGAATTTTCCCTGTCTATAGCATTTGATCATAGATGGAATGAATTCTTCAGGATTGCTGTCGCCGGCGATACTGTAGAATACGCTTTGGCCCGGCCCCGGAGATTGGGGGACGACGCGGTTGCCATGGTCCTCCCGGGCAATTCCCAGCATCGACATTTTTCCGTCGGGACGAAGAGATTTTATTGCCTGATCGATTACTCGCGGTATGCCGGTTGTCTCGACGGCATGGTCGATTTTTCCGGCGAATTCCTTCAGACCGGGGACGGTTTTGCCGGGCTGCGCGTACATCGCGTGAGTGGCCCCGAGCTCTTTTGCCAGCTCCAGGCGCGAGGCCACTGTATCGACGGCTATGATTGGCGCCGCTCCCGCCATATTGGCCGCCATGAGAGCGGCTAAACCGACCGTTCCGGCCCCGAAAACCGCGAAAGACTCACCCATCCGAGTCTTCAGCTCATTGAGCACGGTGCCGGCCCCGGCCTGCACGCCGCAGGCAAGAGGAGCAAACAGCGCCAGTTCGTCGTTATCCACCGCATCCACGGGGATGACATTGCGTTCGCCCGTGAGTGCGTGACAGGCAAGTGAAGATTGGCCGAAAAAACAGCAGCCAACCGGGTCGCCGTTTGGGTCATGGATGGTCGATGAGCCGTCGAGCCTTGTACAGCCGAAATTGAGTTCGTCGAAGCGCATGCAATGGGCCGGATGCCCCGCATTGCAGTTGGTGCATTTTCCGCAGGAACGAAATGAGATGACTACTCGGTCGCCCTCGCGTACTCGATTCACCGAAGTCCCGATAGCTTGCACGACCCCGGCGCCTTCATGGCCGAATACGGCGGGGAAGTTTATGCCGAACAGCCCGTCACGCGCAGCCAGATCTGTATGGCAGATGCCGCAGGCGATGATTCGTACGAGCACCTCATCGGGTCTGGGGTGATCGAGTTCGATGTCCCTGAACGAGAATTCGCCGCCGACCTGGGCAACAACAGCGGCACGGGTGCGCATCGTCATAAGGACCTCCATTGAAGCGGCCGTACTTATCTTAGATTTATTAGATGCGTGTTGCAACCGGGAAATGGGCCGGCCTGCCAAACGCTTCATATTCACTGCTTCGGCTTTGCGAGGGCGGATACTGCTTCAAGAGTCTTGCTCGATTTTTAGCGATTGCTATTCGCATTGATTAAAGAAGCCCACCCACACAGGGCGGAGCATTAAATTCAGCCCCCGTAGGGGGCGAGGGCAAGTCCTCCGTTATAGGGTGTTTGTTAAGTGGAGAATATGTGCGCTCGGTTAGGCATGTCCGCGGTAAAGAAGTAAATCGAGATTGGAGAAGGCATTGGAAGAAAAAATGTCGGAAGCTACGGGGCCTCACGAGTTTGAAATGGCTGAATGGATAAGCTGCGCTCCATATGAAAAGCTTTTGAACATGACTATCGTTGATGCGGCTGACGGCAGGGCGAGGCTTACCATGCCCTTTCTGATCGATTACGCCCAGGGTGCCGGGCTCCTGCACGGCGGGGCGTTGGTGAGCCTGGCGGACACCGCGGTCGTGATGGCGATCAAGAGCATCATTGCTCCCCTTTCTCATTTTGCAACCATGGAGATGGAGTGCCGGTTTCTTCTCCCGGTAAAAAAAGGCGTCGTTACGGCGGAGGCGGAAGTAACGAGCGAAGTGGGAAGACAGCTCAAGGGCAAGGCGATTATCTACGACGAAGAGGGCAGGGCAGTCCTGGTGTTTTTCTCCACTTTCAAGATTGCCAGGGACGCTCGGATAAGGGCAATTGCCTATAAGAATAACGGCGAGTGAAGGCAGAACGCTTATGCCTGGCCCCACTTGAGCTTGGACCTCAGGATTTCGAAATGATCGACGTCCGGGGCCTTTATGATGCGCAATGGAGTGGCGGCCGCCGTAACGATTATCCGGTCCGATTGCTGAATCAGGCATCCCACCTGCCCGTCGAGTGTCAGAGTTACGTCCGTCGAAGGTCCGGAAATCTCGGCCTGTATCGTCACGTGTGCGGGAAGAATGATCGGCCGGTTGGTGAGAGTGAAAGGGCAAATCGGGGTTATGATCATGGCCTGCGCCGTAGGAAAAATGATGGGCCCGCCGGCGGAAATGTTGTAGGCGGTCGATCCCGTGGGAGTGGAGATAATCAGGCCGTCTCCGCGGTAATGCGTCAGGAACTTTCCGTCGATAGTTGCACGCAGGTCGACTATGCGAGCGAGCGCTCCCTTGTTTATAACGGCGTCGTTCAAAACGCGGTGGCTGAAAATCTCCTTGCCCTCACGCTGCACCGACACCCGCAATCGCATTCGCTCTTCGATCTGGAAATCCCCCGAGAAGATCTTTTCAAGTTTGACAAAACAGGATTGGGCGCTTATCGACGTCAGAAAGCCCAGTCCGCCGAAATTGATTCCGATGACCGGCAATGAGCTCCTCTCGATGCAGCGCGCAACGCTCAAAAAGGTGCCGTCTCCGCCGACCACGACTACCACATCGACCGTCTTGGGTATATCGATCTTATGAGAACTGCGGCTAAGCCCCGAGTCATCGATATTTTCCCGGAAAAAAACTTCGATATTGCGCTTCTCGAACCATTGCTTAATTTCCAAAGCAAACTGGGCCGCCTCGGGACGCATGTGTTTATAGATTATTGCGACATGGCGCATTTAGCTCCTCCGAAAAATTAACGGTACCGGCTGGATAATCCGATAAGAGAATAAGGTTTGTCAAAATCATTCGGATGCTCTAACTTGCGTTGGCCGTACCGGTAAGATGCCTATATGTCTTCTTGCAGGGCCAGTCAAGGTGATTTGGCGCGCGGTTCGGGTGGAGGGTGATTTTACGGGTTCGTTTTTCAAGCCCGCAGAGGTGGTTGATGAACTTCGATCGTAATTCGCAAGTCCCTTCGCAGATGATCCTGGTGGTGGATGATGAGCCGCAGGTTTGCGAACTCATTTCGGATTCCCTTATGGGGCAGGGCCATAAGGTGGATACCGCAAAAGACGGAGTCGAAGCCGTCGAAAAGATCAAAAACTGCGATTTCTCGGTTGTCATCACCGATATGGATATGCCCCGAATGGATGGGATGCAGCTTATCGGGTACATCGTTAATAATCATAGCGAAATCGACATCATAGCCATTACGGGACACATAATGAGATACCGCTACACCGAGGTGATTGAAGCCGGAGCCACGGATTTCATCACAAAACCTTTTACGCTTAACGAGCTGGAGGCCAAGCTCAACAGGCTGATCCGGGAAAGAACGCTCAGGGAGCAACTCGCAAAACTGGCTGTCCGGGACCCGCTTACAGGTCTTCAAAACCGCCGTTCCTTTGAAGAAAACGCGCACAAGGAGGCTATCCGCACGGTCCGCTACCGGCACACTCTTTACATGTTCTTTATCGACGTGGACAATTTCAAGAAATACAACGACTTGCATGGCCATCAGGCAGGCGACGGCCTCCTTGTCAGCCTGGCAAATCTTCTGACGAATTCGATACGTGTAAACATCGACACCGTCTTCCGCTACGGAGGAGACGAATTCGTAATACTGCTGCCGCATTTGCCGGCCGCCCAGGCCCTGAGCGTAGCCGAGCGCATATGCAGCAAGTTTAATTCTTTAGAGCTCGAACCAACGGGCCTTTCAATAGGGATCGCCAGATTCATCCAAAAGTCCGGAACAATCGATCAGGATATCCAGGACATGATACAGAGGGCCGACGCCGCCCTGTACGCCGCTAAAAGAGACCCCGGCAAGAGCCTGGTCTATGTTGATGAATGCTCAATGTAACTGCAGGGCCTTTCCTGAATTCCAGTCCGCGAGATTGAATTTTTTGGCGGACTACCGCCGGAAAAAGAAGTTCTCCTTTCGCCGGTTTTGAATTTTATGTTTAAAATAATCTTGACACCCCATAGAGGGTACTCTATATAGGGCTGACCGTGCAGCACACAAGAGAACTTCGCGGTTAAGCGGTCAGAATCGTTGGAATAGTAGGTGCCACCCTGGAATCTGTGAGATTTCGGCGCAGATCGGCGACTGGTGGCACTGTTAGTGTTAACCCATTGGCGAGACCACTTTATGATGTGGCATTGACTCCGCCCTCAATTCTGGTAGTGAGTCCATCATTGGATGGCGAAAACGCAAGAGCCCTTGAAGCGTTTTTGAAAGGCTCACGGCAGCATCTCCGGTTTATGGGCGGCAAATAGAATCAGTTATTTGTACAGGGGACTGTAAGTTCTCAGGACGGGAGGTGAGTGCCATGGGCAAGCCTGAATTCGGTTTCGGGGTCCATTTGATTTTGGATGGCTACGGCTGTGACCGTGAGGCGCTGCAAGACATTAACCTGATTTATAATTTCCTCGATACTTCTCCTTCTAAAATGGACATGACGAAAATCATGCCTCCCTACGTGTTCCGGTATTCGGGAGCCGTTCCGGAGGACTGGGGGGTATCCGGTTTTGTGCTTATTGCCGAGAGCCACATCAGTGTTCATACTTTTCCGGATAAACAGTACATGAGCATTGATATGTTTTCCTGCAAGCCTTTTGACACAGACGTAGCCATCGAGATGATAAGGAGTTATTTCAAGGTCCAAAAATATGAGATCAAGATTCTGGACAGGGGGCAGGAATTTCCGAACACCATTCGCGAATCCGCTCAGGTAGTCCGGATGGACCGGATGCTTAAACAGCGTTCCAGGTAAGAATGTTTTTCCTGTGGCACCCAAAAGAGGTCCAAGCCGCTAAAAGGCTTGGACCTCTTTTTACATCCGGGGCCGCATGCGTCGCGAAGACGCATCGGGGCGCCCCCGGTCTCTTCCTGAAGAAGATCTCTCCCCGGGGCGTTGGATAGCCGTCCAATACCCGAAGCCGCCATCTCTTGTTCCCGATTGACCCGACTAATCCTGAAAACGCCGCAGCAGGCCGCCATAGGCATCGATGCGGCGGTCTCTAAAAAACGGCCAGTTGCGGCGGATTGTCTCGGTCTTCTCAAGATCGATCGGGGCCGTTAGCACTTCATCCATGTCCTGGCTAGCCCTTGCGAGGAATTCGCCCCGGGGGCCTACGATGAGACTGTTACCCCAAAAGATTTGGCCCTGGCCCGCGTTCCCCGATGGTTCGAAGCCAACCCGGTTTGCGCTGATGAGCGGCAGTGCATTGGCGACGGCATGGGAGCGCTGGATTGTGATCCAGGCATCGAGCATCAGCCCGCGCTCGGTTTCGGACGCGCCGGGCTCCCAGCCTATGGCGGTGGGATAGATGAGAATGTCGGCGCCGCAAAGCGCCATCAGCCTGGCGGCTTCCGGATACCATTGGTCCCAGCAGACCAATACCCCCAGCTTCCCTATCGATGTGGAAACGGGGCGGAACCCCAGGTCACCCTGGGTGAAATAGTACTTTTCATAATACCCGGGGTCATCGGGTATGTGCATCTTGCGGTACATCCCCGCCCGGGATCCGTCAGTGTCGAGTACCACGGCCGTATTGTGATACAGGCCCGCGGCCCGCCGCTCGAAGATGGAAGCCACGATCACCACATTCAATTCTCCGGCCAGACTACCGAATAGGTCGGTGGCAGGGCCGGGGATCGGCTCGGCCAGATCGAAGAAAGCCGGGTCCTCGGTCTGGCAAAAATAAGGGCCGAGGTGCAGTTCCTGCAACACGACCAGTTGAGCACCGCTCGACGCGGCCTTCCGAATGCCGGAGACACTTTTCCCGATGTTTGCATCCCGGTTCGCGGTACAACTTTGCTGGACGAGTCCCACAATGAGGTTTTTCATGCCAGGACCCCTTTGGGTATCTGCATGGTAATGCAATGAAGCGAGCCTCGGCCCGGAAGAAGGGGCAGGCAGCCAACGCCTGTCACTTTCCGGTCCGGAAAAGCCCGGGAGATCACCTCGACGGCGACGCTGTCCCGTGGGCTTCCGTACGCCGGCACCAGGACGGCGCCATTGAGGATGAGAAAATTAGCGTAGGTTGCCGGGAGCCTCTGGCCGTCTTCATCGCGGACGGTTTCAGGCCAGGGAAGCGCAAGAAGCCGATAGGGCCGGCCGGCCGGCGTCCTGAAGGACCTCAATTCGTCGGCCATCGCTCTCATGGCCCCGTAGTGTTCGTCGGCAGGATCGTCGCACGCCGTATAGAGTATTGTGTCGTGGGGGCAGAACCGGGCCAGGGTGTCCACGTGCGAATCGGTATCGTCCCCGGCCAGATGGCCGTTCTCGATCCACAGAATTCGCCAGGCCCCCAGCACCCGACACAGAAACTCCTCGATGCCGCTGCGGGACAGGTGTGGATTACGGTTGGGACTGAGCAGGCAATCGACCGTCGTGAGGATCGTGCCATTGCCGTCGCTTTCGATGCTCCCGCCTTCGAGAATGAGTCCCACGGTCTGGATCGGGCAGGCGAAGGCGCCGGAGGTGGCCATCTTTCTCGTTATCCGATTGTCCAGGTCGGAGCGAAATTTAAGTCCCCACCCATTGAAGCCGAAATCCAGGGCCAACGGCTTTTCGCCGGCGAAAACGATTATAGGACCGAAATCCCTTGCCCATGTGTCATTGGTCGGAACTTTGAAATACGCTATCCGGTCCGGAGGCAGCCCCGCGCCGGCCATAGATTTTTCAGCGTCCTCGATATCGGGCGCAACCAGCACCAAGCGCTCATACCGGGTGATTTGTCTTGCGATATCTATTGTGACCCGTTGCGCCGCAAGGAGGTCGGGGGCCCAATCGGTGCCTTCATGGGGCCATGCCATCAGGACACCGTCCTGCTCTTCCCACTCCGCGGGGAATCTGCGCATCGTCTCGTTCACTGGCATACTCCCTGTCCCGGTGCGCTGCAGATAAAACCTGACGAGTATTCGAGCGTAGGGATGGAATCTTATCATCGGTCTCGAACGTTTGCCTCGCGCCGTTGACCGCCGATGAAATATCAAATTTGTAATACAAGCACAAATACATCCTGTTATCAAGCGACGGCGGACCACTTTCCTAAATTTTCATAGACAAGGTATGGGCGACTTGTTAAATTAAATCGCTACGGATGGAACGGCTAGGTGGTGCATTTCGATTTGCCTTCTAATTCGGCTACTTACGGGAAAGAGAGTGATTGAAAATTGGAAGAGCAGTCAGCCAAAGGAATCCAGAATTGGCTCCGAATGTGCTTCCGACGGCTTGCTGGTGTTCGGGACGCCGACGACGTCGAAAAAGAGATACAGCAGATAATTGACGAAGGGGAACAGAGGGGGCTCATCTCCGAGGACGAAGGGGAGATGATCCAGGGGATCTTTTCCTTTCGCGATACAATCGCCAGAGAAATCATGGTGCCCCGTACGGATACGGTTTACGCCGAGGCTGTAACCAAACTGTCTGAAATAATTAAAATAATAATAGAGAGCGGGCACTCCAGGATTCCAATCTACCAGGATAATATCGACAATATTATCGGGACGCTGCACGCAAAAGACCTCCTCCCGTTCTGGGGTACGGATGATATTACGATCCGTGAGATAATGCGTTCCCCCTATTTTATCCCGGAGACCAAGAAAATCAGCGAAGTCCTTGAAGATTTGAGGGACAATAAGTCTCATATCGCCATCGTTATCGACGAATATGGCGGAACAGCCGGCATTCTTACCCTGGAGGACATAATAGAGGAAATCATCGGCGAGATAATGGACGAATACGACGCCGAACAAAAACTTATTATCGAGCATGAAGATGGTTCAATCAGTGTAAATGCCCGCCTTGATGTCGAAAAACTCGAGGATTTTCTCCAGGTGGAATTGCCGGAAGGCGGTTTCGAATCCGTCGGCGGCTTTATTATAAGCCTGATTGGGAAAGTGCCGGAAGTAAACGAAAAAATTATTTACAACGACCTTGAAATTATAATCGAGGCCGCAACAACCAGGAAGATCGACCGGGCCCGAATCCGCAAACTGAGCAGTCAGACGCCGGAAGGGCCTGCCGGCGAAGGACAGGGCAAGTAGCTGCAGGCGGGAGGTCCGATTTTAGGCCACCACTAATCTTTCTTCCCCTATATCTTCAAATCCAAGCGTACTGGTCCGAAAATTATGAAAGCGATATTGCTTTCGATACTGAGCGGATTATTGCTTACGGCCGGGTTTCCCAAACCTGCAATGTTCTATCTGTCCTGGGTCGCGCTGCTGCCGCTGCTCTATGCGATCGAGAGGAAAACTGGGAAGCAGGCGCTTGTGCTTGGCTTCATTTGCGGAATGGTGCATTCCTGGACCTGCCTGTTCTGGATCCATCACGCTGTTTATTATTATGGCGGTTTTTCGCCCACGATGTCTCTCGTGGTTCTCCTGATTCTTTGCTTCACAATGGCAATATATCCCGCAGTGTTTGCGTTTCTGGCGCAAAGATGGCGGAGCATGCCCCCGCTCTATGTGTTCGGGTTGCCTTTCGTGTGGGTGGCCCTCGAATGGGCCCGGGCCTTTGCCATTTCAGGTTTTCCATGGGCAAACATGGGCTATACCCAGACGCCGCTGAATATGTTGATCCAATTTGCCGACATAACGGGGGTCTATGGGATGAGCTGGCTCGTAGTGCTCGGCAATACGGCCATATACGGCTTTCTCAGAAACTTTTCCCGGAAATCCGGCATAGCGGTCCTAGCCGTCTGCATCGCCGCTGCTCTCATATACGGCTTTTGGCGCACCGGGCGGATCGAAGCCGCGCAAGCCCGGAACGCTTCGATGAACGTCGGGATTATTCAGGGAAATATCGCCCAGAACCAGAAGTGGGACCCCGCATTCGAGGCCGAAACGGTCAACAGGTATGCTGTTCTGAGCGAGCAATGCACTAAAAAAGCTCCGGTCCCGGATATTCTCGTGTGGCCGGAATCCGCCATGCCCTTTTTTTACGGCATCGATGAGGACATGAGCGCGGAAGTTGACCGCATTGTAAAAGGCATTGGAAAACCTCTGCTTTTTGGAAGCATTGGCGTGACCATGGCGGAAGGGAGACCGCGTTTGTTAAACAGGGCTTATCTCCTCGATGAGAACGCCGGATTGGTGGGCGGATATGCCAAGCAGCACCTGGTCCCATTCGGAGAATATGTACCATATTCCAATCTGCTATTTTTTGTTCATCATATTGCTGCCGCTGGTTCCATGGATTTTGTACCCGGCAGGGATCCTGGGCCGGTATTCTTTCGCGGTCTTCCAATGGGTGTTTTGATTTGCTACGAGGCGATTTTTCCGCAAATTTCCCGTGAAACAGTCAGAAGGGGCGCCCGCATTCTTATGAACATTACCAATGATGCCTGGTATGGTGATACCGGTGGTCCGTATCAGCACCTGGAAATTGCGCGCTGGCGTGCAATCGAGTTTCGGGTCCCTTTGGTGCGGGCCGCGAACACAGGGATCAGCGCGGTATTCGACGCCACCGGGCGGGAATGCGGGAGACTGGCTTTGAATACGGACGGGGTTTTAACGTGCGGTGTTCACCCGATGCTTTATCTTTCTTTTTATGCTAAATATGGCGATGTATTCGCATGGTTCTGCGTTATTGTGTCATTTTGTGCAATTGCATTCCAAATTGTGTATTCGAGAATCCTTAGGAGGTCGTCCCTATGAACATCGATATTTCGGAACTGAGAAACTCGCTCAAAGACCTGTCTCAAAAATTTCAAACCCTGGGAGGGTATCTTTGACATAGCAGGCAAAAAAGCACGTTCGGCCGAGCTTGAAACACAGATGGCCAAACAGGGCTTTTGGGAAAATCCAGAAGGCGGCCGGGATGTCTTAAAAGAACGTTCCGAACTCAATGAGATGATTCTGACGTGGGGCAATCTTGCCGGCGAGATCGAGGACAATGAACTTCTTTTTGAAATGGCCGTCGCCGAAGGGGACGAAAATAGTCTGCAGGAAGTGCTGCAGAAACTAAGAGAACTTGAAAAGAAATACAGGGAACTCGAACTCAGGCAAATGCTGAGTGATGAAAACGATGACAAGAATGCAATCGTCAGCATCAATGCTGGAGCAGGGGGCACCGAGGCGCAGGACTGGGTCCAGATGCTCCTCAGGATGTACTTGCGTTGGTGTGAGAGAAAGAATTTCAAGATCGAAATGATAGACTTGCTGGAGGGAGAGGAAGCGGGGATAAAAAACGTTACCTTTACCGTTTCGGGCGCTTACGCCTATGGAATGATGAAGGCTGAATCCGGCGTGCACAGGCTGGTCAGGATCTCTCCTTTCGACGCCAGCGGCCGAAGGCACACTTCATTTGCCGCGGTGCTGGTATTTCCCGAGATCGACGACAAAATAGAAGTCGAAATAAAACAGTCGGATTTACGCGTTGATACCTTCCGCGCCAGTGGGGCCGGGGGACAGCACGTAAACAAGACCAGCTCGGCCGTCCGGCTGACCCATCTGCCTACCGGAATCGTGGTGCAGTGCCAGAATGAGAAATCTCAGCACCGGAACCGCGATATAGCCCTTAAAATCCTGAAGGCAAGAATCTATGAACGCGAAAGACGTGCTCAGCAGGCCAAAGTTCAGGAGACCCATGATAACCTGGATGATATCGCATGGGGCAGCCAAATAAGGTCCTATGTCCTGCAGCCTTACAGGTTGGTGAAAGACCATCGCACAAATGTGGAAAAGGGAAACGTGGAAAGCGTTCTCGATGGTGAGCTGGATGATTTCATAGAGGCTTATCTGCTGAATTCGATCGGAGCGAAACAGGGCGCCGCGGGCGCGGCTTAAAAGATCCACGGCATTGGGCTCCCGGTGATCCGTGCGGGCTCACCGGGGGCAGGCGTCGATATAAAAAAGGCGCCTCGAAAGAACGGCGCCTTATTACCAGGATTTACGACAGTGCCACCTGGAGACCGGCACAATAACGCGGCATCCGGAATAACACAAGGGGGATTTCAGGTGGGAGAAAATGGGTATTCTCAACACCCAAAAACGTCGCTTTCTTCTCCAAAATCCATTCTTTAAAAAAGAAGCTCAGACTTGGAAATTAGATACTGTAGCCAACCTCTCCGTGAATTTCTTTGTCCAGGCCGGCGGATTCTTCATCGACACCCACTCTCAGCCCCATTGTCTTTTCGAGGAAATAGGCGATCGCAAAGGTACCTACCAGGCAGTAAAGGGCCACGGCAACGACTCCGATTGCCTGTATTCCCAACTGCTTCGGGTTGCCTGCTATGAGGCCTGAAGCGCCCGCAGTTGCGAAAAGGCCGGTCGCCAATGTTCCCCACATACCGCCGACCCCGTGGACTCCGACCACGTCGAGGGAGTCATCATAGGCAAGGCTGAATTTCATGCGGACCCCATAATAGCAGATCACCCCCGCCACAAGACCGATTACCATTGCCCATCCCGGCGTTACAAATCCGGAGGCCGGGGTCACCGAACCAAGTCCCGCAACGATTCCGGAAGCAAATCCGAGCGCGCTGGGTTTTTTTACGAGCAGCCATTCCATGGCCATCCAAGAGCAGGCTCCGGCCGCCGCCGCAGTCATCGTGGCCGTGAAGGCCAGGGCCGCAGTGGCGTTTGCCGCAAGGGCGCTGCCGGCGTTGAACCCGAACCAGCCGAACCATAGAAGACCGACACCGAGCAGTGTCATGGTCATATTATGGGGGACAAACATTTCACTGGGATATCCATTGCGTTTTCCGATCACGATGGCGATTGCAAGGGCGGAAACCCCGGCCGAAAGGTGGACAACCAGTCCACCGGCAAAATCGAGGCCGCCCATCGCCTGGAACCAGCCTCCACCCCAAACCCAATGAGCCAGGGGATAGTAAATAAGCAGCGACCAGAGAATAAGGAAAGCAACGTAGGAGCTGAATGTCATTCGCTCGGCCACGGCGCCGCTGATCAAGGCTGGAGTGATTATGGCGAACATCCCCTGAAACATTACGAAGGCATATGTCGGAATCGTGTCCCTCAGTGAATCGATGGTCGTTCCCATCAGCATGAACTGGCTAAGGTCCCCGATAAACCCGTTGCCTGGCCCGAATGAGAGCGAATAGCCCACAACGATCCAGAGAATGCCAAGTATTCCCAGAGCGACAAAGGAGTGCATAAGAGAGTTGAGTACATTTTTGCGCTGTACCATGCCTCCATAAAAGAGGGCCAAGCCGGGCAGCATCACCATGACCAGGGCAGCCGAGGTAAGCACCCAGGCCGTATCCGCCGGGTTCATTGCCGGCGGCGCATCCGCGGCGAATGCCGGCCGAAGCCATGCGCACAGCGTCAAGAAGGTTGTCGAAGCCATAAGCATCAGCAAGATAGAAGTCTTTCGAAACATAAAAACCATAGCGCACAAGCCTTTCCCTGTTGGTTTAAACTTTCCGGATAATTTGAATGGGTTTGAAAAAGCAATTAAGAGCAAGCTGCATACCGGAACAGATAGCAAAAACAAGTGATTGATGTAAAAGACAATTTTGCGCCGGACGGAAGCAAGATTCATAAAGAGTGTGACATTTATGTATTATTGGCCAAATACCGTAATGATTTGCTGACAAAAATGTGCCGCTACATTGAGAGAACCTACCGGAAGGACTCGGGGGAGCGCAAAAATGCTTATTTATGTAACATAATCGCGCGTAGTGAAGACAAAAGTGGCGTAATGCGAGGCGCTTGTGGTATCTATTTGTAACTTATGACGCGGGTTCGGACCTTTTAAAGCGAGACAAAAATGCTCTGGCGGTACAATTGTGTATAGGTTTATGATCTCGGGAGCGCCTCCGGAAGAATGCACAATAGCGTTAAATCTTTAAATTGTTGCGATTTGACAAACTTGTTCGATACAGGAGCGATTTTTTGGCATGTGCTTTGGAGGGCCTCGATGGGCTGGTCCGCTCAACAGCCATTGAACGCTGGGAGATTCCGAGCGATTGGGGGACTAATTTAAAATCGAGAAGAAAGCGGAGTGATGAAATGACAAAAATCGAAGCAATTATTAAACCCTTCCGGCTCACTGAAGTTCAGGCGGCGCTTACCGCTCTCGGCATTCAGGGGATGACGGTAAGTGAAGTGAAAGGATTCGGGCGGCAAAAGGGGCATGTGGAACTCTATCGGGGAGCCGAATACACCGTAAACTTTGTGCCCAAATTGTTCATAATGACCGTTCTTGAGGACGATCTGGCTGAAAAAGCCGTGGAAGCAATACAAAAAGCGGCCTACACCGGTAAGATAGGAGACGGGAAAATATTCATTTCGAAAATCGACGAAGCTGTAAGGATACGCACCAGGGAGACGGGAATCGAGGCCCTCTGATTCGGCCCGCGCCCCCTGGGTTGCGTAGGGGAAAAAGAGCATGGGGGGCGCAGCTCCCCGCTCTTCCTCTCTAGGGAAAACCCCCATTTTCGGCCGACAGGCAGAGAATGGGCGCTGCTACCATATTTCATTCCCGCGGAACACCAGTCCCTATCTTCACCTCGCGAAAACTTCCGGTTTTTTTGATACGCTGAGTCTGGCGTTATTATGGCAAGTCCGGCGATGACGGGCCCGTATGCAGCGATATCACTCTTTAATAAATGTTGAAAAAGTGAATTGGGCGGTGTAATACTCGCGCCACATCGAAAAAGCAAATCCGCGGGGCGCTCCAAGAGTGCCGTTGCGCCACGGGGTACTTGCGTGCGGCGGGCCGATAAAGAACGGAGTTAAAGGGCATGAGCTTCCTGGAAGCTATCGTTTTAGGAATTATTCAGGGACTTACGGAATTTTTGCCGATCAGCAGCACTGCTCATCTCACGATAGCCGGAAAACTGCTCGGACTCATTGACAATGCGCACCCCGAACGCTGGACGGCATTTATCGCCGTCATTCAGCTCGGCACTCTTTTGGCGGTTTTTGTATACTTTTTCCGTGATGTGCTGGAAATCTGCGTCTCTTTTGTCCAGGAAAATCTGATTTCGCGGAAACGCTATGGACAGCAAGGCCTCCAATCAAGGATCGGCTGGTTCATAATAGCGGGATCGGTTCCGGTCGGAGTTATCGGACTGTCCTTCAAACACGTGATCGAAGGCCATCTCACGAAGAGCATGATGGTTATTTCCGTCACGATGATCGCAATGGCCCTTTTTCTGGGTCTTGCCGAGATCACCGGGAGATTTTCAAAAGATCTGAGGCGGATTTCGCTTCTGGATTCAATACTCATTGGGTGCGCGCAGGCGCTGGCAGTTATCCCGGGAGCGTCCAGGTCCGGATCTACGATCGCTGGAGGAATTTTTCTGGGAATGACAAGAGAGAGCGCGGCGCGGTTTTCGTTTCTTTTGAGCATGCCCGCGGTTTTCGCCAGCGGCTTGCTCGAGTTCAAGGAAAGCCTCCAGTACATCGATCCGCACAATCTTGTGATCCTGATTGTTGCAACAGCCGCGGCTTTCGTAAGTGGGTACGCCACCATAGCATTTCTACTGCGATATCTGCGGACTCACACGACATACATTTTCGTTTTCTACAGAATTGTTCTTGGAACGCTCATGATCATTGGAATTAAATACTCAAATCTGTTCTAAAAATCCGGGGCGAGCTGTTTTTTGAGTGGTTCCTTTGTCATCCTTTTTGCGTTCTTTTCACAAAAACGTTTCAGAATTGTGCCTTCCGTTGCTTTCGATACAAATATGTACGCCTTTCTATTCCTGAAATTGATCCGCAAAGACTCTTCCTTAACATTTTAACCCTGTAAATCAGGACATTTAGCTTGAAAGGCCCGCGGCGTTGGCGCCGTTTGGCATGTGCTTTGGACTCTGCACAATGCGTTGGCGCAGGAACAACAATCATGTGGGGATAATCATGAATTAAATTCTAAAAAGAAAGGCGGAGGTAGGAAACATGACCAAAATTGAAGCAATCATAAAACCTTTCCGGCTCACCGAAGTGCAGGAAGCTTTGACGGCACTGGGTATCCAGGGCATGACGGTCAGCGAGGTGAAGGGGTTTGGACGCCAGAAGGGACATGTGGAGTTTTACAGGGGAGCGGAATATTCGGTCAACTTCGTCCCGAAGCTCCTCATCCTGACCGTGGTCCCGGATGAATTGACAGGCAAGGCGATGGAGGCAATTCAGAAGGCGGCATTCACCGGCAAGATCGGCGATGGGAAGATCTTTGTTTCGCCCGTAACGGACGTCATGCGAATCAGAACCAAAGAGACCGGTCCTGAAGCGCTCTAAATCTCAATCTCAAGTCATTCATTTCAACTCGCTCAGGGAGTCGGAGGTAAAAATATGAAACAATTGTTTGCGGCTTTGATTCTGGTTTTCCTTGCATTACTTGCAAGCCCTTGTTTTGCCGAACAAACAGCCACACCGGCGCCATCGGCTCAGGCAACCCAGCCTGCACCGGCCCCGGCGGAAACACCGGCGAAAATCGATACCGGGGATACGGCTTGGGTGCTTACTTCTTCGGCTCTGGTTCTTCTGATGACCCCCGGCCTTGCTTTGTTCTATGGAGGCATGGTGCGGCGTAAGAACGTCCTTGGGACCATCATGCACAGTTTTGTGGCGATGGGCATCATAACGATTCAGTGGGTTCTTTTCGGCTACAGCCTTTCATTTGGCCCGGACATCGGACACTTTATCGGTAATCTTGACTGGGTCGGACTAAAAAACGTCGGGTTCGAGCCCAACGCCGATTATGGTCCGACTGTTCCTCATCAGGCTTACATGATCTTTCAAATGATGTTTGCAATCATAACCCCGGCCCTTATCTCCGGCGCCATTGCCGAAAGGTTCAAGTTCAGCGCATACCTCGTATTCATGACGGTCTGGGCAGTTCTTGTATATGATCCGCTTGCCCACTGGGTGTGGGGTACCGGTGGATGGTTGAAGGAACTGGGCGCCCTTGATTTTGCCGGAGGCCTTGTGGTCCATATCAGTTCGGGCGTCTCTGCGCTTGCCTGTGCGCTGGTCTTGGGCAAAAGAAAAGGCTACCGCGTTGAAATAATGGCCCCGCATAACCTTACGCTTACGGTACTGGGAGCTTGTCTTCTGTGGTTCGGGTGGTTTGGATTCAACGCGGGCAGTGCGGTTGCTTCGGGCGCCCTTGCAACCTCGGCCTTCGTCGTCACTCACATTGCGACCGGGACCGCGGCCATGTCGTGGATGTTCACGGAATGGATCCACAGGGGAAAACCGACTGCTCTTGGCGCTGCTTCCGGGGCGGTCGCCGGACTAGTCGCCATTACACCCGCATCCGGCTATATCGGTCCGATGCCGGCGCTTTTGCTCGGGATTATCGCGGGCGCGGTTTGTTACAGCGCGTGCAACCTGAAACTCAAGCTCGGTTATGACGACTCCCTGGACGTGGTGGGCGTTCATGGTATCGGAGGGACACTTGGGGCTCTGTTTACTGGATTTTTCGCCTCAAAGCTGATAAATGCGGCCGGAGGCGACGGGCTCTTCTTCGGAAACGCCGGCCAGGTTGGGATCCAGGCTTTATCGGTAGTATCCGCCTGGGTTTATTCCTTTGTGGTTACGTTCATCATCCTGAAGGTGATCGACGCGACCATGGGCTTGAGGGTAAGCGAAGAAGATGAATCGACAGGCCTCGACCTGACCCAGCACGGAGAAGTGGGCTATACCTTCGAAGCATAAGGCAGGACCGGGTTTTAATCTCCACGTGCGATTGACCGGGGGGGCGAATGCCCCCCCATTAACCACACTCTTTATCTCTCAAGAATTTGAACCTTGAGCACGTCCTCCCTCGGGAGCGCTTTTTCCACGTGAACCTTTACCATGTCCCCCTGGTTGAACTTGGCGCTCTCGGATACCGGTGCATTGGCTTCGAGCAGAAAATCCGGGATCAATAGGTGGGCGTAGCGGCTGTTTTTGTCCAGCACCAGAGCATCCAGCTCCTCTAAATCTTCCTGCTCCATGTATTTGAGGATCCAGTACCTGGTCCATTTGCGCTGGATGGTGGAAACCCTCCCCTGGGCTGCGGAAAGCTTCGTGCCTATCTCGTCCAGTTGCTGTTTGGAGTAGACCCCGGCGCCTGTGGTCAGGGCATTTTTCATCTGGCGTTGAATTATAAGATCCAAATAGCGCCGGATTGGCGAGGTCACCGTCGTATAATGAGCAATCGCGAGGCTGCAATGGGGTTTTGCCTCCGTTGCCAATTCAGCCCTGGAGAACAGGCGCCTCTGGCGATAAATTCGAAAAAGTTCGTGTTCGCTCTGAACGAACTCAGTTTCCGGCCTGCATTCCGCCTGATTTCGATAAAGGGCCGGTATGGAATTCTTAACGAGATAGTCCGCCGCGGCCGCGTTCGCCGCGATCATCCACTCCGAAACCATGATCTGGCTTGGTGTTTCCTTTTCATAGCGAACTATCTGAATCATGCCGGCGTTGTTCACGTAAACCTGAATCTCGGGGAGAGGGAGGACGACCGCACCCAGTTCAAGGCGCTTTTCCCGCTGCTTCAGGGCCAGGTCGAAGAGCGATTTGAGTCCGCTGTCTTCGTGTATGCCCTTATCGACATCCCGGTAGGTGAGTTGTCTGCGAACCCTGATTACGCTGGAACAAATCCGCGTCTCAAGAATATTGGCCTCGGAATCCATCTTAATGAGGAAACTCAGCGCCAGGCGATCCTCTCCCGCCTGCAGACTGAGCACTCCTTCTGAAAGGGACGGCGGCAGCATCGAGACCCGATCGTCGGGCAGGTAGATGGAACTTCCCCTGATTTCGGCCTCATTGTCCAGGGCGGTTCCCTGGCGGACCAGTTCGGCCGCGTCGGAGATATGAATGCCGATCTCGAAAAGACCGCCATCCATGGCGCGAAAACTGAGCGCATCGTCGTAGTCGCGGGTCAAAGGGCTGTCAACGGTGAAAACATCGAGGCCGGTCAGGTCCTCTCGCTCGGTTTTCAGCGCGATCCAATCGGTTCTTGCGATCAGATCAGCCTCCTCCATGGCATCGGGAGGAAACTCCGGAGAAATGCCGTGCTCGTGCAGCAAGAGGTTTTCGTCTTCGCGCCATACTCCCAGCCGTACAAGGATACGAAAAGCCGCAGGAGGGGTTGGAGGAACCGTGGCCAATTTGAGAAGTTCCTTGACAAAAGCGCCCTCTTTTACATCCTGGCCGAAAAGAGCGAAGTTCTTGAGTGCCTGTATCAGTTCCTCGCGGAATTCGATCTGGGGAATATTTTGCTTGCGCGTGTGCACGGCGCTCACCCAGCCTGCTCCTTCGGCAAGCCTGCGTTCTTTTTCAGCTTCTTTTTGCAACTCCATGCGGCGAGTTTCGACGCTTTCGGAAGATCTGGGGTAAAACCTGGAGTCCTTAACCTGGAAATAAAGCCTGTCTGAAAGCAGCACGCGATTGACCGCTGCTATCCGGTCCTCGGAAACCGGAGCGCTGAATATGAACTCGGCAATTTCTTCCGATTCATAGCCTGTCTCCTCGGATTCGAGCAGTGACCATATTTCCTCCAGGTCAATCTGGCCCATGATTTTACGGCGAGTCTCCGAAACGCTCGCGAGTTTCTGCAACAACTCGTCGCGGCCCATTTTAAGATCGAGGGATGTTTTACCATGGAAAACAACCCTTGTAGGCGTAAGGCTCACTTCGCGGTTACGCTCTGAGAGCAAGGTGCATCGATTGTCCTTTACGGAGAGCACGACCCCGCAAAGAATCTCCTTTGAATCATAGAATTCGAACACGACCCCGGGCGCGATTTGAAAGCCCTCGTGCCGGCTCATGAATAATTCTCCATTGAAATCCCGTTTCTATTGGCGCTAAAAATGACTCCAAATCTCCCAGTGAGCAATGCCGGATGCAGAGCAGTTCGGAATCAGCCGACACGGCCCTTTTTCGATGAATTCGTCTTGCGCGTTTTTTCTACCGGTTTGACTCCATCTTTGAGAAGGATTTCTTCCCTGAGCGCGTGAAGCGTCTGAAGGGCCGATATAGGAGTCATGCTATCCGGGTCTAGTTCAACGATTCTGCTCCGCAACCAGTCCGGAACGCTTTTGAACAGCGAAAGCTGTATGCTCGGTTCAGGCTGTTTCGAGGATCGAGAACCCTTTGCCGTAGGATCAGGCGGGCCGGATGGCGAGGATGAGCTGCTTTCGAGGCGCCCCAGGATATCACGGGCACGTTCGGTGATTTCCTCCGGCATACCGGCAAGCCTGGCGACCTGTATGCCATAGCTTCTGTTCGAGCCGCCCGGAGTCAATTTGTGAAAGAAAAGAATCTCCTGATTCCATTCCCTGATTGCCACGTTGAAGTTCCGGACTCTGGGCAGGCTGCGGGCAAGCTCAGTCAGTTCGTGGTAGTGAGTGGCAAAAAGGGTTTTGACCCCCACGTCGGCGAAATTATGTAAAAATTCGGCAACCGCCCACGCTATGCTCATGCCGTCGAAGGTACTGGTGCCCCGGCCGATTTCATCCAGTATGATAAGGCTTTCGTGGGTGGCCTGGTGTAGAATATTGGCAGTTTCCTGCATTTCGACCATGAAAGTGGAGCGGCCTCGCGCGAGATCGTCCGAAGCCCCCACGCGAGTGAAAATACGGTCGACGATCCCGATCTGCGCTTTGCGGGCCGGCACGAAGGAGCCGATCTGGGCCAGAAGCACTATCAGGGCAGCCTGCCTCAGAATGGTGGATTTCCCGGCCATATTGGGGCCGGTTACGATAAGCACCTGTTGGGTTTGCTGGTTTAGTTCCAGGTCGTTTGGAACAAAACCGCCTTCGGGCATTAAACGTTCTATGACCGGGTGCCTTCCGTCCTGGATAAGGATGGAGCCGTTCAGGCCGGTCTCGGGTCTGCAGTAATCGTATTTTGCGGCGACTTCGGCCACGGACGCCAGGCAATCCAGAATCGCAACCAGTTCAGCCATCTTCTGTATCCGCCCGCTCTCAAGGGAGATGGTCCGGCGCAGCTCGGAAAAAAGCCGGTCTTCAAGTTCGAGCCGCTTTTCGTCAGCCTCGAGCACCTGGATTTCAAATTCCTTGAGTTCCTCCGTAATGAAGCGTTCGGCGTTCACGAGAGTTTGTTTTCGAAAATAATGCGGAGGGGCCGAGGAAAGGTTGGAGCGGGAGATCTCGATATAGTAGCCAAAAACCTTGTTGAAGCGGACCTTGAGCGAAGATATGCCTGTTTCGCTGCGCTGGGCTGCCTCATACTCGGCCATCCAGCCTTTTGCATCCCGGCTCAGGCGGATGTACCGATCCAGGTCCGTGTGAAAACCGGGGTTTATAGCCCCGCCGTTGGAAAGGGTTGCGGGAGGAGGATCGCATAGAGCGGCTTCGAGATGCGAGGCAAGATCCTCGATGCTGTCCCATTCAGAGGCAATGCCGGCCAGAAGCGCGCTTTGACAGCCTGAGATCATCCGGTGCAGACGCGGCAGGTCCTGGAAAGATTTCTTAAGGCCGATGAGGTCCCGAGGGGAAGACACGCCGGTGCTGTTTCTCCCATTTAGCCTCTCGATGTCGTTTATGCCCTCGAGTGCGCCCAGGAGCGCCGCTCTGATCTCGGATTGCGCCACCAGTTCCGCTACTGCATCCTGCCTTTCATTTATCGCATGCAGGTCCAACAGGGGATAACGGAGCCACTGCTGAAGCTTGCGGCCTCCCATCGCCGTTCGCGTATGGTCGATCACCTCGATGAGGGAGCCTTTTCTTCCCTGGAAGCTCGCGGAGTGAAATATTTCGAGGTTTCTGACGGTGGCTTCATCGAGGACCATGAATTCGGAACAGCTATAGGGTATGATTTTCTTAATGTGTTCGCAGGCGCCGAAAAGGTTTTCGTGAACATATGCGAGTACCGCTCCGGCGGCCTGGATCGCCGAAATCATCCCATTGATTCCAAAACCGTCGAGTGAGTGCACCTTGAAATGAGAGGTCAAAAGTTCATGCGCCCGCCGTGTGTCGAAATGAACCTCCTCGATATGCGTGAAAACCGGATCGATGTGGCTTTTAACGGACTTTGCCCACTCCGGGCCGGACTCATCCGGTAACAGGATCTCCCTGGGGTTTATCCTGAACAGCTCTTCAAGCAGGCTTTCGTTTGAGTCCAGTTCCGTTACCCTGAATTCCGCCGTGGAGATGTCCAGATACGCAAGCCCGACCGGTTTGCCTCGCGCAGGCGTCGAGACGGCGGCGAGGTAGTTTGGCCGGTTGGAAGTGAGATTCTGGTTGTCGACGGTCAGCCCCGGAGTGAGGACCCTTGTTACTTCGCGGCGCACAAGGCCTTTGGCCTTTCTCGGATCTTCGACCTGGTCGCAGATGGCGATTTTGTAGCCTGCGGAAACAAGCTTCGCTATATAGCTATCGGCCGCGTGGTACGGAACTCCGCACATGGGGACGGGATTTTCCGCCTGTCTGTCCCTGGAAGTCAAAGCGATGTCCAGCACCTTGGAAGCTGTCAGCGCATCTTCCAGGAACATCTCGTAGAAATCCCCCATACGATAGAACAGAAGCGACTCCGGGTACTTCGACTTTATCTCCAGGTACTGTCGCATCATGGGGGTGAGATCGTTCATGTCAAAGCTTTTCCAGGTTGGATAAACCGATTTCCGGTCTGAAACAAATTCCGGAACGTGCTTCGGTTCGAGTTATAATATGTTATGCTAAAAGTCGAACGTGAATTGTTAATGAATTGCACCTCAATATCAAGAGATTAATACCCTAAAGCCCTCAGTGCGGTAAGAAAACGGGGGGAACTTGGATCTGGAGCTCAGCATTGGATCGGAACGTTATTCGCCTTCGAGGCGTTCGCCAGAATAATCTAAAAAACCTTGACCTTGATATTTCGTTAAACAAGCTGATCGGCCTTACCGGGGTAAGCGGGTCTGGCAAGTCCAGCCTTGCTCTGCATACGCTTTATGCCGAAGGACAGCGCAGGTATATCGAAACTTTCTCGCCTTATGCCCGTCAGTTCATGGAGCGGATGGACCCACCCGAGGCGGACCTGATAGAGGGCATTCCACCGAGCATCGCGATAGAATCGGGGACCGCGGTTCGCAGTTCCCGCTCCACGGTAGGGACGATAACCGAAATAAACGACTACCTGAAGCTTCTTTTCGCAAGGCTTGCAGTCCCGCACTGTCCCTTGTGCGGAAACCCGGTGATCGGCGATACGCCCGAAACGATACGCATCAAGCTTGGCGATCTTTGCGCGGATGATCGGGTGCTCATTTGCTTTCCGTTCAAGCCTCATCCGGGCGGTCAATGGAAACCTGAACTCGTTTCGCAGGGTTTTCAGCGAATATATGCGGATGGGGCCGTCCTGGAACTGGACGATTTAGGCGATGCCGATACGGATCGGCTCGGCGGGCCGGAGATGCTGGTTGTCGTCGACAGGCTGCTCTGGGGAAAAACGTCGCGCAACCGGATCTCCGATTCCATTGCAACCGCATATCTAATGGGGCAAGGACGGCTGGCGGTTATCGTAATGCCGGATCGGATCAGAAGGTTTAGCTCCGAGCTTGCATGTGCCGAATGTAGGGACGCTCCGCGAATCCCCACTCCGGACCCGAACCTTTTCTCATTCAACAGCCCTATCGGGGCGTGCCCCAAATGCCGTGGGTTCGGCAGGACGATTGGCGTGAATATGGACCTGGTCATTCCGGACCATGGCCTGTCAATCAGCGAGGGTGCAGTTAAACCTTTCGGCACGAACAGGGAGGAATATTACGAACTCCTCGATTTTTGCAAAAAGGAGAAGATCCCCGTAGACATTGCTTTTGGTGCTCTCGATGAATCCGCTCGCCGTAAGATCGTAAACGGTACGAAGAAGTACTATGGAATAAAGGGGTTTTTCGAATGGTTGGAGACGAAGACATACAAGATGCACGTGCGTGTCTACTTGTCGCGATACCGCGCCTATGTGCCGTGTGATGCCTGCTCCGGGTCGCGTTTTCAGCCCCTGGCGCTTGCCTACCGGTTGCGAGGGTCCAATATTGCTCAGATAGCGGCTTGCAGTATTGAAAAGCTGGGCCGGTTCTTTGGCGGAGAATGGCCGGAGGCATCGCGGGACCCGGCGGTTTTTCTGCTGTTGTCCGAAATCCGAAGCAGGCTGCAGTTCCTGATGGCCGTCGGGCTTCACTACCTTTCGCTGGACCGGCAGTCGAGGACCCTTTCAGGCGGAGAAGTGCAGCGGGTGCATCTTACGCGTGCGCTTGGGTCTTCTCTTGTAAACGTGCTCTACGTGCTGGATGAGCCGAGCGTCGGGCTTCACGCGCGCGACCAGAAAAGGCTGTTGGAGCAGTTGAACCGGCTCGTGGCCATGGGGAACAGCCTTGTGATGGTCGAGCACGATCCTGGAATGATCCGTTTTTGTGACGAAGTAATAGACATGGGGCCGGGTGGAGGCGAAAGAGGGGGCGAAGTGCTGTTCCAGGGACCGCCGGACGAGTTGGGGCGATCTTCGGAAAGTCTTACCGGTGCGTATCTTTCGGGAAGAAAGACAGTTTTGACTCCGTCGGTCGGCCGCAGGATGCCGCACCCATGGAAAAAAATCGTCGTCAGGGGCGCGCGCGAAAACAACCTTAAGGGAATCGACGTTGCTTTTCCGCTTGATCTTCTGATCGGCGTAAGCGGGGTTTCGGGGTCCGGGAAGAGCACGCTGGTTGAAAAGACGCTCTACCACGGCTGGCTCAGGAAGAAGGGCAGGGCGGCGGAACCTCCTGGTCTGCACAACGAAATCACAGGGGCGGAAAACGTCGGCGAAATTATACTGGTTGACCAGCAACCCGTCGGTCGTTCGCCGAGAGCCAACCTGCTGACCTATACCCATGCACTGGACCCGTTGCGCAAGATGCTCGCGGCCACGCCCGAAGCGATTGCGAAGGACTTTTCGACGAGGCATTTTTCATTCAACGTGCCGGGAGGAAGATGCGAAACGTGTAAGGGAGAAGGCTTCGAGCGCGTCGAGATGCAGTTCCTGGCCGATGTCTTCTTGCGATGTCCCCAGTGCGGCGGCAAGAGGTTCCGGGAAGAAGTCCTCGAAATAAAGCTTCGAGGTGTCTCCATTGGCGATATGCTTGAAATGACGGCGAGGGAAATACTAGATCGATTCCCCGGGAACCGGCAACTCGCGGATGCGCTGGAACCCGTTATAACGATCGGTCTCGACTATATCCGCATGGGCCAGCCGCTCAGCACGCTTTCAGGCGGAGAGGCGCAAAGACTCAAGCTGGTCCGCTATCTCTACGGTGCTAAATCGGACGGCGCCGCAAAGCTTTTCGTCCTCGACGAGCCAACTACCGGCCTCCATCCCGATGACATTTCAAAGTTGATTCGAGTGCTTGGTAAGCTCATAGACAAAGGCAACACGGTCCTGGTGGTCGAGCATAATCTGGACCTTCTTGCAGCCTGCGACTGGATCGTCGATCTGGGTCCGGAAGGCGGAGAGGAAGGCGGGGAAATTGTTGTCGAAGGAACGCCGGAAACGGTGTCCGAGTGTGAACGGAGTATAACGGGCCGCTTTCTGCGGGAGCGCCTTGGCGAGGCCGAACGGTTCGCCGATGACGGGAGCGGGATTCTGGATGCGGCTGAGCCCCGGGTCGAATTTTCGGTTTCCGAAATTGCACCGCGCAGGTGGACGAAAAATCCGGGCGCTGTAAATGCGCCGTTTAATTCCGCCTCACCGAACGGCTCCGGCGACATTCTGATACGTGGAGCATACGAGCACAATCTTAAAATCGAGCAGATCGCGCTTCGACGCCGCAAAATGACCGTGCTTACGGGGCTTAGCGGCTCGGGTAAATCCACCCTGGCTTTTGACGTGCTCTTCGCCGAAGGTCAGCGCAGATACCTTGAATGCCTTTCGTCCTACGTCCGTCAATATTTCAAAATAATGGAAAAGCCCAATGTGGATCAAATCCTGGGGCTGCCGCCGACAATCGCCATCGAGCAAAGGACCAGCCAGTTCGGCAGAAGGTCCACGGTCGGTACGATCACAGAGACGTACCACTTGCTGAGGCTCCTGTACTCCAAACTGGGGAGGCAGAGCTGTCCGGGGTGCGGAAGAGATCTCGAAAATCTTACGGTCGACGACATCCTGGCCAGGATCCGTCAGGAAGAGGGCGCCGGACCGTTAAGACTCCTTGCGCCGCTGGTCCACGGGCGAAAGGGAATATACCGGGACCTTTTTTCCCGCCTGAAGCGCATGGGGTTCGAGCAGGCAAGAATCGACGGCAGGTACGTGCCCCTTGACCCCATTCCCCAGCTTGCGCGACGCCGGGAGCACGATATAGAAGCCGTTCTTCCGGGACTGGAGCGCGGCGCAATAAGTCTCGATGAACTGCAGGCTTCGGTAAACAGGGGCCTTGCGATGGGAGGAGGCATCCTTTACCTGGACCCGCCCGGCGGTGGGGAAACCAGGGTCTTCAGCCAGCGCCTTTACTGTCCGGTGTGCGACCGCGGACTTGCGCCGCTCGACCCGAGGTTGTTTTCCTTCAACAGCAGACAGGGTTTTTGTCCAGCCTGCATGGGAATCGGAAGGGTTAAACGCGTAAATGAGCAAAGGCTTCGGGGCGCCGACGATATCCCGCTAAAAGACGGGCTTCTAAATTTTCTTCAATCGACGGTATGGCATGGGTCGAAGCGGGAAGCCGAAATTTTCGGACGGTTCCTCGTCGATGAACTGGGAATCGATCCTGTAAAGCCCGCCGGAAGTCTTGATGATGCGGCCTGGGAGTCGATATTGCATGGCCGAAAGAACAAATTCCGCGGGGTTATGCAGATCTTGGATGCGGTTACTCAGGAAGATGAAGCATGGAAGTGGCTTCAGCCCCTGTATGACGATCTGCCATGCCCCGAATGTGGCGGGAGTAGGTTGAACCGGCAGGCTCGGTCGGTATATTTCCGAGAGCTTACAATCGACGCAATGAGCGCCTTGAGGGTCTCGGAGTTGGCCGAAAAATGGAAGGACTTCAGCTTCGCTCCGAAGGAGCTACCCATAGCCGGGCCTATATCAAGGGAAATAGTGGAGAGGCTTGCGTTTCTTCAGAAAGTGGGGCTCGGCTATTTGTCCCTGGACAGGTCCGGAGATACCCTCTCCGGCGGTGAAACTCAGCGGATACGACTGGCGGCCCAGCTCGGTTCAAATCTTCGCGGCGTGTGCTATATCCTCGATGAGCCTACCATCGGGCTTCATCCCGCCGACAATCGCAGGTTGATAGAGAGCCTGGAGAAATTGCGCGATAAGGGAAATACCGTCATCGTTGTCGAACATGATGCGGAAACTATGAAGAAGGCCGACATGCTGGTTGAACTGGGTCCTGCAGCCGGCATAAACGGAGGGCAACTGGTAGCCATGGGCAGCTTCAAGCAGCTTGAAGGAAGGCCGCAGACCCTCACGGGGCAATGGTTCGGGAAGCCTCTGGGGAAGCTTTTCGCGATTCCGGCCCGGAAGAAAGCGGGGGAATACGGCTGGCTCGAATTCAGGGGCGCCAGGGCAAGGAACCTCAAAGGCATCGACGCCAGGATTCCGCTTGGGCTGCTGGTAACCGTCACCGGAATCTCTGGCGCCGGGAAGAGCACGCTCGTCAATGAAATCGTCTATAAGGGACTGGGCCGGGCCCTGGGACGTTCCTACGGGGGAGGGAAAGACGGCAATTTCGACTCGATGTCCGGATACGAAAAAGTTCAAAGGGTGCTTGAGGTAGACCACAACCCTATCGGACGGACTCCGAGGTCTATTCCGGCGACGTATATCGGCGTATGGGATGAAATTCGAAAGTATTTTGCCCTGCTGCCCGAATCGAGAGCGCGAGGGTTTGGGCCCGGAAGGTTCTCGTTCAATGTCAAGGGGGGCCGTTGCGAGACGTGTAAAGGGCAGGGCCGGAGCAAGGTTGAGATGAATTTTCTGCCCGACGTATTCGTCCCTTGCGAATCTTGCGCCGGCAGGCGCTTCAACGCCGAAACGCTTGACATCAAGTTCAAGGGCAAAAATATTTCGGAAATTCTGGAAATGCCCGTCGATGAAGCTGTTCAGGTTTTTTCCGGCATTCCACTCATTTGGCGCCGCCTGAAAATCCTGGGTGACCTGGGCCTGGGATATCTGAAGCTGGGCCAACCCAGTCCGACGCTATCAGGAGGCGAGGCCCAGAGAATCAAGCTGGCCGGGGAACTGGGCAACAGCAGAAACGCTACGCTCTATATTCTCGACGAACCGACGACAGGATTGCACCGCGCCGATATAAGGCGCCTGCTCGTTGTGCTCAGGGCGCTGACCGACCACGGCCACACGGTCCTTGTTATCGAGCATAACACTGACTTTATCTGGGCAAGTGATTACGTGATCGATCTGGGTCCGGGCAGCGGGGACGAAGGCGGAGAAATAGTCGCCCAGGGCGAACCGGTGGAAATCATAGCCGCCGGTGAAAGATCGCTCACCGGCCAGGCGCTGCTCCCGTACATGGACGAATAAGCGATCTTTTCTTTCTTCGCCTTCGTTGTGATCGTGTATCCTTCGAGCTCTTTGTGAAAAAATGCAATCAAACTGTCTAACAGAAGGATTCCTTCATATTTTCAAAAAGTCGTAACATGGCGCCGTGAATGCTTGAGAAATTCTCTTTTTTCCCCAAGATGGTTTCCGCCCGCTGGATGTATTTCCCTTCGACAAGTTCGTCGGAGCAGTTTTGAATCAAAGCACTAACGCTTTCGACCGACGACTCCAGGTGGAACTGAAGTGCGAGAACGCGGTCTCCGTTGGCTGAAAATGCCTGGGCGGGGCAGGCTTCACTCTCGGCTAGCATAACGGCCCCGGGTGGAAGAGAAAAGGTGTCACCGTGCCAGTGAAGGGCCGGGAATTCTTTTGGAAAGCCGCGAAAGGGCTTCGATGAAAGCCCCTCCGGCTTTAGAGTTACCGGAAACCAGCCTATCTCCTTGTGGCTGTTCCGCATGACCCTGCCTCCGAGAACGTCCGCGATCAACTGTGCGCCCAGACAAATTCCAAGCACAATTTTGTGGCCTTCTATGGCTTTCGCGATAAATTCTTTTTCCGTGGCAAGCCACGGGTATTCTTTTTCCTCATATATGTTCATCGGGCCTCCCATTATCACGAGCCAGTCGAACTCATCCCGGCCGGGAAGCCCTTCCTGCCTGTAAATGTGAGTACCTGATATTTGCCGGCCATGATCTTGCGACCAGTTCTGAATGTTTGCCGGCCCCTCGAACGCAACGTGCTGGATGTAGTGCAGTTTCATAGCATCTCTTTTCTGCGATATTTTTTTTCAATTGCTACTCAATATCCGTGCCCGGATCCATATCCCTCATTTTGCTTCAGTTTCACGAGCGTCTGCGGCGATCCAGCCTTCGACAAGGGCTATTTCCTTTGCAGAGAGCCAGGGGGGGCCGTCTTTCGGCATACGGGGTTTGGAGATTCCTTTAATCCTCCTCACGAGTTCGCTCTTATCGGGATTGCCCGGGATAATTACCGGCCCGTCCTTCGAGCCGGCCATAATGTCGCGGTAGGCGCCGAGGCGGAGATTCTCCGGGGGACGGCTCCCACTGTGGCACTCAGTGCAATGTGCCCGAAAGATCTGTTGGACGTCCTGAAAATAAGGCGTCCCCGTCTGGGCTAAGACTTCGGGGCCGCAGATCATACATGAGGCAATAAAGAGCGAAAAGATGCCCGTGCGAAAAGCTTTCATAACTGTCCTCCTGAGGGTGACGGCATATATGGCGTGGCGCGTACGCCGGGAATGGAAACTGTTCCGGAATTCTAAGTCAGGATTTGAAAATGTGAAGTGCGGTGTAAGAGGATAACTCGTTGGAGCCTGAAAAAGCGGTCCTTCGTCTGACTTTTTCATTAAGGACTTGGCCGTGCACCCTTCGTCGGACTGGCCAAGACAGACCGCACACCTTCAGGCAACCAGGCTAGATTTGGCCGCGACACAGCCGGGGGTACTTACCGCTGCTTCCTTCCGGACCTGACGGGGTTCGTACTCGTCTGTTGCGTGGCGTCCAACCGGCGCCGGAATTAGATACGGCCTGCTCAGCTCCGGGCCCTTCAAAAGGGGATTCAACCCCGCTGAAGCGGATCTCGGGCTACAGGGCACCGCTAGTTCCCCGTCTAGCACGGCCAAGAGAAATGATGCTAACATATTCGACCGATAAATGCAATCCAGGCAAAACCGTAGCAGCGCCTGGCAATCCAAATAGCAGGAAGATTATAGCTCAATGTGGTCTGAACACCCGGGTTAAGCGCGGTCAGGCCGCGTGAATAAAGCCGAATTCAAGTTTTTTTCATCGCCGTTCAGCAGGCTTACCGTGTCACTATGGCACCGCGTGTCCGCGTCACCGTGTCCTTGCAGTGCCGGTCCGGTCGAGCAACAGGCAGGAATCATTCCCTATGCCGAGCAATTCACGGAGCGTCCTGATGCTTCCTCCGGATGTAAGATGCCACCATCCGCCGATGTAGACGGGCCGGGCGGGTTTGAGCCGCTCCAGGGCCGACGTAATTTGAGCGGCCATGTATTTTTCGCGCCGTTGCCAGATGAGCGCATCGCCGCCCGGCAGGGTTCCGGGATAAAATTGAACTCCGCCGATTTTTGTCGCGGCCCTGGCATACAGGGATGCAACAGGCGGGACGGAGCTTTCCAGCTTAAACAACTGTTCGATGTTTTCGGCGGCAATCATCTCCGGCCAGGTCGCGATCCATTGGCGGCTGAATCCCGAATCGTCCACCGCAATAAGATCGACCCCCTCGCGTTTTGCATATGAGGCGGCGGCCCTGTACTCGAAGGGAATGCCGATCTGGCGGAAAATCGAGGCAATCTGCGCATGTTTTCGGATGGCGCGCGGTTCGATTGCCAACTTTTTACATAATGTTCGGACGTTTCGAATAAATAGTTTTCGCAGTTCGGATGAACGTTCTTTTCTGAATTGCAGGGCAAAAGGACTGATTTCAATCAGTATAAGGTCCGAGCGGTGATTTTCCAGGAATGCTCGAGTCCTGGCAAACCCTCTCGGGTCGGAATGAACCGTCCCAAGCAATATAAGCCCGGCGGACGCATTGGAATTGGAGCTAAGCAAATCGGCGCCGGGTCCTGCAAGGTGAATGGGATTGTCCGTTGAGGGGTTCGATTTCATTTCCCGGCGCGCTCGGGAACGAGGCAATTGAGTTCCCGAAAATGAGTAATATGCAGCTCAGCTTTCAACGATGGATTCTTGTAGCTTACAAAATGGACTCCGGTCGCCAGCGCGAACTCTTCGTCCACCCTGGAATCACCGACATAGAGAACATGCTCCGGCAGGACGTTGAACTCAAGGAGTATTCTCTCCATTATCTCGGGATCGGGCTTGGGCTTGCTGACGTCCGACGCGCTCACAACGAGGTCGAAATATTCCCTGAGATTATATTTGGACAGAAGTTCGAGCGTCGAGACGGTGCGGTTTGTCGCCAGCGCAATCCGGAAATGTTTCCGAGCCAGCCGGAGAAAAGAGACCAGTCCCGGTTCACGGCGAAGATGACCGTTGAATGGGCCGAAATCGATGGTTTGGAAGTATTCGAAGGCACGGGCGAAATCTTCCCCCTCTCCGCCGGTCAGGTAGATGAGCGCATCGCGGACGGCGTGCATATGTATATATTCATGCTGGTTCGCTCGGACCGGTGGTCGCCCGATTTTTTCCATTATGTGATTGTAGAAATGAACATTAGCCTCTCGTGAATCGAAGAGAACCCCGTCACAATCCAAAGCGATAACCTGCAGATTGCCGTTGCCGGCAAAAAGCGGCCTGTGTGAACCTTTTCCCGTTTCTTCCCTCATTAAGCGGTCCTTGCCCGGATTTCCCATGGTGCAGGGGACATAAAACCCTAATTATATCGCAGCGCGCCGAGTTTGTGTGACTTTCATCTTGCGAAATGGTTACAACTTTGCTTGCTGCCGATGGACTTTCGTACTAATAATAAAAAAACCTAAGGATTCAGTATGAATGCATCGGATCAGAAGACGGAAGTCAAACCCGGATACCAAAATTGGTAATTCCGCTGCCTACCCTCCGTCTTAGTATGGGGAATATGGAATGAAAAATCAATTCGATTATCTGGTAATAGGCAGCGGAATCGCCGGCCTGACGTTCGCTCTGAAGGCGGCGCGGAGCGGCTCCGTTGCAATTGTAACAAAAAAAGAGAGGCTGGAAACCAGCACGAACTACGCCCAGGGCGGCATAGCATCCGTCTTTGGTTTGGACGACACTTTCGACCTGCACATCCAGGATACCTTGAATGCCGGAGTGGGCCTTTGTCATCGTGAAATTGTGGAACTGGTCGTAAGAACCGGCCCGGAACGGATCAGGGACCTTCTCGACCTGGGGGTTGCCTTCAACCGCAAACAGGAGCCTGCTTCGTTTGACCTGGGAAGAGAAGGAGGGCACAGCCGAAACCGGATTCTTCACGCGCAGGATATGACGGGGGCGGCCGTTGAGAAAGTCCTGATGGGCGCCGCCGAATCGGAGCCGAATATCGTAATTTTCGAACACCACCTGGTCCTGGATTTGATCATCCAGCACCACTCCATGAAAACCGGTTCTCTAAATCTGCACCAGCAGGACATATGCAGGGGTGCATACGTTCTGGATACAGCCGCGGACCAGATTCACACTTTTGTGGCAAACGCCGTGTTGCTTTGCACCGGTGGGGCCGGAAAAGTCTATCTCTACACCAGCAATCCAGATGTAGCCACAGGGGACGGATTGGCCATAGCTTATCGGGCCGGGGCAAAGCTTGCGAACCTGGAATTCGTTCAATTTCATCCCACCTGCCTTTACCATCCGACCGCTAAAAACTTCCTGATCTCGGAGGCGGTGCGTGGCGAAGGCGGAAGGCTTATAGACAGGCGCGGACGTGCTTTCATGGAAAAATATCACCCCATGAAGGACCTCGCTTTTCGCGATGTCGTTGCTCGTGCAATCGACACCGAGATGAAGTCCACCGGGGATGACTGTGTTTTCCTGGATATCAGCCACCTGGACTCCGAATTTGTCACGAAGCGTTTTCCGAACATCTATCGGAGATGTCTGTCCCTTGGAATCGACATAACCAAGGACCCTATTCCGGTGGTCCCTGCCGCCCATTATATGTGCGGAGGAATCGTTACGAACTCTTCGGCGCAGACGACGATCAGGAATCTCTATGCAATCGGCGAATGCGCCTGCACCGGGTTGCACGGAGCAAACCGCCTGGCCAGCAATTCGCTTCTCGAAGCGATGGTTTTCGCCCAGGTAGCGGCCTTGGAATGCGCGTCTCAAATTCGGTCCTGGCGGGAACTCAATTTGCCAGAGGTGCCGGATTGTTCGGCAAAAGTTGCAAATCAGAATTCCGGAAACAATGAGATGGTCCTGATCGCGCACAACTGGGACTTCATCAGGCGGCTGATGTGGAACTATGTTGGTATAGTCAGGACGGACAAGCGGCTTGCCCTGGCGCTGAACCACATCGTTCAGATAAGGATGGAATTAAAGGAGCATATGCCGAAAATTCCGGTCAACAGCGACCTTGTTGAACTTCAGGGGCTCGCTCTCGTGGCCGAACTCATCATCCGGTGCGCCGTTCAGAGAAAAGAGAGCCGGGGCCTGCACTTCAATGTCGATCATGCGGGCACGGACGATGTGAATTGGCTGAAGGATACAGTCGTGGTAAAAAATCCCGCGGAAGAATTCGTGCCGCTGGTTTATTTCAGGACAGATGAAATGTCTTTCGATCAGGATCGGGCGCTATCGTTTCGGCATCGATGATCGGTTCGGCCGGAGCCCGCGAGGGAGCCTCAAGAAGCTTTGGAACGTTCGGGTTTTGCTCTATTCTCAAAGTGAGCATTCCGCCCATTATGCTGATTTCGTAATTATTGCCTGTAGTCCTGTTAAGAGATTCCCTGAATCTGGCGAGCTGTCCCTTGGCTTTTCTGTAGATATAGACAATGCTTCCAACGAAGAGCAGTAGGATGACCATGAAGACCCAGCCCGGCGTCGAGATCACCTTGCCGATGAACATGATTACCGCCATAATTCCGAAAACGAGCAAGACCTGAAGCCCGACTATCATGTATAGATAATAGATACCCTGGTTTATGGAAGTTTCCCGATTTTCCGATTGCCTAACCGCTCCGGATTCGTTCGCTTCTCTTTGTCTTTTGAATAAACGGCTGAACCACATAATTGCCAAGTTCCTCGCAGATCAAATCAATAACCGGGTCCTCACCGCTTGGGTGGAATCAGATAATAAGGTAAGCATCGATAACATTGCGTGATCCGGCTAGTCAAACAAAATCAGGTCTTCGGCTCTCGCGCAATTTGCGACACCCCCCGGTCGTCCTGTGCGTTGGAATGAAGGTTTTGCAATCTGCAAGAAGGCCTCAATCAGTGCCGGATCGTCGAATCCCGCCGGCGGCAAACCCGGGAGGACCTGCCGTAGCGGTCAACCCCGACGACCCCATCGCAGTCCACCGTGTCCTCTATGTCCGCCTCTTCGGTGGAGTTGAGTAAATACCGTAAACGCATTTAGTCTGCCCTTACGGCCGGAGTCAGGCCCCGGAATAAAAAAAGCCCCGCAAGGCGAAACCTGGCAGGGGCTTTTGGAACTATATTGAAACTACGGGCAATAGCGGAGCTATGCCCGGTTGAGGTCCTTTTCCCGCGGGAACAGGGGTAAATACCTGTATGAGAGGGAAATTATCAGGGCGCAGTAGGCCAGCATGGCAAAGATAGGCGCCCATTCGTATACGGTCGGAATGTAGACCTGCCATTTATCAAAAGGCATAACAGGCGCGGCGATAGCCTGGATCGTCATTACGAAACGATTGAGCGACACGCCGATAAGGTCGAGCAGGAATGCGCTGAAAATCAGGAAATTGCTTTTCCTTCCCGAGGGCGAAAGCAGTATCAGGGCCGGCAGTACGCCGCAGACGCCGATTTCGCCGATCAGCAGCCATATCCCGTACGGGCCCCAGTAAAAATCACCCAGAGACAAACCGAACCGTGGCGATTGGACATAAGCCCAGTAGGCAGTGTCGGCGATCTTGAGGACCATGTAGATGCCCAGGAGTCCGCCTTCGATCTTTGCGATCAGTTCATAGACGCTGCGGTCGACCAGTTTCCTGCCGGAAACCTTCTCGATAATCCTGCACACAATAGCCGTGAAAGCAGGTCCGGACGCAATGGCGGAGAGAATGAACAAAAAGAAGGTCCAGGGCCAGATGAAAAGCCCGGTTCTGTAGGCAAACGGTCTGGCGAACAGAACGCCTGCGACGCCGCCCAGAGATCCTTGATGGAAAAAGCTCAGGAAGGTGCCGGTCAGGGCGAAAATCGCCATTACGTCATGCATGCTGTGGGCGAATACCCGGACGGGTCTACTCTCGGAGAGTTTTCGGTTCTCCAGGATGATCGGAACATATTCGATCGTCAGAACAATCGCATAACAACTGATGCAAAAGATAACTTCCGTCAGCATCGAGTGGACGTTCGCGTGCCAATAGCCGTACCAGGCCCGCAGAGGCTGGCCCACTTCGAGCAGTAGGATCGCGAGGGCGCCCGTGTAGCAGACGAACCCTATAACGACGGCAAGATTTATTATCTTCCCGAGCTCCTTGAGCTTGGGAAAAAAGCGGGACATGCCGTAGTAAAGGAAGCCGGTAAAAAAAGCCCCGGCGCCGAGCGCGATAATGGCCAGGTCGGCCGTTATGTAGGCCCCAAAGCCGAAATAGTCGTTTAGCCCCGTAAGATTCAAGGCCTTCAGGAGCACCACGACTCCAGCCACCACACCCCAGCCGATAACTCCAACCAGAATCAGTGACCAGAGCCCGAAAATCGGAAGCGGGCAGCGCTTCAATCCTTCAGGAATCAATGCTCTATCCATTCTCTACCCCTCGTTGCCAATTAAATCGGATTTGGCTGATTCTGCGCACTTATGATTTCTCTGTAAGGGCATTATCTGCAAGCTTCTTTATCCAATCCTGAGTGCTTATGTAATAAACCTTGGGGTCAGTGTGGAGCTTTTCGAGAACCCTGAATGCATTGGGGTCCTTGGAAAGCTTTGCCACATCGGAGTTCGGGTCCCTCAGATTGCCGAAAGTTATGGCTTTGGCGGGGCAGGCCTCTGCACAAGCCGGTGTGTAGATCGTCTTGTTGGGATCCGTCCCGTCCTTGTAGGCCTTCGAGCGCACCGCGAGCATCCTCTGAGAGCAGAAAGTGCATTTCTCGACGACACCGCGCATCCTGGTGCTTACATCAGGACTCAACATGCTCTCCATCGGCTTGGGCCATGCGGGATCCCACCAGTTGAAATCACGCGCGTGGTATGGACAGGCGACTATGCAGTACCTGCAGCCGATACAGCGCACAGGGATATGCGTAACGATCCCGTTAGTCTCGTCCCTTGTCGTCGCGTTGACGGGGCAGACGAAAGTGCAGGGTGAGTGGTGGGGGGAATCGCAATGCATACACGGACGAGGCAGGTAAGCATACTTGTAGTCGGGATAACTCTTGCCGTTGTTTAACTGGTATATTGATAACCAGGCAATTGAACGCACCTTATTGGATTCGTCCACCCTGAAAGATATATTGTTTTCGGCCTGGCATGCAACGCTGCACGCGCCGCAGCCGGTACATTTGTCCAGGTCGATCACCATTCCAAAACGAACACCGCCTTGCGCATGTTCTTTTTCGCTCACGGATTACCCCCTTACACGCGACGCAGTTGAGCCCGGCAAGCCCACACAGTCCCGATGCCAACCGGATCAAGTTGAACTTCCATCAAACTGTTCGCATTTACGCCCTTGTTCTGAACGTAGTTGTCGTAGGCCTTGTGCCCAAAACCCGTGGGCAGATAAATGACCCCGGGGTGCGCGACAGCAGAAATATTTACCCGCACGTTGGCTTCCCCCTGGGTTGTCTTCAGGGACACGAGGTCACCTTGAGAAAACTCGAGTTTGGAGGCCGTATCCGGGTGTAACTCAACGAATACATCCGCATCCTTGAGAACTGAATCGGGGATCAGTTTAGTCATGAAAGGCGGAGTCGGATGGTAGCCTGCCGCTGAAAACGAGGGCCTGTAGGCAACCAGCAGCAATGGCAGGTCGCCTTCATTCCCGGGCAGATTGCCCTCTTCGAAGTGCGGCAGGTAATACTTGTCGGCGGCATCCGAGGCCACCTTCTGAACTATTGACTGGACCGCGAGCTCCAGCTTGCCCGATGAAGTTGCGAAAGCGGGCATCGCAGCCGGTGCGTCATACCAGCAGCCCCCGGCTTTGAGCTTTTTCCACAGGTCGGCTCCGTTGGAGAAATTCGGCTGAACGGATTGTCCCGCGGCAAGCTTTACGAGCTGTACATCCGGTTTTTCGGCAACTGCCCCTTTCTGTGCCTGGGCAAGGCCGTCAATCCTGAACTTAAGGTATTCCTCGTAGCTCTTCCATGGCAGCGCGGCGCCTACGGTGTCCCCGATTCCGGCCGCCAGTGTCATGAGAGCCTCTCCGGTGTGTTTGGTATCCAGCACCGGCTTCAAAATAGGTACGCTTAAGGCATAATAAGAGAAAGCCGCACCCGGAACAGCCACTACATCGTCATAGCGTTCGAAACCCGTGTGATTGGGCAGTATCAGGTCGGCCTGCGTTGCGGTCTCGTCCATGTAAGAGGAAAAAGAAACCAGCGTGGACACTTTGGCCAGGGCCTCCCGGAAGAGTTTGTTCTCGGGCAGGCTGTACAACGGGTTGGCCTCGTGAACGAGAAGTATATCGACCGGCTGTTTCCCGGAGGAGATACCGTCCAGAAGCCCGTAAAGTCCTCCCTGAGCTTCCTTTTCCGCGCCGTTCTTCGTCGCCGGGGGCAGGGCTGCCAGCGGGACCGCGTTTGAAAGAGTGATCAGCCCGTTGGGCTTCAAGTTGCCCTTCAGGGCATTAAGCGCTGTGAATGCGAGTTGATGATAGATGCCATTGGTGCTGTCCGGCTGGCCTATGCCCCAGATTGCCAGTGCTTTTGGCTTTCCGGCAAATTCCTTTGCGACTTCCCGGATCTGTGCCGCATCGAGGCCGGTAGCCTTGGCAACTTCTTCCGGAGAATAAGCCGACGAACTTACCAGACCCTTGAACCCCTGGCGTTTCTTGCCGGCGCTGTCCGTCCAGTCTTCGAAACCAAAGACGTTGTTTTTCACGAAATCAACATCGTAGGCGCCGGTGCTCACCATGACATGAGCTATTCCCATGGCCAGAAGGGCTTCCTTGCCCGGCTTGATGGGGATGAACCTGTCTGCCTTGGAAGCCGTCATGGAACATCGCGATTCCACCTGAACGAGTTTTGTGGCCCCCTTGGTCCATTGACGCATGGCGGCCAGGGCAAGTGTCGAGGCGCCGGCGCCTTCGAACAGATTGGACCCGAAACTCAGGATGTATTCCGCGTCTGCAAGCGAGAATGCGAACGGCTGGGCGTTGCCCGTTGTCAATTTAGCGGCCAGTTTGAGACCGTCCGTTGCGGACGGCATCTTGAAGAGGCTGGTGGAACCGTAAGCGGTGAAGAACTGGAGCCACAGATCATCCATACTGCTCGGTCTGTTTGAAACGATGGCGGCCAGTTGCTGTGACTTGCCATCCGCTCGCAGCTTGCCAAGCTTCTTGCCAAGCTCGCTCAGCGCTTCGTCCCATGAAATGGGTTGGAAGCCGGAAATGTCCCCCCGGCTCTTCTGCTGTTTCATGGGCTTGGGAATACGATAAGGAGCATAAAAAAACTGCAGTCCGGATGCAGCAAGGGCGCAAACACCGCCTTCGGTGAGCGGATTTGCCGGATTGCCCTCGATCAAAATGGCCCGGTTTCCGTTCACCAGGCGCGCCTGTATGGCGCAACCCCCCTCGCACATCGTGCAAACGCTGGATACCTTGGTGATCGGGCCGCGTTCGGGGGATGGACGCCACGACCAGTTCTGGGACCATCTTGCACCGTCGGCAGCCAATTGCCATGGCAAGGGTGAGAGCAACGAGCCACCGACCGCTCCAGCAGCGAATTGTAAGAAAGCTCTCCGACCAAAATTCATTCCATTAACCCTCTCGTGAAAGCCAGTAATGCCAATGATTTATTCAGATCAATTTGTCCTATAAAATCACAACACAACTTTACTTGTGGCATATTTCACAGTTGTTCGATGCGCCCTTCTCGACGTGGCACTTTTCGCATTCGACCATTTTCATCGTCGATTTGCTGTATCCGGTGATCAGATTTTCCCTGTAAGGAGGGAGTTTCTCCTCTTTGGAAACATCCATGTGGCAGCGCGTGCACTCCAGCCCCTGTCCCTTATGGGGAGAGTGGGAGAAGTAGACGTTATCGGGTTGCCATGAATAGATCTTCCAGGGCACTTCCCGGTTTTGCTCCACATAGTCGCTGATGAACTTCGTCTCGGATTCGCTGCTCCCCTGGGCGGTTTCGTGGCACTCCTTGCACCTGTCCAGCTTGGGTATTCCCCCATAGGTACCGTCCGGGCGCAGTATGTGGCACGAATCGCAATCCTCGCTCTGGTGAGCTACGTGACTGAAATTGATGGGTTGAGCCTTTTGAGAATAAAGCAGGTTCGGAAAAACGACCCAGCCGACGACCAGAGCGCCGACAAAGCCCAACAGAAAAAAAACTACCCCCAACAGCTTACTTCCGGAAGAGCTACTTTTCTCTTGTTTCATAGGACAGCCTCGGTACTTCGATTAATGGATAAAATAGCCCAATAAAGGTCGTGCTCACACGAATCTTGAGCGGTCCCTGCAAGCAAGTGATAAAATTAACGAGTTATCCCGGATTAGAACCGACTTTGCCAGAATGCGCGACCACTTAAACGCTTATGGGTATTCTTGTCAAGAGAAAAAGAAGTGGAAATCGGCGAATGAAAATCACATTCAACGGACTCCCGGATGACAATGATCGCGAAAACATTCACAACCTTTCGTTAATGTCCCACGATCCGCTCGCCTCAAATCCGTTGAACCACGGGGCAATTGATTGTAAAGAAAAAGAGCATTCATTTCCGCTCTTTCTCGTGATCAGGCGATTGTCCGCTTCGTAAATTCATAAGAAGCTGAAAATTGCCGGTAGTCTTTGGCGCGGGCCCGGGGCCACCTGGCCCGGCCCCTTGCAGGCTGGTTTGAATTCATCGTGGAGGTGGGGTATGTTGAAGCATGTGGTTATGTTCAAATTCAAGAGAAGCGCGCCCGAATCCGCCGTCGCCGAAGTGGAAAAGGCGCTGCGCGAGTTGCCGGGCATCATCGGGGAGATAATGGAATTCGAACTCGGCAGGGATTTGTTGCATTCGGAAAGATCCTATGATTTTGCGCTCGTATCCGGATTTGAAAATCTTGAAAAGATGCAAGAATACCAGGTCCACCCCGCTCACCAAAAAATAGTGGTGAAGCTGAAAGAGCTTTGCGAAAGCATACTTAGCGTAGATTTCGAAAAATAGGGTCCGGGTTGGTTTGGCGAATTCTCGTCGAAGAGTTGGAACTTACCGGGATAATATGCCGGAGGTTTCAGGATGTCTTATGGAACGGAAGCTGATATAAGCCCTTTTGGGAATGGATGACAACAAGGATTTTCAAGAGCTTTGAATGTCGAGGGAGTAGTGCTCAAAGAGGTGAAATTCGATGTTAAAAGCCCGATTGGGGTGTTCGACTCCGGAGTTGGCGGACTGACTGTTGTTCGTGCCCTGATGGAAAGGCTGCCGTTTGAGAATATCATCTATTTTGGCGATACCGCGCGCGTGCCGTACGGGGTAAAGTCGGTCGAGACCATTTGCCGTTTTGCCGGTGAAATTACCGAGTTTCTTTTAAGAAACGGCGTGAAAATCCTCATTGTGGCATGCAACACGATGGCTGCCGTGGCCATAGATGTGATATCGAACCTTTCGTCGGTACCGGTTCTCAATGTCATCGAGGCGGGGGCCTCGGCTGCCGTTTCCGTGACGGGCAGAAAATATGTCGGAGTGATCGGCACTCCGGCCACGATCAACAGCAACGCTTATGCCAAGGCGATTCATCGCCTCGATCCCGCTGTAAGGATCTATTCTCAGGCCTGCGCCCTTTTCGTGCCGCTAGTCGAAGAAGGTTGGCTGGACCATCCTGTCACGCGCCTCGTCGCAATGGAATATCTGAAGCCGGTGACCTGCCGTGAAATCGATACACTCGTTCTGGGCTGCACGCATTATCCTCTGCTGAAACCTTTGCTCCAGGAAGTCGTGGGAAGCCAGATCGTGCTGGTTGATTCGGCCGAGGCCATGGCGGAACAGACCGCCCGCACCCTGGAGCAAATGAACCTGCGCAATCCCCAGAGAACAGGCCCTGAGTATCGTTTTTATGTATCGGACCTGCCGCTTCGGTTTCAAAGCATCGGAGAGCGCTTTCTGGGCCGTGCGCTTCCGGATGTAAGAGTGATAAGGTGGTAGTGAGTTCCCAGGGTGATATAGCGCTGTGGATTTGAACAGGTGTAAAAAGATGCGTGGGTATCCGGAAGAGATCTTCATTCAGGACAAGGCATTCTATTTCGAAAAAATACTGAAGGATGATTTCTTCTCGGTAAATGTGCTCTACCAAAATCCGGAAGAGGGGCGTTATGTACTGAAACTTTCCGACTTCCGTTTCTTTATGGGCAGCCTTCTGAAACCTTTAGCCATGTTTTTCTCCTGGCGTGAATACAAGTTGTACAGGATGTTGGAGGGTATCGAAGGCATTCCCGCCCTGGGACCCCGCTTCGGGAAGCGGGGCTATCTGCACAAATTCATAGAGGGAAAGACACTGCACGACCTGGAACAAGGGGGAGGCTCGCTTCCCGATGACTTTTTCCCAAGGTTGGGAAGCATTATCTCCCGGGTCCACGAAAGGCGTATCTTTTACCTGGACCTGAACAAGCGGGGAAACATAATCGTCGGCGATGACATGCGGCCTTATCTCATAGATTTTCAGGTGAGCCTTTTCATCGGCAAGCGAAGGGGACTGCGGGGGCTGATAGCCGACAAGGTGTTCAACGGCCTTATTCGAGAGGATATCTATCACCTATATAAACACAAGCGGCATTTCCAGCCGCACCTGCTCACGGACGAAGAGCTTGCCCTTGCCAGGCGCACTCCTTTCAACGAATGGCTCAATCGCTATGTGGGAACGCCGTACCGCAAGGTGAAGAGATTGATCTACCCACACGGCAGCAATGAAATTGTCTGGTACAAGTGGAAGAAAATGAAAGATCGCAGCAAACGGATGCCCTAACGCCACTTGTCGCAACTCATTCCTTCATCTTGTTCTCAACGGATCTCATAAAGCTTGCGACGCAGTCCGGACAGAGCTGGGATCCTTTGATGTCATTGATGATCGTAAGCGCCTGTTCATTGGGAAAACCCTTCCTGTAAGGGCGATCGCTCGTCAGGGCGTCATATGTGTCCGCCACCGCGACCATCCGGGCGAGGATAGGGATTTTATCGCCTTTGAGCCCTTCGGGATAACCGTTCCCATCTATTCTCTCGTGATGGCTGGCTATGGCCGGAAGGATATCGGCCAAACTGGGGATCGGCGCCAGAATTTCGGCCCCTATTCGCGGGTGCGTCTTGAGGATCTCCCACTCGTCCTTATTGAGCGGGCCCGGTTTGAGCAGTATGTCGTCACGAATGCCTATCTTGCCTAAGTCGTGCAATTTGCCGGCCATTCTCACCTTTTCGATTCGTTCATCGTCCATGGACATTTCACGGGCAATATCGATAAGGATTTTGGCAACCGAATCGGAATGACCGCGGGTATATCTGTCGCGGGCTTCCAGGGCAAGAATCAGGCTGGTGATGCTTCCTATCAAGAATTGTCGCTCCGATTCGAGGCGTTCTCTTTCCTTGAGAATTCGACTGAAATGATCCGATAGAAACCTTTCGGCCGTCACAACCAACTGGTCGATGTTAAAAGGCTTGACGAGGTAGGCCGACGCCCCGTTTTGGAGCAGCCGCCGCATGTTCGCACGGTCTCCGTCGGAACTCATTATTATGAAGGGTATCTGCGAAAGCTTCCTGTCCGCATGGACGCTTTTACAAAGGCCCAAACCATCGAGTTCCGGCATGTGCAAGTCGCTCAATATCATATCCGGAGTGCATGTGCCGAGTAATTCCAGGGCCTTGCGACCGTTTTCCGCGGAAATTACGTTAAACCCGGCCTTTGTAAGGGCCTTTTCGATCAGGTTGCGAATAGAAGCCGAATCGTCCACGACAAGGACAGTCCTGCCTCTGAGAAGCGAATTCTTATCCAGTATCTCCTTGACACGCGCCCGCAAATCACTTTTTGCATTCGACTTTATTATGTAGCTGGCCGCTCCGACCTTGAACCCGAGTTCGATGTCTTCTTCTTTTTCCTTTGAACTCAAGATGATAACTGGAATCGAATTTTTGGTCTGGTGGTTTTTGAGCTTGCTGCAGAAAGTAAACCCGTCCATCCGGGGCATTTCGATGTCGGTTATGATCAGGTCAAAATCTTCGGAGTTAACAATATTAAGGCCTTCATACCCGTCGGAGGCTTCGGTTACGACAGCCCCCAACTGCCCCAGATCTCTTTTCAAACCGAACCGGATTGTGGGGCTGTCGTCCACAATCAAAATCCTGGGGGGCGAGGATAAGGAACGTGGGGCAGGGCCATCCGATAGCTTGGATGCTGCCTCTTTCCTAAGTCGCTGTAAAGAATCAGATCGGGCGTCCAATTTCATGCCTCTCCAAAGATAGATGGACGGCTCCAATTTCAATGGCTTCCGACTAGGTTAGATCGGAAACTATTGAATGTTGCTTTAGACTTTTGATGCGAATGCAAGGCTTGTTATCCCATTTTGATTCTCATGCGCGATTGTTCTTTCTCTGAGGACAAAATCACGGAGTGCATATAGTGCATATAAGGAGAAAAAAATATATGATAGGATTATGAATAAATATGGTCTGCGTGCAGTCCGGGAGCGATGGTCGCCGCACTGCGGCGGAGGGTTGGAGGAATCGAGATGGGACGAGTACTGTTGGTTATCGATGCGCTTAATGATTTTCTCAGTCCGGCCGGTGCACTCTATTGCGGAGATGAGGCCAGAAGAATAATACCCTTGATTCGCCTGCTGGTAGATGAGTTTACCGGCAGGGGAGAACCGGTCATTTTTATCAGAGACGCCCATGCGCATGACGACAAGGAGTTCGAGCTTTTTGCTTCGCACGCAATAAAGGGAAGCTGGGGATCCGGGATAATTCCTGAACTGCCCTCCGGCCCCAACAGTTTTGTCGTGGACAAGACCAGGTTTTCGGGGTTTTTTGGAACCGAGCTCGCCGACATGCTCAAGGGTATGAAGCCGGATGAAGTCTGGGTTACCGGAGTTTTGACATCGGTCTGCGTTATGGATACTACCGGCGAACTCAGAAACCGTGATTACGCGGTCGTTATTCCAGAGGATGCGGTTGCGGATATCGATCCGGTCTGGCACGAGTTTGCTCTGGAGCGCATGAAAAAGATTTACGGGGCCCGACTGACAAAGGTTCGGCCCGATGGACGTGAAATTCCGATGGCCGGTGTAAAGGAGGGAAAATGAAGGACTGGTGGGAAAGATACTCGCCGGAATTGGTGACTGATTTGTATGAGCTTACGATGGCCGAGAGTTATCTCCGGGAGCGGATGAGCGGCGAGGCAACCTTCGGCCTTTTCATAAGAGATTATCCTGCGGATCGATCTTATTTCGTATCAGCCGGGCTTGAAAGTCTTCTCGACGTTCTTCCGGATTTCCGCTTCAGCGCAGAATCCATTCGGTATTTAGCGTCACTCGGGAAATTTTCACCCGGTTTTTTAGACTACCTCAGGGGGTTTCGTTTCTCCGGAAGCATACGGGCCATTCCGGAAGGCCGCATTTTTTTTGCGCAGGAGCCGATTCTGGAGGTAACCGCCCCGATAATCGAAGCCCAAGTCATCGAGACAATTGTCTTAAATACGATCCAGCTCGAGACGATGCTCGCGAGCAAAGCGGCGCGAATTCGCGCGGCTGCTTCAGGCAAAGGGCTTATAGACTTCGGAATGAGGCGCACTCACGGCGTCGACGCATCGGTGAAGGCCGCCAGGGCGAGCTATATGGTCGGTTTTCTGGGAACCAGCAACCTGCTGGCCGGAAAGATATACGATATCCCCGTATTCGGCACGATGGCTCATTCCTATGTAACAAGCTTCCGCAGCGAAATTGATTCTTTCCATGCGTTTGCCCGCGCGTTTCCGGACGGCACAGTCCTTTTGATCGACACCTACGACAGCGTAAGCGGCGCGTTCAAGGCGGTGGAAACGGCGGCAGCCATGCTGGAAAGAGGAAACAAACTTCAGGCGGTCCGGCTCGACAGCGGCGACCTGGCGGACTTGAGCAGGAAAGTGCGGCTCATTTTGGATGAAGCCGGCCTGCACGACGTGAAAATCATGGCGAGCGGCAATCTGGATGAGTACAAGGTGGAAAATCTGGCAAATGGCGGATCCGATATCGATTTATTCGCGGTGGGCACCCGGATGGGCGTCAGCGCCGACGCGCCCTACCTGGATATCGCCTATAAGCTTGTGGAGTATGAAGGGCGGCCTGTACTCAAGCTCTCAACCGGGAAGAAGACCTGGATCGGCAAAAAACAGGTCTATCGTTTTCACGACACCGGCGGGAAGATGCTTTTTGACCGCGTATGTCTGCTCAATTCGGGAAAAACAGAAGGGCAGCCTTTGATGGAATTGGTGATGGAGGCAGGCGAGCGAACCCGCCGGCCGGAGTCCATTCCGGAAATACGGGCGCGTTTTGCAAACCAGTGGCGGGAGCTTCCCGAACAGTTAAAGACGGTCCATGCTCCACGGGACTATCGGGTAGAGGTTTGCGAATCGTTGCGGGAGTTGGACAATGAAACGGCCCGGGTAAAAAAGCTTGAGGAGGTCGATGAGTTGTTTGCAAACCGGCAGGCCTTGAACAGATGAAGCAGATCCTGACAATCTAGGCTCCGCCGTCGTATCAATCAGCCAATGCCGGTTTTTTTCCACACCCATACGGCCCTTTGTCGTTCGATACCGGGAAGCGGATAGCTAAAGGCGCCCAGGAATTCGAAGTTGCGGTAATCTCCTTCAAAATGGCCTGGCCCGCAATCTTTCCCGCCGATCTCCCCCGGAGGGCATGTTCCCCACCACGCGAAAAGACCGCCCGGGGCCAAAGTCGTCGCTGCCAGGGAGGCGATGTGTTCCGGCTCGAACTTGAGCGCCCGCATCGTGATAAGTTGAAACCCTGAAATTTTCTCCGCCTCATGAAAATCCTGCCACCTTCCGTGAACGGCCTTTATTCCGCAGAGACCGAGGGCAGCGGCCACATTGGCAAGAAAGCTGACTTTTTTCCTGCTGGAGTCGAGCAGATGCATGCGGAGAGCTGGATATAAAATCTTCAACGGAATTCCGGGAAATCCGGCGCCCGTGCCGACGTCCAGGGCATTGCCGGTCGAGGGAAGAAATTTCGCCGGCAGAAGGGAATCCAGGAGATGTTTGACAATGACCGCCTCCAGGGCGGTGATCCGGGTGAGATTGAATCGGGTGTTCCATTGGAGCAGAAGTTGGATGTGCAGGCCAAACAGTTGCGCCTGTTGTTGCGTGAGCGAAATCCCGGCCTTGCCGGTGGATTGCAGGATGATGTCTGCAAGTTCGGCATTAAATGGGTTTTCTTGGCGCTGCATCGTTACTTTCCGACACAAAACTGTGAGAAAACCCTATCCAGCAATTCTCCATCATTTTCCCAGCCCAAAACAGCCTCAAGCTGGCGCCTGGCTCCTTCGATCTCAATGCTGACCAATTCGCCATAGGCGTTTGAACCAAGGAGTTCTTCAGCTCTCATAAGCGCGCTCATCGCATTTTCGAGGCATTCCTTCTGCCTGATATTCGGCACGATTTCCGATCTGCAATTTTGCACCGGCCGCATGATAAAGGCTTCGGCCAGATAGGTTTTGAGGCGCTCGATATCCGATGGATTTCTGACCGATATCTGGAAAAGTGGGCCGGAGTGAGGAAACTGTTCCAGGACGTTTTCGATCTGGAACACGGGCGGCAGGTCGCTCTTGTTGAGAAGCACGATGCCGCGCGAACCTCGGACAGCCTCGTAGACCTTACGATCTTCGCTGGTTAGGGGCCTGCTGTTGTCAATGAGCCACAGCACCACGTCGGCTTCCGATACCGAGCGGATCGTTCTTTCGATGCCGCATGATTCGATTTCATCGGGCTCATCGCGAATGCCAGCCGTATCGAGAATGCGGACCTGCACGCCCTTCAGGACAAACGTGTCCTCGATGACATCCCTCGTGGTGCCGGGCGCGGCGGCAACGATAGCCCGGTCCTTGCCCAGCAGAGCGTTAAGCATTGATGACTTTCCAACATTGGGTTTTCCCACCAGCACCAGTGTGAGGCCCTCGCGCAGCACCCGTCCTTCTTCGTATCTGTCCAGAGTGATCCTTAGAGGCGCTGTCACCGCATCGTGGACTTCCTCCAGGAGCGATTCATAGGCCGGGGCTTCTTCTTCGGCCCCCGCAAGGTCGTCGGAAAAGTCGAGGAAGGCTTCAAGGCTGGTCTGGGCCTGGATCAGCGTTTCTCGCCATCTTTCGATCACTTTTCTAAAATCGCCCCGAAGATGACGGTTTGCCAGCAGCATTCCCTGTTCGGAGCGGGAGCGGATTATTTCTATCACCGCTTCAGCCTGTGAAAGGTCTATTCGCCCGTTAAGGAAGGCGCGGCGGGTAAATTCTCCCGGTTGGGCCAGACGAGCGCCCGTAGCCAGGACAAGCCCGAGAATGCGGTCGAGCACGGCGTATCCGCTGTGGCAATTGATTTCGATTACGTCCTCGCGCGTGTAAGTTCCGGGCGCGGCCATATAGCTCAGCAGCACTTCGTCGACGGGTTCTCCCGAAACCGGGTCTTTGATCCATCCGTAATGGAGCGTATGGGACTTCATGGTCGGAGAGGAATTCCTGGAGCTGAAGATTTTTTGGGCCATACTGAGTGCTTCCGGCCCGCTGAGTCTTATCAGCCCTATGCCTGCTTCGCCGATGGGGGTCGCTATCGCGCAGATGGTATCCTGGAGCAGCCTGAAATCCATAATGAAGGCTTAAACGATTGCTAGTCCGCCTTTTCGGCGGTCTTGGCGGAATTTTTCTTCTTTACCGGGTAGATCACAACGCGCCGGAGGTTTCCCTCACCCTTGCTTTTCGTCCTTACGTCGTGTTCCTCCTTGAGCGCCAGGTGAATGACGCGTCGGTCCTGAGAACTCATCGGGCCCGTTGTCAGAGGCCGGTGAGCTTTCTTGACTTTATCGCTCAACTGGCGTGCCAGCTCTGTCAGGCTCATTTCCCGCTTGGAACGGTAGTTCTCGGTGTCCACTATGACGGAAACATTTTCCGAGGTCTGCTTGCTGACAATCTTGGACACAAGGTACTGAAGCGCGTTGAGTGTTTTTCCCCGCTTTCCGATGAGAAGCCCCGAGCCGTTGCTGATTATGTTGAGATAGTAATATCGCTCTTTCGCCTCGCATTCGACCACCATCGGCAAATCAACGTGCTTTAAGATCTGGTCCAGGACTTCCTTTGCCTTCTCGGCCGTATGCTCGATGGGGACAACTTTTGCCGTGACGCGGATCTTGGCCTTCCTGGCCCCTACGATGCCAAAGATTCCCGAAGAGCCCTTGGAGATGATCTCGATTTCAAGCTTATCGCGAGGCAGTTTCAATTGTTGGCAGGCAAGGTCGATTGCGTCCTCGACTGATTTTTCCTCGAATTCAAGAGTGGACATGCTCTCCTCCGTTGTTTACGGAAAAAAAATAAGATTGTTTGCGGAGAGACAACCGCTAAGCGCCGGCATGACGATTGATCCAATATTGCTGGGCAATCGAAAGAATGTTGTTTACAAACCAGTATAGCACAAGACCTGCCGGGAAGTTGATAAAGAAAAAGGTAAACATGACAGGCATTATGAGCATGATCTTTTCCTGCCGGGGATCACCGGAGGATGGGGTCATTTTTTGCTGGAGAAACATTGTTATTCCCATGAGAATAGTTAAAACCGGCAGCCCGCTCAAATGGCCGATAATCGGAAGATCGATCGAGAATCCGAGGTTAAGGCGATCCGGGGCTGTGAGATCGTGTATCCAAAGAATAAAAGGCTGGTGCCTAAGTTCCACCGCAGAGTTCAACATTCTATAGAGAGCGAAGAAAACCGGAATTTGAAGGGCCATGGGCAGACATCCGCCCATCGGATTGACCTTGTATGTCTTGTAGACCTGCATCAGCTCCTGGTTCAATTTCTCCCGGTCATCTTTGAATTTTTCCCGGATTTGCTGAATCTTGGGCTGAATTTTTTTCATTTTCTGCATGGATGTGTAGCTCTTCTGAGTCAACGGCCAGAAAATGATCTTTATGATGACGGTCATCAGAATTATTGCAACACCGTAGTTGTGAGTAAAGGAGTAGAACCAGCGGAGCACCACCAGGAGCGGTTTGGCAAGAAATGAGAACCAGCCGTAATCGACGGCGGCCGTGAGATTACGGCCGGCCTGCGTCAACGCGGCTATGTCTTTGGGACCGCTGTAAAGCCTGAGCTTGAAAGATTTGGATTCGTTCTGATTGAGTTCAAACTGTTCCGTAAGGTAAAACAGCCTGGTTATTTGAGCATGCTGGGCCTCGTCGTTTACCGTGCTTGGAATTATCTGATATCCGCCCTGTTCCAGTGGAATTATTGCCTGGATAAAAAAGTTGTTTTGATAGCCCACCCAGTCGTAAGGCGGTTTGGGAAGCGAATCCGGCTTCGTGAAATCCTTTGCCGAAAGGTCATGATTGGACCCGTTGTTAAAGGTCAACCGCGACAGGTTATAGGTCTCATTCGAAGCCTCCGAATACGGCCTGAAATAAAGACTGAGTCCCATCTGGTCAGTGAGTTTTTCCGGCGACAGGTTCTGAATCCGGATTTCAAGGTCCACCACGTATGAATCGGGTATTACCGTAAAGATTTTCGTCAGGCGCACTTTGCCTGGAATCTCCGTTTCGAAGGGCACTCCTCCGGGCGGCTCGCCGGAGGCAACCTGGAACTCGGTCGGAGCATCGCTCGAAAAGGTCTGCCTGTAGAGTTCCCAATTTTTATGTAAAAGCAGTTCGACATCCAGGGGAAGGTACCTGCTGTCACGAACCATTTGCACTGGGGGCGAATCCGGCGTTTGTTCCTGTTTGAAGCGCAGGAGTTCGAAAGAACTCTCGCGGGCGCCCTGTGCAATGATCTTCATCTTGAAGACCGAATCGGAAATCGACCAGGTCTTTTGACTGGAAAGATCGACGGCAGGCGGCGGCGGCGAAACCGCCGCGGGCGGCGGCGGCGCAGGTGACACCGGCGCGGGAGCCGGCTGGGGCGCGGTTTGGGGTTGGGTCGTCGTCGTGGCGCCGGGAGTCCTTTTTTGTTGCGGCGTCTGCTCGGGGGCGAAATAGAAATGCCAAAGCAGAAAGATCAAAAATGATAGGACTATTGCCAAAAGGGCCTTTGAATCCATACGGGAACTCTCCGTCAGTCTTCGTTGCGCGCGTGCGCTGGTCGCGGCACCGGGTCATAGCCGCCGGGGTTGAAAGGGTGGCAGCGCAAAATACGCTTCAAGCCCAAGCAAATGCCGGTGGGAACGCCGTGAATCCTGATCGCATCGTAGGCATAGCGTGAGCAGCTTGGCGAAAAGCGGCAGGTCCGGGGAAACAGCGGCGAGATCAATATTTGATATGCTCGAATCAGACCCAGAAATATTGACCGGATCATGAATTAATCTTTCCGTTTATAAAAACATCGGCGAACTCCCGAAGGAGGTCTGCCGGTGAGAGTGTTTCCGCTCCGGGGCGGGCAATCACGACGATATCTTTGCCCGGGCCGGATATTTGGCCCCTGTTCAGCCTGAACCATTCACGAATGACCCTTTTGATGCGGTTGCGCCTGACCGCAGGCCAGAATCGCTTTTGAACAATCAGGCCCAGGCGATGGTGTTCGAAACCGTTTACAATGAAATTCAGACCGAAATGAGGAGTCTTAGCACGTTTGCCCGCCTTTTTTGCGCGTAGAAAATCCGCGGAGCAACGAATTCTTTCGTGCGGCCGGAAACTATGGCCCTTCGAAGATTTCCCGTCCGAAGATTGCGAAAGACTAATTCCCCTCAGACCGACAGGCGTTTTCTGCCCTTTGCGCGCCGCCGCTTCAGTACATCGCGGCCGGCCCTGGTCGACATTCGCTCAAGGAAGCCGTGTGTGCGTTTTCGTTTTATGTTGCTCGGTTGAAAAGTTCTCTTGGACATTAGACTTCCTCACAGGCATAATTTCTGGGTGCACGGGAAAGCGGCCGCAAAACATCGCGGTGATTTCCGCCTTCCCTGTCCGAGGAGGCGGCGCCAACCCGGCAAACGCAAAAGTTTATTGATAATCTAAATCCTTACCCTTTGTCAAGGCCACATAAATCGAACAGCGGGGCGCATATTTAAAAAAACGTCATTTTCACAAGGTTTCCGGTTGAATGAACCTTGAATCCGAATGAGAAATCGCGAGATCCGGGAGCTGGTTTCAGATTCCCGGCGTTTGGGAGTGAAATTATTTCGTCGGCTGGCCCTTCGTTGTCTTAGGCATTGCGGACGTGGCACTCACATGTTATGAGAAGTAAATTATTAACTGGCCGAAAGGAGAACTATCGCGGATGTTCCTCAATAGAATACTAGGACTTTTTTCCAACGATCTTGCAATAGACCTCGGGACAGCCAATACGCTTGTTTACGTGCGCGGTAAGGGCATTGTCCTGACCGAGCCGTCGGTTGTGGCGGTGCGCAAGGATGAGCGCGGCGCCAATAGGGTCGTGGCAGTGGGCAAGGACGCCAAGTTGATGCTCGGGAAGACCCCCGGCAATATCACTGCAATAAGGCCTATGAAGGACGGCGTAATCGCCGATTTCGAAGTTGCGGAAGCCATGCTGAGATACTTCATCCGGAAGGTGCACAACAGGCGTACGCTTATCAGGCCAAGGGTCATTATTTGCATTCCCTCGGGTGTGACGCAGGTCGAAAAAAGGGCCGTGCGGGAATCCGCCGAATCCGCCGGCGCTCATGAGGTCTATCTGATAGAAGAGCCCATGGCCGCAGCAATAGGGGCCGGCCTTCCGATAACCGAACCGGTCTGCAACATGGTCGTGGATATTGGCGGAGGAACAACCGAAGTCGCCGTCATCTCTCTTGCGGGGATTGTCTACAGCCGGTCGGTACGGGTCGGCGGAGACAAGATGGATATGGCTATACTCCAGCATATCAAGCGCAAATACAACCTGCTGATAGGCGAAAGGACCTCGGAACTTATAAAGACCACCATCGGCAACGCCTTTCCTCTTGGTGAGACGGAGACCATGGTGATCAAGGGCCGCGATCTCGTCACGGGTATTCCGAAAACGGTCGAGGTCAATTCGGATGAAATCAGGGAATCGATACAGGAACAGATCGATTCCATCCTCGAAACTATAAAAGTTGCTCTCGAACAGACGCCGCCGGAACTTGCCGGCGATATAGTGGATCGCGGGATCGTGCTGACCGGTGGTGGAGCGCTTCTCAAACACCTCGATCATTTTCTTAGACTTCAGACCGGATTGCCGATAATGTTGACAGAGGATCCTTTGTCGACGGTCGTGCTCGGTTCCGGTAAGGCGCTGGATGAGATCGAGGTCTTAAAGGACGTGCTGTCCTGAAAAGCAGCCCTGCCGACGCGATTTTTTTGTGATCGTTTGTTTCCATGCGCGCGGCCCGGGCGGGTTTGGCGCGCTCTCGGTTTTCAAGATCGAAGTGCCGGATATGAGATTTTTCAATACGGACGTTTGGCTTCGCCGGTTGCGCGGCCTGATGCTTGTCCTAGTGTTTATCAGTGTTTTCCTCTACATTTTTTCGCTGAATTTCCGCACCCCCAGCAAGATGGACATCCTCCAGCGCTCCGTGACCGAAACGGTAAGCCCGCCTATAAAGCTGTTCGGCAGAATATTTGCGGGTATCGAGGATCTCTTTTACCAATACATCTGGCTGAAGAATCTGCGCGGCGAAAATGAATCGCTCAAAAGGGAAATCGCCGAACTGGAAACCAAAGTGACATCTTACCAGGAGGCCTTTGTGGAAAACCAGCGGCTGAGACGGCTGCTGGACTTCAAGACTTCCATCGGGGCTGAAACGGTCCCCGCTCAAGTCATTATGCACGATCTGACCGGCTGGTTCCAGACACTGATGGTCGATAAGGGATTCCGGGATGGAATAGCTCCCGATATGCCCGTCGTAAACGATGAAGGGTTGATCGGGCGTATCCTGGACGTTTCCGACCGGCATTGCCGGGTATTGCTGATAACCGATCAGGGCAGCTCGGTCGATGCCATCGACCAGCGTAATCGCGTACGGGGTATTCTTTGCGGTAAGGATCCCAACGTGTGTCTCTTGAAATATATCCGGTCGAATCTCGATATAAGAGAGGGCGATCTGGTGATTACCTCCGGAAAAGACGGTGTCTATCCCAAGGGGTTGCGGTTGGGCGTCATTCAGGCCGCCTATAAAGACCCGGTGGACCTTTTTCAGAAAATTGAAGTGAAGCCGCTTGTCCGGTTGAGCGCACTGGAGGAGGTGCTCATCATAAAGCGTTGCGGAGTGGGGCTGGACGTTGAGGAAGACGGCCAGCCGTGTGCGATTGCCCCCGAGACTCAACCACAGACACAGCCGAATCCCGCGGGTCAGGCAGGTATTGAGGCAAATCCCGGCACCAAGCCCGCAAAGCTACCCGGCACAGCGGTTTCCAAGCCGAAGACCGCGGCGAAACCTCAAGCCGCGCCCCGGACCCGAACACCCGATTCCCGGCTCAATGCTCAGACGGCCCCCTCGGCAAAACCCCGGGCCAAGCCTTCGGGCAAACCTCCCGCAGGATCTGCAAGCAAACCTCCAGAAGGGGCCGCAGGCAAACCTCCCGCAGGATCTTCGGGCAAACCTCCCGCAGGATCTGCAGGCAAACCTCCAGAAGGGGCCGCAGGCAAACCTCCAGAAGGGGCCGCAAGCAAACCTCCGGCAGGGGCCCGGGCTAAACCGGGGGCCAAGGTCAAGCCTCAATCGGAAACTCCGGGCAAACCTCAATCCGGACCCCAAGGTCAGGAGGGCCCCAAGCCAAAGGTGGAGCAATGATGATTGCCTCCGGAATGCTCAACCCCGTCACAACCGCCGGACGGATGGTAAAGATCACTATCTATACCGTGGTTGTTCTGGGGCTCCAGGCCCAGTTGGTCCCCCGGCTTCCTTATCCGGCATTGCGCATTGACCTTTTGCTCCCGCTGATGTTCGCGGCCGCCGTTGAGTGGTCTCTTTTATCCGCCTTGCTCTGGGCGAGCTTGTGGGGATTTGTAGTCGACGACTTTTCAGGAGAGTTTTGGGGCCTGCACGTCGGATCTTATGCGGTGACGGTTTGCCTGGTGAACCTGGCATCCGACAGGTTCGACAGGCGAAACCCCGGCTACCAGATGGGGCTGGTCGGCTTGTGCGCTTTGGGCCAGTCGATCGGGCTCGGGCTTTATTTGTCCTTTGTGCCGATGGACTTGCCGTCGCTCACTTCGATATGGATCAGCCTGGGTATTCGAACGTTGTTTTCCATGACGGTCGCGCCCTTCCTGATTTATCCGCTGTTGAATCCGCGAAACGAATTTTAACTGTTTGACGGTGCGGACTTTAAGAAAGATGAAAAATAAAGGTGCTAAGTTCGACGGACTGAAGCTTATCAACTGGGAAAGCGCCGATACGGCGTCTTACCAGAAGCAGTACATACTGCTCTGCGCCGTGGTCGTGCTGATGACGCTGGTCTATATGGTTCGGCTTTGGCATCTTGAAGTGATCATGGGCGATTCGTATCGCTTTCAATCAGAAAACAACAGGATCAGGGTCGAGGAGATTGCCGCGCCGCGCGGGATAATATTCGATCGCAATGGAACGCCGATTGTTGAGAACCGTCCGGCCTACCATCTTGTAATCATCCGGGAGGACATCGTTGACCTGGATGCGACGATAAATGAGTTGGCCCGGCTGTGCGAGCGCAATCCCGATGAATTTTTCTCGATCATCGAAGCCAACAAAACGACCCCGAAATTCGTCCCCTTACGCCTGGCCTCGGACCTCGACAGAGATTGCCTTGCCAGGATAGAGGCGCAGCGCATAAGGCTTCCGGGCGTGCTCATTCAGCTCGAACCTAAACGGGAGTACAAATGGAACGGAATGGCGGCGCACCTCGTCGGATATTTGAGCGAGATCACCGAAGCCGAGCTCAGGAGTGAAAAGTATCAGGGGTATTATCCAGGTGAAGACATCGGCAAAGTCGGAGTCGAAAGCACCTTCGAAAAGTACCTCCACGGAACCAGGGGAGGTCGACAACTCGAAGTCGATGCCGCGGGCAGAAGGGTGCGCCTGCTCGAAGAAGAGCTGCCTATTTCGGGTCGAAATTTGTGGCTGACCATCGATATGGACATTCAAAAGACCGCGGAGTCCCTGCTTGAAGGAAAAACCGGGGCAATTGTCGCCATCGACCCCACTGACGGCGCGGTGCTGGCTTTTGCCTGCAGTCCTTCTTTCGATCAGGAAAAGTTCGTGCGTGGGCTGACAAAAGAAGAATGGGTTGGGCTCAGTAAAGACACGAATCATCCACTGCTCAACCGAGGCAGCGGCGCTGCATATCCTCCCGGGTCCACATATAAACCTTTCGTGGCTTTGGCCGCGCTAAAGGAAGGCGTGATAAACGCGACATCAACTTTGAGCTGTCCCGGTTACCTTCAGTTCGCGGACCGCAGCTATCGGTGCTGGAGAGACCGCGGGCACGGGTCGCTCAATGTGGAAAGGGCACTGATAGAGAGTTGCGACGTTTTCTTCTACCAAGTGGGCCTGAAACTGGGTGTGGACCGCCTGGCCCAGTATGTGACAATGTTCGGCCTGGGTGAAAGAACCGGCATTGGGTTTCAGGGCGAGCACCCCGGACTTGTGCCGACCTCCTGGTGGAAAAGGCAGGCGACGGGAATACCCTGGCAAAAAGGTGAAACGATTTCCATATCGATAGGCCAGGGGTTCGATCTGGCCACACCTTTGCAAATGGCCTTGGGATACTCGGCGATTGCAAACGGAGGAAAGCTCTGGCAACCCTATGTCGTGAAGAGAATCGAGGGCAATGCGGCCGATGAAATAGACGAAATCAAACCGCGGCTCAAACGGAATATCCCGATTGAGCCGCGCTGGTTCGACTTGGTGAGAAAAGGGCTGGCCGGCGTTGTTGAAGACCCGCGGGGAACTGGACACTCGATACGCGATTCGTCCATTCAAATTGCCGGCAAAACCGGTACTGCCCAAGTGGTGCATGTGGCCCAGGGAGCAAACAGGAAATTGCTCGAAAGGCTGACCAGGTCGAAAGACAAGGACCACGCATGGTTCGTTGGTTATGCTCCCGCTTCGGACGCCAGGATATGTGTAGCGGCTATCGTGGAACATGGCGGCCATGGGGCGTCGGTTGCCGCCCCGATGGTTCAGAAGGTTATATTGGGCTACTTGAAAAATCCTGAAAAACCGGCCGGACAATAGATCTCGGACCGCCCGGGTGCCGGGACGGCCTGGAGTGTTGTGCAAGAACGGATAATGCGACCGGCATGATTCCGGGTTGTTCATGGGCATTTGTGAAGCGGGCTGCGCCGGCAAGTTTCACATGCCGATAAATCTTGGTTTGGTAGAGACGTTTCCGGTTGGAAACCATGTTATTTTACTGCATTTTAGAGGATGGTTTTTCGCTATGATGGACAGGCGTCTTATTGAGAATTTTGACTGGCCCATCATCTGGACCCTTTTTGCGATTATCTGTATAGGCCTGCTAAGTATTTACAGCGCTCTTTATCCGCAGATTCAGGCCCGGCCGACGAACAACCTGTTTATAAAGCAGATTGTCTGGCTGGCCATTGGTTTTGCCGTCCTGAGCGGTTCGCTTTTTATCAATTATCAGCGCCTGAGGTCCATCAGTCCGTGGCTCTACGGATTTGTTCTGATTTTGCTCGTAGCGGTGCTGGCGGCCGGCAGGGATGTTCACGGCTCCAAACGCTGGCTGGAAATAGTGGGTTTTCAGTTCCAGCCTTCCGAATTTATGAAGGTGATCATTGTCGTACAGCTTGCGGGTTACTTTTCATCTCAGGAGGTGACAAGCTATCCGAGTCTGAAAAAACTCATCGCTCCGCTGGGCTTTGTTGTTGTTCCGGTGTTGCTGGTCCTTGCCGAACCCGACCTGGGAACCGCTATCTCCCTGGTTGCCATTGCGACTACAATGATACTTTTCGTGGGCGTCCGATGGAAGTACCTTACCGTTTTGATTCTGACCATCATCCCGACGATCGTGCCGATATGGGAACATGTCCTTAAGCCCTATCAGAAGCGCCGTATTCTGATCCTTCTTCGTCCCGATCTCGATCCCCTCGGCGCCGGTTATCACATCCGGCAATCAAAGATTGCAATAGGCTCCGGAATGCTTTGGGGGAAGGGTTTCCTTAACGGGACTCAGAGCAAACTTCATTTCTTGCCCGAAAAGCATACGGATTTCATTTTTTCGGTCTGGGCCGAGGAATGGGGCTTCGTCGGTTGTGCAACTCTTTTGTTTCTATTTTGTCTTCTCATTTTTCTTACGCTGAGGGTGGCTACGAGGTCGCGGGACAGGTTCGGGTCTCTCATAGCCGTGGGGATGAGCGCGCTTATTCTCTGGCAGGCGTTCATAAACATAGGCATGGTGATAGGGGTGCTTCCGGTGGTGGGCATTACGCTGCCCTTCGTGAGTTACGGTGGATCCTCGCTCATCACGCTCTGCCTCGCAATCGGGCTGATAGAAAATGTCAGCATGCGCCGCTACGTGTTCCAGACGCACTGAAAGCCATCGGGATTGCTCCGGAATGACGAACGGCGAGCCCGTGACTAATTGTGATAATTTTCGCTTTTCTCTTGCCAATATCGTTGACCTGTGCTAGTAACCTCGCCCATACTAAAGGTCTGATTTTATTTTAAAGTGTTGATGTAAATTGTTTGAGCAATTATTCAGAGCAGATATGCCCGAATGTGCATGTGATTGTTTTTCGTTTTTGCCGGCAGTCAACGTGGAGGGTGGAGCAAGATGATCGACATTAATGTCACGCTTTTTATCCAAATGGCCAATTTTCTAATTTTCCTCATCCTGATGAACTTCGTGCTGTACCGTCCGATTCGGAGGATAGTTGCGGAGAGAAAGAAGGTGGTCTCCGAAAAGCAGGGACGCATCGAAGAACTGGAAGCGCAGGCAAAAGCGACGCTTCTGGAGTACGACAAGAGACTTCAGGATTCGAGGACTGCGGGTTTTCAGAAGATTCAGGATCTCAAAGCCGCCGGTCGTGAACAGGAAAAGGAAATTCTGCGCCAGATTTCGGAGCAGGCAGCCGCAAAAGTTCATGAAATGCGCGGAAGGATTCAAAGGGAGATCGCGATCGTTCGAATGGAGTTAAAGCACGAGGTGAGGCTTTTTTCGGTTGATTTGGCGCAAAAGATTCTGGGGAGGAACGTTTAAATGCGTGCGAGTCTATGGGGAAAGATGTTGAGATCCAGGCAGTTTGCGCCCCTTGTGGGTACGGTGCTCTATTTTGGGTCGCTGACAAGCGCCTGGGCGGCGGAGGCCGAAGGAGGCCACCATCACCTGAACTGGACTGATTTCACATATCGTACCGTTGCTATCGTCATTGTCGTTGCAGTGCTCATCAAACTCCTCAAAAAGCCTGTGGCAAACTTTCTCACCTCGCGCCGGGAAGAAATTCAGCGACTGCTGAGCGAACTCGAGCTCAAGATTGCGGAGGCTAAGGCCGAACAGGCCTCGGCACAGGCCAAGTTTGCCTCTCTTGAAGAGGATACGCGAAAAATCGTAAACGAACTGATCGCCGAAGGCGAAGCCGAGAAGCAAAAAATTATAGAAGCCGCCCACCGGCAGGCGGAATACATCCAGCAACAGGCGGAGATCGCTGTTCAGCAGGAAGTTCAAACTGCACGCGACAGCCTGCGTGGAGAAGTTGCCGATCTTTCAGTGGCTGCCGCCCAGGACATAATCGAAAAGAAAATGAAGGCCGAGGATCAGCAGCGCCTGGTTCGTGAATTCATGATAAAGGTTGTGGAGGCGAAGTGAAAAACCAAGTCATTGCTAAACGTTATTCGAGGGCTCTGTTCAATCTCGCCGCGGAAGCAAAGGCGATCGAACAGTATGGAACGGAGTTGGATGACTTTTGTAAAGTCCTCCAGGACATGCCCGATCTCGAGAACGCGCTCCGGAACCCTCTGTACCCGGAAGCCATAAAAAGGGCGCTTATCCTGAAGGTACTGGGTCAAATAGATCTTTCGCCTGTCATAAAGAGCTTTCTCAAATTGCTCGTCGAGAAAAAGCGCATGCGTGACCTGCCCGAAATTGCCGAGTATTATCACAAGTTAATTGACGACTACTCCAATATCGCGCGGGCTCAGGTCAAGGCTGCAGTCAGACTCGGAGAGGGCGAAATCAAAGAAATAGCCGCGGCTTTGGAAAAGAAAATGGGAAAGAAGATTGTCGTCGAATTCGAGCAGGATTCCTCTCTTATCGGGGGAGTCGTTGCGCGGATCGGTGACGTTGTTTTAGATGGCAGCGTAAAGCGTCAATTGCTCAATTTTAAAGAATCTTTGAAGAGGGGTGCGGTAGGATAAATGGAAATCAGAGCAGAAGAAATCAGCCAAATCATCAGAGA
>Ga0326728_10001223_pt1 | contig 92089 bp, 91 predicted proteins | sample MB3enrmetagenome_FD_207602 | JGI IMG/M metagenome (GOLD analysis project Ga0326728, IMG submission 207602) | Lab enriched peat soil microbial communities from McLean, Ithaca, NY, United States - MB31MN | ecosystem: Environmental > Terrestrial > Soil > Wetlands > Peat | place: USA: New York... | reverse complement strand
AGAGTGGCGATTAGCATGACGCAAGAGAAGGACCCCTACAGACATTTGTTCATAAGAGGAAGAGTTATCGAACAAACGCAGCAAGGCGCATTAGATCACATCAATCGCTTGGCCAGAAAATATCTCGGCAAAGACTACCCATGGACTGATAGAGAGAGAATCATCCTCAGAATCAAACCCAAATCTGCAAAGATAGTTCTGGACTAAACCCATCTTTGTCCTCATCCGTCATGCATGAAGACGAAGAAGATCGCCTCTTTCTCGTGTGTGGTATTAGTAGTTCGGGCATTGGAAATTGAACCGTCGTGGTACGTCCCAGAAAAAGTGTATGTGTGACTACGGTGGCGCGCGCACATACACTTCAAGACGACGACCGACGGAACGACGGTCCGAGTTACTATGGCTTCGCACGAACCGGTCGCCTCGACTGCTCAAATACTAGCGTCTCGCTAAGGAACAAGAGTGGCCAATGACCACGATTGTAATTGACCCTCGATTCAATGGGCTCCCAGGCATCGCCCTCGGCGGCTACGTTGGCGGAGTCCTTGCCCGCGGACGCGCGAAGGCTGAAGTTACACTTTGTCGTCCCGTCCTATTGGGCAAGCCATATCAAATAGTGGCCGCGGCCGATGGCGCCGAAGCGCTCCAAGAAGGAAACGATGTCCTTGCCGTGGTCTGTGACGCCTCCGTGAACCTTGAACCACCGCGACCGGTTGGACTTGAGGCCAGCAAGGTCGCGGCTGGGGATTACGTCGGCCATCAGCGGCACTTGGTACCGGACTGCTTTGTCTGCGGCCCGTTGCGTCCCGAGGGAGATGGACTCCGTATCTTTCCAGGAAAAGTAGCCGGGCGCGACATGGTCGCCGCCCCTTGGATTCCGTCCGCGTCCCTCGCGGATTTGAATGGTGAGGTTGAATCGAAATTCATCTGGTCCGCACTTGACTGTCCAACGATCTGGGCTCTCGTCCTTCACGGCCAGCCCGATTCCGACGAACGAGCGGTCACAGCTAGCCTAACAGTCGAACTAATGTTTCCCGTTCTCGCAGACCAACCTCAGGTTGTGGTGGGGTGGAAAGTGAGCGAAACCGGGCGCACACGAGTAGCCGGCGGCGCGATCTACTCGATCCATGGGCGGTTGCTTGCAATGGCCAAGCACACACTTGTCACGACCGACTGGGGAGTGCCGATGGGATTGAACCGTTGGCGGTGAGGTTCGGGGGATTCCGCGGGGCTTGAAGTTTCTGGGGGGGGTGCGCACCCTTAGACCCGACGACGACGCCCTTACGACGCTCGCTTCGCTCGCACAACATTCTGTATGGTAGGGGAAGGTGAGGAGCCTGAACGTTAGGAACCTGTAGGAACGATAGGACCTTGTTCCTTAGACGATGTTTGACCCGGCGTTGACGCTCTGCCGTCTTAGCCCAACCGTATCTGTTAACGTAATTCTCCTCCGGCCGTATGTCGCCTACTCGTGTTCTGTCGCGGCCAGAAGGCCCTTTACCTGCGCATCTGCCCCGGTTACGTTCAATTGTCGTCTATCAAACCTTACAATCGACATTGCTAGCGTTCTGCCTACTTGGAAGCTCTTTTGCTGAGTTCTCCGTCCAGAACGAAGAGCGCGCTCGTTTCGCTTCCGATGAGCTGGAGTTTTTGAAGAATATCGTTGGCGCTTGCCTCTTCTTCCACTTGCTCTTTGACAAACCATTGGAGGAATATGGCGGTGGCGTGGTCCTTCTCCGATTCCGCTAGTTCAACTAGCTTGTGTATGGATTCGGTGACCTGTCTTTCGTGATTGTAGGCATCCTCGATGGCGTTCTTGGGTGTCTTCCACTTGGCTGGGGGCGCGTCGATTGCTTCTAAGACTACTTTTCCTTGTCTTTCGATAATGTGCTCGAAGAACTTCATCCCATGCTCCATTTCCTCTTTCGCTTGAATACGCATCCAATGCGCGAACCCACGCAGGTTGGTCGATTCGAAATATGCAGCCATTGAAAGGTAGAGATAATGGGAATAGAATTCCTTTCTTATTTGGTCGTTTAACGCCTTCTGTACCGTTGCCTTAATCAACTTCTCATGACCCCATGCAAACCATATGTGAACCGGACATAAAACTCCTTGCAAACTGACACGCTGATTCTATTACACCTAGGTCGACTCCCTCTCAGTGCGGCCCTATCGGCCCGGCCAGATGCTTACTCGACGGGGGTTGCTTCCTAGTTTTCGGAATACGTTTCATCAGGATAACAACGGCCGATAGAACGAGCGCTATGACCGCGCCGACAATTAGCACGGAGTAATCTGTCGGTGCAGTTGTTGTAGGTAACGTTGACGGGGCTGTCTGAGTGCTGAGTATTTCGATGATATTGGTCGTCGTGTATGTGGACGTTGAGGTTTGAATCGCTTGGCCATACGCTTGTACACTCAAATGGACGTAGCCGCCGACGAACTGCCCTGAGAGGAAGAGTAACACGTACTCTCCGCGCTGAGGCACAACCCAAACCAGATCCGACGCCGGGCCGACTACCTGCAGCTCCCAGCCGGAGAACCCGTTAGCGCAATTGGTGTGGTTGAATTTGTTGAACTGATCCATGTTCAAGATGAGGAAATGGATTGGAATACCTTGCTGCGTGTCGAATTGTATCTTGAACTCATAAGCTGTGGTGGCGTTGAGTAGAAAATAATCGTACATGAGGCACAGAGGGTTCTCTGGATAGTAGGGGGCAGTCTCCGAGTAACCTAGAGTGAATGTGCCCGTTTCTCTGTTGAAATCTGAAGGCGTCAAATCATAGCGAACAGCGTGCGGCGTAACTGCCGTCGACGTTAAGGTCGAAGTGATTGCAGCTACGGATATCGACGCAAACGACTGCACAGTACTTGAGTAGCTTGTAATAGACTGACTGCTCGCAAGCTGTGACGGAGAGAATAGTGCAAGGACCACGCATCCAAGGAAGAGTGCTAATATCAGTTTAGATTGGCCCAACAAACGGATCCTATTCACCAAAGGACCAACCAAAACGAAACCACCGAGCGACCCGACGCCTTCTATGCATGAATCTAAACGGAACCTATTATTTTCCATATTTGTGCTACCACTGGCGCGCACACCCATCAACCAGGAATTCGATGAATGAAAAACCGTCCTGGGTGTCGGGCGAGATATCTAAATTCGAGTCGCCTGACGGGGCTCACCGAAGGTAACGGGGGAGCCTGGGGGAACCCGGCTGAGAGGACGGTTGAACCGCCGTCGACCCTCAAAACCTGACCCGGATAATGCCGGCGGAGGGAAAAAAGATGAGATTACGTAACGTTTCTGCGGGAGTGCGTCTCCGATTCGAATCTCTGGGCACACAGTCAAGTTCTTCAAGTTGGACGGGTGCGACAACGATAGCGCAGTCTGCGGTCATGTCCGCGCTAGTCGCGGTGCTATCGGTGACTGCTATTCCACTGCCTCCTCCGTTGTCTACGGTTACCCTTGCACCCATTGCGATATTCGTAGGCTCAGTATTTCTGGGGCCACGCGTCGGATTCATATCGGGAGTGCTGGGTTCCGCGATTGGATTTACTGTTGCATCAACCGTTGGTATAATTGCTGGCGCCGCTCCGGGCTCAGCCCTCTTCCCAATCTTCCTCGTAGGATTAATCGTTGCGAGAGGCCCGGAAGGATGGATTATCGGAGTTTTGAGGAAGAAGAATGAGATATTGGCTATGGTGGTTGGGACAATTTACGAGACGCTTGCTTTCTTCCTGATAGACTTCTTCTACACTTATCCGATATTGCTCAGCATGCCGAACAGCTTTGCCTACTTGGATTTCGGAACCCTAATCGACTTAGTCTTCATAATCCCTGCCGTTATTGTATTGCGCTACCTGCGAACTCACTTAGGCGTCAGATATTACGATGCGGTTGCCGGATCGGCTCACACGTAGGTCAACGAGATGCCAGACGCAGATATGTCTTGGTACCTACGAGGGGATATTGTGAACTCTTACGAGTCATGGTACGAAGGGAAAGGCAAACGCGCCGACCTTCTGGAGAAGCGGCTGCTCAAGGAACTCGTAGACTACGTGGGCGGCGTAGAAACCATGCTTGAAGTTGGAGTTGGCACAGCGCACTTCGCTAGATGTTTTGAATCCTTCGGGATTCAATGCGTAGGCCTCGACCTATCTCCGCCAATGCTCAGGGAGGCAAAGAAACTTTGGAATGGCGACCTGATTAGGGGAGATGCTCACCATCTTCCATTTCGCGAGAAGACTTTCGACCTTGTAGCATTCATCACGTGCATGGAATACATGCGAAGCCCAATCGACGTATTGAAAGAAGCAAGCAGTGTGTCCAGAAATGGCATCTTGTGCGGTATAATGAACAAGTGGAGCATCCCAGCTCTGCGCCGCAAGCTGCAGGTGATGGTGGGCAGGAATCCATTCTACAGCAACGCCCGGTTCTTCTCGATCAAAGACGTCAAGTACCTTGCGGGAAAAGCGCTCAACCGAGTCGACTACTCGATGAAGTGGTCGACAACCGTCTATCCGAGAATACTCTTAGTGAAAGAGTCACGCCTCCCGTTCGGAGCATTCTTGGGTGTGGCGGCGAGATTCAACCGTTAAGGAATGAAGCAATGCCAGAGCTAGGCAAACCCTCTCCAAAATTTATGGAAGAGGTCATATTTGGGCGGCTCGGTGCGCATCGATCTGAATTGTTGCATGGCCCGAAGCTCGGAGTAGACAACGCCATTATAAGAGCCGGCGAAGGCAGAGTTGCCGTTTGCACTACAGATCCGATTTCCCTCATTCCCGCCCTGGGACCTGACAATTCCGCTTGGCTTTCCGTTAACCTCTTGGCTTCCGACGTGACGACCAGTGGCTTTCACCCGGGGTTTGCGGTCTTCGACCTAAACCTTCCACCTAAACTGGAGGATTCGCTGTTGGAAGCATATTGGAGCGGTATCGACAAGGCCTGCAAAGAGTTGGGCGTGGCAATTGCTGGGGGCCACACTGGCAGGTTCGTCGGATGCGATTACACAATCATGGGCGGCGGTTTCATGCTCGCGTTTGGTTCAGAAGACAAATACTTAACCTCCAACATGGCACAACCGAACGATGTTCTGTTACTGACCAAGGGTGCGGCGATCGTTACAACAGGCATACTTGCGCACTCTTTTCCCAATAAGATCGAGCAGAGGTTTGGCGGGAAGTTCCTAAGGAAGGCGCAGAGCTACCTACGTCGATCCTCAACGGTAAATGACGCACTAACGGCAGTCTCGGTCGGAGTCAGGGAGGAAGGCGTCACCGCCATGCATGACGTTACTGAGGGCGGAGTGTTAGGAGGAATGTACGAATTGGTTTCAGCGTCTGGAAAAGGAGCCCGAATAGAAAAGAGTGCCATCCGAGTGGCCGAGGAAACCCGCGAAATATGCAAACTATTTGACATCAAGCCTCTCAACGCCTTAGGCGAAGGTTCTCTAATCATCTCGGTTCGACCCAACAAATCTGAGAGCGTTCAAAGCACCCTAGAAAAGACTGGAATAGAATGCTTCCGGGTAGGTGAGATTTTAGAACCTCGGAATGGCATTGTGATGTTGGAGGAGACTGGCGAAGTGAGAATTGGGTATCCCGAAAGAGACACTTACTGGGGCGCGTACTGGAGGGCGGTCGAGAGAGGTTGGAGTTAGGTTGCGAGCGGCAAGCAAACAGAGACTGAGTGGCCTATACCTGCTCGCAGATCTCTCAATTCCGGAACAGAAATTGTTGCACGCCGTTAGCAAGGCGATTAGAGGCGGCGTTCAGATCGTTCAAATCTGGAATGCTGCTGATAAGGATCTAGTGGACACTGCACGAGTGGCTAGGAACATTCGCGTGGAGACGTCGGAGGCTGACATTCCGTTAATTGTCAACAATGATCTGGACCTGGCGAAGGAACTAGGGGCGAGTGGAGTTCACTTCGACGATTTCCAGGTCTCGGCTGACGATGCACGCAGGTTGCTTGGAACGGATGCCATCGTAGGGTACACTTGCGGAAATGATCACACGCAGGTTCGCAAAGCGGATGGCCTCGGCGCGGATTACCTTTCATTCTGTGCAGCCTTTTCGTCGCCTTCTGTACAATCATGCGAGATAGTTCTACTAGAATCCATCCGCCTAGCTAAGCGGACCATCTCCATCCCAGTTTTTGCATCTGGCGGAATAACGCGACAAAATGCTCACCTCGTCCTTGAAGCAGGGGCAGACGGCCTAGCAATAGCGTCGGCAATTCTTAGGGCAGAAGACTCCGAGGACGAGACACGTGCTTTCAAACGGATATTAGACAAATTCTTGTAGGCACCATGAAAGCGGTAAAATGGTGCGGGCAAGTGATTCCGACCCCGATTTACCGGTACAAATTTGTTTCCCAGCACTAGCTGGCCCGTGCACACACGGTTTTCGAAAGGCGACGAACTAAGGCGGTGCATGTTGAAACGTGAGCACGGTAATTCTGATGCCGGTCAATACACGAGATGAGAATAGGATAGAATGCTTTTGAGTTATCTCCGTCGATCAATCGACGGCAGCGCGTGACTAGTAATGTTGAATGATCGGCGCTCGCATTTCTACGTTACCGTATTCGTTGCTTCTCTTGGTATGGGTTTGAACATGTATTTCATACCTGTATTTGCCCAATCGTTCGGCGCTACGTTTGCGGATCTTGGACTTATCGGAACGGTTTGGGCTCTTGCGGCGACGATCACTCCGTTTTTGATTGGGTATTTGGTGGACAGGGTGAAATGTGTGTGGGTCTACGTATTCTCCTTGGCGTTAATCGGATTCTCCACTTTGTTTCTTGTTCTGTCACGTTCGGTGGTTGACATCATGGTCTTGCGTTTTTTTGCGGGAGTAGGAATGGAGGCGTTTTGGGTGACTGGGGAAATTATGGTTACAGATTTGTCGCCATTAGAGGTGAGAGTGAAGGAGATGGGTCGGTACGGTATTGCTTTGGTGTTGGGGTTCTTAATTGGCCCGTTGGTCGGAGGGCTAGTGGCTGAAAGTTTTGGCTACGCCAATCTGTTCATAATTTCAACTGTTGTAGTTGTGATCTCCACCGTGCAAGCCCTGGTTTGGCTGGTTTCAGGTTATAGAAGAACAGAGGCGACGCTGTCTTCCCTGAGTTTCTCAGGCTATATGGGAATCATTAAGCGACTTTTGCCCTTGTACATGATGATCGTGTGCTATGGGATCATTTGGGGAGTGATTACGGCCATTTTTCCCGGTTACGCGAATTCTCTCGGGATTAGTGCCGTTCTGATTGGTTTTCTCTTCAGTGCCTTTAGTGTGGCAAGGATCTTCTCTTACGCAACGGCACATCGTTACTCGAGGTTTGGTGAGATGAGAACTCTACTCTTCGTTTCACTTGTAATCTTTGTGGGACTGCTGACCATCGCCCTTTTCCCGGCTTTTCTCACATTACTAGCGGGCGTAATGCTGATTGGGGGAGGCGTTGGTGTCGTCTTCCCGGTGACAATCGATCTCGTCTCGCGTAATTTCTCCGCTGAACGGACAGGCGCGGCTATAGCATCATATGAAACCGTAATTAACATGGGTGAAACCGTGGGCCCGTACATTTTTGGAATGCTAACTGCCATCACAACCGTCGGAAGAAGTTTCTTATTGATGTCACTCTTCGGATTTTTCATGGCTGTCTTCGCGGTTAGCGGAACAACTAAGGCAAGAACTGATTCAGTACTGTGTCGTTCCGCACTGATCGAGATGTCTTGATCAATAGTATTCTTGGCGTTGACTTCTCAATTGGATGGGGATTTCAGCTCCAATTTACTAGTGAGCTAATCGGGGAGTGTTGGTTACTAGTAAGATGGTGCGGGGAAGGGGATTCGAACCCCTGAAGGCTTGCGTGCTCGTTGGCTCTACGCCACAGGATTTCTTTTCCGGCCACGTCAACTTTGCGATCTTAAGTTTAACACCGCCATCTTGTGGCGGTCCTGCCCCTTTGACCTGGCTCGGGAATCCCCGCACTCCAACCGAGCCTTAGGTACTCAATCCTTTTAGTTTGGCGGCTGCGAGGTCGTTGATGGGCCCGTAGCTCAGGTTGGATAGAGCGGCAGAATTGTGCCGAACCCCCTAAGGAACTCCGGAAAAAGCTGTAGAACCCTATCTCCTTGATAGGGTGCAGAGGTCCGGGGTTCAAATCCCCGCGGGCCCGCCACTTTAGCAGTTACAGTTACAGTGAAGGGTTAATTACTGGCTTTCGTTTCGCCATACTGTTGCATCCATTAATTACTATTGCAGGATCACGTTATGTTATTGATCTTCGTCCTGTAGGATTGATCCGGTACGCAACCTTATCAAATCTTGAACCGAGGGATGATACCGGCGCCCGAACCATGAGGTCCCTTGTTGGTAGATGTTGCGGCGTTCAATAACGGGTTTTGGGATTTCGCCGTTGTCCCAGTAGCCGTATTGGTTTTGTAGGTGGTCTAGGATTCGTGCTTCAATTCTGTGTCCGGCCATATCCTCTATTGAGTTGTATTCGATGATGAGGTCGGCGAATCTCCTCAAGATGGCTGTCTTCTTTGTGTCATGCATGTCGTCGGTCGCGATCAGGAAGGCAGTCTGCTCGTTTGTCCTTATGCGGGTGAAGAGTCTGCACAAGAATGAGTATAATCCGGCCGGGGCTGTAGAGACTGATAAGACGTTGTCGAGGAAGTCCCCTATGATGAGTGGGATGCGGCCGTTCCTGGTTTTTGATAGTTTTTCGAGGTTTAGGCTGATGTCCGTTAGGTGGTTTGGCTGAATTACTATGAAGCGTTGGCCGTTAGTTGTGTTGGAGTCATCTGTGAACGTTGCCCAGAGTATCCTTGATGTGGGTGGGGGGTTGAGCGAGAGTGGTGTTGTGGGACCTAGGGCCAGGATTGGGTTTGGGAGTTTGAGTTCTCTTGATATGCTCAATGCGTCTTTGAGAATGTTTATCGCGCCGACATCTCTTTTGAGGACGGCGATGATGATTCGGTAGTCGAGTAATGGGCGGGGTAGTTGAAGGAGGATTGGAGTTGTTGGCGAAAATTCGTTTTCGTCGGTGGGTGATTGTGTTCTGACGGGCATGCCGGGCGCCGAAACATCAGTGTACCGGCTTCGGTATATTAACGTTTCAGGATGCTGAGATGCGACAACCTAACCCGTATGGAAGCATATTGAATCGAAGATTATCTTGGCAACCATAAACAGCAAAATCAAGTACCTTGGCGGATTGGTCTGCACCTTCGGAGGCATTTACCTCGGCAACGCCTACGGCGCATCGTACTGGCGGTTTGGGCCACTCAACCTAGCTTGGGACACCATCTTCCGAGGAACCGTACTGATAGCGATCGGCTTGATGCTAATACGCCTCAGCAAGTGAGTTTTCGAATCTGATCTGAACATGAATGTATTAACCCGCTTCCCTGAAAGCGTTTACGGCTTTGTATCAAGAAATGGTCATGCGCCCCTCTGACTCCCATACATATTGTAGTGTACGCGTCCATGGGTTCGTTGCATTCCGTCCTTAATTTTTTTCAAACTTCTTCCGTGAATCTTGACTCGCGCTTGTCACTGGTCTGGGATACTCTTTATTTCCTAGACTCCTTAGCGCCCCCGAAGGTTCGGAAAATTTGCGAAAAATACTCTTCGCCACAATCGTCGTGGTCCTGGTGGCACTTCCGATCGCTAGCGTAAGATCAGTGCTTGCAACGAACCCACCAATGATTAGCCCGCCCCTGAAGGCAACGAGTCAAAAGACCGCCGTGATCCTATCGTCCCTAGAACAGGTTTTCCCCATGGGAGCCTACGCCAAGAACTTGAACTATTACCTAACACATTCCGGATACAAAGTTACAATGCTTACGAATACTCAGGTAACAATCGACTTTCTGCTGACGCAGCTTAACAATTACAGCATCGTAGTTTGGAGAACTAACACCTACACGTGGAAACACATCGAGTACTGGTACGTGGGTCAGTTGGATAATTCCGGAGTCGAGACGCAGTATGCATCCGACTTCGCGAATGGGTGGATGAACGGTAACGCCGGAATACTTGGAGTGAGTCTCGGCTTCTTCAGCGAACACTTCACCTCGGGCACGTTAAACAACGTAAAACTGATGATACTGATAGCTTCCGATTCAGACTCGTACGCGGAATTCTTCCTCAGGGCAGGTGCAACTACAGTCGTTTTCGCCAACGGCGCCATCGATCTCTCGTTCGGCCAGATTGACGACCTAACCAACCAAGTAGTCGCCAGCTTATCCATGGGGCAGAGCGTCTACAGCGCTGTCTACGGAGTAGTATCGCCGTTCATTCAGAACGCAAACACTGAGGATCCGCTCGACACGAGCTACACGCCGCCGTTCTGGTACCAGGGCGACGGCACGCTAATCATCTAACGCCTAGCCAATTCAAGACCTCCACCTCCCGCCGGGGCCACACCCCTTTTTCTACTAAGCAATTTGTATTAGTCACGAACTGAACCTCAAACCGGTTGACCCTGAAACCTTGAACGCCATCAGAGATCCAGTCGTGATACACAAGGGGCTGGACAACGTATACGTCAAGGAGAGCAAGATATGCTACATCGACGGTGAAGCCAGCAAGCTCTTCTACAGAGGCTACGGCATAGAAGAATTAGCGGCCCATTCCACGTTCGAAGAAACAACCTACCTCCTAATCTTTGGCTGGCTCCCGACCCGGCCGCAGCTTGACCAATTCACTCGTCAGCTGGAATCACATAGAGCGCTACAACCGAAATTTCTAGACCTAATCCGAAAATTTCCGGTGAAAAGCGATCCGATGGACGTACTTCGCACAGCCATTTCAGCGCTGGGAGTCCAGGACCCCCAACCGATGACTGATGACATAACCGCTAGAACGAAGAAGAGCTTGCTGATTCTTGCAGAGGTCCCGACAATTATCGCCGCATTCCACAGGCTCAGAATGGGCAACGACCCTATTCCGCCGAAAGGAGGCCTGTCTCACGCCGCTGAGTTTCTCTACATGCTAACCGGGCGCGAACCCGACCCCTACGATGCTCACGTGATGGATGTGGCGCTAATCCTACACGCAGAACACGAAATGAACGCCTCCACATTTGCATGCACCGTCACTGCGTCAACTCTTGCGGACATGTATTCCATCATAACCTCTGGCATCGGAACCTTGCGAGGGCCTCTGCACGGTGGGGCAAATGAAGCGGCGTTGAAAACCGTCTTAGAAGTTGGGGAAGCAAGTAACGCGGAGAGCTACGTTACCGACGCTCTTGCCCATAAGAAACGCATAATGGGGTTTGGGCATAGAGTATACAAAACATGGGACCCCAGATACTTGATCCTGAAGAAACTCGCAGGGGAGCTCTCTCAAAGAAAAGGCCAAACAAAACTGTTCGATACCGCCGTCGCGATCGAGGCCAGTGCCAGAAGACATCTGGAGGGAACCCCCATCTTCCCCAACGTCGACTCGTACTCGGGAATCGTTTTCCACATGCTTGGTATAGAGACGGATCTCTTCACCCCAATCTTCGCCATGAGCAGGATCTCAGGATGGACCGCGCATACGATCGAATACCTTGAAGCTAACCGATTGATTCGGCCAAAAGCCCTGTACGTCGGAAAGATTGGACTACCCTACACGCCCATCGAGAAGAGAAGCGGAAGAGCCCAGGAGTAAGCGAAAATGAACGTATCTCATATTCTAACCCGTTCCATGATCGCGGTGGCTGATACCGACACCGTTTTGGAGGCTGCAAAGCTATTGGTGCAGAACAACATCGGGCTCCTCGTCGTCAGGGGAGCAGGCACTGACGGGAAATTGGTCGGCGTCCTCTCCGAGAGGGACATCATAAAGGTAGTAGCGTCAGGTCGGGCGCTTGAAGCCCCTGTCGATGCTGTTTGCACGAAGAACGTAGTAACGGTTCATGGAAATTCAGATGTAGCTGAAGCCGCCAAAGCGATGAATAAACACGGGATTAGGCATGTTGTAGTCGTCGATGACAGCGACAAACCGATTGGCGTTGTTTCGATGAGAGACCTGGTGGGAGAGCGCTCAACCCTAACCGCGATTCTACGATCTGATGAGAAAGATGTCTTCCATGGCGCGGACTAATTCAATGAGTGCAGTCTCGCAGCAATCTCATCCATGGGTATGGAACTCTCTACCCTCGTAGCCATCTCTTTGAGCTTGACGATCTTGGATTCGATCTCTTGGGGTCCGACGACAATAAGATAGGGGATCCGGGCAGAATTTGCGTACTCTATCTGTTTACCTAGGGGCCGTCCCTTCAAGTCAACTTCTGCCGGGATTCCATCGTCGCGGAGTCTCTGAGCGAGCCGAATTGCTTCCGGCCGTGCGGGTTCTTGCGCCGAAGCGATGAACACTTTTGCTCCGAGTTGGACCTTAGGAAACAGGTTAGCACGTTCTAGGGAGATCATGAGTCGCTCGATTCCGCCGGCCGCCCCCGTGGCTGGAATGTCCCGTTTACCGTAGACTCTGCAGAGTTTATCGTACCTGCCTCCGCCAAAGATGGATCCTAAGTCTTCGCCTCCCTTGTCGAAGCATTCGAAGACGATTCCGTCGTAGTACCCAATGCCGCGAACGATGCTCATGTCGTACAGGCAGTAATCCAGTCGGCCAAATGCGGCCAATGAATCCGTGAGAGTCTCCAAATCTCTAACCGCTTGCTTGGCCTCATCCTCTGTGAGATTCAGGGTGGCTAATTGGTCCAGCACCGTCCTTGGGTTTCCTGCTAAGGAAGTGTAGGTGAACATGTGATCGACAACACTGTCGCTAACATTAATTTCGCTGAATTCTTTGCTCAATCTGTCGCGGCTCTCTTTTCTCACTTTGTCGATAATTCTCAAGCATTGTTCCAGTTTCTCTCCTGAACTGATTCCTAATTGCTTGAGGTATGACTCTGCTAGCCTCCTGTTACTGACGCGTACGACGAAGTCTTTCAGGCCTACGTTCGCTAGAATATCTATGCCAACGCAAATGGCTTCAGCGTCCGCGAGGGGGTTAGGAGATCCAAAGATCTCGATGTCCCATTGAGTAAAATAGCGATACCGTGCGAATTGTGGTTCGTCGTAACGCCAATTGCCTCCGATCGCGGCGAATTTTACTGGTTCTGGTAGGTCGAAACGGCCAGCCACCATCCTTGCGAGCCCAACGGTGAGGTCGAACCTGAGGCCGAGGTCTCTCCCACCCTTATCTTTGAACCAGTAGATTTCATCCCTTATCGCCGGTCCGCTCTTGGCTTCTAGGGTTTTCAGGTTCTCTAGCGCGGTGGGTTCGACGAGTCTAAACCCATAACGGAGAACCACTTCCCGAATTCTCTGGTACAACCATAACCTACGTGCCATCTCTTCTGGTTCGATGTCCTTCATGCCCCGCGGGAGCGCGAAAACGTTTGAGCTCATTTTCCTTCTTCACAGACACCGCGCAGTGTATCGACGGTATCCTATAACGTTGTAACTCGAATGCATCGTAGAACCGTGGAAGCCTTATAGTGAAGTGTGGATTATCCCAGTTCGAATAGTTATGTTGGCAAAGAGCCGCGACCTTTGGGCCGGTACTCTGGTGGGCGTTGTTGTTATGGGTATACTCACCGCCGTTTTGGAAGCGGCTGGGTTGACCGCCCCTATCTCAGATGGGGTCGGCGCATTCGTTGGAGGCGCCGTTGCGGCGTACGTGCTCCGGGGCAAGATCGGCCAAGCGGCGACGGCCGGTGCATTGTCGGGAGTTTTGGGAACTCCGCTCTACATAGGGGTCGAGGAGATTCTCTACGTCTTCGGCTTGTTTCCATCGCCATCTGGCCCGACACCCCCACGGTCTGAACTGCAGGCTGCAGTGTTCATTATTTTCGCGATAGATTTGATTGCGGGCGTGTTTGGTGGTTCGGTGGTTGGTGCAGTGCGTCGCCCACATGAGGAGGCAGCTGCGCTTCAACAGCAAGCGGTGACTATTCCGGGCGTTCAAAACAAGTACTGTGTTCAGTGCGGAGCCCAGTTACCTGCCGGGGCAGTGGTGTGTCCGGCCTGTAATGCTCGGCAACCCTAACCGATTTCCGTCTAGACCTTCAGGGAACTCAGAGTGTAGTATACGATATCCGTTCGCCTGTCCACCACGGCCAGGATCAATTCCTTCTTCTCCTTGTCCGAATACTTTAGCAGCTTGCTAAGCTTTCTCAGGCTCGCTTCTCCTCCTTCGTAGATGATGGAGATCAGGCGCCTCAGGGGCCCCTTACCGTAAATGTCAAAATCAAACATCCTAGTAGATTCGCGGACAATGTACCCTCGATCTCTCAGGTCCCTGTAAACCAGGTATTTTATCCAGATCTCTGGCTTGCCAGCTGAGAATCTTCTGACAAGGTCTCTAAGCTCGAGTTCTCTATCCCCCTGTTTGTTGTACACTTTGATCTTCTGTTTCTCAAGCAGGTAGAAGGATTCGTAGGGAGCGAAATGCAGCTTGTTTCCTCTAAGGTCACCGAAGCCGCGATCCCTCAGCTCCATCAGCTCGGGTTTGTAGGGCACGTAGACTCCGTGTTGATCGAGAGTAGTGTTCCATGGGACGAACGGCGCTTTCTCTTCGGCCTGAACTTGTGCGCCCGGAGTCGCGTTAGTGTTGCTTTCCATTTGCCGCACTTGAGCATCGCACAGCGTCGCTCAAATTAATGCTTTTGAATTATGGGACGGCGAAGGGTAATTCGTAATTAGTCGGGTGCAATTCGACGTTTGCGTGTGGTGCAAAAGGAATGCGGCCGATGTCGGAATTGAGGACAGTCGAGTGGGTGAACGGCCACGTTCGGATGATAGATCAAACGCAACTACCCGAACGCTTCGTCTACGTCAACCTCAAGAATTATCGTCAAGTCTGCAGGGCAATTAGGGATATGGTCGTCCGTGGAGCTCCAGCTATCGGCGTGGCTGCCGCCATGGGATTGGCTCTTGCGGCGCATACTAACCGGAGGAAGAGCAGAGATCATGTCCTGAAGGAGTTGGAGGTGGCCGCAGAATCAATCAGGGCAAGTCGCCCCACCGCCCAGAACCTCTTCTGGGCTGTGGATAGGATCATGCTCTGTGCGCGGAACGCGGGCCTTGAAGATGATGTTGCCAAGGTTGTCGTGAATGAGGCTAGAAGGATGGCCGAGGAAGATGTGCAGGCAAGCCTGAGCCTAGGTCGGCACGGCGCGGAATTGATCGACGACGGCGATCAGGTATTGACGCATTGTAACACCGGCACCTTGGCCACAGTGAACTTTGGCACCGCACTCGCCCCAATTCGCACCGCCGTACGGCAGGGAAAGCGAGTGAAGGTGATTGCGACCGAAACTAGGCCTAGGCTTCAAGGAGCGAAGCTCACAACCTACGAACTCATGAGCGACAAGATTCCGGTAACATTGATCGTGGACGGAGCCGCAGGCTACGTTATACGAAAGGGCATGGTACAGAAAGTGATGGTTGGCGCGGATCGAATCACACGGAGTTTCGTGGCGAACAAGGTTGGAACATATCTAATCGCACTCGCCGCTCAGGCGGGCAACGTTCCCTTCTACGTAGCGGCGCCAACCTCCACATTTGACCTTCGGCATGACAGTTCGGAAGTCAAGATTGAGGAGCGAGACGCAAAGGAAGTGACGCATATAAATGGAAAACGCATCCCGCCGAGAGGAGTGGCCGTTTACAATCCCGCGTTCGACCTAACCCCCGTCGAATTAGTAAAGGGATTCATTACAGAAAAAGGCGTGTTCACGCCAGAGGAACTGAAGACTGAACACGCAGTCATTCAGACCTAACAGGCAGTGATTCCGAGAGGAGGCATGTGGCACGGCGTATTTACCGTGCCGTCATTCATTTCAGTGAGGCTAGGCTTCTTGGAGAGGCTTCTTGCCTACCTGCAGTACGATTTCCACGGGGCAATGCGTAACTGATTCGATCCGGCTCTTCCACTCTGACCCCATGCTGATGAGCGCGTACATGCCGGTTACCTCACCTTTCGCCTTCTGGACTATCCGTGTGAGGGCAATCTGGGTTTCGCCGGTATCGATCACATCGTCCACGATTAGTACGCAATCTCCCTTCCTCAGCGCGTCCCTCGGGACGTAGAGGCTAACCATGATCGCCGTCTTTCCGGGTATGTATACTTCCTCAATGAACTCTCGAACTCCCACTTCACGGTTCTTCTTTGCAATGACAAGGCCAACACCTAACCTATGGGCAAGCAATGCTGCCAGAGGTACGCCATCGACAGCGGCCGCCAGAATTTTGGTTATGCGCATACCAGCGAAGGCGTTTACGGCGTGCTGAACCGCGCGTTCCAGGAGCAGGGTGTCGGAGATCAGTTTGGTGTTATCGAAGTATCCTGCTTCGTCGAAGCGGATGCGTTGCTGTATCTCGCCCTCAAGACGCATGATCTTCTGTAGGGTTCGGTTGATGTTCTGGGCTCGGTCGATAGTGGGTAGCACGTGGCCTTTCACGTATCTGCTGAGCACGGTTTCGGGGAGGCCGATAATCTGTGCTAACTCTCTGTAAGTGTAGTAGTTCTTGGCTAGGTTGAGTAGTTCTATTGTCATAAGTTTGTACTTGAGGTCGGATATACGGGAACCTGCTCTCAATATGTCGCCTTCTACATGTACTTTGACAGGTTAAGACATTCACATGGGCATGCCGACCAGTAATAATACTTTCGACATGAATTGACACAAAGAATAGGGTGACTACGGCCGGCTATCTACAACTCCTTGACTATCTTGGTACTTCCCGGCGTAAGGCCGAGCCGTCTTCACGCCAAGACGATGAAATACGATCTGCAAAAATCGATCATTTCCCTTCATGGAGCAAGTTTTCTGCCCAGCATTGAACAATGAGACGGTAAGTTGACCGCGAAAACCAGGGTCGACCAAAGCCAAGCTCCCAATCACCCCGGCGCGCGCAAACGTCGATCTGAGATACAACGTCCCCATCAATCTCTCACCCAGCTCAACCCTCTCAAGTGTCGCCACCAACTTATTCTGGCCGGCAGGTATGACCGTATCTTCGCTAAGCCTCAGATCGTACCCCGCCCCGCTAAGACAAGAGGGGTCAAAGGGCGCGATCACAAGCGCACCATTCCGGATCGATTCCTCGATTTCAACATCAGATAGAGCGGTCATCATTATCCCAGGAATACCGCAGAATTCAGAATCGGGACATAAACCACGCTGTGCAAGATCGGATAGTTGGCCCGAGAATTCGATACTGAGCCTATATCTAGAAGTCATGCGGGTAAGAAGGCTTGGGCCCGTAGTCGAGCTAGGATTAAGACACAGAGATCCAAGCGGGGTCGCGAAAGCCTTCGGTGTCTCGACGAAGTCAGCCTGGGATCCGGGGTTCGAATCCCCGCGGGCCCGCCAAATTCACTGTCGATAGAATCGGTGTCGTTATTCTAAGGCTCCGACGGCCTAGCTCAGCGCCTTGACAATTATGGTATGATATGCTGCAAGCGGCTCTATTTTCGAACGAAAAATCCCAGAGCTTAGATAGGACGGCCCCTGCCGTTAGATGGTGAATCGTGTTGCCTAAGGCGTATGTTGAGGTCCGGACTGATGCTGGTTGGCAAGGAAGCCTCGTCAGAGACTTAGCGAATATGAAGAGCGGCGCGAAGGAGTCGCCTATACGAGATTATGATGTTATCTTCGGCGATTACGACTTAATGGTCGTCGTCGAGCATAAAGATAGGAAGGCTTTCCATAAAGCGATAGGAGATATCTCGCGGCTTAGCGGAGTCGAGAGCGTAAACTCAAGAGTCGTAATGGATAAGGAAGATGTTGACGAGAGCTTGGGACCAGCAAGACTCAAACCGTCTAAGCTGAGGGGCGCCCCCTGACGAAATATTCCAAACAATAGTCCTAAGGCACTTACGCACATACGTGATTTCACTGTAGATCCTCATTCAATTCTTAGAGTACATCTTTCCAGTCGCAGCGATTATGACCATCAAAATCGTGAACAATGAAACCGTCATGAAACTTAGCTGAACATTTGAAATAGCCGCTACCGTACCCGCATAGATCGGACCAATCGCATTGCCGATCCCTAGGACGGTCTCGTAGGACCCAACGGCCGCGCCCGCTTGCTCATCCCGGAAATGCCGTGAGATTAGGCCGATGGTCAAAGGGAAGATTATAGCGAAACATCCGCCCATGATCGCGATAGCCCCTAGGAATGAGTAGAAGCTTGGGCAGAACGCTATCGCAAGACAACCGACCCCAATCAAAAGCGACGCCAGCACGATGGCTTTCCTCTCGCCAAAGTGCAAGTACCGTTCCACCGTGGCGTAGGAAGAGATCCTTGTAATTCCGAAGACCGTGAATAAGCCGCCAATCAGGACCGCGCTAATCCCAACAGAACTTGCGTAACCAGGAAAAATTGCAGTGATAATGTTGAAAATCATTCCATAGCAAACAACCAACACGTACCAAGGCCATAATCTGCGCATCACACGAAACGACTCCGACACGCTAAACGTACGGCCCCCAGTCTGCTGATGATGAGGCAGAACCGTTACAACCGCTTGTACGAACGCGAGCATTACTAATGCGGATGCGATGATAAAGAGTTTGACGAATCCGAAGGCCTGAATGATGACACCTCCCAATAAGGGACCAATCAGGTAGGCCGATCCCCACGAAACACTGTACAATCCCATTTCTTTCACTCTCTTCCCCCTCGGCGCAAGCTCCAGGACCAAAGTCTCCGTAATAGGCCAATAGAACGCTTGTCCCAAGCCTCCGAGACCGCGGATCAGAATGATGTCGTTTACAGACCGAGATAATACGAGCGTGATAGTCGCGACGAAGTTCAGCAGGAGAGACAGGGCATAGAGGCGATAGCGGCTAATTCTATCCGCAAGATGTCCAACGAAAATAGGCACCACAGCATAGGTCAATGACGCAATAGTTCCAATATATCCCAAGTCCAGGAAGGTGGCGCCGAAACGTTGCGCGAAGAGCGGAATGAAATACACATACATGCCCAAGCCGAGAGAGCCCACGAAAACTGAAATGTAATATCGTAATCGTTGACTACTCTGCAGCGTGGCATGCCCCGAAGGCCCCGCTCGATTAGACTCTCCTAATCTTGATTCCCTCAGAAAACAGCGTGTGGAAACCAGGTGCTCTCGTGGTCAACCCGATTTTGAGGAAGAAAACTTGCTGCGAACCAGCTGTTTGCTTTGGGCAATACGATCGTTTGTCACTCTTCATGGTGCGGCCGACTAGTTACCTACAAGTTAAAGGAAAGCGACGAAAGGCATTCTGGAACGGGGATTGCTCGGTTGAGGCGCCTATCTTCAAGTCAAGCTGGTTGGGTTAGACGACTGGCGGCGAAGATGCCGTTCTATCGATTCATGGGAATACAACTCACCCAGCTAGGGTACGGGCGTTCGGAGATCCGGGTGAAAGTAGGTAAGAGGGTGACTCAGCTGGAAGGTGTCGCGCACGGAGGCGTTTCCGTCGCGTTAGTCGATTCCGCCGTCGGGTTAGCGGTATGTACAATGATTGAAGTTGGAAGGGCGATTGCAACGATCGACCTTCAAGTCAACTTTCTCGCGCCAACCAAACCAGGGTTACTCACGGCCCGAGGCAGAGTCATCCATAAAGGCAAGCGGATCGCCGTGGGAGACTGTGAAGTTACCGACCGGAACGGAAAGCTCGTCTCAAAAGGAACTGCAACGTACATCATTCTAGACGACAAGGGACCGGTTTCGTAATAAGTCTCGATTATGGCCGGTCGTTATCATCTTGTGCTTCTTCTTCCGTACTCAGCGTTTCTTCACATTCAGAACAATTTGTAGATGGGCGAGCTGAGGCAAGTTACGCCTCCATCGCCTTTTCGAAATTCTGAGACATCAAGTTCCACGGGCTCATAACCAGAATCTTTCAGCTTTGCTGCAGCGGTCGGGAAACCGGCGGGAATGAGGACTTTGCCTCCAGCGATGTACAATGCGTCGCAGGCGTAGGCTTCATGCTCGGGTATTCTGACTAACTTGAAACCCGGGAACAAATCAGGGCTAACTAGATCCGGTGCCATTATCATGGTTCCGTTGTTTAGGAACGAGCACGCACAAAGCAGGTGCATGAGCTCTGTTCGTACCCCGGTTACGGGTTGGTCGGCGAGGATGTTCCGGAATTGCTTGATGCCGTCTACGTTAGTTCGTCTGGACTCGCCCACAAAAATGCCTCTATCCGTCACAACTACGTCGCCCCCTTCCAAGGTGCCGGGTGCAACCATGAAACGAAGTGCGCCAACCTTGATCCTTTGGCCTGCCAGTTCAGCGATCAGAACCTTCTCCTCACCTCTCCGTGCCTCTTCCCCGAACCGGCCCACAACGGAACGGGATGCGCCCAAGAGAGCCGGGTCTTGCATGAAGACTGAATCCGGGTGTGCTTCTAGAGGGTGAAGTTGAATCACTTCGATGCCCGCTTCTTTCAGGATTGAGACATATTCACGGTGTTGTTGCCTCGCAAGTGTCACATCGATCTCTTTTCGCTCGGGGTGCGAGGATACGCAGTTAACGTAACTGTTCCCCGGCGGTCGCACGAACGCAACATCAAACAATCTATCCAAGAAAAGTTCACTTACTCCCTTGAAGTAGTCGCGGTCATACATCTTGGTCCGCCCGAGCCGCGAATGAGTTCTGAAGCTTCAATTTCGATGAGGTCAACGCCGTTTTTCACGAGTTCTCGTCTTACCCGAGAATTTCCGTTATAGGCGATCGCTTTTCGGGCGCCGAGGGGTATGACGTTTGTTGCGCGTCGCTGTCTCTCGTAATCCGTTACTTCAACCAGGTTTATCTCGCGTTTTCTGAGGAACTGTGGTAAATTCACATTCTTCCTCAATCTTGCGTCTTCAAACAAGATAGCTGCTTTCTGGAGAGAGCGTAAGTGGACTATTGCGAGGTCGCTATCGACGGGCATCATGGTTCCGTCTAGATGAAGAGCCCACGAAGGCAAGGGTATTGCAAGTAGGTTCCGCAGTCCCGATCTCTCGCCGATCCGTCTAAGTTGTTGAATCGCCGCCAGATTTGTTCTTTTGCCAATGCCCAGAAGCAGTGTTTCCTCGTCCAGAAAGATCATGTCACCGCCCTCGATGGTCGCGGGAGGCTTTGCTTCTAGGAGGGGCGAGACGGAGAGCTTGCGTAGTGCTGCTTCCACAATTCTTGACTCCCTTCGTCTCACGGGGGTCTTCATTCTGCTCAATATGTACCCGTTTCGGGTTACTGTTGCCGTGTCTCGAGTGTAGATGAGGTTTGGTAGTGTCTCAGTTTCCTTAAGCAACACAGGTCGATCATGCAACAATTCGGTGATTAGAAACACTTTGACTCGTTCGGAGCGAAGGGCGTCAATGAATCGAGTATGGTCTACCCGAAATTGAGTCGGATCGATTGCGTCGCCGAATAGGTAATTCGCATATGATCTGGGCGTGATGAGATCGAGTTCCTTGCCTGGCGAGTGCATCAAGACTGCACGCAAGCGTCCATACTCAGTATATCCAAATCCCAAGGCTCAGCCATCGAACATCAGCCACTATCCATATGGGATGAAATGGTTTCGGCCAATAACCTGCGACGATTCGCTCTCGGTGCCCGCCTTCGCCAAGCTCTTGCGGCCTTCGGCCCAACCGATCCTCCCGTGCCCTTCCCGATATTCTGAAAAGTCTCAGCTCGATAATCGTAGAGAGTCGAAGTAGACCTGTAATGTTTTGCTTTCTTTGCCTAGCAATCTTGAGCCAATTCTGTCTGCGGCCTTGACATTTTCAAGGAATACCTCATGCGTCATGCCTCCGTGGTTGCCCTGAAGACGCGAGCAAAGTTGCTATTCCAGTTCGGCGAATAGCGAAATGGTGTCAAGTGTCATCTTCATTCTCTTCCAAGCTGGAGAGTAGACTGGGTATTCACCCGCGGCCGCTCAAGGAGCAGCTCGCAGTTGTCATATATCGAATCCGCACGCAACGGAACAAGATCGAATCCATGAGCTTAATGATGCAACGGCGGGACAAGGAATTCTTCGACAAATGCGTCGCCGCCCGAGGTGCGGGCGATATGGGGCGCGCCAATCTCTATGCGGAGGAGCGTGCGGAGGTTAGGAAGCTGGCAAAGATTGCGATCAACTCTGAACTGGCCCTGGAGCAATTAATCTTCAAACTGGAAACCGCCGAGATGATGGGCGACATAGCCTACCTCGTGCACCCCATCAAGAGTGTCGTAGCCACAGTCAGGCAGCAGATTCAACACATGATGCCCGATGTCTCGTATGAGCTAAGCCAGATTAACGAAAGCCTGGAGGGTATAATGGTGAACGCGGACGACGTCTCCGAAAGCTTCACCGCTCCAGCAAGTCAATCCTCCGAAGCGGAGCACATCATGCAAGAAGCCAACACCCTAGCGGAACAGAAGATCAAATCCAGATTCCCAGAACTACACCCAACACCCACAACCGAGGCCACGAGTTCACAATAGACAATCCCTACGTCGTTTGATCAATGCGACGCTCATCGAAATGGGTAATGGACGCCAACTTGAAGCGGCATTAATTCTGTTCCTAAGTCCTGTGTGAAACCCTGAAACGTAACGAAATATGGGGTTGAAAGGGTCGGCCTTTGGAGTTAGTGCGGTTCAAATGGTTTGGTTGGAAGCGCTTCGCCTACGATTTCTGCATAATCCAAGTCGGTTTTCTCCTGTTTGGGCTGTCGATCGACGTTATCGTGAAAGCGAGCATCGGCTTGGATTCTTGGGACGTCTTTCAGATGGCCCTAACCTATCACCTACCGATTACCTTTGGAGAATCCAACATCGGAGTTGCGCTTCTGGTTATCTTATTCGACCTGCTTCTCAGAGAACCGTTGGGATGGGGAACCTTAGCTAATGCTATCTTCATCGGCCTGTGGGTCGATGCCCTCCTGCCCTACACCCCCGCAGCTCCACCAATGATGTCTCTCCAAATCGGTTACCTACTCCTGGGGACATTGATCATGGGGTTCGCGACCGCCATCTACATTGGGGTAGACGCAGGAGCCGGACCGCGTGACACTCTAATGCTGGGTATCTCTAGAGTTGGAAGAGTGAGTGTTCGCGTCGCAAGGACTGGTATGGAACTAACCGTTGTCGCTTTGGGGTGGCTCCTGGGTGGGCCGGTCTGGTTGGGCACTCTTATTGCAGCGTTAGCTATCGGACCAGCAGTTCAGTTTGCATTCAAAATCATGAAAGTACGTACAAACACCAACGCAGAGACGCCTACCTTCGACTGAATACGCGCAAGGGGCCGTCGTACCATCCTGGTAGAACACGGGTCTGGGCGTTGAAATTCAGATTCGGGTTTTGCCATTAAGAGCTAATAGTATTCAGGCCGCCGACTGCGCGGTTTCGGGATTGATCCCGCAAGCAAGTCGTAAGATCGAACTCTCACCTCAACTGAAATGGATGAATAAGCGGGCTCTGGAGGATTCTGAGGCTTTCTGGTCGGAAGTTGCCGAGCAGTTGCACTGGTTTCGTCGCTGGGACAAGGTGCTTGAATGGAATTATCCTGCCTTCTCATGGTTCAACGGTGGAGTAACTAACCTAGCCTACAATTGCCTCGAAGCGAATATCAAGAAAGGCAGGGGCAACCATGCGGCGGTGATATGGGAGAGCGGTGAAGGGGCCTCCCCTCGTGTCCTCACATATAATCAACTCTTACATGAGGTGAAACGGTTCGCGGCTGCTCTGAGAGGCCAAGGCGTTGGTAAAGGTGATCGAGTAACCATCTACATGCCGATGATTCCCGAAGCCGCTATCGCCATGCTTGCGACCGTCCGCCTTGGTGCGATCCACTCGGTGGTCTTCGGCGGATTTGGGTACGGAGCATTGGCGGATAGGATCGAGGATGTTGATTCGAAACTCATTGTTACAGCAGATGTTGGATATCGCCGCGGAACATCAGTAGACCTCAAGAAGATCGTTGACCAAGCACTCGAGACGGACCGACACCACGTGCGGAAAGTCATCGTGCTTCGTAGAGAACCAGCGCCGCCACCCATGACTGAAGGTAGAGACATTTTCTGGGACCAAGCGCTTGAGCAGGGCCAGGGCCTAAGCTCCGAATTTGAGAAAATGGATGCAAACGATCCCGCCTTTGTACTGTACACTTCCGGAACGATGGCCAAACCCAAAGGAACGGTTCAGCGCCACGGAAGCTACCAAGTCTACATCTACGCGATGGGGAACTGGGTTTACGACATGGACGAGGAGGATGTCTGGTGGTCTACCTCAGACGTTGGTTGGATCGTGGGACACAGCTACGTTGTATACGCTCCCCTCCTCTTTGGTTGCTCAACAATCATGTACGAGGGTCTTCCAGACCATCCGACACCAGATGTTTGGTGGAGGATCATAGAGCGAAACAAAGTCACAAGATTCTGGATATCCCCCACGGGCGTACGCGCTTTGATGAAATACGGCGACGAATACCCAAAGAAATACGATCTGAGTTCTGTCAAGCTAATAGCATGCGCGGGCGAGGTGCTCAACCCGCCCGCCTGGGAATGGCTACAGAAGAATGTATTCGAAGACCGAATCCCCGTAATTGACCATATGTGGCAGACGGAGACTAGTGGTCCGTTGGTTGGAAACCCGGCCGGAGTTACGCTACTTCCGATTAAACCTGGCTCTGCGGCCGTCCCACTGCCCGGCGTCGACGCCGACATCGTCGACGATAAGGGTAAGTCAGTCGGTCCGGGAATTGAGGGGACCTTCGTCGTTAGGAAGCCATTCCCAGGGTTGACTTCAACGCTGTGGAGGGATCACGAAAGGTACGTGGAGAGCTACTGGAATCGTTTCCCTGGAGTATACACGACCGGAGACGCGGCGATGAAGGATGAAGACGGATACATTTGGTTCTTGGGAAGAGTTGACGAAGTGATCAAGATTTCCGCTCATCGAATAGGCACAATAGAGATTGAGAGCGCTCTCCTGCAGAACCCGAACGTCGCAGAGGCGGCGGTGGTCGGCCGACCGGATGAGTTGAGAGGCGAGACCGCGTGCGCATTCGTCGTTCTAAAGGACGCTTCTCGGGGAGACGAAGCACTCAAGCAGACACTAAAGGACCTCGTCAGAAAAACCCTAGGCCCAATAGTGGTTCTCAGCGGCATCTATTTCGTAAGCAAACTACCAAAAACGAGAAGCGGCAAGATTATGCGGAGAGTCATCAGAGCCATAGTGGCAAACAAACCCCTAGGCGACTATTCAACGATTGAAGACGAAACATCAATCAAAGAACTACAAGATGCATCGAAAGACAATAGCCAACTAGCACCCACACAACAGAAGAGATGACACATTCTAGACAGAGCGTACCGATCATCGGTGCGTCTGCGTATTGCGGCGCCTATTCGAAGAACGGCGCAGCCCGAGTCTGCCGTCTAAGGTGTTCACCCGTGAACACATTGGCTGATGTGTGGATGCTCGACGTGGTTTTCTGTGCAGAATGTTATCATAATGCATCAAAATGCAGAGGATCAGGACACTAGCTATAGGGTGCAATAGCATGCGTTTCTGTTCAATTGGTAGCAAGGAAGAGTGCGAGGGTGCCATCCTTCACGGAAGCCGCGTTGTTACTTTCAAAGACCTTTCCGCTCTAACCGGCATGAATTTGCCGACGAAGCTCGAGATTGCTCAACTCTCGGACACCTCTCCTGTGGAGAAAGCATTATCGAAGATCGGTTCTCAAGTAGGACGACCAAGCGATGGGGTAAGGTATTCGGCACCATTCTATGAGCCGCCGAAGATTCTCGGCATTGGACTGAATTATCGGGAGCATGCGGTGGATCTCGGCGCTCAACAACCCTCGGAACCCGTCAGCTTCATGAAACCGCGGACGGTAATCATAGGCCCTGGAGATAGCGTTGTTCTACCCAAGGAGTCGAACCGAGTGACGGCTGAAGCGGAACTCGGAGTGATTATCGGCAAACGATGTAAGCACGTACGGGAAGAGGATGCGGAAGCGGTGGTCTTTGGCTACGTCCCGATTCTGGACATGACCGCCGAAGATATCCTCCAGAGAAACCCAAGGTTTCTGACAAGAGCAAAGAGCTTCGACACCTTCCTAAGCTTCGGCCCAATCATATTGACCCCAAATGAGATCAGCGACCTTCCTGGCCTGACGGTGCGCACGGTCCTGAACGGAGAGGTGGTCAAGTCAAACCAAATTCGAAACATGTTGTTCTCTCCAAATCGGCTGATCGCGCTTCAATCGGATGTTATGACATGGGAGCCGGGAGACATCTTATCAACAGGGACTCCAGGCGCCGTCGCCATCAAAGGAGGAGATGTTGTGGAGTGCCAAATAGACGGCTTCCCAGTATTATACAACCCTGTTGTAGGAAGTGATCGATGAATGGTCTTGATTCTTACCGAAGCGGATGTGACCAAACTTCTCGACATGAAATCCGCCATAGGCTGCCTTGAAAACGCATTTCGAGAGCAGAGTGAAAAACGGTTCCAGATGCCCGAGAGACAAGTGTTCAAGGCGAGTGATTCGGCTGTCGTAAGATTGATGACGGCCTCGATGCCTAAGCTCGACATACTTGGCCTCAAAGTGCTCCTGGGAGTGCCGGCTAAGCGAAAGCCTAGGTCAACCTACTTCGTAGTCATGCTCTTCAAGCCCGACGACGCAAGCGTCCTCGCAATAATCTCGGCCGGACGCCTAACGCAACTAAGGACAGGAGGTGCTTCTGCAATTGCTACCAAGTATCTTGCCCGAAAGTCGATCTCGAAAGTGGGCATTCTAGGTGCAGGGGTTCAAGGTTTCGGACAACTTGAAGGCATAGTTGCCGGTACCAAAGTCCAAGAAGCGGTAGTATTCGACATAGACGAACCTAAGGTCCGGTCCTTTGCGGAAAAAGCAGAGACAGAACTCCGAATCAGAGTAACAAAAGCGTCACAATTAGAGGAACTCTATCAGGCCGATGTTCTCTGCACTGCCACAACCTCAATCAAACCCCTCATATTCGGAGGAAAGTTGCGGGAGGGCACGCACGTGAATGCCGTCGGTTCTAATGCCCCCAACCGACAGGAAATCGATCACGCCACCTTGCTCAAATCCAGAGTCTTCGTCGATGATCTTGGACAGGCGTTGAAGGAGTCTGGAGATTTGATAATCCCAATCCAAGCCGGGATGTACAAGGCCGAGAGCATAACGGGCGAATTAGCGGATGTCGTCACGGGAAAACTGAAGGGCCGGACTTCGGACTCGGATCTAACGGTCTTCAAGTCCGTTGGTATAGCTTTGGAGGATGTGGCCGTGGGCCATGCCGCCTACGAACTGGCCGCAACCAAAGGCGTGGGACAAGAGATAGACTTCTGAGCCTTGCCCGTTAGCTACTCATTTTGTACAAGATTGACTATATCCCTAACAATCGTGTCTACTGCAAGCTAAGAATTGGGTTTCCCACCAAGCAATACAACGTCGCAAAGAAGCTCTGTGACGACACAATCTTTCAGACACTATTGACTGAGTGGCTCGTTGCCTCAAGAATAACAATCGCCTTGCTCTATTGCGGGAGCGCGTTTCGGAGGAACCTTACCCAGTTTTCGCCGAGTATGTTTTTCACATCGACCTCGGTCACATGTTCGCTTTTCAACGTTTGACCGAGTTTTTGTAGGTCAGCAACAGTATCCAGTTCGGCAGGTATGCTTTCTGCTCCGAATCCTCCGTCAAAATCAGAGCCGATTCCGACATGTAGGCTGTCGCCCGCTAGTGTCCACATGTGCCTCATGTGTCTGACAACGTCGAGCAGTGTCACTTGGGATTTCGCGTTTTCCCCCTTCTTCCAATCGGATCTCAGGAATTTGTTGTAGAGTACAACTCCAATGACGGCGTCTCGTTTCACCAATTCCTGAATCATCGCGTCACTCAGTTGTCGGTCCGTAGGTACATAGGTGCGGCAATTAGAGTGGCTGGCAAGCACTGGCCCATCAAACAATTGTAACGCCTCAAAGAAGCTGGCTTCCGCTAAATGCGAAACGTCTAGAATCAGTCCTGCACGTTTCATTTCTACCATCAATTCGCGGCCCAAGGATGTGAGTGGACCAGGGACACTCGTGCCGCCAGCATATCGTGTCCCGTGCCAAGCAGGGGCGATTATTCGAACGCCGGCGTCAAACCACTCCCCCGCTTGACGGGGGGTGAGGACTGGGTCCGCCCCTTCCATCAAAAGGACTAGGCCTATACGGGTCTCACTTGGATCCAACACGAAATCAAGATCCTTTCGCGTCTCGACCAGCCTAATGCGAGGATCCGCTGTTAGCTTAAGATAGTATTCTAATTGTCCTTTGGCCTGCTCGTATGCTTGCTCGGGTGTACTATAACATGGTACGCCGTGTCTGCTGAAATCAGGGTCGGAGCATGGAGCGACCCAAATCGTAGCGAAGACCACTTTCACGTTTCCTTCGAGAAGTTCAGGCAAGCCGACGATTGCCGCACCCCGTCTCGTGTCAGCACCCTCAAGCCTTCGTTTTTCAAACGTGGATTTGAGGAAATCGCGCCCCCCAACCGCGTTGAAAGCTATATCTTCATGCCCGTCAACTACGACCCGATCTGAACGTTCCGTAGCCTTCGAAAGGCTCAAGATTTACCAATTCCTTAGGAAGAGTAAGACTCCTTAAGCATGCCGAAGGAATCTCTGGAAAGAACGCCAGAAGTTGTACACGAGATAGGGCCAAAGCCTGGTGAATGCTTACATTCGAAGAAATGTAGCAGAGTATCAACATTGCAGGTGCCGTCGTAGGGACGAGAAGCCTTGTTTGCTACCGCTCATAAGTGCGTAAAGTGCAACCAAAGATCCCCACTCAACACAAGAAATGTTGTCTGCTCGAAGTGTCAGGGGCTTCTTGAGATAGAATACGACTACGAGTTAATGAAGGAGAAATTCTCGCAAGAAGACCTGAAGGAGAGTCGCCACCGAGGTTTATGGAGATACGCAAAAGCCTTACCCGTCGGCGAAGACTCGATTGTAACTCTTGGAGAAGGATTCACCCCACTAGTCGCGAGTGAGAGGCTTCATGTTCCAGCACGCCTCCTGACCAAACTGGATTATCTCGCTCCAACCGGCTCCTTCAAAGATCGAGGATCAACGGTTGCGATCTCAAAAGCTAGAGAGCTTGGCGTGGAGTCTGTCGCTATCGATTCCACAGGGAACGCGGCCGCATCAATCGCCGCATATGCGGCCAAAGCGGGTATGCGTTGCTACGTGTTCATTCCATCCTACACGGAACAAGAGAAAGTTGTACAGGTACTTGCTATGGGGGCGACGGTAGTTAAGGTGAATGGAACTCGGCAGGATTGTCACGATGTGGTTGAGGCGGCGTACAGAAAGTTCGGCTGGTACTATTGCGGATTCATGGTTAGCCCATACGCAATCGAGGGCACAAAGACCATCGCTTATGAAATATGCGAACAGATGGAATGGAATCCTCCTGACTGGATCATATTCCCGGTCGGCACCGGTAGCGGAATTATCGGATGCTACAAGGGGCTCCAGGAGCTACGCCGGTTAGGCTGGATCAATAGGACCCCGAGGCTGGTTTGCATTCAGGCGGAAGGTTGTGCACCCATCGCAACAGCCTTCAAACAGGGAGAAAACGATATTCTACCAGTAACGACGCCAAGAACCGTCGCTGAAGGCCTCGCCGTGGGAGCGCCGCCTAAGGGACAACTCGTCTTCGAAGCGCTACGCAAGACGGGAGGCCTCGCCGAAACCGTTACCGATAAGGAAGCGCTCGAAACGGCAAGAACCCTTGCCGCAAGAGAAGGGTTGTTCGTTGAAATATCCTCCGCCCCTTCGGTGGCTGGAGCAATCAAGCTCATGCATGCAGGCGTAATCGACAGGAACGAGAGGGTCGTATGTGAACTAACTGGAACCGGCCTGAAGAGCCGCACGGAATACGCTAAAATGTGCCCGCTGGCGCTCGAAATCGAACCAAACCTGAACTCACTACAAAAGGCCCTCCGTGCCTAGAGCGTGAGGCTGACCACTTGGTCTCCACAAATTTTTCTCCGCGTCGCTTTCATGGACAACTGGAGGGCGTGGGTTTCTATATGGTAGGATATTTTCCGCGACGAGGGTTGTTAGCTTGGTTCTTACGCGCTTCTTGTGATATGCTTATTGTCGCTCTCAGGGGTTTCAGAAATTAGGGGCAGCCTAACTCCTCCTTTAACGACTTCATCAAACGTCAATAACGGTTTTGTCCCGACGATTTTCAGCTTAGCCTCAATTTCATCCCGTGTTATGTCAATTACGTTGTATGAGTGCGCGTAGAAGCCTCGGGTACGTTCGCTCGACAATGTTCCTGCGTGAATGATTTGCGTTCCTTCAACTTTCCAACGCCAAGGCCGATGCCTATGGCCGCCCAGCACAAGGGCCACGTTGCTTCTGAGTATGGCTCGCAACGTGTCACCCGCATCAACTACGGGTATGTTGTCCGGCCCAGTGTCCGGCACCTGAATCAAGTGATGGTGTATAACTGCGATCTTCCTACTTCGCTTGAACTTGGCGAATGTTTCGCCGAGCCAGATTACTTGCCTGTGCCCAACCTCGCCCTCGTTCCGCTCTGGTCTAGCGGTGCTGATTACGGCAAAGACGACTCCGTCTTCCTTGAGAATAGGTTTGCCGGGGAAGAATTCCTTGAAGAGGAGATAGCCCGTCGATCGGTAATCGTGATTTCCGCTGCACAGAACCTTTCTCTTGCACTCTAGCTTGTCTATGGCATGCTTCGCCTCCCTATACTGAGAGATCAAACCGTTCTCAGTCAGATCGCCCGAAACTACGAGCACGTCGGGTTCAAGACTGTTAATCTCTTGAACGGCCGTTTCGAAAACGGCGGTCTGAAATTCCGGGCCACAATGTATGTCGGAGATGTGTACGATTCGCAATTTACTGCACCTTGATTACTTCTTGATTCCTTACTGCGGCGATGAACTATTTGCTTTTCTACGCCGTCGGCATGCACGAAGCCTGTTACAAGGACCAATTCGGAGTCAACTATATTTGACTCAACCGACAGGTGGCACGGTACACCGATGAAGCCCTTACCGGCGGGCTTATTGTCGGCTGTCCCAACTTAACCTAGGTGATGTTATGGTTCACAGAGACGTTCTGAAAGTCGTAGACGACATGCATATTCGGCAGATGAGGGGAGGGACCGTAGTAACACATGCCGCATTGAACGCACTGCGATCGGCCGCTCTCAAGAGCAAGGCTACCTCATCAAAACAGTTTCTTGTTGAGTTTCGAGAGAACGTTAATTACCTCATGAAGATCCGTGCCGCCTCAATGCCTCTAGCAAACAGCCTTCGGTACGTTATGGTTGACGTGCAACAGGCAGCAGATCACGGCGCTTTTGTCAAGGAATTGCAGGACATTGTTTCAAAATCCGCTAGGCATTTCGATAGGAAATTGGAGGAATCGATTCGTGAGATAGCGGAGATCGGCGCTCGCCGCATTAAGGAGGGTGATGTGGTTATGACTCACAGTTACAGCAGCTCAGTCATCGCCATCCTGAAGAAGGCCCACGAACAGCACAAACATCCGAAAGTCTTCGTAACCGAAACACGGCCCGAATTGGAAGGGAGAGATGTTGCACGTGAACTCGCTGCCGAAGGGATCGACGTTACATTGATTATAGATTCCGCCGTGTCGCACTTCATAGAGGATTCCGACAAGGTTCTGATTGGAGCAGAGGCGGTTGCAGCGAACGGCGCGATCGTGAACAAGATTGGTACCGCTACGATAGCCGCAGTCGCCCAGAGAGCCAGAGTCAGGGTCTACGCGGCGGCCAGTACGTACAAGTTCAGCCCAGAGACTATGTTGGGAGAATTAATTGAGATCGAAGAACGGGACCCATCGTATGTTCTTGGTCGTGCGAAAATGAGCAAACGACCTCGTTTCCACGTTAGGAACCCCGCGTTCGACGTGACCTCGGCGCAGGATATTGACTTGATCATCACAGAGCGAGGTGTAATCCCACCGCAAGCGGCGATTCTGATTGTGCGCGAACAAAAGGGCGTATCAGTACCATAAAACGCGGCTGGAGCAAACCGCCCTCTCAGCGGAGGCAAGCAAGATTGCTCAAGATATAAGGACGATGCGCATCAGAGGCGCAGGCCTCATCGCCTCCTCCGCCGTCAAGGCGCTTCAGATCGTGGCACAGAAATCGTCCGCCGAGGGTGCCGAGAGTTTTGTGAATGACTTGTCCGACGCCGCGAGAACGCTGCTTCAAACTAGGCCTACTGCTGTTTCGTTGCCCAACGGGATTAGGTACGTTATGCACCGGGTCAACCAGGCCAAAACAAAAGCAACGTCGGCGGCGGAGCTCAAACTTGTAGCCAGTAAGGCCGCGGACGACTTTATCGAGCTCACAAGAACCGCGGTAGAACGCATCGGAACGATTGGGGCAAAAAGAATCCGAGATGGAGATGTTGTGTTAACCCACTGCAACAGTAAGGCCGCTATTTCGGTCATGACGACCGCTTGGAGGCAGGGGAAGAAATTTGAGGTCTACGCAACCGAGACGCGGCCAAGGTTTCAAGGCCGCCTGACCGCTCGGGCACTAGCAAGCGTAGGGATCCCGGTAACATTGATCCTGGATGATGCGGTTAGGTACTTTATGCAGAATGTGGATACAGTTCTAGTGGGCGCCGACGCGGTCACAGCAAACGGCGCGTTGGTTAACAAGGTCGGCACATCAATGGTTGCGTTGGCGGCGCATGAAGTTGGCGTGAAAGTGTTCGTGGCGGCTGAGACCTACAAGTTCAGTCCCGAGACCATGATCGGAGAGCTTGTTGAGATCGAGGAGAGGGATACTTCTGAAATTATCTCCGGTAAAGCTCTTAGAACGCTTGGACGGGTAAAGGTCCGCAACCCGTCATTCGACTTGACTCCCCCGGAATTCATCGACTTGATAATAACCGAGCGTGGAATCATCCCACCGCTTGGGGCCATGCTTATTCTACAGGACGTTTTCGGAGTCCTAGCGCCTGAAGAACTGCGGGAATACCAAACGTATAGAATCAACGAGCCCTAATCTCCGAAAGGGTGAGTTGGATGCCAGAATGGTACCACGAATTCGTCGATCCCACCTACGTTCCTGGACCTGAAGATCTGTTATGCCTCTTCAGGCTGGAGCCCGCTACCGGTTTTTCAATTCAAGAGGCGGCTGGTCGGGTAGCATCGGAATCATCGGTCGGTACATGGACGGAGGTAACGACCATGAAGCCGCGGATCAGGCGGCTCATGGCTAAGGCATATGAGATTCAAGATAACTGGGTCAAAATCGCCTATCCACTCGACCTGTTCGAACCGGGCAACATGCCTCAAATTCTCAGCTCAATTGCCGGAAACATCTTCGGCATGAAAGCGGTAGAACACGTAAGGTTGGAGGACGTGCGTTGGCCGAAGGAACTAATCAGGTCGTTCAAGGGCCCGAGGCTTGGAACTGAAGGAATTAGAAAACTGTTACGTGTGAAGAATAGGCCTTTAACGGCTTCAGTTCCGAAGCCCAAGCTTGGCCTCACGGCGAAGGAACACGCGAGGGCTGGCTATGAGGCATGGGTCGGCGGCTTGGACCTCCTGAAGGATGACGAGAACCTAACGTCACAACCCTTCAACAAGTTCAACGAGCGAGTGAACGAATGCTTCCGGCTACGTGATAAAGCTGAGAAGGAGACCGGGGAGCGGAAAAGCTACCTCATCAACGTGACCTCGGAAACCAATGAGATGCTTCGACGGGCAAAGGGCGTCGCACGGGCGGGAGGAGAATACATTATGGTCGACATTCTCACCTGCGGTTGGGCATCGCTCCAGACCCTGCGAAAAGCGTGCGACGATCTACACCTCGCAATTCACGCCCACCGAGCATTTCACGCCGCATTCACAAGAAACCGAGTGCACGGTATGTCGATGCTCATGGTCTCCGACGCGGCACGGCTGATCGGAGTCGATCAACTTCACATCGGCACAGTCATAGGGAAACTGGAATCCCCGAAGGAAGAAGTAATCGCCCTACGAGACAACCTGCAACAGCAGAAACTAGAGCCCAATGCCACCTCACTGGGTCAAGACTGGCAACGAGTCAAGTCCGTATTCCCCGTGTGCTCAGGCGGACTACATCCCGGCCTAGTGCCTGAACTACTCAGGTTGGTGGGAACGGATATCATAGTTCAAGCAGGCGGCGGTGTATGGGGGCACCCGGATGGAGGTCGGGCGGGGGCTGCAGCGTTGAGACAAGCCATCGACGTAGCTTTGAGTGGAGGGCGCCTCGAAGACTACGCACGAGATCATAAAGAGCTTCAGAGGGCTATCGACACGTGGGGCGTCGCAACATTCCAGTGAATGATATCCTTTCTACGATAGATACTTCATCAGCGTTTCGCGGGTAGGGCTACCTCGCGTCTCATACTTAGTAGCCTTCAAACCGCCGGCGCAATTGCCCCACCTAAGCGCCTCCAAGTCAGAGCGTCCCTCCGCTAGGGCGGCCGCAAAGGCTCCGAGAAAAGCATCCCCACAGCCAAGGGTATTCACAACCTTCAAGCCGGCCGCGGGTAAGTCAAGGCCCGGCAACACTTCCGTCTTCTCCCCGCTGAACAAGAGGCATCCTCGCGCCCCGAGTTTAACCACTATTTTCAGTCGCTCATTGGCGACGGCCAGTCGCCTCGCAGCCGCTACCGGGTCCTTTTCATCGGTCAAGTTTGCCACTTCATGTTCGTTTGCGACTACGTAGTCAACATCCTTCAGCAGAGGACGGACCATACCAAAGCCCAATTCGGAGTGCACCCCCGGATCCCAGGCCACGACTTTCCGCCGCGCCTTCGCTATCTCGGTTATCCTGAGTGCAGTTTCAAACGGGGGACCCATTATCCCTACAACAACGGCTTCGTCGATAAGCCCGCGTCTTAGGGGATCATCCAAATCACCCGGTGTAATTTGAGAGTTCGCGCCCCAGAGCTTGTACACAATGTTCGCACCCTCAGCGTCAATCGCAACATAGGCTTGTCCCGATTCCGTACCATCACAGAACTTCAGCCCGGAGGTAACTACGCCCTCGGCTTCGAATCTCTTCATCTGCTCCGTCCCGATAGAATCCTTTCCCAAACCGCCAAAGATCGCGACTTGTTGAGGCCCCAGAAGTCTTGCTGCCGCAACCGCGGTGTTTCCTGCCTTGCCACCTGGGACGCGCATGATTCGTGTGACCACGGCTTCCTCCCCCTCTGGTGGGAACTTCTTAACGAAGAGGGTGACGTCCCAGTTGATTGCCCCAATGACAACGGCACGGACCAAGGGAAATCATATTCAAAGAACGCTAGGGAACTAGATAGTATTTCGGTGTACAGCCAAGACGCCGGTTAGCGCAGAGTCGGCGTAATCAGAATTTAGCTATACCCCAAGCGAGGAGGGCGCCGTGAATCCTGAAATGTTTAGCCAACGGTTCCGGCTTCATCATTCCCGTCTATCCTCCAACACTGAGCTAGTTGTTCGTGGCAATATTGTATTCGCAATTCACTTAGTGACGCTTTAGTTCCAATCGCATCTCCCAAGTTCGAGTGAATCCGTATTTTCGGTAGATTGCCCTTCCCTTCTTACTGGCGTGGAGCAGGATTCGCCTATGGTTGTTTCTTCGTGACCATTGAATGGCTTCTTTTAGAATTCGTGACGCTACGCCTTTCCTTCGAAATCTGGGTTCCGTGAACATCGAGAATAGGTATGGTTCGATGGGCTTCGTTAGGTTGGGCCTCGGCTGTGTGGGTCGAAGCCACAAGCACCCTCCGCCAACTATCTCGCGGTCCGAAGTCTCAGCAACCCAGCCAACAACATTGCCTCTTCGCATCTCCGCCCGCACCCATTTCTGAAAAGTCATATCGGCTTGATCCAGGCTGGTTCGGTCGTCGACGCCCATGTCCTCCCACATTCCACGGCGGTGGTGAACAAGCATCTTCAGGTCCCCCAGCGTCGCTCTACGGATCCTCAAACTTCGCTTTGAATTCGGTCGCTTGCTTTTTCGACTCAAAACACATCATATCATCAGTATAGCTTTGATCCGATCTCAACGGATCTCTCAGGCTCAACTAGGACGCATTCTCCATCCTGGCCGGGAACCCCTAGCGTCAATACTTCTGATAATTCATGTCCGATTTGTCTAGGAGAGAGATTGACGACGCAGAGAACCAGTCTGCCTAGGAGGTCGCTCTTAGCATAGTTAGGTACGAGTTGAGCGCAGGACTTCTTTGTCCCAAGTTGGCTGCCAAAATCGATCCTGAGTTTGTACGACGGCTTTCTCGCCTCGGGAAAGTCCTCTACAGCAACAACTCTTCCGATGCGGATGTCTAGCTTCTCGAAATCAGCAAAGGTCGCCATGGACTGCACACGGGGATCCGCGGCAATATTATCTTAGCCACACAGGCTGAGTGGAAGATTGCATCGCATTATTTCCGGCATGGTGAATGAAGAGATTAGATACGACGGCAGCAATCACTGGCCGTTATTCATGGCCAATAACTGGATGAGGTTTGTAGGGGGACTCAAGCCGTTTCATGTCGTCGGAGTCAAGTTTTACATCTAGAGCTTCCACCGCCTCCTCGACATGCTGAGCTTTCGTAACTCCTATGACTGGTGCGGTTACGCCTTTGTGGAGTAACCAAGCGAGGGCGATTTCGGATGGGGACACGCCCTTTTCCTTCGCAACTGCGATCAAAGTTTCGAGCACGTCGAAGTCCTCGGGCCGAAAGTATCTCTCAGCAAGTAGGTTGTGGCCCTGCATGCGCTCATTCTCATACCGAACGGTCTTCGGCGTCTCGTCCCGTTTGTATCTTCCTGTGAGGAAGCCGCGCGCTAAGGGGCTCCATGGAATCAATGCAATTCCAGCCGCCTTGCAGAGCGGGATCATTTCGCGTTCCTCTTCACGGTAGATTAAGTTGTAGTGGTTCTGCATGCTGACGAACCTCTCCAAATCGAGTTTCTCGCTCGTATGAAGCGAGCTTAGAAACTGCCATGCGAACATGCTAGAGGCACCAATGTACCTTACCATTCCCTGCCGGACAAGGTGGTTGAGAGTCGTCATCGTCTCTTCGAGAGGCACGGTGTAATCCCATCGGTGAATCTGATAGAGGTCGATATGGTCCGTCTGCAATCGTTCCAAGGATGCTTTGATCTGCCGCATGATGTGAACTCGTGAGAGGCCCGAGTCGTTCGGCCCTTTTCCCATAGCACCCCACACCTTAGTAGCGATCACTGAGTCATCACGATAACCTTTGAGGCATTCACCAATTATCTCTTCGGAACGCCCCAATGAGTAAGCGTTGGCCGTGTCGAAGAAGTTGATTCCTAAGTCGATCGCTTTTTCGACCAATGGTCTAGCCTTGTCAAGTTCAAGTTTCCATGCGTTGTCGTTCCCAAAGGACATGCAACCGAAGCATATCCTCGAAACCTTGACGCCCGAAGAACCCAAATTCACATATTCCATGAACTAGACCAAGCCAATTTCCGTCCTCGGTAGCTCACACAAAAGCGTGAGCCTCAAGACTCAAACCTGGATTGCCAGACGCCGCGAATCCAGGGAGTTACCGTTTACTTCTTTGAATCTTCGGCTTTCGTAGCCATCTCTTGTCGGCTGTCGATCTGTTTCTGTGTAATTTCTTGGAATAGGTTACACCAGTCGCGACCGGAAACTATGAAGTTATATGGTTTCAGTTTCGGATGTATACATTGCCCTCTTTCCAGGATGTCAGCGTTGATTGGGTCAAACGGCGTGAACCAAACACAGGCTAGACAGTTTTCGTATTGCCAAGTGATTTTTTTCAAACTTTTCTGAGGTTCAGCTTCTTCTGACATACCATGAGTTGCCCTGCCGTTGGTAATTAAAGCTTGGTCGAGTTCAGCGAGCCACATCCCAAGGAACAAAGCAAGTTACGGCAGATGGCTAGAATCACAGAGAGTTTTTCCATGGAGAACCTCCTAGGCATCGCAAACGCGGAAGCAGGCATTTACTAGCGGTCTTATCCAGAAGGCACGTCTCCTCACCAAGCACGTTGGCCATGTAACTATGATTCTAATTGTTTCTTAACACAGCTGAAGACATCGGCGATTGTCTTTTCTGTAGTTCCCCCGATAACCCTTTGACCTACAGAAGCTAGGGTTCCACCAATCTGCACCTCTGCTTTGTACGTCAGCTTTGTGCCTCTATCCGCGACGGCGAGATCTATGGACGTATCCACATTCATGCTACTGCCTAATCCCGTGCCGGTGCCCTTCAGTCTTGCATGTGAAGGCGGAGTTTGTTCAACTATCGCCAATTGAAACTTGAAGTCTCCCTTCATGAGACCGATGCCGACCTTTACAATTGCAGTGAACCTATTATCAGTCCCGACTTCCAGGCTCTTCAAATCCGGCAGGCATTTGCCGATCTTGTTAGGGTCGATCACAAAGTCCCAGACTTTTTCTCTTGGAGCATTTATCTGGTATGTTCCCTCGGAGTTCAATCCCAATACAAATTACACCGCCCTTCATACAACAACTAGCCTGTGATGCTTTTCATCCGCGAATAAGAGCTGTGCTCTATTGCCAGATATCGCTTGCTTTAGAGGAATCAGAAGTCCTATATGACAAACACAGGCAAACGAAGTCATGAATAGCTGTATGCCTCATGCGATGGTGCCAGATTGTGGTGGCTCCATGAGGTCGATAGGGTGACTTGTGTGTCTATCATGATTCGTTGCCCGAATTGCGGTGAGAGAAGCGCGTACGAATTTCTCTTCGGAGGGGAAGCGATGAAGCGTCCACAGGTTGACGCTCCAGACGCTGAATGGTACAATTACGTTTACGGAAGAGATAACGTTCACGGCGTCCAGAAAGAATGGTGCTATCACAGGTTCGGCTGCAAACACTGGTTTCTAGTCATTCGTGATACGAGTAACAACAACGTTTTGGAAACGTTCCTTCCAGCCGATCACAAGGTAAAGGATTGGAAGGTTTGAACGCCTCCAGGCTCCCCTCACAATCAAGGGAGCAAATCAGCCGATCTAAACCGGTCACTTTCAAATACAATGGAAGAAAGGTTGAATGTTACGAAGGCGACACGGTTGCCTCCGCACTCTATCTGCGCGGGTGCCGAATCTTCGGCCGCAGCTTCAAATACCACAGGCCTCGCGGTTTGTTTTGTGTCGCCGGTCGTTGTCCCAACTGCTTGATGGAAATTGACGGCCAACCAAACGTGAAATCGTGCATTACCTTGGTCAAAGCGGGGATGGTGGTTAAGCAACAGAACGCTTGGCCTTCACTCGACCACGACCTGGGCTCGATAGTAGAGAAGTTCAGCCTCCTTCTCCCGGTCGGTTTCTATTATAAGAAATTCATTCGGCCGAAATGGCTCTGGCCAATAGCACGCCGGATTATACGGAGAGCGACGGGTTACGGCCGAGTCAATCCAGAGCTTCGCGATCAAGTAGAATACGAGCACGAACACAGATATGTCGACTTAGCCGTTATCGGCGGGGGTCCGGCAGGCGTCTTCGCAGCTGCCGAAGCATCAAGAGTCGGATGCCAGACTCTGCTAATTGATGATCAACCGGAACTTGGGGGACACCTTCGATACCGTGGCGATCAAAATGAGGATTTTGAAGCCGCTAGAAAATTAGTTGAAGAATCGTCGAGTGTTGATGTCCTTAAGGGTGCGACTTGTTTTGGCGCATACGAAGGCGGTCTTCTGGGGATCTCGAAAGACGAGAAATTATTCAAGGTCCGGGCGAAAGAAATTATCGTTTGCACAGGAAGCTTCGAGAGACCTTACGCTTTCACTAACAACGATCTACCGGGCGTATTTCTCGGCGAAGGAATACAACGGCTCGTTAATCTCTACGGTATCAAGCCGGGACTCCAAGCGGTGGTAGTTACTGACAGTAAGCACGCGCAAGAAATTGCATCAGCCCTAATCAGAGCCGACATCAAAATCTCGGCGATCGCGACAACAAACGGCAGCCCACAGCTCAGTGAGGCTACTCGGACCGACCTGAAGGAGCAGGGGACGCAGCTGCTCGACGGCTACATTGCGCTAGAAGCGATCGGAAAACGAAGTGTGAGCGCGGCCGTTTTGGCCAAGGTTAACACGCAGGGTGAGGTCGATCAATCGTCGAGCACGCGGCAACCCTGTGACCTGCTTGTTCTCTCTTCCGGGTTGGAGCCTGCAAATTCGCTGCTGCTTCAGGCCGGGTGTGAGGCGGTATTTGTGGAAGGCCTAGGCGAAACCGTACCGGTTAGAATGCCGCTCCATATCTACGCTGCTGGCGATGTGACCGGAGTTCACGACCTGCCGATTAGCATTCTGCAGGGGAAGGTTTCGGGGCTTCAGGCGGTCGTAGCCCTATCCAACACTCAGAAAGGAGCAGAGTCGAAAGCACGCGTGTCCGTACATGAGTTTACTGAATATTCTGAAAGGTTGAAGACTTTACTCAGCAAATATCGAGCCGAAGTCCACTCGAATTTCCTGGTTCGAGCCCCCGGGGAGAAAGGAAAGAAGTTCGTTTGCATCTGTGAGGATCTGCTTGAGAAAGACATTACGCTTGCGATAGAGGAAGGGTTCGACGACCTAGAACCTCTGAAACGATACACGACTTTCACGATGGGGCCTTGTCAAGGAAAGCTCTGCAGTCTAACCTGTACTGCAATTCACGCTAACCAAACGGGTAAGATGCTGAAGGAAATCCGACGGACAACCTTCAGGCCGCCGTACCAGCCCTTGACTTTGGGGCTGCTTAATGGGCCGCCTCACAGGCCTGTAAGGCTCTCGGCTATGCACCACAAACACCTGGCCCTGAACGCCGCGTTTATGGATATGGGAGAGTGGAAGCGGCCGAAAGACTACGGCTCAGTGGAACGGGAGTACCGCGCCATCAGGGATGGCGTAGGAATTATTGACGTTAGTACGCTTGGGAGGTTCATAGTCGAGGGGCCGGACTCGGGAAGGTTCCTAGACCTCATTTACGCTCATAGCTATTCCACTCTAAAGGTTGGAAAAGCACGGTATGCCTTGTTGCTCAGCGAGGCTGGCAAGATTCTCGACGATGGCATAATTGCACGGATAGGGGACGACACTTACCTGGTAACCTCCTCCACCGGTAACGCCGAATTTGTCGAGAGTTGGCTGAAATGGTGGCAATCAACCGGGTCGTTCGATCTGACGGTCACTAACGTCACCTCGGGCCTCGCTGCGGTAAACATAGCGGGACCAAAATCTCGTGATCTTCTCTCAAAGCTCGTTGATATTGACATTTCCAACGAAGCGGCGCCCTATATGTCATGTTCCAAGGCGACGATTGCCGGCGTACCCACTTTCATGTTGAGAGTGGGGTTCGTCGGTGAAATCAGTTGGGAGCTTCACTTTCCTGCGGAATACGCAGAATACTTATGGGATAAGCTGATGGCGGAAGGACTCACGTACAACATTAAGCCGGTCGGTGTCGAGGCTATGAGGCTACTTAGCTTAGATAAGAAACACCTGTGGCCGACTCTGGATACGGACGCGGCGAGTGACGCATTAGAAGCGGGCTTGGCCTGGGCTGTGAAATTCGAGAAGTCCGACTTCGTTGGAAAGCATTACCTACTCAAGACCCAGAGAGAAGGGTTTCGCCAACAACTTGTTGGTTTCGTGATGAAAGGAAACGAAACTGCGGAAAACGGCGACGTCGTAGTCGTGGGCGGCAAAATAGTGGGCCGAGTCACAACCGCCGCATTCAGCTACGCGCTTCAGAAATGCGTTGGAATGGCTTGGATCCCCGTGGACCTGGCGAAGGACCATTCGACTATTCCAATCGTTCACGACGGTCGAACCCGAGACGCCGAAGTAACCTCAGCTCCATTCTACGACCCTGAAGGAAGGAGGATGAAATCCTAATGGGCACGTCGCAGGTTGAGGCTAAGAGGTTGAGCCCGTTTCATCATAAGCAGGTTTCTCTCGCGGCCAAGTTTACCGTGGACGACTTTGGATGGGCTCGAGCGGAACAGTTCACTGATCCCGCGAGCGAGAAGTTGGCCGTAGAGCAATCGGTTGGTTTTGCTGACCTAAGCCATTTAACGAAACTGGGACTCAACGGTTCTGGGCTAAGCCGACTGGTATCTGAACGCTACAGCCCAGCGATCTCAGAGGTGAGAGGAACGGTTCTGACGCATGGACGTGGGATGTATGAGAGCACATTGTGTGCGATGTTCAGCGTCGATGAGGGGATGCTTGTTTGCAACGAGTCACTCAAGGATGGGATTATCAAGGAGTTAACGGCGGGGAGAACGGGACACTTCACTATCGTTGATGTCTCATCTGTCTTCGCAGCATGCTACGTCTCCGGCCCTAACAGTAGGGCGTTGCTTCGCAGGCTAACAGAATTAAACGTGAATCCCGACGACTTTCCAGATCTCTCGGTGACTCACACGCCCGTACGGCATGTACCGACAATTATCTTGAGGAAAGACCTTGGGAAGATTATCGCATATCAATTGTATTTTGAGAGGGCCTACGCCGAATACGTATGGGATGTTCTATTCAATTCGGGTAAGGACTTAGGAGTGGTTCCGGTTGGAAGCTCTGCGATGAGACTCCTCGGATTGGGTTGAGTGAGATTGTGATAAAGAAGCTTTGGAAGAAGGCTCCTCTGAAGAGCCGCTATCACGTTGTTATCATCGGTGCCGGTGTGCACGGTCTCTCGGTGGCCTACCACCTGGCGAAGAGCGGGATTACGGACGTTGCCGTCCTTGACCGTACGTATCTAGGCGGGGGCAATAGTGGTCGCAACACGCAGATAATTCGGGCCAACCAACGGACTCCTGAGAACGTCGCCTTCTACGTCCAAGCCTTGAAGGGATGGGAGCATCTTTCGCAGGAAGTGAATTTCAATATACTGATCGATCAATGTGGCTTGACCACTTTAGGCCACAACTTGTTCTCTCTGGAGCGGCTGAGGCTCCGGGCAGAGGTGAATAAGGCCCTCGGCGTGGAGAGTATTATGGTTGGAAAGGAGCGGCTGAGAGAACTCTTTCCATTTCTGGACTTGAGCGACAAGCCACGATTTCCTATTCTCGGTGCGCTTTATCATCCGCGCGGGGGGATCATACGACATGACGCAGCAGTGTGGGGGTATTCAAGCGCGGCTGACAGGCTTGGGGCCGAGATTCATCCACACACAAAGGTTGAGGCGATTAGAGTAAAGGATGGAAGAGTGGCCGGCGTCTCGGCTGGGGGAAAAGAGGTCGCTTGCGATTACGTGGTGAACGCGACGGCCGGCTGGTGTTCCACGATAGCGGAAATGGTCGGCGTGAGGTTGCCAATAACCAGCGTGCCCCTCCAAGCATGCGTGACAGAACCGCTCAAACCAATAATGGACGGAGTCATCATGTCCGGTGATTTAGCGGCCTATTTCTATCAGACCGACCGCGGCGAGTTTATCATGGGTGCAGAGATAGACCCATACAACTCGTACAGTTACGGGACTACCCTACCGACCTTGGAGGCAACGGCGGGTGGAGTCGTGGAGATAGCTCCATGCCTCGCGAACGTAAGCATACTCAGGAGTTGGGCGGGCGTATGCGATATGACTCCCGACTTTTCACCGATCATGTGTGAAGCCCCTGAAGTCAAGGGTTTCGTGCTCGATTGTGGCTGGGGAACGTACGGCTTCAAAACCGCGCCGGCCGCCGGTTTCAACGTCGCCGAATTGATCCGTACCGGCGAAGCTCCGGAAGTGATAAAACCTTTCACGATCGCAAGATTCTATGAGAATCGACCTATAGATGAAAAGGCGTCAGCCGGGACCGCCCATTGAGCACACGTTAGAGTTGAGCGTCGGCTCTGTGGTGTCTTACGAGTTTAAACCACGCTGGAAGGTGAATAGAAAAGCGAGTTCACTCGCCTGATTCTTGTAGGCTAAGGTACCAGAAAAGCACATTTTCTTCCGTCGCGACGTGTGTGCTGAACATTTGTTCCAGCTGGCTGAAGTCTTGTTCGAGTAGTCGGTTTTGTACACACAACCCTTTGGCCGTGCTCATGATTTCTGTCTCTTCATTCCTTAACCTATCACATATGTCCGAGCCCAGAGAACGACGGAGAATTGGAATCAAAAGCAGCCCTTCTCTTCTGAAGTGCTCTTCAAGCAGGTCTGCCAACTGGCTAATCAGCGCGGGTTCACTATAGCCGTCACCAGATTCGAATTTTCGTACCTCTACTCTCATTCGCTTCAAGTGGCGAGTTATTGCCTTGTGCTCGTTCGTTAGTCGAGCCGTTAGCGCAGAGACTCTATTTGTACCAGCTCTGACACTCTGGCATAGGCATCGAGTATGCTGAATGAGTGCAGGTCGCTGGCGTTCCTCTATTGTTTTTGTGTGTGACAATGGTAGTTCGCCAGGGGCTTATAGCTACCTCACATCGCATAGGAGTTATCCCTAACGAGTTCGGGGCCTCAAGAACTCCTATAGGCGCGAGGCGATTCTCGCTTAGTGAAGCTGAATGCTCGAAGCTGTCATTAGCATCACCCCACCTCACAGCTGGATTAGGCGCGTGACCGCGGCGTTTCCTTCCGTAATCCGAGTACTTGACTGTCGAAGCCTACCCAATGGTCAAGGAGTCCAAGAGCTTTTTGAAGTGACAAGCAACGCGGACCTCTCCGAGAAGATTGCCGAGTATCTTCGACAGGACTCCTATGTCTATGACATCGACATTGTAAGAGCCGATCGCGGAAGAGTAATTGGGTCCCTCAAGACACACAAATGCACAGCGTGCAAGACCTTTGCCGAAGCAAACTGCTTCCTCAGCTCAGCGACAAGCAAGCCAGACGGCAAACTCGAATGGGTCGTTCTGGGGAGCGATTCGATGGTGAAATCGCTGATGAAAGGACTCGAAAATCAAAATGTCACAGGAGAGGTTCTTAGAATATCCAGGCTCAGAGGGGAAGAGGAACTGACGTCGAGGCAAGAGGGAATCCTACAGATTGCACTCGAAAAAGGCTACTTCGCATTTCCGAAGAAGATAACGCTAAGGCAACTAGCCAGAGTACTTGACGTTTCGCCCGCCACTCTAACCGAGATTCTTAGACGCGGACAAAGAAGGGTTCTTGAGGAACATTTCAAAGGCCGTCCATCCATGCTCGGGAAAGGAAGCTTCTCCAATATGCGATGATTTCCAGTCTTGGAAACGACCTAACATGTTAGGGACTATTGCTATCACGAGCAATGAGTAAGCTCTCTCACGATAGTACATGAGAGCACCAAAGCGTTTCCCCAAACGTGGAATAAGAGTTAGCATCCTTGTCTTGTTGATGGCGGTTTCCGTTGTATCGTTTACGTTGCCTGCATCCTTGGTTTCGGCTAATGCGGGACAACCCGCGTACGCTCCGAACCGAAGCTTATCCCCAACGGATATTCCGTCTGCGCCTTCGCCAGCTAGTAAGGTGGTGATAAGCCTGATTACGGAGGAAAAGCTCGGGCAATTGGCGGACGGCGTAACATACGATTTCTGGACGTTTAACGGAACAGTTCCCGGCCCCCTGATTAGGCTACGTGCCGGGCAGATCGTGGAGATGCACATCATCAATCCCTCAAACAGTACCATGACGCATTCAATTGACTCTCATGGAATTCTCGGCCAAGGAGGCGGCGGCGCCTATTCACAAACTGCACCGGGTAACGAATCGATCTTCCAATTCACGGCCATGAACCCAGGCCTGTTTCTGTACCATTGCGCAACACCGGATATCCCAACTCATATCGCCAATGGAATGTACGGGCTAATGCTCGTTGAACCCCAGGGCGGGCTTCCGAAAGTGAATGATGAATTCTACATAGTGCAGGGCGAGTTCTACACGATGGGACCGTTCGGCCAGCAGGGTTACCAGTCCTTCAGCTACCAAAAAGCACAGGACGAAACCCCAGACTACGTCGTCTTCAACGGCAGAGTTGGTGCCTTGACGGGAAGCGGAACGATGAGAGTTAAGGTCGGAGATACCGTGCGCGTCTTCTTCGGAAACGCTGGGCCGAATCTTGATTCAGCCCTCCATGTAATAGGTGGAATAATGGATCGGGCGTATGAGGACGGTTCTCTCGCATCTCCTCCACTCCTAGAGGTTCAGACGGTTCTGGTCCCTGCGGGTTCGGCGGCGATGGTGGAATTCACCGCTCATACCCCCGGAATCCTAACACTGGTGGATCATTCACTGTTCAGAATCCACAAAGGCGCTGCTGCAACCTTCACAGTGACAGGAGCGACCAACCCTGCTATCATCGCGTCAATTAAGAATGGTACCGGCCCAACGCCCGTGACGGGCACGATGAACATGACAGAAACGCATAGCACCAGCACCGGAACGCAGAGTTCCTCTAATAGCACCGTAGTCATGATAGAAAACTTCGCCTATGACCCCGCTGACCTAACCGTGCCAGTCGGAACAACCGTAACATGGGTGAACCAAGACTCTGTTGGCCACACCGTCACGGAAGGGAACCCGAGTTCACCTAAACCGGCGAACCTACGCGTCTTCGACTCCTCCGGTGAAGCGCTTACCGGTAAGGTCGCGTTGATCGGGCCCGGGCAAAGTTGGAACTTCACATTCACAACCTCGGGCACCTACGAGTACTACTGCATTGTACACCCCTACATGTTGGGTCAAATTACCGTAACTTCAGCCTCCACCTCAAATTCATCACAGGCCTCCGGATACGAGGCCTTAACCAACGGAAGCATCGGAGGCGAAGGAATCGTGGCGTTCAGCGCTATTGGAGTGGTCATCTTGGTGGGCGTAATGCTCGTGCTCGCTAGGCCAAGTAGAGAACAAAATAAGCCGCCATCTCAAACCCTATGACAATAAGGAGCGAACAAACCCAATCAGCTAGGGTGAGATCTACTTGACCTCTAGGCGTGGCTTCCTGCGGTTAGCCGGATCGATTGCTCTCAGCGCGGGAATTCTATTGACTTCAGAAGGTTTGATCCACACACAACTCTTCAAGAACACTGCTGAGAATCTAGTGGTACCATGCGCTGATCCATGTGAGGCAACGGATAACAGAGCTTCACTGATCACAGTGAAAGTCTACTATACCATGATGGCCCAGTACACAAACCTAAGCGAAGAAGACTTCGTTCTCCAGTCCACAGCAAATGTCAAAGATCTAATGAGCACTTGCGTCGTCAGACACCCGTCCATGGCGCAGATGATCGGTACGATGCTGGTGCTCTTGAACGGAGCCCCTTCAAAACCAAGCGCGGCGCTGAGAGATGGCGACAGCGTTCAATTCATTCCTCTCTCGGCGGGTGGCTGAACTGTCCCAAGGCGCTGTGGCCGCTGTGGTTATGCGGCTAAGTCTCAAATACGTTAAGGCAAGTCTCGTGTATTTGGCCGTTGGTGCGTCCCTACTGCTGCTCACGTTTTCGCACGTGATCACGTTTGATTTGACTGGATTCTATTTCATGCAATTGTATGGTTTCGTGGCGATGATGATCTTCGGGCTCTCCTATCTCTTCGTCCCATCTTTCGCACACGCTTTCCTACATAGCATTAGACTTGCAAGGTTACAATTTTGGTTGATGAACATTGGAGTCGTTGGAATGGCCACAGTGTTTAGCGGGCTCATGCCTTACAACCCAAACATGAGGTACGTCACCGTCGTCCTCCTACTCGTACTCGTCTTCGCCGTGTACGTTCACGTGTACAACCTGTGGACGACGATGCGAGCCTGGAAAATGTCCCCAGGCGAGAAACTCGCCCGTGAACAGCAGACTTCTCCCTTAAGGAATTGAAACATAACCGCCTCAAAATACCGCTTGACGGTTGACAGGTCCGAATCAGACATAAACTCACGGTGGCATTTGCACCATAACTGCGAGTACCAGAATAGCGATCATGAGGCTTAGGTTCGCTATAGAAAGGAACCTGCTCCGTTTTCTAACCTCCATAAGCGTATCCAACTTTCCTTCTCGTGCAAGCCTGACAATTCGTCTTCCCAAATGTAAGTTGTTGACGTAGGTCAGTAGCAGCAGGGCTGCGACTAGGATCATTTTGGTGAGTAGTATGGTTCCTGGGTATTCGAAGAGGCCTCCGACCGTTTGGATGTACCAGGAAGCGTTGTACAGGCCCGAGATTACCAAGACGGCCAGAGTGGGGTGAGTTAACTGTCCAAATTTTTTTGCTACCTTTCCAACGATTTGCGTTCGTTCGGGTTCGTCGTTTGTGATTAGATGAGAGGCTGGTACGACTACGAACCACATGAAGAACGAGCCGCCTACGAAGAATATAGAGCTAAACAGGTGCACGAACAGAACGACGGTATCGAAAAGCAAAAGTGAGCTACTCAAATTTCCACATCCACCGCATGGGGTCCAAAGAGGCTAGTGAATAGGCCTAGCGACCCTTGTTTTTCGCTTTGCCTTTCGTCTCTCCTCGAAGAGGACCGCGAATAATCGGCTAACCAATAGAATCACATTGTAAGCGCTTACTGTTCAACGTTGGGCGGTTTTCAACCTTAATACAATTATTCATGGCGTGATAAATACAATAGCTCCATGAGCGAGGCCGTCGCCCCGAATGCCAGATTCTACAACCGGTAAAACTCGAAGAGGGTTGTCTCGAGGTGAATCGATCAAGATCACAGTAGTCTACTTGTTGCTCTCGGTGGTAACGGCTGCCGGGTTTGTGTTGTCTAGCGTCGTGGGCAGGCTTTCGGTTCTGCTCGCGGGACTAGGCGTCGTCGCCTTCGTATTTGGATTGCGTCATGGAGTCGATGCAGACCATATTGCTGCGATTGATAATACGACCAGGAAACTAATGCAAGAAAACCAGCATCCGTTCACCGTCGGCCTCTGGTTTTCTCTCGGCCACTCAACTATCGTTGTCGCATTGATCGTTGCTTTGGTGTTTGCAACGCGCACAATCGTCCGAGGCATACCTGCCCTACAGATCAGCGGCGCCGTAATCGGATCAACTGTTTCAGGGATCTTCCTCTGGTTGATCGGAATCGTGAACGTTGTCATCCTGTTTAGCATTTACCGGCTGTTCAAGGAGATGCGACGCGGAGATGTGGATGAGGGGAAACTTGAGTCTCTACTGCAGGATCGAGGCTTTATGAACCGTTACTTTCGTCCATTGTTTAAGATCGTGACGAAACCGTGGCAGATCTACCCTATCGGTGTTCTCTTCGGCCTAGGTTTTGACACTGCCACCGAAGTCGCACTCATTGCGATAAGTGTGGGAATCGGAGTTTCCTCTTCGGTTCCGCTGTGGATGATTCTGGTATTGCCGTTTATGTTCACATGCGGTATGGTGTTGGTCGATACTACGGATGGTGTTGCGATGGGTATGGCTTACGGTTGGGCTTTTCTGAATCCAATTCGTAAGATATACTACAACCTGACCGTGACCGTGATCTCAATACTCGTGGCTTTAGCGATTGGAACGGTCGAGCTTCTGCAAGTAATGGCCACAGAACTCGGACTCACGGGTCCATGGTGGCAGTGGCTTGGGGGTCTGGACTTTGAAACAATAGGTTTCGTAATAATCATAATCTTCCTAGTGTCATGGTTCGTTTCAGTGGTGATTTGGAAGTCAAAACGGCTCGATCAGGTCCAGCTGCACGTGCGACTCAAGCGGCAGCCCGAATTCGTGGTTCATGATTAGCTGTGGACCACAGGATGGCGGCAAAGCATTTTTCTCATCGTTGACGGGCCGAAACAAGACTTCCTAGTTTACCGACGGATCTTCTCGACGCTTCTCTAGAGCTCCTGCATGACCACTTGATACTTAGCTGACGCTCATGCCCACATGGTGCCTATGGGGTCAGATTCGCGACTCACGGACGAGTCGCGAAGACATGAGTGACTCACCGGCGACTCGCGTCCACGGCAGGAAGGTGTTCACCGGTGAGCCGTCGCTTCGGGACGGTCATGATTGGGCTGGCATAGAACCCTGTAGGAGACATGCAGCTTCAATAGCCTCATGGAACCCCTCGGCGTCCTACCTAGGGTTTTCTAGACCTCTGTGTACCTGAAGCAGCTAGTGACGTGGTCGTTCACCATACCCGTTGCTTGCATGAATGCATAGCAAATAGTTGAGCCAACGAACTTGAACCCTCGCCTCCTGAGGTCCTCACTCATTCGATCGGACTCCTTGGATTTGGCCGGGATAGATGACATGGATCTAAATCGATGTGTAATCGGTTTGCCTCCAACGAACCTCCAAATGTAATCGTCGAAGCTCCCAAACGCTTCCTGCGTCAAGACAAATTGGCGGGCATTCGTCACCGCCGCGTCTATCTTTAGGCGATTTCGAATTATTTGCTTGTTCGCCAAAAGACGCCGAACGTCAGCGGGTGAGAATTCCGCGATCTTTCTGGGATTGAAGCCCTCAAAGGCGACTCGAAACGATTCCCGTTTCTTGAGGATTATTAACCAATTCAATCCGGCCTGCGCCCCTTCGAGAATCAGAAACTCAAACAGCTTATGGTCGTCATGAAGTGGGAGCCCCCACTCCATATCATGATACTCTCTCAGAAGCGGGTCAGTCTCAGCCCAGCCGCATCGCTTCGCTCCCATCATGCTTCCCTGCTCCCTCTACCCAATCGTCCGTGAAATCGCTGCGCAATTTTGGTCCCTTAATGTTCCTCACCCTTATCCCCGCATAGATAAAACGAAAATTCCTCGGTCCAGTGGAGCGTATTCTAGGTGTGGTCCTAGTAGTTGGCTGTCGTTTATGCTAGGTACTTTTCTTGAAGGTACTTGATCAACCAATGAGGGTTGTATACCTCGCCGAATGCTCGGTTCTGCAGCTCCTTGGGGGAGTAGGTTGCTCCGTATCTGTGCAGTTTCTGTTTCAGCCAATCCTTAATCTTGTCTAACTCTCCGTTGGCCACGGTGGCTTTCAGGTCCAAGTCTTTCAGTATTCGGTTGTAGAACATCCCTGCTATTACGTTTCCAAGTGAGTAGGTCGCAAAGTAACCGAACATTCCTTCGCTCCAATGAACATCTTGGAGAATGCCTTCCGCATCATTTCGCGGTTGCACGCCGACATACTCCTCCATGAGGTCTTTCCACACTGCGGGGGCCTCGGCAACCTCCAACTCTCCCCCAATCAGTTTCTTCTCGATCTCGTACCGAACCATTATGTGAAAGTTGTAGGTCAATTCGTCGGCTTCGACGCGGATTGGGCTAGGTTTGGCTAAGTTGACATACCGGTACACGTCCTCCTCACTATAGGGCGCGACAAACGGTAAGTTGGCTTTGAGGCTCGGGTAGATTCGTCTTATGAATTCCCTGCTTCGCCCTATGAAGTTCTCCCAGAACCTTGACTGGGACTCATGTACCCCCAAAGACGTACCTCGAGCGAGTGGCGTGTAATCTAGCGACGGGTCGATTTGTAGGTCGTAGATCGCATGACCTGATTCGTGTACGGTGGAGTAGAGTGATGCTTTGAAATCTTGTCCCTCATACCGGGTAGTTATCCTTACGTCTTCTATCGACATGCTCGTCGTGAACGGGTGGGTCGACACATCCATCCTGAAAGTCCTCTCGGGCATTTGGAGAAGTTTCAGAGCGTCATCGTTCACCCGTTTCATCGCGGCTTCATCATATCTTGCTTCTTCGAGCGGATGGGTCCTCGGAAATTTTCCTGCCGAAAGTACTTTCGCCAGGGTTCCTTTCAATTCAGAACGAAGCGGGGTGAAAATTCTATCGATATCATCGGTCGTCAGGTCCTCTTCGAATCTATCCATCAACGCGTTGTAGGGATTGCCCTTGTAGCCGAGTTTCTCCGCCTCTTGTCTCTTGAGTCCAACCATCTTTTCCAGGTAGGGTTTGAACATGGCGAAATCGGATTTTCTTCTCGCCTCTCTCCAGACAACCGTGCCTTCCGTGGAGGTTCTGAAGATGTCTTCCAGAAGTTTCGGGGGGATTTTTGTGTAGTAATCCAAGTCGCGCCTCAGAACTCGTAAGAAGCCGATTTCGGGGTCATTCAGACCTGAGGACTTTTCCGCATTCGACACGAGGTCCGTGAGTTGTAGCATTCGCTCCTGTCTGAGGAGTTGCATATGCGCAATTGTGAAACCTCGCGGTTTCGAGGAGCCGAGCGGCATGTAAGTTTCCATGTCCCACTCAAGAAGCGAGCCAACACTATCTAACGCCCACAGCGGCTTGTACTTCTCCGCGAGGTCAAGGATCGACGCATTCTGAAACATGGGGTCGAAAGCACACGATGTGGATATTTAATTATAGTGTGAAATTTACTGACGTCAACCTGCTCGAACTCTCCCCGTCACTCCCGCTTCGTCCGAAGGTGATTATCAAGTACCATTGACGACATACAGCGCGGGGAACCTACGAAGGTAACCTTGGATGGAATCTACGGGGTACTGATTCCTGCCGATGTTGTTTCCTCGATTATATCACTGGCCCTCTTAGCGGCCCACGCTACGAGTGGGAGGCATACGTCTGTGTGGACTTCAGTTTTGTATATCATAGCTCCCTCTGCCGTCTTTAGGTTCGTGTTCGTTAGTTCACGGCATTTGCAAGAGCCAAATCTGATTCGAAAGTCGTTGTAGAATCGGTCAACTGCTCGATAGCATGGCTCTCGGCTTTGTTCACTCTTATCCCGACCCAAGGCTAAGCTGATCGCCATCACTCCGCCGATAATCGCTCCACAGACATCACCGTTCCGGCTGATGCCGCCTCCGAAACCCGTGGCAATGCGTGGAATCACTGGATCACCTGCTCTCCCTCTTGCACCGAGCCCATCCTTCACTGCCGCCAGGGTCGATTCGGCGCAATTAAAACCGGAATCGAAGTTGCGCTTTGCGACTTCTTCAATGCTCAAGGCTTCTGCCCAGAACGACACCTTCAGTAGAAGCCAAATATACTCTGCCGCCACATCCCAAATCGTGAATTAGCGTAAGGCTCATGCCAATCTCAGATGGCTAGGCTGTATAAGCATGTATGCGCTTGACCTTGTTTCCTCAATACCCCTCGTTGGTCTGAACTAAGGAGAGACGTCTCACTGGTGAGTCAAATCTGGCCACGCCCCACACGGGAAAGGTGGCCAAAACTGACTCAGATCGCTGAAGTTCACAGGCACCTCAAGCAATTGCTGGCCGATGTCAAGGCTGCTGATTGTTGAACCATCAGCACAGAACGTCGGACGGAAAGGATAACTTGGTGTGGTCGTTCAATGGCCAGCGAGTCGCGTGGCAGGAGGAACTTGTTGATATGAGCATGCAGACCTGTTCTTGCGGCAGTGGGAAGAAGCCAACAGGGTACTGCGTACAGTGTCGAATGACTTATTGCGACGATTGCAAATTCACTCACCTCTACACTCCTCCGCAGATGAATATCAGTGACTTACTCCAAGTGAGTGTAAATAGGACGGCGTGAAATCGTCGGACGGTCTAAGTTGTGGTTGACGGCGCGTAAGCCAGTCCTTGTATACGATGGTGTTTGCAACTTATGCACCAGCGTCGTTCGTTTCCTTAGCGTTGTTGGCCATGAGCATACGATGGAATACCTGCCCTACCAGAAACTCACCAAGGGCTTGACGCGGGCGTACGGGCTCAGGCATTCGGAACTTCAGGGCCGAATGCACATCGTCAGATGTGATGGTTCAATGGTGGGGGGAGCGGCGGCTATAACCGAAGCCTGTAGGATGCTCGTGCCAATTATCGTGTTATGTGATGTCTTCAATACCCCGTTAGCTCAAAGGCTCTACGATTTCATTGCACGCCGACGCTACAGGCTCTTTGGATGCAGGGAATCTTGTTACGTTCCGTCCATCCGTGAAGCACGACGTTGATCGGAAGCGTCAAAGAACAGGTTGATCTCATCAGGATCCGAAACGAACAGTCTAGCCTGGTTCCCGCCTTCAACTGTGGGTCGGACGCTCAACCGCGAACATAGCTCGCTCAGCGCCGTCTCTGGGATCGTGAAGGCGCAATACTCCAGGCCAATCCAGTTCTTCTTTACGGCAGGTCCCCCGAGGCTTTCCCAGGTATTCATCCCAACATGGTGGTGGTAATGACCGGCGGATAGGAATGCTGCGCTTCCCCAATAGCGCATGAGTTCGAACCCAAGCGCGTCCCGGTAGAAACTGATTGAGGTTTGTAAGTCGCTAACTTTCAAGTGCACGTGGCCAACTCGTGCTCCTTCCGTAAGAGCCTGGGATCCTCCACTTCCGCCCGCTGGGAGCTCCTTGATGAGCGAGTCAAGGTCAAGTGGCTCAGTGGTCATGTCTACTCCGCCGTTATCGAATTTCCATTCACTCCTCGATCGATCGCTGTAGATTTCTATCCCGTTTCCTTCGGGGTCGCTTAGATAGAGTGCCTCGCTGACTCTATGATCCGCGTAGCCATCAAAAACTACGCCCTTACTCCCAAGGGCAAGGTAAGCTGCCGCGAGGCTTCGTCTGTTTGGTACTAGGATAGCATAATGGTATAGGCCTGTGGCGTCAGGCGGAGGTGTGGTTGCTTTCGGGTCGTGATGCAGGATAATGACGGGCTGGGTGGTCGCGCCGGTTCCAAGTGCTGTATAATCTCCCTCGCTCCGAATTACTCTCAGCCCGAGTTCTTCTCCATAGAAAGATAACATTGATTCCAGATTCTTAGTTCTAAGGCAGACGGGGCCCACTTTCAGCTCGGGGGGTAACTTGAACTCGGACTGCGACACCTGCACGTCCCCCTTGGGGACGGGCGTTCCTGAATTTAAGTGAGGGATTGTCCGTTGGCTACTACGCTTGAGGGAGTGGCGTGGGATTTGTTGTTGGGGCTGGTTTGATTGCCTTTCTCATTCGTTTCGCTTCAGCCATTTTCACGACTTTGATGTAACCCTTAGCGTCGGGTTTTAGTTCGCGGGTTTCCAAGTAGCCGGCTTTCGCGGCGTTCCTAAGTAATTCGAGTCCCTTCGGTGTCCTCGTGACTATGGTTGAATACCCTTCGGGGCAGCCGATTCCGCCAACTGATATGTCCGCGTATTCTGCTGTGAAGTCGTCGCATTGCTTGCAGCTGTTTCTCACGAACGCGTCGACCTCTTTCAATGGGACGTGGAGTACTTCGTTTATGCCTGACCAAACTATGAATGAGCCTTTCTTGATTCCCATTCTTGTGATGGTCGAGGGGTCGATTCCCTTGCTCTTAACGTATGCTTCCACGAGCTGATTGTACGCATAGCTCTCCATGCAGAACAAGCCTATGGACAAGGTAATTGCCTTGGCTAGGCGAAGATCGCCCAATGGGGAAGTTTGAATTCTTCTCACCGCCCTAATTTGGCACGGAGTCCCGACCAACCCTACTTTCGTTTTCGCATACTCTTCCACCGCCGAGCGCACGCCTAGCAGTGTCGGGCTGGGGGTGTACTTTGTTCCCGCGTTCCTAACCAGGTCTTCATATTTCGTTGCGACTGACGGTTTTGCTACCCACTTCGAATCTCTGCCCGCGACCACCGCCGCATCAATCATCTTGCTATCTAACGCGTAAGCGAGCAGTGCTGTAACGACGCCGCCGTCTTGTGCTTGGCTCTGTATCTCCGGCCTCTTTGCCTTTCCAACCATTACTCCGCTGTTGATCCCGATCGGTTCGTCAGGTCGTCTGGTTCGGTCGAAGAGGAATGTTTCAACGTCGTCCTTGGAAAATTCTACATTCGGGCATTGGTAGTAGCAGATTTCGCAGAGCGCGCACGATCCAACGAGCGAGGGTTGCTCTCCGGCGGGCCAGAGAACGTTTACCGGGCATACTGCCATGCAGGCCCCGCAGAAGGAGCATTGGTCTTTTCTGATTACTTCTGTGATGAGGTTGCCGAATAGGCGTGGCTTTTCTAGCATTTACTGTTGCATCTCTCTATATACTTGTTCTGTGATCGAAAAGAAAACATGTAGAAAAGGCGTTCCGGTTGTTTTTCAGACTTGAAATGCAGGCTGGATCACAAGAATGGTTGTGACGAAGGTTCAAGATATGCCCGACCTTTCCTATGTCGCTGAATTTTCTGTACGGCCGTGCGGCTACGGCCAAGGAATGAAGTCCGGTCGATTTTGCATCTAACCTAGAGAATCGTGTCTGAGACGGATTTTTTTCTATACTTCACAGTCAAGAGGGACACCATGTGTGAACCAGCGACGATAACATCACGTGCGAGGGTTCAGTGAGGCTCATGTCTCGGTTACGTTGTTTGTCATGTTCATCGTCGGTGTCAAGTGGCTCTCCTGGGTGAGAGACAGGGAAAAGCAAGTTATACCGCCAAAAGTCGATGAGGCTTGCGTCGATTCCATGGTATTGTCGTTCGTTTGGTCTGCGACGCTGTAAATTATGAATTGGTGGTTTCGTGGTCGCGTCGACGAACGTGGTCGTCATAGGAGGAGGTGTCATAGGGACTTCGGTCGCGTATTACCTCAGCAAAGCGAAGATGAATGTCACCTTGCTCGAACGTAGGGAATTAGCCTCAGAGGCTACAGGTTCTAATTACGGCGGTCTGCCTTTGCAGACGTCCCATTCACCTGATCTCATTCGTGAGAGCGCTCGGATGTACGAAAGTCTAGGTTCGGAGCTGGGCGCTGATTTTGAACTGGAACATACTGGATCCTATCTTCTAATGGACAATGGGGATCAGTTGCCCATGTTAGAGGCTCATGCAAAGGAGATGGCGCAACACGGCATACAGGTCGACATTCTGACCGGGAGAGAATTGAGGGAGGTCGATCCAGACATCGCTCCGGATGTACCGGGCGGTTCGCGTTGTCCAAGTGGGCTCATAGTAAACCCGATGAAAGTTGCATATGCTTTTGCGGCTGCGGCCAAACGACTGGGTGCACAGGTAAACACTTTCACCGAAGTAGAAGAGGTCAGAGTAGATAATGGGCAGATCAAGTCTGTCGTCTCAACTAAAGGTGAAATAGAAACTAAGTTTGTGGTTCTCGCGACGGGTGCTTGGGCGCCGCTTTTGGGAAACAAATTGAACCTGCGGATCCCTGTAATCCCAAGAAGGGGGCAAATCATCGTTACAGAGGCTTTGCCTCCCGGAAAGATAAGGTACATGATAGACGCCGACTACTTGATTACTTCCTCAAGCCTTGAAGCGGTTAAAGCCTCAACCGATCCGAAAATTAGGCTCGGGATATCCGCGGTCCTCACTCAACCGGGGCACGGGAATTGGTTGCTGGGTACTAGCCGAGATTTTCCAGGTTACGACAAAAGCAACACTCTCGAAACGCTCACCCTCATAGCAAGACGTGCAGTTAGATTCCTTCCGAAACTAAAACACGTGAACATAATCAGAACGATGTCTGGGCTGAGGCCTTTCTGCGAAAGCGGCCACCCGATAATCAGTCCGGTTGGCGGCATTAAGGGCCTAGTGCTCGCAACGGGGCATCATGGGGAAGGGGTGGGCTTGGCGCCCGTAACTGGGAAATTAGTTTCTGAAATTATTACAGGTCGCCCGTCGATGCCTATCGAGGAGTTCGGTTACAATGTTTGACGGACAGCGGACTGAGGTGGGTAATGCGTTGGGTGAGGCGGAGAAAGGTGTGAGAAAGGCAAGGAGAATTGGGCATCTCCAAAACCGCGGAACGGAATTTCAAATCACCGTGGACGGGAAACCGGTCACAGCCTTTGCCGGAGAGACGATTGCTTCGGTTCTGCTTGCGGATGGAAACACTGTCATCAGGCACACCTCAAAGAAAGACGAACCACGAAGCGTCTTCTGCGGCATCGGGATTTGCTTTGATTGCTTGGTAACTGTGGACGGCGTTCCAAATCAACGGGCGTGCATGATTCCAGCGCGACCCGGTTGCGTCGTCACTCGCCAAATAGTTCTCCCGCACGAAGAGGAGGAGCACAGAGGATGAGGGAGACTCAGTTCGCTATCGTGGGAGGAGGGCCCGCTGCGCTCTCAGCAGCCATTCAAGCCGCCAAGCTCGGAGTCTCTTCGATCATCCTCGATGAAAATCCGCAGCTAGGAGGGCAAATCTACAGACAACCAGCCTCTGCCTTCAAGATTCAGGACGAAAATGAACTCGGAAAGCACTATCGCGACGGGAAGCGGATTTTGGCAGAGGTACAGGAGTACAGCGACAAGATTGAGGTAAACAATGACGCTCTAGTATGGGGTTATTTTGACGAAAGAAAACTCACCGTCCTTCATAACGGAAAATCTGAACTTCTGAAAGCTCACCAACTGCTTATCGCGACTGGCGCATATGATAGGCCGATTCCGTTTCCTGGTTGGACCCTGCCTGGAGTCTTCACCGCCGGCGGCGTTCAGGTAATGATCAAGAGTCAACGGCTGCTTCCCGGCAGCAGATTCTTGTTGGCGGGTAGTGGACCGCTGCAGCTTGCACTGGCTGATCAACTCCTGGATGCCGGGGCGAAGATCCTAGCTGTTGTCGACGCCACATCAACGATGCGCATGATGCGCTACCTACCATCGCTACTTAGACGGCCCGGTTTGGTTTACGAGGGCTTCAGTTACCTGACCAAACTGAGGCGGCGTGGGATTCCATACTTACGGTCGCATGTTATCATCAGAGCCTCGGGTAATGAACACGTAGAACAGGCGGTCATAGCTTCTCTCGACGAGAACGGAAAACCTTTGCCCGGCTCCGAACGAACTTTTGATGTTGATGCGATATGCCTAGGGTATGGGTTAGTTCCGAATATTGACCTTACAAAATTGTGCGGTTGTGCCCACGAATATAATCACGCGCAAGGCGGATGGAGGCCAACACATAACGAGCACATGGAAACCTGCGTCCCTGGCGTGTTTGTAGCGGGAGACGGATGCGGCATCGCGGGAGTCCATGCGGCAATTCAACAAGGAAAGCTTGCTGGAATATACGCCGCTAGCAACCTTGGCTTACTAGATATTCCAGCCGCGGACAAAATGGCAAAACCGATCCGCTCCAAACTCTCAACTCTTATGAAGTTTGCAACGGCCCTAGGCGAACTATATTCACTGGGAAACATGATTTACAGTCTATCAAACGACGACACGGTAATCTGTCGATGTGAGGAGATCACCTTCCGCGAGATTCGCGAGGCAATACACGCAGGCGCTGTGCATGTGGATGACATAAAACGACGTACGCGCTCGGGAATGGGATACTGCCAGGGCAGAATCTGCGGACCTTCCCTACTAGGCATAGCTGGAAATGAGCTCAACGTACATACAGAAGCCGCGGGTCATCTGAAAGGTAGACTGCCAATCAAACCTGTACCGCTCACGGCACTTCTTGACCTTTAGGTAAGAATACCGAGTGCCCGTGCACTTCCTGTGAAAATTGATCTACGAACTGTAACTAGAACCGTCACGCGTCGTACCTCCATCTTCATATTCTCGGCAAATGTCCCTTCAACTAGGGCGAATTGCCGTGCCAAGAAAACCGTTGAAAGGAGTTTTTCCGCTCATGCCCTTCGTCGTAAATGGTAAGCAAGAGTTGGATCTAGACGGGCTCAAGAGCAACATTAGAACCTATGAAGAAGCGGGCTTCAACGGCTACGTTGCTTTTGGGTGCATGGGAGAATTTTATGCGCCAAGCGACGAAGAGTTCAAGAAAGTTGTCGACACCGCTGTGGACGCAACTAAGAAGATTGCCTGCGTTTTCGGTACAACGTTTCATAACACGGCTGAATGCATCCGACGCAGCAAGTACGTTGAGGATGCTGGGGGTGACGGCGTAATGGTTGGTCCACCGTACTTAGTCCCTTGCACGCCCGAAGCCGCGCTTGAACACTACAGAGAGGTGAATGATGCTGTCGACGACGTTCAGATTGTAGCGTACAACAACCCTGGTTCATTCCACTTTAACATGACACCCGAGTTCTGGGACAAGTTAATGGAGCTGGATAAGATCATGGCCGTGAAGGAATCGAACGGAGAAGTTGTGCACAGAACGAGGGTCATAAGTCACATAGCGAAACGCATCAACGTATTCTCGGGAGGAGAGAACTGGCTTTTAGCGGATACCCTCGTCGGCGCTAACAGCATCGTTTCCGTTGTGGGGCCTGGAACACCAAAGGGGACATTGGCGTTTTACAATGCATGCATGAATCGGGACCTCGAAAGAGCCATAGCTTTCCATGTGAAGTTCACGGAACTATTCAGGAACATTACGGCAGAAAACGAAGTGGCGTGGCTCAAGGCGTGTGCTGAGCTTGGAGGTTTCAGGGCAGGCCCTCCACGAGCTCCGTATGCTCCCTTGAGTCCCGATATTAGGAGGGGCCTCGCCGACGAATTACACGAGATTACAGCGATGGCGCAACAAAAGGCGGGCGCACGGTAGCATCTAGAGAGAACGTATAGATGCCTAACAGTAAATTGGGCACTGACTAGAGTAGGTGTGCCAACGGGGCTGGTCATAAATGCGGTTCGAAAAGATGATCACGGCTGTCGATTCCCACACCGAAGGGATGCCGACGCGTGTGGTTACAAGCGGCTTCGGTCCAATCCCAGGGAAGACGATGTTTGAGAAGAAGCAGTATATCGAACAGCACTTGGATCATCTTCGTACCCTCCTGATGTTTGAACCTCGAGGACACGGCTCCATGTCAGGCTCGATAGTTCTGCCGCCTACGAGTCCCGACGCAGACTTGGGGGTTGTTTTCATTGAAGTGAGCGGTTGCTTGCCAATGTGCGGGCACGGCACGATTGGTACTTGCACAGTTGCGATAGAGACTGGGCTAGTGAAGGCCACCGAACCGGTGACCTACCTTAAGCTAGACACGCCGGCCGGGCGGGTCGTCGCTGAAGCGGGGGTCCAGAACGGGCGGGTCAAGAAGGTTAAGATTCGGAATGTGCCGTCGTTCCTGTACCGGAAGGACGCCACTGTCGAAGTGCCTGCTGTAGGGAAATTGACTTTGGATATTGCCTACGGCGGCAATTTTTACGGGATACTCCCCGTGAAATCCGTCGGTTTATCTCTCGACAAAAAGGACGCACAGTCGCTGATCGATACGGGTATGAAGATTATGAAGTGCGTCAGAGAACAGGTACCGCTGCGTCATCCTTTGAACAACGATATTAACGAAATCAAGCACATCATGTTCACCGGACCGCCTGATGTAGAAGGTGCCCATGCGAAGAACACGGTCATCATACATCCTGGAACATTTGATAGATCACCCTGCGGCACTGGTACGAGCGCACGCATGGCGCAGCTGTTCTTCCGAGGAGAATTGGGTCTCAACCAAGATTTCGTTCATGAAAGCATCATAGGCACGGTATTCACTGGACGACTTGTGGAGCAGGTCCACCTCACGCCAGATATACCTGCTGTCGTGCCGACGATTGAAGGTCGCGCTTGGATAAGCGGTTTCCAGAATTTCGTCCTAGACCCGGAGGACCCATTTCCAGCAGGTTTTCTTGTCAACGAATGAGCTTCAGGCGCAAGTTCTTTGAACTAGATGGCCTCAAAGAGCTAACGAACGTCCAACGAGGGTTTCGACGCTATGGCATGATACCTGCCTTGAGCATTATTTCCTTGAGCGCCTGCGCTTCCCCTGCACTCACCGGCAGCAACGGCTTCCTAGGTGGGCCGACAGGGTGACCGAGCAGCTGAAGCCCAGCTTTGACGTATTGGACATACTTGCCAGAAGCCTCCAACAGGTTAAACAGCGGAAGCAGTCGGAAATACGTTTTCATAGCCTCATCCATCCTCTTTCCTTCAGCTGCGTAGAAAAGATCGTTTGCTTGTCCAGGGCAGATGTCAGCCGATGCAGCAACCCAACCCTTGGCCCCCATGGCAAATGATTCTAGCGCCAAATTGTCGGATCCACAGAATACCGTGATCTTATCGGTTAGTTGCAGAATTTCATGTATGCGTTGGATCAGTCCGGAGCTTTCCTTCACATAGTTTATGTTCGCAAAGTCCTCCGCGAGTTTCGCTATGAGAGGAGGCTTGAGGTCCACTTTACTCGTCCAAGGATTATTGTAGAGGACTATCGGTATGTCGACTTGGGCTATGTCGCCGTAATAGCCGTAGAGTTCGTCGTCGGTGGGCTTAATGTAGTACGGAGGAACAACAAGGACTGCGCTTACGCCTGCATCCTTGGCGTGCCTAGTCAGCGAAACCGCTTCATCAGTCGTAAGGGCGTGGGTTCCCGCAACAATCGGGATCTTTCCATTGACCTCATCTACCGCAGTTTCGACAACTTTCCTTCGTTCTTGGTTCGTAAGTGATGCGAATTCCCCCGTGCTTCCGCAAGGTGAGATGCATGTGACTCCTTCCTCAAGATAGAATCTAATCAGGTCCCTCTCGGCGCTCTCATCCAAAGCATATTCGCTGGTGAAAGGAGTTGGAATCGGCAGAACAACGCCCGAAAGTTCTTTGCTCATGATTATTGTCAGGTCCAGCTACAGCTTGCGGGCGGTACACGCTTTAATCCTTACTGCGAGTTTTCTGCTGTCGTCCTTACTCTCTTGTGCCTGCTCTCTCAATTCACACCGCTTAGTTGGAATGGTCTCGAAAGTTCATCGGCCGGTTCTGTTCTTGGCTGCGTACTCTTTCAGGAGACGTATTGTGTGAAACATGCTGATGGATGAACCTCCATCCGCAATTACTGTCTCGCCCGTTATGAACCCAGCGTCATCCGATACCAGGAACTCTGCGAGGCTAGCGATTTCTTCAGGCTCTCCAGGTCTGCCCAAAGGGACAGCTTGGTGCCGTGCCTCACGGAGTTTTTCTTCACTATATTCTCGTTCATGCATCGGTGTCCTGATCGGGCCAGGGCTTATGCCGACGACTCTAATTCCGTATTTGGCCCATTCGAGCGCAAGAATAGCTGTCAAACCCAAGAGGCCGGCCTTGCTTGGGGTGTAGGCCCCCAGATACGGTTCGGGAATCTGAGCCGATATGGAGTTCACATTCAATATTACGCCGCTCTTTCGGCTAATCATATGTTGACCGATGGCCTTGCTGCAGAGAAAAGGTCCCTTCAAGTTGACATCCATTACACGGTCCCAATCCTGTTCGGATAAGTCCTCGATGGGGCTCATGGTGAAGATACCGGCGTTGTTCACGAGTATGTCGATGCATCCGTATGTCTGCAAAGTCTTAGATGTGAAATCTCGAACTTGTTCCGAACGTGACACATCAAGCAGCAGAGCGCAAGCTTCGCCCCCGTCGTCTTCAATTATCTTCGCAGTCTGCTTAACCGTATCGAGATGAGGCCCGCCCACAATGACTTTAGCTCCTCCCCGTCCGAAGCGAACTGCGATGGCGCGCCCTATTCCGGAACCCGCGCCCGTTACAACACAGACCTTACCGCTAAGCTTTCCAGAGTCCAAGAAACAACCACGTTAGGTCGGTAACTCAACTATACCATTAATAGATTAGCGATTTGATTGGAAACAATCGTTGTGTGCAGTACGTCGAATCAGTGGTGACAATAGTTCGAAGTCAACATCACATCTAATCTCTAATGGGTTAGTAGGTCCGTTCCTGGGGTTGATAGCGTGTGACGGTAACGGGAGAGTAGTCAAGATGCATTCCGTCCTTGGTCTTGCTGGCGATTGTGTGCTTCATCCAGTGCTGGTCATCTCGTTTTGGAAAGTCCAACCGGAAATGGGCTCCGCGCGATTCGGTCCGCGCGTAGGCGCCAGCCAACACAACTTCGGCCACTTCGAGCATTGACTCAAGCTCTAGTACGTTTATGAGGTTCATGTTGAACTCTCGTGACTTATCTTCGACGTGTTGATACGTCCGTTGTTTCAAGCCTCGTATCGTCTTCAAGGCTTGCCGTAGGCCCTGTTCTGTTCGAAATACGTTGGCATGTTCGTCCATGGTCTTTTCCATTTCATGTTTGATTTCGTAGGGGTTCTCTTTGCCTTCTCCTCGAAAGATGCCATCGTAGATTCGTTTCTCTTCGAGTGTTACAGCCTCACGTGGAAAATTCGTCGGATCGTGGTGCATTGCGTATTCGGCTGCCGCGCGTCCAGCGATTGCGCCCCAAACAAGGCATGTGGCGGTTGAGTTGGTTCCGAGGCGGTTGGCTCCGTTCACGCTTATGCAGGCGGCCTCACCCGCGCCCCACAGCCCTTTCACGGACGTGGCGCCGTCGATATTGGCGTGTATTCCGCCCATGGTGAAGTGGCATACGTATCGGATGGGAATGGGTTCTTCGATGGGGTCAATCCCTCGCAGTTTTATGCATACCTCGCGGATGTCCGAGAGTCTTTCCTTTATTTTTTCGCCGCCCAAGTGGCGTAGGTCGAGATGCACATATTCCATTCCGCTTGCATCCCGGAATCCTCTGCCCTCGCGGATCTCGGATGCAATGGAACGAGCAACAATATCTCGGGGTCCGAGCTCGAGTTTCTGGGGCGCGTACTTCTTCATGAACCGCTCCCCGTCCTTGTTGATCAGGTAGCCTCCGTCGCCGCGGGCTCCCTCCGTAATGAGCACGCCTGAAGGGACGAGTCCGGTGGGATGGAATTGGACGAATTCCATATCCTTCAAAGGTATGCCGGCTCGGTAGGCCATGGCGAGCCCGTCTGCTGTTGAAGAATGAGAGTAAGTGGCAAAGGCGTACAGCCGGCCAGCCCCGCCGGTCGCTATGATCCCCGCATTGGCTTTGAACGCGGTGAAGTTGCCGCTTCGCATTTCAATAGCCGTTGCTCCCCAAAATTCTCCTCCGTCAACGATTAGTTTAGTTGCGAACCATTCATGGTAGAATTCGATGTTCGGGTAACGGAGACATGTGTCGTAAAGGGTTTGCATTTCGTAGAATCCGACTCGGTCGCCAGCAAAATTCCCTCTCGGATGGCTGTGGCCTCCAAATGGGCGTTGAGCTATACGGCCGTCGCTCTCGCGACTCCAAGGCATCCCCCAGTGTTCCAGCCGGTATATTTCCTCTGGCGCTAAAGAGACTAGGCGTTCGACGGCGTCCTGATCGGCCAAGTAGTCGCTGCCTTTGATAGTGTCGAATATATGCGATTCCGGAGAATCGCCGCGATCTAAACGAAGCACCGCCGCCGTACCTCCTTGCGCGCACACGGAATGAGACCTCATCGCATGCACCTTAGTGACGAGACCGATGCTTAGCTTCCCTTCACTAAGCTGGCTGATCTCTATCGCAGCACGCAGACCCGCGAGCCCAGAACCGAGAATCAAGACATCGTGAGAAATGGTATTCGTCATGATTGACACTTTCCAGTCGAGGTTTCTGCTGTGGCAAAAATGAAATGTGACACTTTGGAAATGCCTCAGCTTCGATGGGCGGGTTCCGTTGTTCTTAAGCTAGCTTGCCAAGTTTCGACCCCGAAACTGAAAGCTGTTGCGTTAGATGATGTCGAAACAAATCTTGCCGATGATTCTCCGAAGTCAATAATCGAATCATTCAGCTCAGAAACTGAAAGGCAATCTGCCGGAAACAATGGGTGGGGATTTCGATCCGATGGGAGGGTACAAGACTGTAGAGAGCGAACGTGTGTCCCCATGACTGTTTACTTACTGTATTTTCAATAAAGACACTTCGCATAAGGAGAGACTTTTCGTAGGATCCATAGGAAGTTAGCTACTATGCGATTCACGGCAAGGGAGCTGCGACCTGTTCTAGATGAGATGTTGGCTCGTGCGACGACGGAGTTGCCGGCCGATGTTCTAAGGGCTATCAAGGAAGCGCATGCGCATGAGAGTAAGGACTTGGCCAAGAAGCAGCTTGAGGCTATTCTCACAAGTGCAAGTTTAAGTCGGGATAGAACTATTCCTCTCTGCCAAGATACGGGACTTGTCACACTGGTTATTTCAGGGGAGCTCATCAATCATCTTACGGATGCGGAGAAAGCGTTAGAGGGCGGGGTCGGTTCTCTAACAAAAAAGAGCGGCATGCGTGCTAATGTGGTTCATCCGCTCACAAGAGCGAATACCGGAACGAACATTGGAATGGATCAACCAGAAGTTCTGATCGATCGTTCGACGAAGAAGACGACAATGAAATTGTTATTGAAAGGAGGGGGTTCAGAGAATTTTAGCAACCTTAAGATGATGAAACCAACAGCTAGCAGGCAAGATATCTTCGAACATATTCTGAACGTTGTGATAGATGCTGGAGGAAAAACTTGCCCCCCGAATACGCTTGGGATTGGGATTGGTGGGTCCGCTATCCAAGCGTTGTTCAATTCAAAATTAGCTCTGCTTAACCCCGTCGGGTCGAAGAACTCAGATGGGGAGGTAGCCCTCTTAGAGTCATCTCTAATGCAAGCGGTGAACGAGCTGGGAGTCGGAACGATGGGTTTGGGCGGTGACACGACTGTACTCGATCTTCATGTTGCGATAGCGGGAACGCACACCGCATCGTTACCCATCGCAATCTCATTTGGGTGCTGGGCAAATAGAGTAGTCGTTGCTGAACTGAAAGGGAAGAAATTCAAAATCGTCAGGTGATGAGGAATGAGTGAATTCAAACTGATAGTGCCGCAGGACAACGCACGCATTCCGGAAGCGAGGGCGGGGGATGTTCTCTACGTCAGCGGAGATATTGTAGTCGCTAGAGATCAGGCACATAAGAAACTACTTGAACCAAATATTTTCATCCCCGAACTGGTAGGGCTTCCGATTTTCCATTGCGGCCCAATAGCTCGTAAAAACGGTCAGAAGTGGACAATCTTAGCTGGAGGCCCCACAACCAGCACTCGAATGGACGCGCTAACGCCTCCGATCTTGGAGAAGTATCGCACAAAAATAATCATCGGCAAGGGCGGACTCGGCGAAGTTGGCAAGAAGGGTCTAATCACTTCCTCCGCCATATACGCGGAGTTTACTGGCGGAGCCTCAGCGCTGGCGGTTTCAAGGATCTTACGCGTTAAGAAGAGGCTTCTCGAAGAGCTCGGCCCCACCGAACTGGTCTGGATCTGGGAAGTGAGAGACTTCGGACCCCTGCTGGTTACTCAAGACCACCAGGGCAACGATATCAAGAAGCTAGTGACGACGGAGGCTCGCTCGAGAACCCCAGCAATTATCAAGAAATACAGTTGATGAAACTGGGTACGAGATTTCATTCTTCTCTTTGGACTACCATAAGTTGCAATGGTTTTTCGGTGAGAGTACGAGATCTGTTATCGTGCGAATACGCTGAAATATGGGACCGGTGACGCAAGCCGCGCGGGAGCAAATGCTTGAGCTCTATTTCCAAGCCAAGACGTTGTGATGTTCTGATTATTGGTGCGGGAATCATAGGTCTGTCGACCGCGTATCACATGAAGCAAAGTGCTCCCGACCTCAATGTTCTGGTAATTGATCGTAACGCAGCTCCAGCACAGGGGGATACGGCCAAGAATCAGGGAGGTGTTCGCGACATTTTCACTTCGGATGTCAACCGGTTACTTGCTAAGAGCACTATAGACTTCTGGCGCCAGGTACAGCATGAGCGACACGTCAACTTGAACTTGGATTTGGTTGGTTACCTCTGGCTTCTCACTGAGAGCAGGTTCAAAGCATTTGAAGCGTATGAATCTGGAATGCGAAGACAATCAATACGACTGCGAACCTTCGAACGCGAAGAGCTCAAAGGCATGATTCCGGATCTCGTATTGGATCCAGAATCGGAACAGAGCAAGGTCATCGGAATTCCGAGCATCTTCAAGGGGGTACAGGGTTTGGACTGCGGAACCGTTTCGCCGGACCTAGTCGCTAAGTTCTACGACGACGAGTTCAGGAAACTTGGTGGCGTTGTGGAATTGGGAACGGAGGCCAAATCGCTCTGCCTGGTAGCGAAACGTAAACTCGGATTGCCAGGCGAACCGTATGTTTGGCAGGAAAAAAGCTTCAGCGGCGCGGAGACAAACGGCGGATTCATTGAAGCCGATACGATCGTGCTAGCAACTGGTGTCCGAACTCCCCTCCTCTTAGACCAGCTTGGCGTTGACTGCCTAATCAAACCGCAAAAAAGACAGATATTTCCGGTTCACGGCACGCCGGTGGAGAGGTTGCTGAACACCAAGGGATTCAGTGAGCACGGCATTCTCCCCATGACGATCCTACCGCGGAGTGGGATGATTCTGCGGCCGCTCCGTAATGAGAAAGGCTTCTGGGTTCAAGCGGGAGATGGTCTGGGTCGACCGTTCGGCTTGGAAGAAGAACCCATGGCCGAGGAACAATTCTTCAACCGCAATATCTACCCAATCCTCACCGAATACCTGCCCTGCTTCAGCAACCTCCGTCCCGTTAATCCTTGGGCGGGCTTCTACGACCTCAACTCGGTCGACTCTACCCCTATAATCGCTCGGGTGGGCAACTGCATTATGGCTGTTGGAATGAGCGGCAGCGGGTTAATGAAAGCCGATGGGGTGGGACGAGTGGCTACGGCGATATTCGAGGGAAAGGAGGAAGCGACATTGTTCGGAGACAGGAAGATTTCCACTTCACAGCTTGGGCTCACAAACCGTTCCGTAGGAAAAGAGGAGTTAGAGAGCGATTCACTATCCTAGCCCTATCCCGGCCTTCTTCCCTCTTTCGAACGCATTGAGGGCTTAAGATCTCCCAAAATCACGGCTTCTGCCGCTTGCTGCAGGCACCCTAAGATCCTACAACCTGTACTGCCGCAGTCTACGGACATAGAATAGCCCTTAGGAGCCATCAATCCTCAGCTATTACCTGGGAACCTTAACGATATTACGCGAGAAAATCTATAGCTCGAGCAATTCTATAGCTGGTCTGATTAAGTTATTTACAATCTCAATACGGCGAGTATACTACTTACAATGATGTTAAATCGGATCTTCGGCGCCTCAGTTTGCGATGATGAAAATGACAGTTTCTACCAAGATGCTTGCAGCAATAGCCATAATTATGCTCGTGGTTGGCGCAGGGATTGGTTACGGCATTTCGGCCGCAATGATGCCTGCACCGACGACAACAACAACTACTCCAACCGGCTTGAGCGGAACTATTCCAATCGGCGCGATCATGCCCTTGAGCGGTGACTTAGCTGATTACGGAGCCACGGCCAAGGCAGCGACACAGGTAGCCCAAGCAGAGATCAACAACTTCACCTCCCATTCGGGTTCGGGAGTGACTTTCAGCTTCCTCATCGAAGACAGCACCACTACGGCAGCTACTACACTTACGGAGGTACAATCGTTTGCAGCCAAGGGCGTAAAGGTAGTCATCGGAGGATTGGACAGCGGGGATCTAGAAACGATCTCACAGTACGTCGCTTCAAACCAGATCGTAGTAATCTCAGGCGAGTCATCGGCTCCAAGAAGCGCAGTTGGAACTGGAGTTGATAACGGAAGCTACATCTTCCGAACTATCCCAGGGGGCGATTCTGAAGGCTTCTCCATCACCCAGGCATTCATGAGTCTAGGGATCAAGAATGTCGTAGCTATCACAGCCCAAAGAACCTACACAGAAGCAATATACAATGTATTCCAGAAGGTGTACACGGCAGCTGGCGGGACCATTCTCGCTAACGTGGAGTACGCGCCCGGTACAACCGACTACACCGCCCAACTCGATGCCCTCGAAACAGCCGCCAAACCCTACAGTGCTGGGCAGATCGGAGTCTTCTGTAACACATTTGATGAAGCCGCACAGATCTTGAGTCAAGCCCAACAAAGGAACAGCCCGTTACTGAACCTCCGCTGGATTGGGCAGGATTCAATCACACTAGAGACCGTAATTACCAAAGATGCGGGCGGACCTGCTTCCAAGGTATTGCTAACAGGGTTGGAAGACGCGGCACCTTCGTCACCTACTTACGTGAGAGTCGTCTCAGCAGTCAAGGCGGCAATCGGAGTAACACCAGACGTCTACGCAGTCGCCATGTATGATGCGGCCTGGATAGCTGTGCTATCGATATTCGCCGCCGGAAAGTACGATGGGCCCACAATCAGAGCCCTCGTGCCGTTCGTTGCGAATAGATACTATGGAGCCACGGGAAATACAGTGATGCTACCCAACGGTGACAGGGCTAACATGGATCAAGAATTCTACTCGATCGAAATGGTGAACGGCATCGCCACGTGGGTGGACTCAGGGCATTACGACGCCGCATCAAACACGTTCAAGTGGTACAGCGCAACATAAGGAATACTTCATGTCTAGTTCCTATCTATTTCCCCATTTTTCTTTTTTTCGGATAAATTTGAAACGATGAAAACGCAAGATGACGAAACTTGGCAGAGGATTTCTTACGAACTGAAGGGGTCACAAAGATCTTCGGCGCCTTCAAAGCGGTTGACACCGTATCGATTAAGCTCGCTCCGGGAGCCATAACGCTCTTAGCCGGGCCGAATGGGAGCGGCAAGACCACCCTAGCAAACCTCATCTCCGGCTACTATCGACCGGAGGCTGGGCACGTGTACTTCGACGGGAAGGACATAACCGGACTAACGATGAATAAAATATACGAACGCGGTTTGGTCAGAACATTTCAGATCCCTGCACCCTTCGGGAAACTGAGCGTCTTAGAGAACCTGCTTGTGGCGGCGAGAGATAACCCTGGAGACAGCTTTATCGGATACTTGAATTGGAGATCATGGTCCAAAGTTGAGGAGAAGAACGCGGCCACCGCCACCGAGATACTTGGAGAGATCGGTCTGGCTGAACTTCAGGACAGGGCGGCGGGAACGCTCAGTGCAGGTCATTTGAAGTTACTGGAGATCGCGAGGGCTATTATGGCCGGGGCCAAATTAGTGATCTTGGACGAGCCTATAGCCGGTATTAATCCGAAACTGGCGCACGAGGTTTTCGTTCATATTGTCGACATGAACAAGAAGTTTGGGCTTACATTTTTGATCATCGAGCATAGGCTCGACATTGCTCTCGCCTACGTTCGGCATGCCTACGTGATGAATGATGGCAAACTCATCTTCGACGGCCCTGCGGATGACGTCGTAAAGGACGCGGAAGTTAAGAGAGTCTATCTTGGTGAATGAGCATGTTTGAAGTCTCTTCGCTTAATTCTGGTTATGGGAAGTTGCACATCCTCAACGACGTCTCGCTTACCTGCGGAACTGGAGACTTAGTTGCCCTACTCGGTCCAAACGGTTCGGGCAAGTCAACGCTATTGAACAGCGTGTTCGGCTTCGCCGACGTCTTTTCAGGGGCCATACAATTTGACGGCAAAGACCTAACCCATCTCTCGTCGAGCAAAATTTCCCAAGTAGGAGTTGGATACACTATGCAGATGTACAACATATTCTCCGCCCTCACCGTAGGGGAGAATCTAAAGATCTCTGCTGCTATGGCTCATGCTCCAAAAAAGAATATTTCCGATGCGCTTGAAATTTTTCCTAGGCTGAAGAATTTCTTAGACAGGAAGGCGGAGACTCTGAGTGGGGGGGAAAGGCAGATGCTGGCGATGTCCATAACGCTTGTGAAAGGTCCCAAGTTGATGTTGCTGGACGAGCCGACAGGTGGCCTCTCGCCTCTGTACGCGAGCAAGATCATCGAAACTGCAGGCAAAATAAACAGAGACCTCGGCGTCAGCGTAATCCTTGTCGAACAAAATGTGAAAAAGGCTTTAGAAGTGGCGAAGAAGGCGTATCTTCTCGTCAGTGGAAAAATCATTTTCGAAGGGACTCCCTCCGAGCTACTTGCAAAGGAAGACCTTCTAAGGCTGTATCTTGGAGCTATGAAGGTGTAAACAGATGGCGCTCATCGAACTCGTCACAGTGGCTCAGGCACTGATCTACGCTTCCCTACTTTCCCTGATGGGTGTTGGAGTAACTCTGCTTTACAAAACAACGAAGGTCCCTAACTTCGCACACGCAAGCTTCGTAACCCTAGGCGGTTACGTGAACTTCTCGTTAATATCCGCATTTGGCTGGACTCCGTACTTGGGCTTGCCAGTTGCCTTTGTTGTTGTGGGCGGGGAATCTCTCTTGCTTTTCTTCCTGGTACTGGAGCCTCTGAGGAAAAGGAAATCGTCGGTAGCACTCCTAATGATCGCGACGTTAGCTTGGCATATCGCAATCTTAGGCGTCTTAGGAGCATACGCCGACGCCCTTCAAACGTTGCTGAGGGTTCCCACTAGAAATGTTGTGCTTTCATACCTAGACTTCAGCGTTGGTCCACTGCCCGGCATCTTCTTCGTCTCCATCACAGTCACCGTGGTCGCAGCCGTAGCGCTTTATTTCGCCATCGAACGGACGACTATTGGAATTGCCCTTAGAGCCTCAATGGAGAATCAGAACTTGGCTGAATCAGTGGGTATCAACACGACCCGCATGCTGGGAATTGCATGGTTTCTCGCCGCGGGGTTAGCGGGAGTAGCCGGGGCACTGTTGCCAATGTGGACTCAACTGAATACTAGTTCAGGCGACACTCTCATCGCCGCGATGTTCTGCGTGAGTATAGTAGGTGGCCTTGAAACGCTCTATGGAGCTTTTGCAGGGGGCCTGATTCTCGCTCTCGCTCAGATCGTCGGCACAACCCTGCTAGCTAACAGTGTCGGAGTGTGGGTCACGGGCTACGAGCCAGTGGTTCCCCTGCTGCTGATGTGCATAGTTCTCATGACCAATCCAAAGGGAGTCGGCGGCATGAAATTCTGGAAGAGGTTCAAATGAACGGTATCTTCGAAGGCATACTTCTTTTTGGGTTAGAACTTCTTGCCTACATTGCAATTTACCTGATAGTAAATGAGGGCTTGAACATCCAACTGGGCATTACAGGGGTAACCCAGTTTGGCTTAGTCCTCTATGTCAGCGGCGGCGCGTTCACTGCAGGCTACTTAGCTACAAGGCTGGGAGTGTGGATTTTTCACATTAACTCGCGCGGGTTGGATTTCATTAGCGGAAATATCATTCTGACAACGGAAGTCAATTCATTCACGCAGTCGCAACCCTTAGACGGCATCGCCCTGTTGTTCATCGTCATTATTGCGGCGGCAGTAGTCGGTGCCTTACTTGGTGTAATATCGTCGGTGCCAGCCATAAATCTGAGATCTGACTACTTAGGAATTACTTTGCTTGCCTTTGGCGAGATCTTGAATGTGTTCGGTACAGCTTACACGCCTTTGATTGGGGGCCCTCCTGGGGTTATCGTGCCTGATGTGTGGGCGTGGGCCGGAGGAAGCCGATTCGTCGCTAGCACACTGACATTGATGGTTCTTGCTGCCATCGCTTATCTGTTCATTGAGTACGTGGTTAGAACTCCACTTGGAAGGACCTTTAGGGCGATCAGAGATAACGAAGTCGCGGCACAGTCCCTAGGAAAGAACTTGCCTCGTTGCAGGTTGGAGGCAATCGTGATCGGTTCGGTTTTAGCCAGTATCGGAGGGGCCTTGTTTGTACTCTACGCGGGGTCCGTTACGCCCTCGTTCACCCGTTACACGTGGACATTCATTCCATGGCTAATGTTGCTTCTCGGGGGAATAGGAAGCAACGTTGGCGTTCTGGTCGGTACAGCTTCTTGGTTCACAATCTACGACCTCATACTCTACTACAAGTTCGCACTGCAGGGAATACTTCCCTTCGATGTGGTTTGGCTCAACTACATAGTGTTAGGCGTAGTCGTAATGCTGATACTGATATTTCGGCCACAAGGGCTCATCCCTGAAAAACCCTTGAGAACAGGCGCGGAAAAGAGGAAGAAGTAATCACCCAAGTGTCGCACAGGCTAGATCAGACGATATCCATACAACCGGGTTCGCACGGTAAGACAGCGTGGGTTCAATAAACGAGTAGTGAGCCTTCCGCGAACTTTTTGTTTTCTCCCAATTGACGCATCCGTTTTAGGTTAAATGACAAATTCTTCTTTGTCGACCAACCTGTTCTTCAGTCCCACTCTTGAGGTCTCGAGTCTCCTATCTCCGAACAGCGTGGTCTCGGCCTTGCCTAGAAACAGGGAGTTGGCTATTCTGCCTATAGCGTCCGCCTTCGTGACTCCGCTTCCACTTGTGCCTATCGCGAATATGCAGTTACTGACTTTTTCTACAATAGGAGTTCCATCGAGGGCGTTAATGTCGTAGTGCCCTGCCCACGAGTTGACGGGTCGCACATTAGCGAAACAGGGGAAGAATTCTGACAGAATGGGCGAGATGTTGTAAGTGAAATGGTTGTCTTCGGCGGTGGGTTCATCCTCGAACTGGTATCGTCTGCCAACATTGTCTGATGCGCCCAGCCAGAAACTCTTCTCGCCGCGTGCAGGCCTTATCCAGACTTCGAAGCCTCGTAGGCTCGGAAGGAACGTGAATGGAAGGCAATCAAACTCGTTAAATCCCTTGGTCTCAAGCAGTCTATTCAAGCGGTCGCCGCGGACTCGGAAAATCTGGCGTTTCTTGGGTTTACTCAGGCAGTCGACGCCCAGGGGGTCCAGTAGAATTGATGTTCTAGAGCCGGTCGCAACGACAATTGAGTCGGCGCTTATGAACCCCTTATTGGTTTCGACTCCGCTGAAGGTTACGTCTTGCCACGCGTAGGGTTCGGTTGGAAGCCCCAGCTTATTCTTCGCCTCAATCCGAAGCATTTTCACCTCAACACCAGGCAGGATTTCGCCGTTTAGTTTCTCGAACTGGTCCGCGTAGAATTTCGCCACTAGTTCAGGCGCAACGAGGCCGCAGTCTAGGCCATACAATCCTTTGTATATGTGCTCCAACCCCAAAATCTTGCTCTGTTCCGAGGAAGGATCGGGTACTAGATCAGGAATTAGCTCAACCAGTTGATCGTGTTCGAATATTCTTACGCGTATGCCCTCTTTCCTAAATTTATTCTCTATGCGTTCAAACGCATTAAATGTCTGGCGCGTCAGAAGAAAGAGGTAGCCAAGCGATTCTAGGTTGAGATTGAAACCCATTTCGTTCTGCACATAACGGTAGAATTCGACTGAGCTCTTGGATAGCAACCGACTGACTTCAGATGTGAACATGTCGCGGAAGCCGCCTGCGCTCTTCGCGGTGTCTCCCTGCGCCGCCGCGGGCATACGGTCGAGAACGAGAATAGACATGTTAGGGTTAGATTTCTTCAGGTGATAGGCCGTCGATAACCCAACGATTCCGGCGCCGATGACGACTATATCGTAATGCTTGGCTAATTCGGAGTCCAAAATGTCCCACAGCTATGACGGGACGAGAGCGGACCATATATCTTGCGAATATTCAGAATATATGATCTCCTGACTCTACATACAAATATCGCAAAACGTTCTTCGCGATAACGGTGCTTATTGAGAACGTTACCGGAGGAATTGTGCGGTCAAATATGAGCAGAACTAGTGAGTTCGCAGAATTCTTTGTACAGACGAACTTTGAGGATATACCCGAGAAAGTTCGGCGGCACGCGAAGACCTGTATTTTGGATTGGCTAGGCGCTTGCCTGGCGGGTTCCGTTGAAACTCCAAGCAAAATTGTTCGTTCGGTAATCCGAGGGCTAGGTGGAAAGAAGGAGTCCACGCTCATCGGTGCTCAGAGTAAGACCACGTGCTTGAATGCTGCATTGGCTAACGGTGTCTCCGGACATGCGGTCGAACTCGATGATGTGAACGAGGTAGCCATCATTCATCCTGCAGCACCCGTCATACCGGCAGCATTGGCTGTGGCTGAACGTTGCGACAGTACCGGTCGGGATATGATCACTGCAGTCGTCTTAGGATACGAGGCCGAGGTGAGGCTGGGAATTGCAATGAACCCGTCGCACTACGACTACTGGCATCCGACGGGGACATGTGGAACATTTGGAGCCACGGTGACAGCGAGCAAGCTACTTGGTCTTGACAAGCAACAGATGATTCAGGCGTTGGGGATCGCTGGTACGCAAGCAGCCGGCTTGATCGAAACCTTCGGAACAATGAGCAAACCGCTCAACCCGGGAAGAGCGGCTCAATCCGGGGTATTGGCGGCATTACTTGCTCACAAAGGCTTCACCAGCACGGACCAAATTCTAGACTCAAAAATAGGCTACTGTTACGCAACCTCAAGGGAACCGAAGCTAAACGAGATAACTGAAGAACTCGGGAAACGTTATGCAATATTGAAAACATGTTTCAAGCGTCATGCATCCTGCGGCCATACGCATGGCGCGATAGATGCGTTACAAAGCATTGTTTCGAAATACGAAGTGAAGCCGGATATGGTGCAGCAGATCATCGTCGAAACATACCCCATAGCCGTGAACGTCGTCGGCAATAAGCCGGAACCTAGAACCAGCTTTGACGCAAAGTTCAGCCTCCACTATTGTTTAGCTGCAGCACTGTTCTCCGGCAGAGTTGGCCTGGAAGAGTTTTCTGAACATCGGATGAGGGAACCTAAGGTACGTGAACTCTCCAAGAAGGTAGTGGTAAGACCGGGTCAGGAATTTGCAAATGCCGTTTTGGGTTCCGCAAGAGTGACGGTTTGCGATTCGAACGGAAGGCGTCTGTCCGTCAAGGTCGACGTGCCTAAAGGTTATCCGGACAACCCGCTGACGAACAGTGAACTGGAGCAGAAGTTCAAAGCGCTAGCGTCTATTGCGCTCCCTAAGAATCAGGTTCAGAGGATAATCATGAAGGTCGAAAAACTCGACGAAACATCGGTGTCCTCGTTAGCGTCTCTACTGCAGAAGAAATAATATCACGCTTTCGCGAAAATCTCTGAGACGGGCACGTGTGCTTCTGGTTGTGTCGCCGTTTCTCGCCTTTTTTCTATCACTTGGTTGGTTGCGATTAGGTCCTTCGCCTGTCTGTAGGTCATAATGTCCACCATCTTGCCTTCGAACGAAATTGCAGCCAGTCCCCTTTGTTGCGCCTTATCAAAGGCATCCACTATTCTCATTGCGCGATTCACATCTTCGCGTCTCGGTGAGAAGAATTCGTTAATGGGATCGATCTGCGATGGATGTACGCATTGCTTCCCCTTGAATCCGAGTCGAACGGCTAGTTTGACCTCCTCTAGGAACGCTGCTTTGTCGACGATTGATCCAAGGAATGGAGTATCTATTGCCTGGATACCCGCCGCAGCTGCCGTGTTAACGATTCGTGATCGGGCGTAGAGTAACTCATTCTCTTCCTTAGAGATGGTAGTAACGTCTCTTCCTAAGTCTCTATAGTAATCTCCCGCACCAAATGCTACGCCAAGGGTTCTATCGCTGGCGGTGGCGATGCCCAACGAACTCTCCACGCCTCTCGCGCTTTCTATCAACGGTATAATCTTGACGCTCTTAGGCCTTAGACCAGAGCGTTTCTCCGCAACGCTCAACATCTTGGCGAGCCGACTCACGTCGGACTTGCCCTCAGTCTTCGCCAGCAGCACTCCATCCAAGCCCTTTACTACGATGCATCTGATGTCTTCCGCTGTCAAGCCGGTGCCCATTGAGTTCAAACGAACGAACGTTTGTTTTCCCCGGCTCTTGATTAACGAGACATAATCTTTGGCCAGGATTCGAGCCGTCTCCTTGTCATCTAATGACACTGCATCTTCAAGGTCAAAGATGACCGCGTCAACGGGTAAGGTCGCGGCTTTAACGACCATACGAACGCTGTTCGCGGGGAAATACAACATCGATCGTAGAAGCATTGTTGCTCATGCCCTCAGGAGCTTATGCATCGTGGTCGCTATCTCTTGCGGCTTGTCGACGACCGTTGCGCCGACGGCTTCTAACGCTTGGATTTTGCTCTCAGCGGTTCCTCGTCCACGCTCAATTATCGCGCTTGCGTGTGAAAATCTGACTCCCGCGGGCAAGGAACGGCCCGCTATATATGCGACGAGTGGTTTCTTGAATCTTCCTTCTTTGATCACTTGTGCGGCCTCTTCTTCTGCAACTGTCCCTATTTCACCAAACATGACGACTCCATGCGTCTCGGGGTCGGCTTCGAAAAGCGGGAGTATCTCCGGAAACGCTAGTCCGAGTACGGGTTCCGCACCAACATGCATGGCGGTCGTAAGTCCAAGTCCGCTCTGGGTTATGCTCCACGCAACGGTTGTGGTTTGGCCGCCGCTTCGTGACATGACGCCCACGTTGCCGGGCTTGAAGACTTCTCTAGCAAATTCAGCTGTTCCACCTATCCATCCCATAAGACCCCGTTCCGCGCTGATCAGGCCGAGGGAGCCGGGTCCCAGGATCTTTGCCTCCTTTCTGCGGGCAACAGCTATCATTTCTAGGCTGTCGTGTAATGGCACTCTTTCCGCCGGCACTACAACGAATCTAATTCCGGATTCGATGGCTTCAACGACTGCGTCTTTCACTTGAGGTCCGGGCACGAAAGTTACGGATGCGTTCAGCTCGCTGTGAGAGTCAACTGCTTCTTTCACCGTGTTATAGACGGGTAGGTCCCATACGGTTGTTCCTCCTCGGCCAGGCGTAACCCCGCATAGAACTTTCGTACCGTAGTCCAGCATCGTTCTCGTGCGAGCCGTTCCCTCCCGGCCCGTTATTCCCTGTACCAGCACGTTGGTATTTTCATCGATGAGAATGGTCAATTTGATTTAGGTTCCTTGTTTCAATTTTGCTCTGTACTCATCTAGCCCGAGCATGTCAAGTTTTATTCGCAGCCCTGCGTTCCCGTATGCTTGGCAGTAGATTTCACAAGCTAGACATTCGCTGCAAAGTCTCTTGGCGTCTTCAGAGTTTGTTGTAAGAACCGGTTTTCTTCCTCGTATGCGCAATAGGCCAGTGCCGAATAGGCTGTCGGCCTTTATGCAAGCAAAGTTCTCGCACTTTGCGCATTTGTTGTGGTCTATGGACACTTCCCCGGTTCTAAAGGAGAACGTGTAGAGTTGTGGTTTCATCGATTATTTTCCGCCTCTTTGTCCGTTAGATTTCTTATACTCGTCAACGAGTTCTCTCATTCGCTGAGCGACGTAGTCGACGTTGTATACGTAATCGCGTCCATAGATTTCTATGGCTGCGGGGAGGCCTGCTAAGTGTTCTTTCAGAATTTCTATTGCTTCTTTTTCCTTGTTTCCTGCTATTAGAATTACTGCAGGGAAACCTGGCCTGTCTCTTAGTTCTTCTCTGAGGGCCCTGACGATTGGATTCGCATGGTGCCACTGTTCCTGGTTTGCTATCACGGGGCCCATTAGGGCATAGCCAAGAATGTTGGGTTGCGAGAAGATTGTCTTGATAATTCGGTATACTTTAGACGGTGTTGGGTTTCCGCTCGTATCAGCATAATTCGCTATCTTCAGGCCATGCCGTATTAGAGCGTCCGCGCCGATCATCGCGCCGCCGCCGCCAATTCCATGAAACCCGACGTAATCTTCGTTAGGGTTGATCTCCGTAGTCATTTGAATAAAGTATCCAATACCCCTGTAGTCATTTGCCTCAATCTGCCACGCCAGTCTTTCAAGCTCAGTGGGTGGTCGGCCGATGTCGCGCGGGAAATTGATTCCGAGCTCGGGATGTTTCGATACCGATGCTTCGTCAAGAACTATGCGGCAATCCGCAGCGTAAATCAGGCCATCCTTGGTTAGAGCGATGGGGTTGATCTCGACACTGCGAGCGTGATATCTTCTGAATGTTTCATAAACTCCAAGAGCCACCTCGGCAAATTGCCTTGCCGTGCTGGTAGGCATGTTGAGGCCAGCAATTGTTTCTTCGACATTATCTAGGTTCAATCCGTCAAGAATATCCACAGTCCGACTGCGTACCTCCTCGGGGTGGTCAATCGCAGTCTGCTCTAAGTCTACGCCCCCTCTGGTGCTCACCATTAAGACAGGGGCCTTCACCTTGTGTGAATCATCAACGATTACGGACACGTAGAATTCTCTCTCGACGTCCAGTTTCTCCTCCACGAGGACCTTTTCGACTACAAGGCCCTTAATTGTGCTGCCAAGGATTCGGTCCGCATTCCTCTCGGCCTCAGCGGGAGACATAGCGAACATTATCCCGCCGGCCTTGAAACGGCCCGTAGCGGAAACCTGCGCCTTGATGATTACTGGGCGTTTCATCTTCTCGGCGATCTCTTTGGCGCCCTGTGGAGTTGTAGCAACATCTCCTGCCGGCACACGGATTCCGTATTTTCCGAGCAGGGTTTTTCCTTGATGCTCAAGCAGTCGTGTCATTTTGTTCCCATCAAAACATTCGTAGACTGAAACTTGTCACTGGGTGAGAAATCACTTTGATCAGTTCCATGAACACCCGGTGTGAATCAGCCAAGCACGACTATTCGATGTCCGCGCGTGGGTTTGCGATGATCCTGATGTGCCTGGTTCAATCTGTAAGTCTGCGGTATTGTGGTTCACGATTTATCTGAACTGCTGCAAGATGGCATAGTATTTAGTCATATTTCATGTAACGTAATTAGGGTATTTAGTCGGTCGTTATCTGTGGCGAGTGTCCGACCTTCCAGTAAAGGCCGAGAATCTTTCAAAAAAGTAGACTAAACGAATATCGACTTATGACACTCTGCGCAAAAGCTTAAGCAAAGGCAAAGCATGCCGCCACTCACCTTATCGAGGAAGAACATAATGGACTCGGCAGAGCCAGAGAAAACCGCGTTTTCGCAGCTTCATCATATCGCCGTGGTAGTGAAGGACATGGACCGTGCAATCGAGTACTTTTCTTCATTAGGCATTGGACCTTTTCAGGCTTATCCACCGATGCGGGACTACATCAAGGTCAATGTTCCAGACAAGGAAGCTTTCTATGCTCTTTCCATAGGGCAGGCGCAGATCGGCCCCGTAGCCCTCCAGTTGATTCAACCCGGCGAAGGCAGGACGATCTACAAGGACTTTCTAAACAAAAAAGGAGAAGGAGTGTTTCACTTAGGTTTCGTCGTGAAGGACGTTGACAAAGAAGAAGCGAGGCTTACGGCCCAGGGCCTTAAAGTTCTCAGCAGCGGACGGAGGGCTGACGGCAGTGGCTTCACATATTTCGATACCGCAGAGAAGGCAGGAGTAGTTCTGCTGATAAGACAGAATCCTCCTAAGAAATAGTAAGACTTCTACTAGAGGCTCTTAGAAGCGGCCTCTATTCTCGTCAACCCATCCGTGATGTCTTTCATGGAGCAGGCATATGTGAAACGAAGGTATCCTTCTCCGTGGTCTCCGAACGCTGTTCCAGGAACAGTTGCTACTCTGGCTTTCTTGATTAGGTCGGTAGCGATTTGCAAAGAAGGTTTTCCAAAACTCTTGAAATTAGCGAACGTATAGAATGCTCCCCGGGGTTGAACGCAGGATACCCCTGCAATTCTGTTAAGACCACTTACCATCGCGTTTCTGCGTGCCGTATATTCCGCGATAACGCTTGCGATGTGGTCTTGCGGGCCCCGGTAAGCGGCGAGAGCTGCTTTTTGCGAAATGGAGCTCGGGTGCGCGGAGACGTGCTCTTGGAGCTTAGTCATTTGCGCAACTATAGCTTGATCTGCGACAGCGTATCCAACTCTCCATCCGGTCATTCCGTAGGCCTTCGAAAAACTGAAGACGCTAATGGTGTTCGTTCTAGCCTCGGGAAGTGCTCCGATACTGAAATGCCTCGCTCCTCCATAGAGGAACTTCTCGTAAGCCTCATCCGAAACGATGAGAAGGTCATTGTCTGTTGCTATCTTCGCAAGAGCGCGAATGTCGTTTTCATCGAGAAGTGCACCCGTCGGGTTTGAAGGGTTGCAGAAAACAATCATCTTGGTTCTGCTGGTAATTAGATTCGTAATGCTGTCTGCTATCATTCTAAAATCGTCTTTCTCGTGGACGGGCACAGAAATTGGGCGTCCGCCGCACATTATCACTTGAGCTTTGTAACTCGCATATCCCGGGTCGGGGACTAATACTTCGTCCCCTGGATCTATTGTGGCCATCATTGCCAGCGTTAACGCTCCTTGGCCTCCGGGAGTCACAACGATCTCGTTGGTCTCGATATCAATATCGTTTTCCCGTCGGAGCTTCTCCTTGATGGCTTCTCTGAGGTCGTCGAAGCCAGCGTTCGGAGTATACCTTGTATACCCTTCCTCAATTGCAGATTTGGCAGCCTCCCGAATGTGTTTGGGAGTGCCGAAATCCGGTTCGCCTATCGCGAAACTGATGACATCCTGTGATCCGCGTACCATATCGTAGATTACTCTTATCCCTGATCTGGGGGTGTCTACGGCCCGTCTGGAAACGGAAGCTTGAGGAGTGCGACCTTCGCGCAAGTTCCGGGCACCTAATTGTTGAATTCTTTACCTTCCTTTTTCAATTCGTGTTCTCGATAATCGTCGCGACTCCCTGGCCTCCGCCGACGCAAGCGGTAGCCAAGCCGTACCTGCCTTGCTTCGCGTGTAGGATTCTTGCTAGTGTGCCCACCAAGCGTATGCCCGTTGCCCCCAGTGGATGTCCGATTGCTACGCCGCCTCCCATAACGTTGACGCGTTCGGGGTCGATACCCAATTCCTTTATGCACTGAAGCGCCACGATTGCGAAGGCTTCGTTGATCTCCCAGTAGTCTATGTCTTTGACCGTCAACCCTGCCTTCTTCAAGGCCTTTCGGCTCGCTGGAATCGGTCCCATCCCCATAATGGTTGGGTCTACTCCTGCGGAAGCGATTGAGCGGATCGCCGCCATAGGACTGAGTTCCTTCTCTGTTGCGACGTCCTTGGAGGTCAGAATCATCGAGGTTGCTGCCGCATTCAGGGGTGAGGAATTTCCAGCAGTTATTACTCCGTTTGGTGTAAACGCAGGTTTGAGTTTCATGAGGGCTTCCAGCGTCGCATCTTCCCGAACAGCCTGATCTCGATCTACGGTAATCTTGCTACCATCTGCCTGCTCGGCATCAATAGGGAGAATCTCTTCTTTGAAGAATCCTTCTCTCTGCGCTTTCGCGGCTCGTTGATGGGAACGAAAGGCCCAGCGATCCATATCTTCTCTAGTGAGACCACTCTGCGTGAAGAGCTTCTCAGCTGTAAGACCCATGTTCATGCAGGTCTGCATATCCCAATGCGCGTAGGCGGGTTCTGTGAGTAGACGGTGATTGGGAGCGATGATTCCTTTTTCGGGAATTGGCCCTGCCCACATTGGGACTCGGGTCATGTGCTCCATTCCTCCCACCACGACGATGTCTGCAAATCCTGACGCTATTTCAAGAAACCCCATGTGAATCGCAGCCATGGAGGAGCCGCACTGTTGATCCACGAATTTCGAAGGAATCTTTTCTGGAAGGTTAGCGAGAAAGATCGGAAGTCGTCCGCCAAAGGTCCATTGTTCGCTGACACCTAACGCAGATCCAACTATGAAATCGTCGATATCTTCGGCCTTGATCCCTGTCCTCTTGATAACTTCTGGCAGAAGTTTAGCTAGAAGTTCATCGGACCGCAGTTTGCAAAACACGTCCCGCCCCGGGTCAGTAGGCCTGGATCGAGACTGAGCGGTTCTCAGATAACCGACAACAACTACGTCTCGCATATTCATAGACGCAATGTCTCAACGATTTATCTCGTTAGTACAATTTCTACATACACAACTTCCTTGCCACGTACAGGTGGCAGATTAGATGGTCGTCTCTAACGGAGACCTCGGTGTTTCAAAGCGTTTGATAAAACCATAACGACGAGGCTAGGGTGTTGAATGAATTACTGGATGGCAGTGCGTACCCTATTTCATTCTTCTTAGGAATTAGGCAAATCTCGATGCCGCTTTGGGGTTGGACTCGCCGAGGGAGCTAGGGTGGTTCATCCCTCGGTGCGTGCTGCGAATTAGTACCCAGCGTCAAGGCTAATATGCTCTTGCTGTTTACATAAAATTGGCGACTGCGAGTTTTGAGAAGTAGGGCAGAATTTGTTAAGAGTCTGAGAGACGGAAGAACAGTCTACTTCAAAGGACGTAAGATTGATGACGTCACGACCGACCCGTTTTGCAAGAGAGTAATCGACCACTTGGGGCTTGAGTTCGAGATCCCTGAGATGCCTCAATATCGAGATTTGGTGACGTTTACTCCCGATGGAACGACGCGATACAGCAGATACTTCAAGGTTCCGGAGAATTCGGAAGATCTTCTCAAGAGGAGTCAAATAATTGACTTGGGTACCAGACTGGCGAGCACAGTTGTTCTCCTCATCAAGGAGATCGGAACTGACTGTCTGTTCACGCTGAATATTATCTCGAAGCAAATGGACCAGCAACTTCACTCTGACTACTTCAACCGAGTCAAGAGGTACCATGATTATTGCATGAAAAACGATTTGGCTATGGCGGTTGCCCAGACCGATGTGAAAGGCGATCGTTCCCTTGGTCCCTCGGAACAAGAACATGAAGACTACTACGTTAGAATTGTCGAGGAGAAAAGCGACGGCATCGTTGTGCGGGGAGCGAAAGCGCACACTTCCTATGGGCCATTCGCTAACGAAATAATGGTCATTCCGACGCGGGCACTTGCGGAAAAGGACAAACAGTACGCTGTGGCTTTTGCTGTGCCAGCTAACGCGAAGGGGGTGCGGATGGTCGCAAGCCCGTTCGGTGGGACTTCGTCTTCAGAATTTCATAACCCAATAAGCTCCCAGCACCATATGGTTGAATCGGTCACAATTTTCGATGATGTCTTTGTGCCGTGGGATAGGGTCTTTATGAAGGGTGAGACTCAGTTCGCTGGACCAGTTGCTCTGACGTTCGTTCAGTATCATCGTTTCACTGCAATTTCATACAAGGCGCCGATTCTTGATCTCCTGGTTGGAGCCGGTATCTCGATGGCTGAGATGAATGGGATAATCGGTGCATCTCACGCAAAGGACAAGATAGCCGAATTAATTCGATATGCAGAGACTGTGAAAGGGTTAACGAAGCAATCTGCCCTTAACTGCCGAATAATCCAGGGTTTAGCAGTCCCGAACCCTGTTTACTCGAACATTGCGAAGTGGCATTTTGCGTCGAATTATCACCAGCATGTCGCTCTAGTCCAAGACCTCACAGGAGGCTTGACTGTTACTGGTCCGTCAGAGGAAGACTTGCGTTCTCCTGACACGGGTCCTAGCCTTCGCAAATATTTAGGGGCTAAGAAAGGCGTGGGTGCTGAGAACCGACTTAGAATGATTAATCTTGTCCGCGACCTGACTGCATCAGATTTCGGAGGCTACAATGAAATCCTACAGATCCATGCTGAGGGCTCTATCGAGGCATCAAAGCTCACTTTGCTCAGAGAGTATGACGCTAGAGGGTGTGTTGAGCTTGCTCGGAAGATTGCTAAGGTAAGTAGCGTCTCGACAGAGTGAAACGCGTGCCGCGAGCTATTGCATGTGAATAGACCGAAGATCCGGACGTCTAGGAAGATCTTCTGAAACTAGGCATTACTACTTTGCTCATTTGCTCAACTACGTCTTTCACGGGGCATCCCATCGGCCTGATTCCAATGTGTGTTGCCCCAGCTTTGATGTATTGGTCTATGAACTCCATGCACTCACTAGGGTCTTCCTTTATCATGCATGACTTGTAGACAGCTTCTTCAGGGACATCTTTCGCTGCTTCCACCATTGCCTCCCACGTATTGAACGGTTCGTGGGCCAGCATATGCGTGTAGTGTTTCGAGTCCGGTACAGCGTACCCAAGCCTTCGTAAGATCGTCTTGGAAACGTACAGGCCAACTTTGCCCGCGTTTAGGGACGCTTGGAGGATTTTCCTGTCTTTGGATATGCAGGAATAAATCCAGGCGACCCGATCTATCTGATCTAATCTTCTGCCCGAAGCCCTCGCTGCATCACTTATTACCTTGACGCCGTCGCCAAACATTTCCGGCGTCGTCATCCACGGTAGCCAACCGTCGGCTATCTCACCGGTCGTCTTCAGGAGAGTATTCGACTCAATAGCTCCTATGTAGATCGGTGGATGCGGCTTCCTGACTGGCTCTTGAAGTATGAACGCATCGTGCAGATTGTAGAACTCTCCCTGGTAAAACGCCCGGTCTCGTCTATTTGCGGTCCATAGAAGTTTGAGAACGTCTATGTATTCTCTTAGTCTCTTCGCTCGAGCCTTCGCCTTTTCGAACTCAATGCCGAAAGGCACAATGCTCATAGCTTCACCTGCGCCCAGGGCGACCATTGCCCGGCCGCGTGTGAGTTCGTCTAAGGATGCGATGATCTGCGCTGCCTTCGCGGGGTGAACGATATGAACGTCCGTTACGGCTGGGCTTAGGTCAACTTTCTGCGTCTGTACCCCTATACCTGCGAGAACTGTCCAGCAGTCAATTCGAGCTCCACCGTCATAATCGGTAAGATGGTCCGGTATCCATACGGAGTCGAAGCCTGATCTTTCGCCGAGCACACCATCTTTCACCGCCTGAGATGGATAGAGACCGGCGCCATCAGAAAGTATTAGTCCGAACCTTGGGGTAGCCATTTTTCCGCCGCGGCTGTTGATGGGCTTTCGATATATATGTCTAAGCAACGGTTCCCGATCAGTCGAGTTTCTTCTGTCTTCTGATGTCGATGTTGGCGAATGTTGTGGTTTCGTGTGAAGCTGCTTTTCGCGAGTCTCCAGTTTGGTTGTTCTCGGTCACTATACGTTATAACCGACTCTACGCCGGATTTGGAGGCGTCAGACTCGAGCAATAGCCGCGTATGCGGTCAATGGCTTGCTTAATGTTGTCAATCTTTGTTGCGAATGAGAACCTTATGTAACCTTCTCCGCTTTTTCCGAATGCAACGCCGGGGACCGTCACGACCCTTGCTTCTGTCAAGAGTTTTTGTGCGACGGTTTTTGAGTCGTAGCCTGTTTTAGTTATGTTAGGAAAGGCGTAAAATGTACCTGCCGGCTTGCGGCACGTTATTATCCGGGTTTTATTCAGGCCGTCAATCAATAAGTCCCGCCGACGACCGTACTCGGCTAGCATCTCGGCAACGCAGTCCTGAGGGCCGCGTAATGCCGCCAACGCTGCTTTCTGTGCGACAGCGTTCACGCATGATACGTGGTGCTCCTGGAGTTTTGTCATCTGACGGATGAGCGTGGTCGAGCCCGTCATGTATCCTATCCGCATTCCAGTCATCGCGTAAGTCTTTGAGAACGAGAAGATGCTAATTGTTCTGTCATGCATTTCAGGCAAACCTGCGATGCTGAAGTGCTGGTTTCCCGGATACACAATACGCTCGTAGGATTCGTCGGACAATACTAACGAATCATTGTCGATTGCCAGTTGGGCAATTCCTTTCAAATCTTCCTTCAACTCCATGCCGCCGGTCGGGTTCGACGGAGAATTGATAATGATCATTCGGGTCTTCTTGTTGACGACCTTCTCGACGTCATCTGCAATCATCCTGAAGTCATTCTTTTCCTGGAGTGGTACGTAAACTGGAACGCCCTCGGCGAGAAGCACTAGCGCGGCAAAACTTACGTAACCGGGGTCTGGAATTACTACTTCGTCACCGCGGTTGATGGTTGAAAGGATCGATAAGGAGAGGGCGTTTACAGCTCCTGCTGTAACCATAATTTCGCTCTGCGGGTCTATATCGAGGCCATTTTCGTGCTCAAGCATAACAGAGATCGCATTCCGAAGCTCTTCCAGGCCTGCGTTTGGCGTGTACTTTGTAAACCCTTCCTTAAGGGCTTGAATCGATGCCTCAGTCACATGTTTCGGCATCTGGAAGTCTGGTTCCCCAATCTCAAAGTGAATCAGATCAGGAACACCGCGTGCCAAATCAAAAATCTCTCGAATTCCAGAGCGAGGAACCGCCACAACGCGATTGGAAGCATTTGTCAAAACTAGCGCCTTTACCGGTCTTTTCTTTTCTCAGCGAGCATTGGTAACGGAGCAGGTCAGAGTATTAGTGGTTTCGTCAAAGATTCTATTTTGTAATTGCCTATCGTTGTATGGTTTCGTTACGATCCATTGATACGTTGTACACGTCTTTCTTCGCGCCTGGTCGTTCTGGTTGCCGGCGGAGGAAAGTTCATCGCTACGCGGAGTCTTAGACGCCCGCGTCTCAATTCTTGCTCTTATCTAACTTCGCTTGAACATCTTCGAATCCTAAGTTAAACGCCTTCAGATTGCGTTCCTCAGTGCCTTTAGGTACAAGGTTCTTGATGGCTTCGATGAAGGTTTCCTTGCGTATGGGAGTTGCAAGGGTGCCTGCGAGAGCTCCCACCAACACAATGTTAACTATCTGAGCGTCACCTGCTTTAATGGCGAGTGAGGCAGCGTCCAACATTACGACTTTTTCCACTAACTCTTGCATCAGGGCTGTGATCTCGTCTAATGAAGGGTAACTAGCTTGACCGAGAGTTACTGACGAGGGGACGATGGTTCGTGTGTTGACTATTGCCATGCAGTCGGGCCTCAGGAAGTTGGCGGCCCTCAAGCATTCTACGGGTTCAAATCCCAGTAGAATATTTGCGCTGCCTTGAGGCATTACCGGGTTGCAAACTTCTTTGCCTAAGCGTATATGGCTTGTCACCGCTCCTCCTCGTTGGGCTGCGCCGAAAATGTCCGCAACGCGGATCTTGAAGCCCTCTTTGACTGATGCCCAAGATATGACCTCGGACGCGAGTAGGTTTCCTTGACCACCGACCCCGGCGATTAAGATGTTAAGTTCCTCTGGGTTCGTGTTCATTACTGAGCACCCACTGGATGAATTGCCTCTAAGGGGCAAACCTGCGCACAAACTCCACAACCAGCGCATAAGACGCGGTCGATCTCAACTTTCTTGGCATCATTCCAGGTTAGGGCAGGGCAGCCGAACATTCGAATACAAACTTTGCAGCCGTTACACTGCTTCGGGTCAACTTCGTACAGTTCAGTCGCTTCGCCTTTCCTCCTCGCGTCTCTTAACACGTCTCTAATGCACTGGCCTCTCGATACTATAACCGAGACACCGTCATGACTCAACCCTTTCTGCATCACAGCGATCGTGTCCTCCACCCGATGAGGGTCGACGACCTCTACGAATCCAGCACCGCACGCTTTCGCAACGTTCTCTATCGAGACCGCTTGCGTCTTTTCACCCATCGCCGTAACCCCAGTTCCAGGGTGTGGTTGGAAACCCGTCATCGCCGTGGCTCTGTTGTCGAGCACGACCACAGTTAGACGGGCCTTGTTATACACAGCATTGATGAGGGCTGGAATGCCGGCGTGAAGGAATGTAGAATCACCTATTGTTGCAACGACGGGTTCTTTGACTTGAGCCTGCGAAAAACCGCATCCGACTCCGATGCTTGCACCCATACAGTAATTGGTATCTTGCATATCGATCGGGAGGTTAGCGCCCAGTGTGTAACAGCCAATATCTCCGCTGTAGATTGCCGGGCCCTTCGCCATTTTGTATACAGCACGTTTCAGAGCATAGTATGTCGCCGCATGCGGGCATCCCGCGCAGAGGGCGAGGGGTCGGGTAGGAGTAGTTTCAGCCGCCTTGTGCAGCAATAGCTGTCTCTCTTCTGAAACCTGGTGACCTCTGACATTCAGAACCTTAGACAGCGAATCAAGGACTAAGTCCACGTTCAGGTCCCATTGTCGCTGAACATCTCCAGATAGTCTTCCTCTAACTTCAACATCCTTTCTTTCATCGAATGCCACGGTTTTGATGTATTGCTCGATTATAGGCGCCACTTCTTCGAAGATTAGGATGGTCCTTACAGAATCTAGGAGCTTTCGCACTGAAGCTCTGGGAATGGGATATGTTCCGACCTTGAGAACTGAGACTCGGTCTTCTAGTTTGAGTTTCGCCACAGCCTCCTTCACATAAGAGTAGCATACTCCTGACGCGATAATCCCGAGTTCATTTCCGCCTACTTCCAGCCTATTGAACGGGAGAGTCTCAAGAATGTCTTGTGCATGCGACAGCCGATCGATAAGCCACTTGTGTCTCGGCCGCGAGCGACCGGCCATCATGACCCAGCGCGTAGGTTCCTTCTTGAATTTTGCCTGCCGCCTTTCTTTCCTGATCTCGCCTAGAGTTACGTCTGCCCGCGCGTGACATATTCGCGCTGTGAGCCTCAACATAACGGGAAGTCCAAGCTCTTCGGAAAGATCGAAGGCCCTCACGGTCATATCTTTAGCTTCTTGGACGTCTGCAGGCTCCAACATGGGCAGCTCAGTTGCTAAGGCGTAGTATCTGGTATCCTGTTCGTTCTGCGAAGCGTATGCGCCTGGGTCGTCCGCAGCTACTAGAACAAGGCCTCCAACTACCCCCGTCTGGTTGACGCTGAACAGAGGGTCGGCAGCCCAATTGACTCCCACACTCTTCATTGATGCTAATGCTCTTAGTCCCGAGATTGCTGCTCCAATAGAAACTTCGAAGGCGACCTTCTCGTTTGTTGACCACTCCGCGTAAATTCCCAGTTTGCGGCTGACGCTTGCGATTGCTTCGAGAATCTCTGAGGAAGGTGTTCCTGGGTACGAAGATGCAACTTGCACTCCAGCCTCCACGGCGCCTCTAGCGACCGCTTCGTTGCCGAGCAGTAGAACCCGTTCCCCAACTCCTTCTTGCCCGATCACATTAGACTTTGGCAATAAAGACAGCTCAAGTCAGTACTTACGAATGCTCAGCCGCAGGTCCGAATTTATATAGTTCGCATATATTTTTCGATAAATAATTTTGTAAGGGCCAGGTTCTAATCCTGAATCATGTGCTTGAACTCGGTCGTGGATTGTTCTTCGGGCCCTCAGTAAGTAACATGGTGAGTGTTTCTGCGACCAAGGCAGGTCTCTGCTCTCCTTCGATCTCAATAGTGTTCCCGGTAGTAACGAGAATTCGGCCGTCCCGTTTTTCTTCCACTTGTATGAGCACAGCGTGGTTCCGGATTCTAGAACCGACCTTGACGGGGGTTAGAAATCGAACTTTGTTGAGGCCGTAGTTAATTATCGTCATGCCCCCTACCGTGATCCAGTCACTCATCATCACGAGCAAGGAGAGCAGAAGATAGCCGTGGGCAATAGCAGCCCCGAATGGTCCTTCCTTTGCAAGTCCAGGGTTGATGTGGATCCATTGATGGTCGTCCGTGCAATTGGCAAAGGCATCAATGCGATCCTGATCGATTTGAACCCATTTAGAGACGCCTATCTCTTCGCCGACATGGTGCCGGAGGCTATCGAGTGGAATAAAGCCAGACATGACCCTAACCTACCCTGTAGGTCAATTTCGGTTCAGCACATAAAGAACATGTGTGGCCTTCTCAGCAGTAGAAGGAATAGGAAAATGATTGATTGAGTTAGCGACGGCTTCCTTCCTTGAAGTAGGGGATGACCTCTTCCGCAATCACCTTCAAGCCCTTTTCTGAATTAGTTGCAAGGTCCCTGATTGCTACGTGGGTCGCCCCACTCCGAATGAATCTGTCAATCAGCTCTATGCATCTATCAGCGTTCCCGACGGCAATCGAGTCATTTACGATCTTGTCGGGCACGTCTCTCGCTAGTTCTGTGACTTTGCTCAGGTTCTCTCGTGAGGCCAGGATCTCTTGGGCTGACATAGCTGATGGAGGAGCCTTGTTTTCCGTGCTCGTCAAGACGCCCCTTTCGGTAACTAGGAGAGCTTTTCCTATGTTCATGGCTCTCTCTATGACTTTTGTGTCATCGGAGAGCGCTACATAGAGCCACGCAACTGCATCTATCTCTTTGGCCGTTCTGCCTACCTTACCTGCCCACTCATGCACTATGCTAAGCCTCTTCTCAAAGAGCTCGGGAGTAGATATCCATGAGAGCCACCCATTACCCAGCTCACCAACCAACCTGAGGGCGCGTGGTGATCCGAGGGCGCCTATGTATATCGGCGGGTGAGGGGTCTGCGTCGGAGCCTGATCCAAGCAGGCTCTATCCAAGCGGTAGTGTTCGCCTTGGTAATTGACCAGATTGTCCTTTGAGGAAGACCAGAGTAATTTCGCGACTTCCAACGCCTCTTTCAAGCGCTGAATCCTAACACTCGCCTTCTCCCAGGCCATCCCAAAAGGGATGATGTTCATACCTTCTCCTGCGCCTATTCCTAATCCGGCCCTTCCGCCTGACAACTCGTCAAGCGTCGATACTATTTGTGCCGTCTTGGCTGGATGACACCTCAGGATGTCTGTTACGCCCGGGCAAAGGAAGACTTTCCGGGTTTGCACACCTATTGCAGCAAGCACCGTCCAAGGGTCTACTTTGCAGCCATCGATATCAGTGAGGTGATCGGGGACCCACACTGAATCAAACCCGAACTTTTCAGCTGAAACTCCTTGCATTACGGACGCTGATGGTGAGAGACCGCAGATTATCGAACCGAATCTTACCATGTGCTTCACTCAGAACGTAGTTGCGTTATGTAGTGACTACGAAGTGTCCT
>Ga0326728_10001222_pt1 | contig 92102 bp, 80 predicted proteins | sample MB3enrmetagenome_FD_207602 | JGI IMG/M metagenome (GOLD analysis project Ga0326728, IMG submission 207602) | Lab enriched peat soil microbial communities from McLean, Ithaca, NY, United States - MB31MN | ecosystem: Environmental > Terrestrial > Soil > Wetlands > Peat | place: USA: New York... | reverse complement strand
CGGAGCTCGGCGGCCATATCGCCAGCTTCCAGTCGGCGGCGACGCTCTACGACACCGGCTTCATGCATTTCTGGCGCGCTGCCGACGCGACGCATGGCGGCGATCTCGTCTATTTCCAGGGGCACTCTTCGCCCGGAATCTACGCGCGCGCCTTCCTCGAAGGACGCCTCAGCGAGGAACAGCTCGTCAATTTCCGTCAGGAAGTCGGCGGCAAGGGGCTTTCGTCCTATCCCCATCCCTGGCTGATGCCCGACTTCTGGCAATTCCCCACGGTTTCGATGGGGCTCGGGCCGCTGATGGCGATCTACCAGGCCCGATTTTTGCGCTATCTCCACGGCCGCGGCGTCGCCGACACCGGCGGGCGCAAGGTCTGGGCGTTCTGCGGCGACGGGGAAATGGACGAGCCCGAATCGCTGGGCGCGATTTCGCTGGCGGGGCGCGAAAAACTCGACAATCTCATCTTCGTCGTCAATTGCAATCTGCAACGCCTCGACGGGCCGGTGCGCGGCAACGGCAAGATCGTGCAGGAGCTCGAGGCGGATTTCCGCGGCGCCGGCTGGAACGTCATCAAGTGCCTTTGGGGCTCCAACTGGGACCCGTTGCTCGCCGCCGACCGCACGGGAAAACTGCGCCAGCTGATGGAGGAATGCGTCGACGGCGAATATCAGGACTTCAAGTCCAAGGACGGCGCCTATGTCCGCAAGAATTTCTTCGATCGCTATCCCGAGACGGCGGCGATGGTGGCCGACTGGAGCGACGACCAGGTCTGGGCGCTGAAGCGCGGCGGCCATGACCCGATCAAGGTCTACGCCGCCTACAAGGCCGCGGCCGAGCACAAAGGCCAGCCGACCGTCGTTCTCGCCAAGACCGTCAAAGGCTACGGCATGGGCGAGGCGGGCGAAGGGCAGATGATCGCCCATCAGCAGAAGCATATCGGCGACCAGGCGCTGAAGAGCTTCCGCGACCGTTTCCACGTTCCGGTCTCCGACGCGGACATCGGCAAAATCCCGTTCTTGCGGCTCGCCGAAGACAGCGCGGAGATGAAATACCTGCGCGAGCGCCGCGCCGCGCTCGGCGGTTCGCTCCCCGCGCGCCGCCGCGTCAGCGCGCCGCTGGAAATCCCGCCGCTGGCCGCCTTCGAGGCGCTGCTGAAGCCGACCGCCGAGGGGCGCGAAATCTCCACCACCATGGCCTTCGTGCGCATCTTGACGACGCTGCTGCGCGACAAGGCGATCGGCTCGCGCGTCGTGCCGATCGTGCCCGACGAAAGCCGCACCTTCGGCATGGAGGGACTGTTTCGCCAGTTCGGCATCTTCAGCCAGGTCGGCCAGCTCTACCGTCCGCAGGACGCCGACCAGCTCATGTACTACCGGGAAGACTCGAAGGGGCAGATCCTGCAAGAGGGCATCAACGAGGCCGGCGCCATGGCCTCCTTCATCGCCGCGGCGACCTCGTACTCGACTTCGAACACGCCGATGATCCCCTTCTACATCTTCTACTCGATGTTCGGCTTCCAGCGCGTCGGCGACCTCGCCTGGGCGGCGGGGGACATCCGCGCGCGCGGGTTCCTGATCGGAGGCACCTCCGGGCGCACCACCCTCAACGGCGAAGGATTGCAGCACGAGGACGGCCACAGCCACGCGCTCGCCGCCAACGTTCCCAATTGCGTCGCCTACGATCCGACCTACGCCTACGAGCTGGCGGTCATCATCCAGGCCGGCCTGAAGCGCATGTATGGGGATAACGAGGACGTCTATTACTACATCACCACGCTCAACGAGAATTATCCCCATCCCGGCCTGCCCGAAGGCGCCGAGGAGGGGATTCTCAAGGGCATGTATAAGTTGCGGGCGCTCGAAGCGAAGAAATCCGGCCCGCGCGTGCGCCTGCTCGGCTCGGGCGCGATCCTGCGCGAGGTCGAGGCGGGGGCCGAGCTGCTCGCCAAGGATTTCGGCGTCTCCAGCGAGATCTGGAGCGTCACCAGCTTCACCGAGCTGCGCCGCGACGGTCTGGAGACGGAGCGCTGGTCGATGCTGCACCCGGAAGCGCCGCCGCGCCTTTCCTATATCGAGCAGGCGTTGCTGAAGGGCGTCGGGCCCGTCGTCGCCGCCACCGATTACGTCAAGTCGGTTCCGGACGGCGTCCGGCCCTACGTGCCCGCCCGCTACAAGGTTCTGGGCACCGACGGGTTCGGGCGCTCCGATTACCGGCGCCGGCTGCGCTCGTTTTTCGAAGTCGACCGCTTTCACGTCGCGCTGGCGAGCCTGAAAGCGCTCGCCGACGATCAACTGCTGCCGGCCCGGCGCGTTTCGGAGGCGATCGCCCGCTACAAGATCGATCCGGAGCGAGCGAGCCCGGCGCGGAGCTGATCGGCTTGGCGCTTTGCCTTAAGGATTGACCCGGCGCGCGAAGGAGATACGCCCGTGGCGAAAATCGAAGTCAAAGTGCCCGACATCGGCGACTTCAAGAACGTGCCGATCGTCGAGATCATGGTCAAGCCCGGGGATCGGGTGACGGCCGAACAGCCGTTGCTGACGCTCGAATCCGACAAGGCGACGCTGGACGTTCCGGCGCCTGCGGCGGGCGTCGTCGGAGAGATCGTCGCCAAGGTCGGCGACAAGGTGTCGATGGGAACGGCGCTGCTGACGCTGGACGAGGCGGACGCCGCCGCGCCCGCGCCGGCGCCGCCGCCGCCCCCGGCGCCCGCGAGCGCCGCGCCCACGGCCGTCGCGCCCGCGCCCACGGCCGTCGCGCCCGCGCCCGCCAAGGCCGGCCCCGCGCTGGCGGATTTCGCCGGCGTCAACGCCGGTCCGGCGGCGCGCCGGCTGGCGCGCGAACTCGGCGTCGATCTGACGACGCTTCACGGCTCCGGCGAAAAGGGCCGCATCACCACCGAGGACGTGAAAGCTGCGTTTCGCGGCGGATCGTCGGCCGGCGCGGCGCTGCCGGAGGTTCCCGCCGTCGATTTCGCCAAATTCGGTCCGATCGAGACCGCGCCGCTGTCGCGCATCAAGCGCATTGCCGGCCCGCGTCTGCACGCCTCCTGGGTCAATATTCCCCATGTCACGCATTGCGACGAAGCCGACGTCACCGACCTCGAGGCGTTCCGCAAGACGCTCGACGCCGAAGCCAAGGCGGACAAGGCGCCTTATCGGGTCTCCCTGCTGCCGCTGCTGCTGAGGGCCTTGGTCGCCTCGCTGAAGGCCTTTCCGGTGTTCAATTCCGCTTTAGCTCCCGCTAAGGACGCGTTGATTTATCGGAACTATTGGCATATCGGCGTCGCTGTCGACACGTCCGAGGGGCTGGTCGTCGCGGTCATCAGGGAGGTCGACAGGAAGGGCGTCCTCGACCTCGCGCGCGAACTGGGGACGCTGTCGGCCAAGGCGCGCGAGGGCAAGCTTTCGCCGGCCGAAATGCAGGGCTCGACCTTCACCGTTTCTTCGCTCGGCGGCATCGGCGGCACGGCGTTCACGCCGATCGTCAACGCGCCCGAGGTGGCGATCCTCGGCGTCGTGCGCTCGAAAATGGCGCCGGTTTGGGACGGCAAGGCTTTCCAGCCGCGTCTGATGCTGCCGCTGTGCCTTTCCTACGATCACCGCGTCGTCGACGGCGCCGCCGCCGCGCGCTTCATGCGCCATCTCGCCGGCGCGCTCGAAGACATGCGGCGCGTGCTGCTGTAGGGGCGCAATTCTTGAGTCCCAACATCATCCTCGAAAGACAAATAGCGGATTGAACGACAAATTCGATCGGCGCGGAGCGCAAGTCCATGGCGGCTGAAATCAGGCTTCCCGATATCGGCGACTTCAAGGACGTGCCGATCGTCGAAGTGCACGTCAGGCCGGGGCAGAGCGTCGCCAAGGAAGACGTCATCCTGACGCTCGAAAGCGACAAGGCCTCGCTCGACGTTCCCGCGCCGGCGGCCGGCGTCATCGGCGAGGTGAAGGTCAAGGTCGGCGACAAGGTGAGCAAGGGCGCGCTGCTGGCGCTGTACGCGGAAGGCGGCGCCGCGGCGCCTGGGCCGGCGGTCTTCAAGGCGGCGTCGCCGGCCGCGGCGGCGAAGGCCGACTTCGAATGCGACGTCGTCGTTCTCGGCGCCGGGCCGGGCGGCTACACCGCGGCCTTCCGCGCCGCCGATCTCGGCAAGAGCGTCGTGCTCGTCGACCGACGCCCGACGCTCGGCGGCGTCTGCCTCAACGTCGGTTGCATACCCTCCAAAGCGTTGTTGCACGCCGCCAAGGTGATCGACGAGGCGGCGGAAATGTCCGAGCGCGGCGTCGTCTTCGGCCCGCCGCGCATCGATCTCGACGCTTTGCGCGGCTGGAAAGACGGCGTCGTCAAGCGTCTGACCCTCGGGCTGACCGGCCTCGCGCGCCAGCGCAAGGTGACCATCGTCACCGGCGAGGGCGCGTTCACCTCGCCTCATACGCTGGCCGTCGCCGCCGCGCAGGGCCAGCGCGCGATCCGCTTCACCGCCGCGATCGTCGCCGTCGGTTCCGAGCCGGCGGCGCCGCCCTTCATCCCGCGCGATCCGCGCGTCTGGGACTCGACCGACGCGCTCGAACTGAAATTCGCGCCCAAACGGCTGCTGATCCTGGGCGGCGGCGTCATCGGGTTGGAGATGGCGACCGTCTATCGCGCGCTCGGCTCGAAGATCACCGTCATCGAGATGATGGACCAGCTCATTCCCGGCGCCGACCGCGACATCGTCGCGCCGCTCGCCGGGCGCTTGCAAAAGCGCTACGAGGCCATCCGGCTCGAGACCAAAGCGACGGCCGTCGAGGCCCGGCCCGACGGTTTGTTCGTCGCCTTCGAGGGCGAGGGCGGCGCGGGAAGCGACGTCTTCGACGCGATGCTGGTTTCGGTCGGGCGCCGCCCCAACGGCGGCGCGATCGGCGCCGAGGCGGCGGGGATCGCGATCGACGGGCGCGGCTTCGTCGCCGTCGACGGGCAGATGCGCACCAACGTCCCCCATATCTTCGCCATCGGCGACGTCGTCGGGCAGCCGATGCTCGCCCACAAGGCCTCGCACCAGGGCATGGTTGCGGCCGAGGCGGCCAGCGGCCTCAGAAGCGCCTTCGACGCCAAGGCGATTCCCGCCGTCGCCTACACCGATCCGGAAGTCGCGTGGGTCGGCGTCACGGAAAGCGAGGCCGAGGCGAAGGGGCTCGCGTTCGGCAGGGCGGTTTTCCCCTGGGCGGCGAGCGGACGCTCGCTGTCGCTGGGGCGCGAGGAAGGCCTGACCAAGACGCTGTGGGACGAGCGGAGCGGCAGGCTGATCGGCTGCGCGGTCGTCGGGCCGAACGCCGGCGAACTCATCGCCGAAGCGACGCTGGCGATCGAAATGGGCTGCCAGGCCGAAGACGTCGGCCTGACCATTCATCCCCATCCAACGCTGTCCGAGACCTTCATGATGTCGGCCGAGGCCTTCGCGGGCACGCTGACCGACCTCTACCTGCCCAAGAAGAAATAGCCGCGGGCGCTCATTCACGCCGCGGCGGCGGCCGGCTCGCAAATCGGCCGCGCGCGAGCGGCGTCGGCGAGAAAGCCCGGAACGGCGTCGGCGGGCATGTCCTTGCTGAAGTAGTAGCCTTGCATCATCGCGCCGCCGAGCCCGCAGAGGATTTGCGCCTGCTCTTTGGTTTCCATGCCCTCGATGACGCACGCCAGCTTCAGGTTCCGGCACAGGTCGATGACGGTCTTGACGATGTCGCGGCAGGTCGGCTGCGTCTCGATGTCCCTGATGAAGCTGCGGTCGATCTTGATCTTGTCGAGGGGCAGGCGATGGACGTAGCTCAGGCTGGAATAGCCGGTGCCGAAGTCGTCGAGCGCGATGTTCGCCCCCAGCGCTTTCAGCGCCTTCAGGCATTCGCAACCCTTGTCGAAATCGCGCATCAGGGCGGTCTCGGTGACTTCGAGGTCGATGCGCCGGGGGGCGACGCCGCTGTTCTGGATGATGGCGATGATTTTCATGATCGCTTCGGGGGAGCCGATGTCGCGCACCGAAAGATTGAAGGAAACGCGAATGTCGTCCGGCCAGCTCCGCGCGCACACCAGCGTCTTGCGCAGCAAAATTTGCGTGAGTTGGGTGATGAAGTCGGTGCGTTCCGCGACGCGCACGAAGATGTTGGGAGGCACCTGGCCGAGTTCCGAACTGTTCCAGCGCGCGAGCGCCTCGAAGGCGACGACTTCGCCGCGCGTGACGTCGAAGATCGGCTGAAAGTTGACGGAGAGCTCCTTTTCCAGATCGCCGTTGCGCAAGCATTTCTCGACGGAGGCGAATTGCCGAATTTGGATTTCGTGTTCCCGGGAGAAGATCACCGGCCGCCCGCGAGCGCGCCGCTTGGCGTGATAGAGCGCGTAGTCGGCGCGTTCGAACAGCAACTCCGCGCTCGTCCCGGCCTCGGGATAAGTGGCGAAGCCGATCGAGCCGGCGATCTGCACGGTGACGTCCGCGACCTGGAACGGCGCCCGCAGCGCCGCGCAAATGCGCTCGCCGTAGGCGTCGATTCGCGCTTCCGAGAGGCGGCCGTCGATGAGGACGCCGAATTCGTCGCCGCCCAGACGCGCCAGCAAGACGGCCTCGTCGGAGACGTCCCTCAGCCTCCGCCCGGTCTCGATGAGCACCTGATCCCCGGTGACATGGCCAAAAGCGTCGTTCACCGACGCGAAGCCGTCGAGATCGATGACGCCGACGACGAAGCGCTTGTCGCTCTGCGCGGCGAGGCCCAGCATTTCATGCAAGTTGGCGAAAAACCGACGCCGGTTCGGCAGATCGGTGAGGGTGTCGAGATTGGCGAGGCGCGAGTTCTCTTCGGCGAGGCGGAGCGTCTCCCGATGTTTCTTGGCGAGCTCCGTCTGAAAATTGATCATGTTGGCGAAGTCGCGCGAATGCGTGAGCACAAGTTGGATCATCGCCGCGCCCACCAGCGCCATGTTGACGCCAATCGCGACGTAGGTCGGCCGTCCAGTCGAGATGAGAAACACCGCCGCCGGCGCGGCTCCCAGGAGGGCCACGACGAGGGCGGCGGGCCGAACCTGCATCAGGCAGAAGGTGCAGCCGATCACGGTGATCGCCAAGAAAAAGGCTAACTGCCCCTGGGCGTAGGCGTTGCCGTAAGGAAAGAGGCCGATCCCCGAGGCTACGAACAGCACGGTCACGAGGCCGGCCAGCGCGACCGTCTCCTTGAGGCGGCGCACGATCTGGTCGGCGCTCAACTGCCGTTCTTTGGTCCGCATCCACTGGAATAGTCGCACCGCGCAAATGAGGCAGAGCGCCCCCGAACCGTAAACGGTCAGGCTCCGCGGCGCCGTCTCGAAATGCGTGTAGGAAACCGCGGCGACGTTGGTCAGCAGCATGAAATAGAGCAGCGGCACTTGGCTGGTGAGAATGCGGAGCTGCGCCTGCGCCAGTTCCGGGTTGTCGGCCGGAATTTGGAGCAACGCTCGTATTTTTCGCGCGGAAATCATCTTCGCGGACCTTCACGCCCTCGGCCGGGGGCCTCGACGCGAGCGCAGGCTCGAGGACGCGCTTGAGACCGTTGCGCGCCGGACGGCGAGCGCTCCGACGCAAAGCCCGGCCGGCGAACGGCGGAATAGGGGAAAACATGCCGGACGCGGCGCCGGCTCGACACAAAGCGTCATGCCCCTCAACGTCGATCGAGTCTCCCCGCCAGGCTGTCGATAGCCATGCTGGGGGGAGACACGCTAAGAAAGCGTTTATTTTCGGCGGCGGGCTCAGCGGCGCCGCGCCGGAGCGGAAGATCGACGCGAAGAAAGTTAAGGAAATGGCCGCATGGGGCGAGGCGCGCTTCAGCTCGGGCGGCGCTCGCTCGCGCGCGAAGGCTCGGCGGCCCGCGCTTTCTCGCGCCATTCCTCGGCCAGACGCGCGCCGCTCGCGCCCTGGCCGAGCAGGATTGGCCGGGAGAAGAAAAACCCTTGCGCGACGCTGATGGCGGTGCGCTCGCGTAAGTACGCGAGTTCTTGCGCGGTCTCGACGCCTTCGACGACGACTTTCGTGCCCAACGCCTCGCCGATCGACTCGATCGCCCTGAGCAGGCCCTGATTGATCGGCCTTTCGTGGATCGCTGTGATGAACGAGCGGTCGACCTTGATCTCGTCGGCGGTGATTTCGGCGAGGGTGGACAGCGAGGAATAGCCGACGCCGAAATCGTCGATCGAGATTTTCGCGCCGAGCTCACGCAACATCGGCGCGACCTGCAATTGGAATTGACCGGCGAGCAGGAACGCTTGCTCGGTGAGTTCGATCATGAAGCGGCGCGCTCGGCCGCTGGCCACGAGCCGGTCGGCGAACGCGCGCATGAAGCGGGCGTCGCCCGCCTGCTCGGCGGCGATGTTGAACCCGAGCGTCAGATCGGGGCCGAACGTCGCGTCGATGGCGTCGAGCGAGGCCAGAGTCTCCTCGAAGAGGAGGAGCGTCATTTCGTTCATCAACCCGGCGTTCACGGCGAAGGCGATCGAGTCGCCCGGGGAGCGCGCCTCGCCGTTCTCGTCGCGCCAGCGCATCAGGACTTCCAGCCCGTCGAGGTCTCCCGAGCGGAAATCGACCTTCGGCTGCAACGCGCACAGGAAGCGCCGATCGCGGACGGCCAGGCGAAGATCCTGCTCGAGCCGCGCGCGCTGCTGCGCGCGCAGGGCGAGGGCGGGTTCGTAGACTTGCGTTTGGCCTCTGGAGCGCCGTTTGGCCTGCGTCAGCGCCGCCTCCGCCTTGGAAATCAGCCCCTCGACGCTCGCGTCGTGGAGCGGAAACAAGCTGAAGCCGGCCGAGGCCGAGATCAGGATCTCGAGACCCTCGACGTAGAACGGATGCTTGAATCGGGCGACGACGCGGTCGATCTTCGCCCTGACTTGCTCCGCGTTCGGCGCTGTCGCGACAAGCAAGGAAAACTCGTCGCCGCCGGTCCTGGCGGCCAGCTCGCCCTCATCGAGCTGGCCGGCGATCCGCCGGGCGGCCTCCGCCAGCAGCGCGTCGCCGACGGCGCGGCCGTAGAATTCGTTGACGGCGTCGAACTGATCGAAGGCGACGACCGCCACGGCGAAGTTCGGACGTTCCTTAGCCGATCGCGTGGATTGTCCGACCGCCTGTTCGAAAAAGCCGCGATTGGGCAATTGCGTGAGTTCGTCGAAATAGGCGCGCTGGAAGAGTTCGTCCTGCAAACGGCGCTGGTCGTCGATGTCGGTGGCGGCGCTGATCCGGTAGGCGCGTCCATCGGCGCTGAATTCGCGGCGCTCGATCAGCACGGCGCGACCGTCGCGGATCGCTTCCTCGCGTTCGGCGCCGCCGTCGCCAGGCTCGTCGGCGCGTTTCGCCGCCGCCGGGTTGGCGAACACGCGCTCGCCCTCGCGCGCGAACACTTCGATGGCGATCGGCAGGGCCGCGAGCGCGGCGCGCAACGCCGAACAATCGAGTTCGGGCGGGCGGGCGCCGTCTTCGTTCGCATTCGCCATCGCCAACTCCCGCGATCGTCGGCCGGAGGCCGAAGGCGTCGTTCAACGCTTGAGGATTTGCGCGCGGATCTGCTCGATGCGGCTGGCGACGGGGGAGGCTAAGTTCGCATTGCGCGGGCCGTTCGCCTCGGCGCTCGACTCTTCGCTCGCCGGGGTCTTCGCGCCGAGCGCGCCGCGCCAGCGCTCGACCACCGCCTTGACAAACGTCCGCTCGTCGCCCGTCGCGCCATGCGCGCCGGCGTGCTGGAAGGTTTCGCTGTGCGGGATGCGATCGGCGGCGAGCGGCTTGAACTTCATGCGCGTCGGCAGGGGAAAGCCTTCCCCGAAGCCGACCAGCTCCCGCGTTCCCAGCGAGGGAACGAAGGCGAGCAGATTGGCCGCCGCGTCGGTCACCGCCGAGCGCAGCAGCGCCTGATCCCGGTCGTTGGCCATGCGCATCGCGAACAGCGTGCTGCATTGGGAGATGATGGTGGGATCGAGCTCGGCCGGACGCTGGGTGACCAGGCCGAGGCAGACGCCGTATTTACGCCCCTCCTTAGCGATGCGCAGCAAGGCGCGGCGGGTCGGGGCGAATCCGACCGAGCGATCAGCTGGCGCGTAGCGATGCGCCTCCTCGCAGACGAACAGCATCGGCATCGCCCCGTCGCTCCACAGGCCGAAATCAAAGGCGAGCCGGCAGAGAACGCTGGCCACCGCGTCGACCACCTCCACCGGAAGTCCGGCGACCTGCAGAACGGTCATCGGCTGGCTGCTCGGTTCGAGGCGGAAGAGGTAGCTGAGGATTTCGCTCATCGTGTCGCCGCCGACGTTGGCGTTCTCGAACATGAAGGCGTAGCGCGCGTCGTTGCGCAGGACGTCGATGCGCGACAGCAGGCGATGATGGTGCATCCGCGAGGCGCGGTTCTCCAGCCTGCCCATGCGCTCGTCGATCAGCGCGACGAGGTCCTGCATCGTGTAGGGAACCGGCGTGTCGACGTTGTAGCCGGCGCTTCGCGGGTCGACCTTACGCAAGATCACGTGCTCGCTGGACGCCCGTTGCGTCTGGTAGAGGCTCTTGGCGATCGGGATCTGCTCGGCGAGAATGTCGAGTTCCTCGTCGACGCCGGCCCGTCCGTAGTACAGCGCGTCGACGAATTCTTCGAAATTGAACAGCCAGAAGGGCAGCTTCAGGGTCGCGGCGTTGACGACGTTGGCGCGCGGGCCGAAACAGCGTCCGTATTCGTTGTGGCCGTCGAGCAGGAAGATGCGTAGATTCGGCCGGACGTCGAGGATTTCATTGAGGATCACCGCCACGCCGCTCGATTTTCCGACGCCGGTCGAACCCATAACGGCGAAATGCTTGCTCAGCAGGTTGTCGACGTCGACATAAGCGGCGATCGAATCGTCGAGATGAAGGACGCCGATATTGATCGCGCTGGCGCTGGCGCTGGAGGCCTTGTAGACCAGCCGCAATTCGTCGCGCCCGATGATCCGCGCGGCGTCGCCGATCACCGGATAGGCCGACACGCCGCGCGAAAAGCGCTCCGCGCCGACGGCGTCCGTCTCGATTTCGCCCATCAGGTCGAGGCGCGCCACCGCGCCACATCGCGCATCGGCGTCGGTGTCGCCGCTGCTCGCGACTTCGGTGACCACGCCGATCAGGCGACGGCGTCCGGCCGTGATCGCCAGGAAGGTGCCGACGGTCGGACGCAACTGGTCGTTGATCGCGGGCGCCGGCAAGCCGACGCACGCCTCCGAGCCGCGCACGCTCAGCACCGAACCGAGCGTCGTCGGCTCGATCGGCGGGCGTGAAGAATAGTCGAACGACGAAGCGGCCATGATCGCTCGCTCTTTCCCTAGAGATCGCGCATCGAAATGTTTGAGGAATTATCGCCGTAGATTCTTTCGGCGGAGTTAAATCGGCCGGCGCGCGGCGCGTCGCGGCGCCGACGGGCCGAAGGCGGCGCCGATGTCGCACTTGAATTCTTGGCCAAAACCTGACTTGTCGGCGCTGGCGGGGCGGGCGAACGGGGAGGCGGCGCGGTGAGGCTGTTCTGCTTCGGTCTGGGCTACAGCGCGCGACGGGTCATCGCCCGCGCCGGAAACGTCGAGGCGAGCGGCGCGACGCTCCGGGCCAAGGCCGCGAGCGCCTGGCGGCGCGAGGGCGTCGCGGCGTTCGCGTTCGAGGCCGCGCATGACGAAGAGGCGCTTCTCGCCGCGCTGTCGCGCGCCGAAATTCTGCTCGTTTCGGCGCCGCCCGGCGAAGCCGGCGATCCCGCGCTCGCGCGTTGGGCGCGGCGGATCGCCGCCGCGCCGAAGCTAAGCCGCATCCTCTATCTCTCCAGCGTCGGCGTCTACGGCGATCGCGGCGGCGGTTGGGTCGACGAGGCGGCGGCGCCGCTGCCGACTTCGCCGCGCGCTTGGGCGCGCCTCGCCGCCGAGGGGCAATGGCGGGCGCTCGGGCGGGCGAAGGGCGTTCCCGTCGACATCCTGCGGCTCGCCGGCATTTATGGTCCTGGCCGCAACGCGCTGGTGAATTTGCGCGCCGGCGCGGCGCGGCGCGTCGTCAAACCGGGCCAGGTCTTCAACCGCATCCACGTCGACGACCTCGCCGAGGTCGCCCGGCGCCTCATGGAGGCCGGCGGGCCGGGCGAGGTCTGGAACCTCGCCGACGAAGAGCCGGCGCCGCCGCAAGACGTCGTCGCCTTCGCCGCCGATTTGCTCGGCGTGGCGCCGCCGCCCGAAGAGGCGTTCGAGGCCGCCGCGCTTTCGCCGATGGCGGCGAGCTTCTACAGCGACAACCGCCGGGTCTCGGTGGACAAGCTCCGGCGCGCGCTAAGCTACCGCTGGCTCTATCCGACTTACCGCGAGGGGCTGAGAGCGCTCGCCGCGGCGGGGGAAGGGAGAGAGAGCGAGAGCGGAGGCCAGATCGAGGGGCCTTGATCGGCGTTGGCCGGCGAATCCTCATCCGGCCGCCCCGCTGTCACGCTTGTGCGAGAGGGTTGGGGCGAGGGGACGGCGGTTCGACGAGAAGCCGTCAGCCTAGCGCCGCTCGCTCAATTCTTCGTGTCGTCCTCGGCGGGAATGAGGATGCCGGAATTGGGGTCGATCCAGGCTAGGCGATCGCGCACCGCCTTCACCCCGGGCGTGTTCTCGGCGATCACCCGCAGACCCTCGCGCAGGCGTTCGTCGGTGACGGCGCCTTCGAGAGTGACCTCGCCGTCCTTCGCCGCGACCCGGATCGAGGCGCGCGGCGCCCAGCCCTGCGAGTCGATTTCGGCCTGGATCGCGGCGCAGATTTCAGCGTCCGATCTCGGCGCGACGCCGCGCGGCAGGGCCAGATACAGCCTCTTCAACAGATCGGAACGGGAGAGGACGCCGACGACGCTGCCGCCGCGCATCACCGGCAGGCGATTTATGCCGCGACGGATCATCAGATCCACGGCTTCGGCGAGATTGGCGTCCTCGGCGATCGAGACGACGCTCTTGGTCATGACCTCGGCGACCTTGCGGCCGTGAGCGTGGGCGTAGTCGTGGGCGAGCCGGCCGCCGCTGAACAGCGATTCGAGCCAATACGGCCGGCGCCCTTCCGTGCCCAGTTCGCCGCGCCGCAACAGATCGCCCTCGCTCAACACGCCGACCAGCGCCTTGCGCTCGTCGAAGACGAACAGCGCGCTGATGTGGGCGCGCAGCATGGCCTCGACCGCTTCGGCGAGATCGGCCGTCTCGCGCACGCCGACTACGCCTCGCGTCATCGCATCCTGCACGCGCATGACATGTCCCCGCTGGCGCGATTTCGCGCCGCGGCCCTTCTACTTCAGGCAGGGAGCGAGGCCGTTGACATCGCGCAATTGGAGGCCTTCCTGAGCGCTAGAGTCGCGCCGCCCGGCCGCGTGCGCTTGTCGATCGCGGCGTTGCGAACAGCGGCCGGTTCGACGGCCGAGGCGGAGTCATGGCCAATCCGATCGCCGTCGGCGACGCGCGGCCCGCGCGTCAAGTCGCGCCCTCGCGGCGCCGGCGCGGCGGCGATGCTCGCCAAGGCCGGCGGCGAGGAGAGCGCGCTCGCCTGCGGCGCCCATTCGCCGCTCGGAGAGCAGGCGGCGCGCGCGCTTGGGTGGGGAACCCCCGTCTCCCTTAAAGCCCCATCGCCTCCCCGTGCAGCGCGAGGTCGAGGCCTTCGCGCTCCTGGTCGGCGCTGACGCGCAGGCCGACGAGGGCGTCGACAATTCTCAGCGTGACCCAAGTTCCGACCGCGCACCAGAGAATCGTCACGCCGACGCCGATCGCCTGGGCGAGGAGCTGCGACGGGTTCCCCTCCAGCAGCCCGGATACGCCGGCTTGCCCGTCCGCGGCGCTGAGCGCGGCGGTGGCGAACACCCCCGTGAGCAGGGTGCCGAGCGCCCCGCCGACGCCGTGGACGCCGAACACGTCGAGCGAATCGTCGTAGCCGAGCCGCTGCTTCAGCGCGGTGCACGCCCAATAGCAGACGCCGCCGGCGAGCGCGCCGATGACGACGGCCTCCCAGGGCAGGACGAAGCCGGAGGCGGGAGTGATCGCGCCGAGCCCGGCGACCGCGCCGGAAATCAGACCGAGCACCGACGGCTTGCGGCGCGAGGCCCATTCGAACGCGCTCCATGTCAGCGCGCCCGTGCATGCCGAAAGGTGCGTCGCGACGATGGCGAAGGCGGCGCGCGGGCCGACGCTGAGCGCCGAGCCGCCGTTGAAGCCGAACCAGCCGACCCACAACAGGCCGACGCCGATCACCGCCAGCGCGAGGTTGAACGGCGCCAGATTCTCGCGCCCGTAGCCCTGCCGGGCGCCGACCATCAGCGCCGCGACGAGGCCGGCGACGCCGGCGTTGAGGTGAACCACCGTGCCGCCGGCGAAATCGATCAGGCCGAGGCGCGCCAGGAAGCCGCCGCCCCACACCCAGTGGGCGGTCGGGACGTAGACGATGAGCAGCCACAGCGCGCAGAAGACGAGAAAGGCGGAAAACTTCATCCTGTCGGCGACCGCGCCGCCGACCAGAGCGCAGGTGATGACCGCGAAGGTCATCTGATACGCCATGAAGAGAATCTCGGGGATGGTCTTGGCGAACGGGCTGACCGACTCGACGCCGACCCCTAAGAGCGCGATCCGGTCGAAGCCGCCGATCAGCGCGCCGTCGCCGCGGAAGGCGAGGCTGTAGCCGAGCGCGAACCACAGCAGCGACACCACTCCGGTCGCGCCGACGCTCTGCGCCATGGTCGCCAGGACGTTCTTGCGCCGCACCATGCCGCCGTAGAACAGCGCCAGGCCGGGAAGCGTCATCAGCAGCACCAGCGCCGTCGCGGCGATCATGAACGCGGTGTCGGCCGCATCGATATTGGCTTCGCCGGCGAAGGCGGGCGCAGAGAAGGCGATGAGCGCGGCCGCAGCGAGGCCGGCGCGCGAAATCAGAGGGTGCATGGGCGCGATCCCGATGGCTTAGGAGGGGGTTAGAGCGCTTCGTCGTTGGCTTCGCCGGTGCGGATGCGCACGACGCGCTCCAGCGGGGTGACGAAAATCTTGCCGTCGCCGATCGTGCCGGTCCGCGCCGCCGTGCGGATCGCGTCGACGGCCGCCTCGGCGAGCGCGTCGGGGACGGCGACTTCGAGGCGCGCCTTGGGCACGAAGTTCACGACGTATTCGGCACCGCGATAGATCTCGGTATGGCCCTTCTGCCGGCCGTAACCCTTGACCTCGGTGACGGTCATGCCGTGCGCGCCGATCCGGTCAAGCGCCTCGCGCACGTCGTCGAGCTTGAACGGTTTGATGACGGCGGTGATGATCTTCATGGGCTTTTCTTCGTTCCCTTCGAGCAGCGGAGCGCCGGCGCCGATCTTTGCGGTCTTTCCGGGTCGATTTGGTCGATGATGAATTCTTCATCAATATGCATGGAAAGAGGGCGAACGAAAACCGCCGCATGCGTCTTTTCAAGGCAAATTTTACCGCGCCGCCGTCTTGAGGCCTGCGCCAAACCGCCGCAGGCGGGCCTAAGCGCGCACATTCGGTCTAATGGGCGCGTAAGAGTTCACGGCGCCGAGGCCCGGCGCCGCCGGTGGCGGAGGAGTTGGCGAGGGCCCGGGGCAGCGGCGCCGCTGCCGCTACCGCGCCTTGCTCGTCAGCGCCCTCGCGGTCGCTTCGTCGGTCACCACGACGGTCGGGCGCAGCAGTTTGGCGGCGCCGCGCATCGCCTCGATCTTGGCCGCGCCGCCCGAAGCGAGCACGCGGACCGGCGCGGCGGCGACGGATTCCAGCGGGATCGACATCGTCCGCGCGTTGATCGGATGGTCGACGAGCCGGCCATCCGCGTCGAAGACGTTGCACAGCATCTCGCCGACGGCGCCGTATTCGCCCAGTCGGCGTCGTTCGCTTTCGTCGATCAGGCCGAAGCCGGCGACGGTCGATCGAGCGCTGAGGGCGCCGACGCTGACCACGACCGCGTCGAGCCGCCGGGCGAAATCGTAGACCGCCTTGAGGCCGCAGCGTTCGATCAGCGCCTGGCGCGTCGCCGGGCCGTCGACCAGGGCGGGGGCGGGGATCAGATAGCAATCGGCGCCGTAGACGCGCGCGAATTCCCAGGCGAACTCGGCCGGGTTGACGCGCGCGACATGAGTGACGCCGCCGACCAGCGAAACGACGGTGACGTTCTTGACCGCCCGTTCGCGCAAATGATCGAGCGAATGGAACAAGGTGCGCCCCCAGCCGAGGCCGATCTTCATTTCGTCGGCGACGAGATCGGAGACGAACGCTCCGAGCGCGGCGCCGATCGGCGCCGTCGGGTCGGCGTCGGGCGAGGACAGCGGCGCGACGATCGCCTCGGCCGCGTCGAGCGCCTTGGCGAGAGCGATTTCCAGGCCGGCGAGTTCGGAGGCGCAGCGCTTGAGCGCGATGCGCACTTCGCCGAGCGCGCGCGCCTGCGCCAGCATGCGCGCCACCGAGACGCGGCCGACGCCCATCACATGGGCGATGTCGCTCTGCGTCATCTCTTCGACGTAGTACATCCAGGCGGCGCGCTGGCGCAGGCGCTCGGCGCGCTCGAGCGGCCGGCGCCGTTCGCCAGCGCAATCGCCGCCCGGGGCGGCGGCGGACTTCTTCGTCGGCATGGCGCCGTTTGAGCACAATTGGCCCCGATCACGCAATCTCCGCGCCTCAATTCAGGCTGTCGAGATAGGAAACGACCAACAGCGCGAGGCCGGCGACCGCCGCCAGGATCAGCACGCCGATGACGGCGACGTGGTCCTCGCGCGCGGACGGCGCGAATTCGGGTTCGCTCGGCGCTCGCGGCTCGGGCGGCTCGAGCGCAGGAGCCTCGGGGCGCGGCGGCTGGGGGAGAAGCGCCGCGGGAGCGGCCGGCTTCACGGCGCGCGGCGGCGCGGGATGCGGCGCGACGCCGCCGGACGTCGACCCGCCGCGCAGGAACACGAACGCCGCGCCGAGCGCGGGGGCGATCGCGACCAGGCCGGGCGCGTTGAGATTCGCCCAATCGGCGATCAGCGGATCGGAAACGGCCATGTCGCCGGCGATCCAACCCAGCAGCGCCGCGCCGATCGCGATGAGGGCGGGCGCGTTGGCGAGCAGCGTCGAAAGGATCAGCCCGCCGTAGGCGAGCACCGGAATGGAGAGCGCGACGCCCGCCAGCAGCAGCCAGAAGTCGCCGCGCGCGATCGCCGCCAGAGCGACGACGTTGTCGAGGCTCATCGCCGCGTCGGCGACGACGATGATCGTCGCGGCCGACCGTAGGTCGCCGCGCGCGAGAGCGAAGGAGCGATCTTCTCCCCCGTCGGACCCCGGCTCCGCCGTCACGTTGAGCGCGATGACGATCAGCAGCCAGGCGCCGGCGAGCTTGACCAGCGGCAGCGCGAGCAACGAACTCGCAAGAAGCGTCAGGACGAGCCGCAGCAGGATCGCGCCGCCGGTGCCGAGCAGAATCGCCTGGCGCGTTTCCTTGGGGCCGAGCGAACGGCAGGCGAGCGCAATCAGCAGGGCGTTGTCGGCGCCGAGCAGCAGATCGACGAAGAAGATCTCAGCGGGAATGACGAGCCACGCGGCTCCCGCGCCGAAGTCCATTTCAATTCCCCGCGCGCGGGACGCTCGGCGCGCGCATCGGCGCGCCGCGCCTCATTGCGCGCTTGCCCCGGCGGCGGGCGCGACGGCGGCGGCGCCGACCGCCGCTTGGGGGCCGTCCTTGAGCACGCGCAGGAAATCCGCGTCGGGCGAAAGCACCATCGTCGGGCCGGAATCGGCCAGGGCGTGACGGTAGGTCTGCAACGCGCGATAGAAGGAATAGAACTTCGGGTCCTTGTCGAAGGCCTCGGCGAGCAGGCGGTTGGCCTCCGCGTCGCCCTCGCCGCGGCTGATGGCGGCGGCGCGCTGCGCTTCGGAAAGGATGACGGTGCGGTCGCGGTCGGCGCGCGCCTGGATCTGCTGCGCCCATTCAACGCCCTGCGCGCGCAGCTCCTTGGCCTCGCGCTGGCGCTCGGATTTCATGCGATCGTAGATCGCCTGGCTGGTCTCGAACGGCAGGTCGGCGCGATGGAAGCGCACTTCGTTGATTTCGACGCCGAGCGGCTGCGCTTTGGCCGCCACTTCGTTCTTGATGACGTCGATGATCTCGGCGCGCTGGTCGGTCAGCAGCGCCAGCAGAGGAACCTGGCCGAGTTCGCGGCGCACCGACGAACTGACGAGCTGGGCGATCTGGGCGCGGGCCTGATCGATCGTCCGCAGCGCCTGGTAGAAGCGCAGGGGTTCGACGATGCGAAAGCGGGTGTAGGATTGCACCTCGAGCCGCTTCTGATCGCCCAGGATCATCTGTTCGGTCGGCGGTTCGAGCAGCAGCAGGCGGGTGTCATAGACGGTGACGCTGTCGATGAACGGCGCCTTGAACTTGAGGCCCGGCGTCGCGGCGACGCCGATCGGCGCGCCCAGGCGCACCAGCAGCGCCTGTTCGCCTTCGCCCACGACGTAGAGCGAGGAGGCCAGCACGAAAATCGCCAGCGCGACGAGCGCCGCGACGACGAGACGCGCGCGCGAGATCATTTGACGCCTCCCTGAGGCGCCGGGGCGGGCGGCGCCGCCATGGGCGGCGTGTACGGCCGCGGCCTGAATTCGCTGACGGGCATGTAGGGCACGACGCTGGACACGCCCTTGCCCGACGTGTCGACGATCACCTTGGTCGCCTTCTTCAGCATTTCGTCGACGCTCTCGAGATAGAGGCGCCAAGCGGTGACGTCCTTGGCGGACTGGTAGCTGCCGTAGAGCGACAGGAACGCGTTCGCGTCGCCCTCGGCGAGGTCGACGACCTGGGTCTTGTAGGCTTCGGCGTCCTGGCGGATGCGCTCGGCTTCGCCGCGCGCGCGCGGCAAAATATCGTTGGCGTAGGCCTGCGCCTCGTTGCGCGAGCGCTCCTGGTCGGCGCGCGCGCGCTGCACGTCGTTGAAGGCGTCGATCACCGCCAGCGGCGGCTCGACGCGCTGCAACTGCACCTGCGTGATCTGAATCCCGGCCTGTTCGGAATCGAGCAGCGATTGCAGCAATTGGCGCGCCTCGTCGGCGATCTGCGCGCGCTTGTCGGACATCGCGGCCTGGATCGGGGTGCGGCCGATGACTTCGCGCAGCGCGCCCTCCGCCGCGATCTTAACCGCCGCCTCGGGCGCGTTGACGCGAAACAGGAATTGTCCGGCGTCGCGGATTTTCCAGAACACCGCGCAATCCGCCTCGACGATGTTTTCGTCGCCGGTCAGCATCTGCCGCTCGCGTCCCGCCGCGCTGTCGCCGGAGGCCGGAAGCGCGGCGGCGCCGAGCTGGACTTGGTTGATTTGCGTCACCTTGGGAAACAGCACGGTCTCGATCGGGTAGGGCAGATGGAAATGCAGCCCCGGCTCGGCGGTGTCGACCCATTTGCCGAAACGCAGGACGACGCCTTGCTCGTCCGGCTGGACCTTGTAGATCGACGTGGCGGCCCAGGCGACCAAGACGAGCGCGACGAGGAGCCGCCGGGCGCGGCGGTCGAAGCGCGGCAGACGCGCCAGGCGGACGAAGCTGTCGCGAGCAATCGCGCCGAATCCCTCGAACTCCGGCTTGGGCGCTTCGGCGCCGGCGGCGGGCGTTTCGCTCATGGGCCGTCCTTCGTTGCGGCGGTCTTCGGAACGCGGGGCGTCGAACTTCGCCAAGCCGCCTCGGCGGCTATGAGAGGACGATGGCGTGGGCCACGTTTCGCCGGGTCAATCCAGGCCAACCGCCAGGTTCTCCTCCAGCATCATGCGCGCGCGGGCGCGCAGCTTTTCCGTTTGGCTTCTGAGCTGGCCGCAGGCGGCCAGAATGTCGCGGCCGCGCGGCGTGCGCACCGGGCTGGCGTAACCCGCGCCGAAGACGATGTCGGAGAAGCGCTCGATGGTCGGCCAATCCGAGCATTCGAAAGGGGCGCCCGGCCAAGGATTGAACGGGATGAGGTTGATCTTGGCCGGCAGGCCTTGCAGCAGGCGCACCAGCGCCTTGGCTTCGGCGGGCGAATCGTTGACGCCCTTGAGCATCACGTATTCGAAGGTGATTCGCCGCGCGTTGGAGGCGCCGGGATAGTCGCGGCAGGCCTTCATCAACGCGGCGATCGGGTATTTCCGGTTGATCGGCGCCAGCTTGTCGCGCAGCGCGTCGTTGGTCGCGTGCAGGGAGACGGCCAGCATTACGCCGCATTCGCGCCCCAGCGCCCCGATTGGCGGGACGACGCCGGAGGTCGAGACGGTGACGCGCCGTTTCGACAGCGACAGTCCGTCGCCGTCGGTCAGGACGCCGATCGCGTCGCGCACGGCGTCGAAGTTGTAGAGCGGCTCGCCCATGCCCATGAAAACGACGTTGGAGACCGCGCGCACGCCTTCGCCGGAAGGGACGAGCCCGTCGGTCGGCGCGACGCCGCCGGGAAAATCGCCGAGCCGATCGCGCGCCACGAGAACCTGCGCGACGATTTCCGCCGCCGTCAGGTTGCGAACCAGCGCCTGGGTGCCGGTGCGGCAGAACGTGCAGTTCAGCGTGCAGCCGACCTGGCTGGAGACGCACAGGGTGCCGCGATCGGACTCCGGGATGTAGACGCACTCGATTTCCGCGCCCTTGTCGCGCGGGCCGACGGCCGGCATTTTCAGCAGCCACTTGCGGGTGCCGTCGGCGGAGACCTGTTCGGCGACGATTCCGGGGCGCGCCAGCGTGTGACGCTCGGCGAGCCGGTCGATGAGCGGGCGCGCGATATTGCGCATGCCTGAGAAGTCGCGCGCGCCGCGATGATAGATCCAATGCCAGAGCTGCGCCGCGCGCATGCGTCGTTCCCGCTCGGGCACGCCGATTTCGGCGAGCGCGCGCGTCAATTCGGCGCGCGTCGCCCCGGCCAGGACGACGGGCGCGCGGTCCTCGGTCGCGAGAGCGGCGGCGGTCATGGCGGGGCTTCTAGCACGGCCGAGGCGGCGGAGAAACGTTCTAAGTTCCGAGTGGAGCGTGTCTTTTTCGCAATGACTGGTTCCCACTCTTCGCAAGACGCGCTAAGGCCGAGCGAGGGCGAAGGCGCGCCGCCGCCCTGCGGTAAGACGATCTCAGGAGGCGTCGAAATGAACATGACGATCAAGCGCGATGAACGACGGCGAATTTACGCCAATCTGATCGGCGGCGCGAGCCGCGCGGCGAACGAGGAACGCGCGCTGGACGTCGTCTGCCCCTCCGACGGCGCGCCGTTCGCGACCATCCCTCGCTCCAGCGCCGCCGACGTCGACGCGGCGGTCCACGCCGCGCGCGCCGCCTTCGAAGGCGACTGGGGACGCCTGACGGCGATCGAGCGCGGCCGGCTGCTGATGAAGCTCGGCCAGGCGATCGCCGACAACGCGAGCGAACTGGCCGCATTGGAATCGCGCGACACCGGCAAGCCGCTCAAACAGGGCGCGGCCGACATGGTCGCCGCGGCGCGCTATTTCGAATTTTACGGTTCAGCGGCCGACAAGCTCCATGGCGATACGCTGCCGTTTCTGAACGGCTACACGGCGGCCGTGTTTCGCGAGCCGCATGGCGTCGTCGGCCATATCATTCCCTGGAATTATCCCGCGCAAATCTTCGGTCGTTCCGTCGGCGCGGCGCTCGCTTGCGGCAACGCCAGCGTCGTCAAGCCGGCCGAAGACGCGTGCCTCTCCGTCATCCGCATGGCCGAGCTCGCCCGCGACGTCGGCTTTCCCGACGGCGCGCTCAACGTCGTGACGGGCCTCGGCGCGGAGGCGGGCGCCGCGCTCGTCGATCACGCGGGAGTCGACTTTTATTCATTCACCGGCAGCCCGCAGACGGGGACGGCGATCCAGGCGGCGGCGGCGCGCCACCACGCCGGTTGCACGCTGGAGCTGGGCGGCAAGTCGCCGCAACTCGTCTTCGCCGACGCCGACGTCGAAGCGGCGGCGCCGGCGATCGTCAACGCCATCATCCAGAACGGCGGCCAAACCTGCTCGGCGGGCTCTCGCGTGCTGATCGAGCGCTCGGCTTATGACCAATTCGCCGCGATCGTCGCCGAGCGCTTCGCCAGGGTGCGCGCCGGCGCGTATGATCAGGATCTCGACATGGGCGCGATGATCAACGCCAGGCAGAGGGCGCGCGTGGAAGGCTACGTCGCCAGCGCGCGCGCAGACGGCGTGAAGACGCTTGCCGAGGGCTCAGTCGACGGGCAAGCGCCCGAAGGCGGTTATTACGTCAGGCCGGTGATGTTCGGCGACGCGCCGCGCGGCCATGCGATCGTGCAGGAAGAGGTGTTCGGCCCAGTTCTGGCGGCGTTGCCCTTCGACGACGACGCCGACGCGATCCGCCTCGCCAACGGCACGTCCTTTGGCCTCGTGGCCTCGGTGTGGACGCGCGACGCCAAGCGTTCGGTCAGGGTCGCCCGCGCGATGCGCTGCGGCCAAGTGTTCGTCAACGCCTACGGCGCAGGCGGCGGCGTCGAACTGCCGTTCGGGGGGCTGAAAAAATCCGGCCACGGACGCGAAAAGGGCTTCGAGGGGCTCTACGACTTCTGCTCGACCAAGACGATCGTCATCAATCACGGGTGAGGGCGATAGGGCGTTTCGACGCCGTTGCTCTCGGCGGGCCGTCGCGGAGGGCGCGTGGCCGGGTCGCGGCGCGCCGGAAGCAATCGAAGGGCTCGTGCGGCCGTTTCGCGGGGCGGGGCCGAGCTTACACATGGCGCCTAGGGCGGATTCTTGGAACGAAGTCCAGGGTCGCTCCTTTCTTGCCAGGAGGATCATTTTGTCTTGCCAGGAGGATCATTTTGGCGCGGACGGTCAAAATCATCGACGGCGGCAAGCTCGTCATTCCCGCCAAGATGCGAAAGGCGATGGGGGTGGGGCCAGGCGACGCCGTCGTCGTCAAACTTCTGGCCGACGGCGATCTGCGCGCGCGCTCGCTCGCCGCTTCGGTCAAGCGCGCGCAGCAAATCGTGCGCGGCTTCGTCGAGGGCGAGGGCGGCGTCGTCGACGGGGTTTCCGAGCGCGGCTGTGCGCCCGCTACCCGCCGAACACGTCGTTGGTCTGCGCGGTGACGCGCACGAAGGTGGTCCGCTTGGGCACCTCCTTGAGCTGGGTGGCGCCGATATAGGTCATCATCGAGCGCACGCCGCCCATGATCTCGCCCATCGTGTTGTCGACCGGGCCGCGATAGGGCGTCTCGACGCTCTTGCCCTCCGCGGCGCGGTAATGGGCGACGCCGCCCGAATGCTTCTTCATCGCCATCTCCGAGGACATGCCGTAGAAGGTCATGCCGACCGGAATCTTTTTGCCGTCGCGCTCCTCGTAGCGGATTTCGCCGGCGCATTCGTCATGGCCGGCGAGCATGCCGCCGAGCATGACGAAATCGGCGCCGGCGCCGTAGGCCTTGGCGACGTCGCCCGGCGCGGCGCAACCGCCGTCGGCGCAGACCTGACCTTTGAGGCCGTGGGCGGCGTCGGCGCATTCGATGATCGCCGAAAGCTGGGGATAGCCGACGCCCGTCACCTTGCGCGTCGTGCACACCGAGCCGGGGCCGATGCCGATCTTGACGATGTCGGCGCCGGCCAGAACCAGCGCCTCCGTCATATCGCCGGTGACGACGTTGCCGGCCATGATGACCGACTTGGGGTTTTCGTCGCGCACCCGTTTGACCGTGTCGAGGAATTTTTCCGCATAGCCGTTGGCGACGTCGACGCAGAGGAAGCGCACCGGCGCCTCTTTGCGCACCGCCGCGAGCTTTTGCAGATCGGCGGCCGTCGTGCCGAGCGAATAGAAGGCGTGCGCGCCGTCGGCGCTGGCGAAGAATTCGGCGAGTTCCGCCTCGGGATAGTGCTTGTGCAGGGCGGTGAGCGCGCCGTGCTTGCCCAGCGCGCGGGCGATCGCGATGGTGCCGGTCACGTCCATGTTGGCGGCGATGAGCGGGAAACCCTTCCATTGGCCGCCGGTGTGCAGGAAGCGGAACGCGCGCTGGATGTCTACGGCGTTGCGCGAAGCGAGCGTCGAGCGCTTGGGGCGGATGAGAACGTCCTTGAAGTCGAGCTTGACGTCGTTTTCGATGCGCATGGGACTTGTCCGATAGCGAGGCGCGCGCGGCGCGCGAGCGATTTCGTCGGTCGCAGACTTAGCACCGGCGGCGGCGAGGGTGAACGCCGATCGCCTCGTCATCGCGCCGCGCCGCGGCGGACCGAAGCGGGGGCGGCGTTTTGCCGCGAAGCGATCGGGCGGAGCGATGGGGCCGAGGACCCCACGCGCCGGTTGCACGCGTCGGCTTATCCACAACTAATACGAGTTTTCCACAGCAAGGATCGAGTTCCGCAATAGACGGACGCGCGTATTGCATTACAGTTGGGCTCTCCGACCGGTGTTTACGATGCAACACTTCGTGAGATTCGCCAGGTTTTCGCCTTGCGGCTCGATCGCGCGGTCCGGCTGGAGATTGCGCCTATTCGCGACCTCGAACGAGGCCAGCGCCTTCGCGCGGCAAATGATCGGCGCCTCCTGGCGCGTCGAAGTGGGGGACCTCGACGAAATGGAGCCCGAGGCGCCCGGCGCCTTCATCGCCGCGCGAAGTCTCGCCGCTGCGCTCGCGCCATCGCAAAGCGCCGCGGTCGCTCGCCGCTACGGGCGAGCGTAGCCTTCCCCGTTCAGCGCCGTCAACGACGCCATCGAGGTCGCGGACGATTGATTCGCCGACGTAGGCGAGCGGCGAGGGGCGCGCGTCGGCGAAGCTTCTTCCGCCGCGGCGCCGCGCCGGCGATGACCCTCGCCGCATGCGGAATCCGGTCGGAGCGCAAAGGAATCGGCCGAAACGGCGCCCGAGTCGCGGGCGTTAAGCGCGCCGCACGCCCTCGGCGCCGCCAGCTTCGCGTAAGTTCGAGGGGTTAACCCATTTTAACGATCGAAGCCCCGCCGCGGTAGGCGGCGGGATCGACGATGCGGTCCGAGCCAGGGGCGATGTCGCACCCCTCGGTTTGGCACGCGAATCGGCTCGTGTTGGCGGTGTTTCTTAACACCTTGTTAACGTTAATCGGCTCTATTACGGCAAATTCCTCGCATTACGCACAGTTCGCGCCATGCCTGACCGGGGGTCCTCAGATGGCATCGTTCATTAGCTCGCTGACAAACCAGCAAATCGCTAACTTATCTACGACGACCATTTCCCAACTCTCCACAACCGACGTTAAAGCGCTAACGACCACGCAGATCGGCGTCCTGAGCGCGACTCAGGTCAATAGCATGACGTCGACCGACCTGCAGGCGTTGGGCGCCAACCAGATTACCGGCTTTTCGACGGCGGCGCTGCCCGGCCTGTCGCTCGACGCCATTCTCGCCTTGACGACCCCGGACGTCGATGCGTTCACCACCTCGCAGATCGTGGCGCTGACGACGACCGAGATCGATGAGCTCACATCTTCGGACCTTCAGGGCTTCAACACGGCGCAGCTTGACGCCTTGACCGCGACGCAGATCGGCGGCCTCGCCACCTCGACCTTCGACAACCTGACGGCGACGCAGGTCGGCGGTCTGACGACGACCCAGGCGCATGCGCTGACGACCACCCAGCTCAACACGCTGTCGACCACCTCGCTCGACGAATTGAACGTCGCCAATCTGACGACGACGCAGGTCGTCCACATGACCACCGCGACGATCGGCGCTCTGACGACGACGCAGGCTGGCCAGTTGACCAGCTCGCAGGTCGCGGCGCTGGCGGCGACCCAGGTCGCGGCGCTGAGCGCCAATGCGATCAGCAACGCGCAGGTCGGGGATTTGACCGCGACGCAGATGGGCGCGCTGGCCACTTCGACCTTCGACAACCTGACGTCGACGCAGGTCGGCGGCCTGACTTCGACCCAGGCGCATGCGCTGACGACCACGCAGCTCAACACGCTGTCGACCACCTCGCTCGACGAACTGAACGTCGCCAACCTGACGACGGCGCAGGTCGCCGGCTTGAACACGACGACGATCGGCGCTCTGACGACGACGCAGGCTGGCCAGTTGACCAGCTCGCAGGTCGCGGCGCTGGCGGCGACCCAGGTCGCGGCGCTGAGCGCCAATGCGATCACCAATGCGCAGGTCGGCGATTTGACCTCGACGCAGATCGGCGCGCTCGCCACTTCGACCTTCGACAACATGACGTCGACGCAGGTCGGCGGCTTGACCTCGACCCAGGCGCATGGGCTGACGACCAGTCAGCTCAACAGCCTGTCGACCACCTCGCTTGACGAACTGAACGTCGCCAATCTGACGACGGCGCAGGTCGCCGGCTTGAACACGGCGACGATCGGCAATCTGACGACGACGCAGGCTGGCCAGTTGACCAGCTCGCAGGTCGCGGCGCTGGCGGCGACCCAGGTCGCGGCGCTGAGCGCCAACGCGATCAGCAACGCGCAGGTCAGCGCGCTGACCTCGACGCAGATCGGCTCGCTCGCCACCTCGACCTTCGACAACCTGACGTCGACGCAGCTCGGCGCCTTGACGACGACCCAGGCGCGCGGTCTGACCACCGCGCAGCTCAACGCGTTGTCGACCACCTCGCTCGACGCGTTGAACCTGGCCAGTCTGACGACGGCGCAGGTCGCCGGTTCGGCGAGCACCACGCAAGTGGTTGGCCTGACCACGACGACGATCGACAATCTGGCGGCGACCCAGGTCGACGGCATGACGACCTCGCAGATCGCTTCGCTGACGGCCGGCCAGATCAACGCCCTGAGCTCGACCGAGATGCAGGGCTTCGGCACGGCGCAGATGGGCGCCTTGACGGCGACGCAGATCGGCGCGCTGGCCACCTCGACCTTCGACAACCTGACGTCGACGCAAGTCGGCGCCCTGACGACGACCCAGGCGCATGCGCTGACGACCAGCCAGCTCAACAGCCTGTCGACCACCTCGCTCGACGAACTGAACGTCGCCAATCTGACGACGGCGCAGGTCGTCGGCCTGACCACGACGACGATCGGCAATCTGACGGCGGCGCAGGCGGATGAGCTGACCACCGCGCAGATCGCGGCTCTGACGCCCGGCGGCGGCCAGATCGACGCGCTGAGCTCGACGGCGCTGCAAGGCTTCAGCACGGCGCAGTTCGGCGCCTTGACGGCGACGCAGATCGGCGGCCTCGCCACCTCGACCTTCGACAACCTGACGGCGACGCAGGTCGGCGGCCTGACCTCGACCCAGGCGCACGGGCTGACGACGACGCAGCTCAACAGCCTGTCGACCACCTCGCTCGACGAACTGAACGTCGCCAACCTGACGACGACGCAGGTCTCCGGCCTCAACACCGCGACGATCGGCAATCTGACGACGACGCAGGCTGGCCAGTTGACCAGCTCGCAGGTCGCGGCGCTGTCGACGGCGCAGGTCGCGGCGCTGAGCGCCAACGCGATCAGCAACGCGCAGGTCGGGGATTTGACCGCGACGCAGATCGGCGCGCTGGCCACTTCGACCTTCGACAACCTGACGTCGACGCAGGTCGGCGGCCTGACGACGACCCAGGCGCATGCGCTGACGACCAGCCAGCTCAACAGCCTGTCGACCACCTCGCTCGACGAACTGAACGTCGCCAATCTGACGACGGCGCAGGTCGTCGGCCTGACCACGACGACGATCGGCAATCTGACGGCGGCGCAGGCGGATGAGCTGACCACCGCGCAGATCGCGGCTCTGACGCCCGGCGGCGGCCAGATCGACGCGCTGAGCTCGACGGCGCTGCAAGGCTTCAGCACGGCGCAGTTCGGCGCCTTGACGGCGACGCAGATCGGCGGCCTCGCCACCTCGACCTTCGACAACCTGACGGCGACGCAGGTCGGCGGCCTGACCTCGACCCAGGCGCACGGGCTGACGACGACGCAGCTCAACAGCCTGTCGACCACCTCGCTCGACGAACTGAACGTCGCCAACCTGACGACGACGCAGGTCTCCGGCCTCAACACCGCGACGATCGGCAATCTGACGACGGCGCAAGGCGGCGCTCTTACGACGACGCAGATTGCTGTGCTGTCTGACGCCCAGATCGCCGCCCTCGACGCGCTCATGGGTTGACGACGCGGTCAAGGAAAGGATCTTCGACAGTCAACCATCGGTCGTGTTCGCGTGAGTGACATACGTCTTGCCGGTCCGGATGGCCTCGATCTCGTCGAGGCCGCCCGGATCCCCGCTCGCACCGCCACGATGCAAGGGTCGCCATGCTGCATGAGAAAGGCCTCCAGAAAGACGTCGCCTTGCCGACAAGCGACGCCGAAAGGTTCGGCTATCTGCGCAGACTGACGATCGGGGAACTCTTCAACCAGGCCGAGAAACTGCAAGCCGACGGCGAGGCGCTTGCGTCGGCGGAGCTCTACAAAAACTGGATCGCCTGCAACCCCGGCGATCCGCTTTTGCACGCCGCCTATTTCAACTACGGCGTCGCGCTGGCGAAGGCGGGGGACCGTCTGGGCGCCATCAGCGCGACGCGCGAGGGCATCAGGCTAAAGCCCGACTTCTACCCGCCTTACATCAATCTCGGCCGCCTTCTCGAGGACGCGGGCCAGGATGGCGCGGCGATCCAGCAATGGCTCGAAATGACCGGCCGCCTGAAAGAGGTCAACGGCGAAACGGTCAAGAACAAGCTGACCGCGTTGCAGCAGGCGGGGCGGGTCCTGGAGAGCCACCTGCTCGACGGCCCCGCCGAGGACGCGCTGAAGCAGTCGCTCGACATCTCCGTCGCGCAGCCCGAGGTGATCCAGCATTGGATCGCCCTGCGGCAGCGACAGTGCAAATGGCCGGTGGCGGCCGAGTGGGAACGCGCGCCGGCAAGCGCCTTGATGGCCGGCATCTCTCCTCTTTCGCTCGCCAATCTCCTCGACGATCCGATGTTCCAGCTGGCGCGAGCCTGGAAATACTCCAGAGAATTCATCAAGCCGCCGTCGAACCCGCGCTCGCTCCCCGTCCATTCCCCCGGCCTTCGCCGCCGCAGCGGCAAGCTGCGCATCGGCTATGTTTCGTCGGACCTGCGCGAGCACGCCGTCGGCTTTGCGATGACCGACGTGTTCGAGCAGCACGACCGGGATCGGTTTGAAATCTACGCCTATTACTGCGGCATCGAGCGGATCGATTCGACCCGGCTCAGGATCATGAACAGCGCCGATCGCTGGCTCGACATCAACGGGTTGAGCGACGAGCAGGCCGCCGCGCGGATCGGTCAGGACGAGGTCGACATCCTCGTCGACCTCAACGGCTACACCAAGCACGCGCGAACGCGGGTCTTTGCCCATCGCCCCGCGCCGGTCGCGGTCAATTGGTTCGGCTTCCCCGGCACGATGGGCAGCCCATACCATCACTACATCGTCGCCGACGAGCATATCATTCCGCAGGAGAGTGAGATCTATTACTCGGAGAAAGTCGTCAGGCTTTCCTGCTACCAACCCAACGACCGCAAGCGGCGCGTCGCGGCCGAGCGGCCGCGGCGCTGCGACGAGAAGCTGCCCGAGGACGCGTTCGTCTATTGCTGCCTCAACGGCATGCAAAAATTCACGCCGCAGACGTTCGCCGACTGGATGACGATCCTGACGCAGACGCCCGGCAGCGTGCTGTGGCTGCTCAGCGGCGGCGAGGAAACCGACGCGCGGCTGCGGGATCTGGCGGCGCAGAACGGCGTCGCGCCGGAAAGGCTGATCTTCGCGGCCAAGAAGCCCAATCCCGAGCACCTGGCGCGCTACGCTCTGGGCGATCTGTTTCTCGACACTTTCCCCTACGGCGCCCACACCACCGGCGCCGACGCGATGTGGATGGGCGTGCCGATCCTGACCACGCCGGGAAAGAGCTTCGCCGCGCGGGTCTGCGCGGGCCTGGCCCATGCGGCGGGGATCGGCGAGTTGGTGTGCCCGACGCAAGAGATCTATGTCGCGCGCGCGATCGAACTCGCCCGCGACCGGCAGCGAATCTCGGCGCTCAAGCAGCGATTGACCGCCGGGAGGCAATCCAGCCTATTGTTCGACACGCCCCGTCTGGTGCGCGATCTGGAGAATTTATACCGCGGCATGTGGGACGAGTTTCTAGGCGGGCGCCGTCCGGTTCCCGATCTCGCCAATCTCGACGCCTATCACGACGTCGGCGTCGAGATCAGCCTCGAAAATCACCCGTACCTGGCGCCTGACGACTATCGCCGGCTGTATCGGGACAAGCTCGAGGCGCGGCACGCGATCGATCCGATGCGGCCCGATTCGCGATTGTGGAGGAGCGGCGTTTGACCGTCTTCGGCTCCGCCGCGCAAGCGCGGCTGCGGGGGGACGACTTATCGGGCGGCGCGGCGCGCCGAAACAAGCGGGAGCTTCGCAAATGACTGACCAAAAGACGATCCTGGTCACCGGCGGCGCGGGGTTCCTCGGCTCGCACCTCTGCGACCGCTTGATAGCGGACGGCCACGAAGTTCTCTGCGTCGACAATTTCTTCACCGGCGGCAAGGCGAACATCGCGCATCTCGTCGGCAATTCCCGGTTCGAACTGCTGCGGCACGACGTGACCTTGCCGCTCTACGTCGAGGTCGATCAGATCTACAATCTCGCCTGTCCCGCCTCGCCGATCCATTACCAGCACGATCCTGTGCAGACGACCAAGACGAGCGTGCACGGCGCGATCAACATGCTCGGGCTGGCCAAGCGGCTCAAGTGCCCGATTTTCCAAGCCTCGACTTCCGAAGTTTACGGCGACCCCTCGATCCATCCGCAGACCGAGGACTATTGGGGCAACGTCAACCCGATCGGGCTGCGCTCCTGCTATGACGAAGGCAAGCGCTGCGCCGAAACGCTGTTCTTCGACTATCACCGTCAGCACAGGCTCGAGATCAAGGTGGCGCGCATCTTCAACACCTACGGCCCGCGCATGCACCCCAGCGACGGCCGCGTGGTGTCGAACTTCATCGTGCAGGCGCTGAAGGGCGAGCCGATCACCATCTACGGCGACGGCAGCCAGACGCGCTCGTTCTGCTACGTCGACGACTTGGTCGAAGGCTTCCTGCGCCTGATGAATTCGCCCAAGGAGGTGACGGGTCCGATCAACCTCGGCAACCCCGGCGAGTTCACCATGCGCGAGCTCGCCGAACTGACGATCGAGCTGACGGGAACGAAATCGAGGATGTCGTTCGAGCGCCTGCCGCAGGACGACCCGAAGCAGCGCCAGCCCGATATAACCCAGGCGAAGGAACGTCTCGGCTGGTGCCCGACCGTGCCGTTGAAAGAGGGCCTTCGGCTGACGATCGCCTATTTCGACAAGCTGCTCGCGGGCCGGCAGGATTGGCCCGACAGCGTCAGGCCGCTGCGGGCGACCGGCAGGGGCGCGCGCGCTGCAGCGTGAGGCGCGCGCTTTCTGATCGAGACGCGCTTGGCGAAGAACTTGAGAACCGATCCCGACGAAACGGGGTCGACGCCCGGCTTGCGCGCTGCGTAAGGCGGCGCGCCGCTCGCGCACGGGCGGCGAGCCAAGGGCCGCGCGGGGCCTACGCAAAACTGCCGCTAATCCATTGAAATGCTTGGCTGGGGGACCTGGATTCGAACCAAGATTGACGGAGTCAGAGTCCGCAGTTCTACCGTTGAACTATCCCCCAAGGGGGCGCGAAGCGCCTTGGGCCGCGCCGGCTAAATAGCGAAATCGCGCCGCCGAGGCAAGCGGCGCGGGAAAGTCGCCGGGCGCGCCGGCGCCACGGCGCACTCGACGCTCCGTTCGCCGGACGGTCTTGCTTTCGCGGCGCGACTGATTAGAATATATGCATCATGACGGTTGCGCATAATTTAGGCAATGTTGCCGTTTGGCGGTCTCGCCTCGGGCCCTTGAGTTTGGACGGCGCCGCGATGCTGGCGCCGATGTCGGGGGTCAGCGACCTCGGCATGCGGCGCGCCGCCAGCCGTTTCGGCGCCGCCCTGGTTTTCTCTGAAATGGTGGCGAGCGAGACCTTCCTTGCCGGCGACGCGGAAAGCTCCTTGCGCGCCGAGGGCGGAGGGCTCGCAGGGCATGGCGTGCAACTGGTCGGGCGCGACCCCGGCGCGATGGGCGAAGCGGCGCGACGCGTCGCGGGCGGGGGCGCCGACGTCATCGACATCAACATGGGCTGTCCCGCCCGGCGCGTCGCCGGCGCCCTGGCGGGCGCCGCGCTGATGCGCGATCTCGATCGCGCTGCGCGCATCATCGAAGCGGTCGTAGCCGCGGCGCGCGCGCCGGTGAGCGTGAAAATGCGGCTCGGCTGGGACGATTCATCGTGCAACGCGCCGCAATTGGCGCGCCGCGCCGAGGCGGCGGGGGCGGCGATGATCACGGTTCACGCGCGAACGCGGCGCCAGTTCTACGACGGGCGCGCCGATTGGCGCGCGGTCGGGGAGGTCGTCGCCGCGGTCGGCGTTCCCGTCGTCGTCAACGGCGATTGCCGCGGCCTCGAGGACGCGCGCGCGATGCTCGCGGCCTCGGGCGCGCGCGCCGTGATGATCGGCCGCGCCGCGATCGGCGCGCCGTGGATCGTCGGGGGAATCGCGCGCGCCCTGAAAACCGGCGCGCGGCTCGAAGAGCCGCCGCTCGTCGAGCGACGCGAAGCGGCGCTGTCGCATTTCGATACATTGCTCGCCGGGCTGGGCCGGCGCGCCGGGCTTCGTCACGCGCGCAAGCATCTTGCCGCCTACGCCGAAAAGGCGGGCGCCGCGCCGGCGATCCGCCGCGCGCTGGTGACGAGCGAGGACGCCGACGTCGCCATGGGGCTGCTGGCGCGCGTGTTCGAGCCCGCCGAGGCGAGGGAGGCCGCATGAGCCAGCCCGACCGCTCGAGAGGCGCGCCCGCCGCCGCGCGGCCCGATCCGGCTCAGCTGCTCAATGCGCTGCCGCAGCCGCTGTTGGCGATCGACGCCGACGGCGCCATTCGGGAGGTCAACACCGCGGCGGAGCATTTTTTCGACATGGGCCGCGCGGTGCTGTTGCGCTCGCGCCTCGTCGACATTCTGCCGTTCGGTTCGCCGGTCCTCGGGCTGGTCGCCGACGCGATGGCCGATCAGGCGACGGTCAACGGGTACAAATTCGACGTCTCCACCCCGCGCACCGGCCTGGGCCGCGTCGTCGACGCCTTCGTCTCGCCGCTGCCGCAAAGCGGCGGCGGCGCGATCTTGTTGCTGCAAGAACGGTCAATTGCCGAAAAAATGGACAGGCAATGGACGCACCGCAGCGCCGCCCGGTCGGTGACCGCGCTCGGCGCCATGCTCGCCCACGAGATCAAGAACCCGCTCTCGGGCATCCGCGGCGCCGCGCAATTATTGGAAAGCTCGGTCGGCGACGACGATCGCGCGTTGACCCGGCTGATTTGCGAGGAGACCGACCGCATCGTCAAACTGGTCGATCGCATGGGGGCGTTTTCCGGCGAGCGCCCCAGTTCGCGCGAGAGTCTCAACATTCACGCGGTGCTCGATCACGTCAAGCGCCTGGCGCAGGCGGGGTTCGCTCGCCACATCCGCTTCGTCGAAGTCTACGATCCCTCGTTGCCGCACGTGCTGGGCTCGCGCGATCAGTTGATCCAGGTCTTCTTAAATTTAGTCAAGAACGCATCCGAAGCTATCGGCGAGGAAAGCATCGACGGCGAGATCATCATCTCGACGGCGTATCGTCCCGGCGTGCGGCTGAAGGCCGGCGTGGGCGCGGACCGGGTCAGTCTTCCGCTCGAAATCTGCATCCGCGACAACGGCCCGGGGGTGCCCGCCGACATCGCCGGCGATCTCTTCGATCCGTTCGTCACCTCCAAGTCGTCGGGTTCTGGCCTAGGACTTGCACTGGTGGCCAAGGTGATCGGAGACCATGGCGGCATCGTCGAATTCGAATCCCATCCGCGCCGAACGATTTTCCGCATCCTCATGCCGCTCGAAACGCAACGAACGCCCGGCGTCGCGGCGGCCGGGGCGGGCAGGGGCGGCGGCGAGCCTCGCCTCGACCCCGCCATGCGCTAGGGAGGCCTGCGGGAACGGATAAAGCGCGGATCTTTGGTGAATTTCTGCGCCGTGCCGATCGTCGAGGGGTTGGGGAGCGCGCGCAAGGAGCTGCTTCATGCCGTCAGGGCATATCATCGTCGCCGACGACGACGCGGCGATCAGAACCGTTCTCAATCAGGCGCTGACGCGCGCCGGCTACGAGGTGCGGGCGACGGGCACCGTCGCCGGCCTGTGGCGCTGGGTCGCCGCCGGGGAGGGCGACCTCGTCATCACCGACGTCGTCATGCCCGACGACAACGCCTTCGAATTGCTGCCGCGCATCAAGCGGATGCGGCCCGACCTGCCGATCATCGTGATGAGCGCGCAAAACACCTTCATGACGGCGATCAAGGCCTCCGAGCGCGGCGCCTATGAGTATTTGCCCAAACCGTTCGACTTGAAGGAACTGGTGTCGATCGTCGGGCGCGCGCTGGCTCAACCTCGCCGCCGTCGCGAAGCCGCCGCCGAGCCGCCGGCGGCCGCCGAGCAGATGCCGCTGGTCGGCCGCTCGCCGGCGATGCAGGAAATCTTCCGCTCGCTGGCGCGACTGATGCAGACCGACCTGACGGTGATGATCTCCGGCGAATCGGGCACCGGCAAGGAGCTGGTGGCGCGCGCGCTGCACGACTACGGCAAGCGCAAGAGCGGCCCCTTCGTCGCCATCAACATGGCCGCGATCCCGCGCGAACTGATCGAAAGCGAGCTGTTCGGCCACGAGAAGGGAGCTTTCACCGGCGCCAACGCGCGCTCGGTGGGTCGTTTCGAACAGGCCGAGGGCGGCACGCTGTTCCTCGACGAAATCGGCGACATGCCGATGGAGGCGCAGACCCGTCTGTTGCGCGTGCTGCAACAGGGCGAATACACCACGGTCGGCGGACGCACGCCGATCAAGACCAACGTTCGCATCGTCGCGGCCACCAACAAGGACCTTCGCTACGCCATTCAGCAGGGCGCGTTCCGCGAGGACCTGTTCTTTCGCCTGAACGTGGTGCCGCTGCGCCTGCCGCCGCTGCGCGAGCGCACCGAGGACATTCCCGATCTGGTGCGGCATTTCTTTCAGCGCGGCGTCGCCGAGGGACTGGCGCCGAAGATCCTCGACGCCGCCGCCATGGATCGGCTGCGCCGTTACCCCTGGCCCGGCAACGTCCGCGAGCTGGAAAATTTGACCCGCCGGCTCGCCGCTCTTTATCCCCAGGAGGACATCACCGAGCCCCTGATCGAGGCCGAACTGAGCCTCAACGCGCCGCTGCAGAGCCTGGGTGCGTCGATCGGCGCCGATCTCGGCGGCGTCCAACGCGAGGCCGCCGCCGCGCAAGAACAATTCGTCTCCGGACTGGAGCGTCACATCGCCGAATTGTTCCGCTCTTACGGGGATTCCTTGCCCCCGGTGGGGTTGTATCAGCGCGTGCTGCGCGATCTCGAAGTGCCGCTGATCGTCGCCACGCTGGGGGTCACTCGAGGCAACCAGATCAAAGCGGCGGAGATTCTAGGGCTCAACCGCAACACCCTGCGCAAGAAAATTCGCGATCTCGATTTACGCGGCGTGCGGGGGGTCAAGTGAACTTCGCCCCCATTTTGTCGTAATCTTGCAACATCGTTGCATCGGCGCCACTATTTGATCCGAGCGCGAACGGCGGCCGGCGGCGAAGATTGCAGACGTGACCATCCAACAATCGCAAAGGGACGCCCGGGCTTCGGCGCGTCGCGAGCGCGCGGAACGCTTTGACGAGGGACGGATGTCCGGGCCCTTCGGGCCGGTCGCGGTCGGCGGGGCGCTGACCCTGGCGCTCGCGACCTTTGTCGTTTTCGCCGGCTTCACGCCGATCATTCCCACCCCGAACGTCGTTTTGGCGATCCTGGTCGGCGACGGCCTCATCGTCGTCTGCCTGCTCGTGTTGATCGGCCTGGAATTGCGCAGTCTTCGCGCCGCGCGGCGCGCCGCGCGCGCCGGCGCCCGGCTGCATAATCGGGTCGTCGCGCTGTTCTCGCTGGTGGCGGCGATCCCGGCGCTGGTCACCGCGGTGGTGGCGACCGTTTCGGTGGAATGGGCGATCAATCCGGCGTTCATGAAGGACGTCGGCGCGTTTCTCAACGAGTCGGGCGAGCTGTCGCAGCTCTACCGCGAATCGCAGTGCCGCGCCCTGCTGCGCGAGGTCGAGCTGACCGCCGGCGACCTGTCGCAGAGCGCGCGCCTGCTGCGCTCCGACCCCGGCCTGTTTCGCGATTATCTCGGGACGCGCGCCCACGCGCTCGGCTTCACCGCCGCGGCGGTGATCAAGTCCGACGGATCGGCGACGCAGATCGCCGCCGGTTCGGACCCGAAGCTGATCGCCAAGCCGGAGGGCGTCGACTTCAGCGCCGCTACGGCGCGACAGCCGGTCTGCGGCCTGCTGGGCGACGGCGACGTGTTCGTCGCGATGCGGCCGATCGACGGCATGGACGGCAGCTTCTTCTACGCGGCGCGCGCGATCAGCCCGGCCGCCGACAAGGTGACGCGCGAAGCCTCGGCCGTCTCGGCGGTCTTCGCCAATTTCGAGTCGCACCGCCGCAACATCGAGCTGGGGTTCGCCAGCGTGTTCGTCATGCTGTCGCTGACGATGCTGATCTCGGCGGTGTGGATGGGGCTGACCTTCGCCAACCAGCTGGTCGGGCCGATTCGACGCCTGATCCGCGCCACCGACGAAGTCGCCTCCGGCAATCTCTACGTGCAGGTGCCGACGCGCCGCTCCGAAGGCGACCTCGGCCATCTCGGCGAGACGTTCAACAAGATGACCATGGAGTTGCGTCAGCAGCGCAACCACTTGACCGCCGCCAACGCGCTCAACGACGAGCGGCGCGCGTTCATCGAGGCGGTGCTGTCCGGCGTGCCCGCTTGCGTGCTCGGCGTCGATCCCAAGGGCGTCGTCACGGTCAGCAACGCCGCCGCGGACCGGCTGCTGTGCCCGAACCGTGAGGCGAGAGGATTGGTCGGCCGACATATCGAAGACGTCCTTCCTCCGCTCGCTCAGATCCTGTCGGAAGCGCGGTCGATGAATCTCAAATTGCACCAGGGGCAGGCGACGTTGATGCGCCAGGGGCGCGAGCGTCTGCTCAACGTGCGCGTGACCGGCGATCCGCAGCGCGAGGATCAGGGCAGCGTGATCACGCTCGACGACATCAGCGAACTCGTCGCCGCCCAGCGCAGCGCCGCCTGGGCGGACGTGGCCCGCCGCATCGCGCACGAAATCAAGAATCCGCTGACGCCGATCCAGCTTTCCGCCGAGCGGCTGAAGCGCCGTTACGGCCGCACGATCGTCGACGGCAAGGACGTCTTCGACCAATGCACCGACACCATCATCCGCCAAGTCGACGACATCAAGCGCATGGTCGACGAGTTCTCCTCGTTCGCCCGCATGCCCAAGGCGCGCCCGATTCGGGACGATCTTTCCGATTGCGTGCGCCAGGCGTTGTTCCTGACGCGCATCGGCCGGCCGGAGATCGCGATCGAGGACGATTTGCCCGATCAGCCGGCGATGGCGGAATTCGACCGCCGGCTGATCGCGCAGGCGCTGACCAACGTGCTCAAAAACGCCTGCGAAGGCGTCGACGCGCTCGAATCGGGCCGAGAAGGCGGCAAGATCCGCGTCGTTCTGCGACTCGACGCCGACGGCTTCGCGCGCATTTCCGTCAGCGACAACGGCAAGGGATTTCCCGACGAGGATCGCCATAAATTGGTCGAACCCTACGTGACCACGCGCGCCGAGGGCACCGGGCTCGGCTTGCCGATCGTGATGAAGATCTTCGAGGACCATCACGGCGCCGTCGAACTGCTCGACGGCCTGCCGCGCGCCGACGGCGGCCATGGCGCGCAAGTCTTGATGAAGCTGCCCGTTCGCGCGCGCCCCGAGGCGACCGACGGTCCCGCTGCTCAAGCTCCTCCCACGACAGGCGTTTATCCCGATGCTCGCTGACATCCTGATCGTCGACGACGAAGACGACATTCGCGAACTCGTCTCGGGGATTCTTGCCGACGAGGGGCACTCGACGCGCCTGGCGCGCAATTCCGACGAGGCGCTGGCGGCGATCGAAGCGCGCCGGCCGCAGCTCGTGCTGCTCGACATCTGGTTGCAAGGTTCGCGGCTGGACGGCCTGCAACTGCTGGAGATCGTCAAACAGCAGCATCAGAACGTGCCGGTGGTGATGATTTCCGGCCACGGCAACATCGAGACCGCGGTGACCGCGATCAAACTGGGCGCTTACGATTTCATCGAAAAGCCGTTCAAGGCGGATCGGCTGATCCTGATCGCCGAGCGCGCGCTGGAGACCTCCCGGCTCAAGCGCGAAGTGAACGATCTGAGGGTGCGCGCCGGCGCGGTCAATCGCATGGTCGGGACTTCCGCCGCCATCGCCAACTTGAAGCGCATCGTCGATCGGCTCGGCCCGGCCAATTCGCGCGTGCTCGTTTCCGGCCCGGCGGGGGCGGGCAAGGAATTGACCGCGCGGCTGATCCACGCCCATTCGGTGCGCGCCGAGGGTCCCTTCGTCGTTCTCAACGCGCCGACGATCACCCCCGAAAACATGGAGTCCGAACTATTCGGGGTCGAGGCGAGCCCCGATCGGCCGCGGCGCGTGGGCGCGCTGGAAGAGGCGCACAGCGGCACGCTCTATCTCGACGAAGTGGCCGACATGCCGCTGGAGACGCAGGCGAAGATCCTGCGCGTGCTGGTCGATCAGAATTTCCAGCGGGTCGGCGGCTCGGCGCGCGTCCATGTCGACGTGCGCGTCATATCCTCGACCAGCCGCGATCTCGCCCAGGCGATCACCGACGGGCAATTCCGCGAGGACCTCTTCCACCGTCTTTCGGTGGTGCCCATCCGCGTCCCCTCGCTCGCCGAGCGACGCGAGGACATTCCCGAACTGGTGCAATATTTCATGGAACAGATCGCCGCGACCATGGGGGTGCCGCCGCGGCGCATCGCCGCCGACGCCATGGCGGTGCTGCAATCGCACGACTGGCCCGGCAACATCCGGCAGCTCCGCAACAATATCGAGCGGTTGATGATTCTGGTCGCCGGCGATCCGGAAGCGGAAATCACCGCCGCGATGCTGCCCGCCGAAGTCGGCGCGCTGGTGCCGGCCATTCCCAGCGGCGTCGGCGGCGAAAAATTGATGAGCGTCCCATTGCGAGAGGCGCGCGAAGTGTTCGAGCGCGAATATCTGGTGGCGCAGATCAACCGTTTCGGCGGCAACATTTCCCGCACCGCCGAGTTCATCGGCATGGAGCGCTCGGCCTTGCACCGCAAGCTGAAGTCGCTCGGCGTCGACTGAGCGCAGAGGCCCGTTCGAGCCCCGCATGAGCCGCATCGCCTATGTCAACGGCCGTTACCTTCGCCTCGCCGAGGCTTCCGTTTCGATCGAGGATCGCGCGTTCCAGTTCGGCGACGGCGTCTACGAGGTTTGCCAGGTCAGGGGCGGCGCGCTGATCGAGGAGGACCGCCATCTTCAGCGGCTGGAGCGTTCGCTGAAGGCCCTGCGCATCGCCGCTCCGGTCGGCGAGCCGGCGCTGCGCCGGATCCTGCGCGAAGTCGTGGCGCGCAATCGCGTCCGCGACGGCCTCGTCTATGTCCAGATTTCGCGCGGCGTCGCCAAGCGCGACCACGGCTTTCCCTTGGACGCCGTCGCCCCCGGCCTCGTCGTCTCGGCCAAATCGATCGATCCCAGCCTCGGCGAAGCCAACGCGCGCCGCGGCGTGAAAGTCGTGACGCTCGCCGACGAACGCTGGGCGCATCCGCATATCAAGACGCTGCAACTGCTTCCTAACGTGTTGGCTAAACAGGCCGCGCGCGAGGCCGGCGCCTACGAGGCCTGGCTCGTCGATTCTCGCGGCTTCGTCACCGAGGGCGCTTCGACCAACGCCTGGATCGTCGCCGAGGACGGCGTCCTGGTCACCCGGCAGGCCGATCGGGCGATCCTAAGCGGCGTGACGCGCTCGACTTTGCTCGACCTCGCCGCGCGCCAGGGATTTCCGTTTCAGGAGCGCCCATTTTCGCTGGACGAGGCTTTTCGCGCTCGCGAAGCGTTCTTTTCCAGCGCGACGACCATCGCCATGCCGGTCGTCGCCATCGACGGCCGGATGATCGGCGAGGGCCGGCCGGGGCCGCTGACCTTGGCGCTGCGGCGCGCGTTCGGCGATTTCGCGCGGCGCACGTGAGCGACTTTTTTCCGCGCTTCGCCGCCGCGCGGATGGCGCGCCGGCGCGAAAATGCTATAGGGTCGGCCGGCTTCGCATGGGAGGCGAGGCGCGTCGAGCCGGCTTAAACGAAATGGCCGCGGCAAGCGGCCCAACTGACAAAGTGGGATAAACCGATGCCTAGCGAAAAGACGCAAAACTTGCAGGACACGTTCCTCAATCATGTGCGCAAGACCAAGACCTCGGTCACCATTTTCCTCGTCAACGGCGTCAAATTGCAGGGCTTCGTGACCTGGTTCGATAATTTCTGCGTTCTATTGCGGCGCGACGGCCATTCTCAGCTCGTCTACAAGCACGCGATCTCGACCATCATGCCGGCGAGCCCGATCACCATGTTCGAGGCGGCCGACGAGGGCGCGGAGCAACCTTGAGACCCCATTGAGCCAGTCCGGCGCCGAGGAGCGCCTCGGCAAACGCGAACAGGCGGTCGCGGCGCACACGCGAACGCTGGTCGTCTGTCCCTATTCCACTTCGAGGGGCCCCGCCGCGGAGCGCGTGATCGCGCGCAGCCCCGAGGCGCGGCGCGAGGAGGCGGTCGGCCTGGCGCGCGCCATCGACCTCGCCGTCGTCGGCTCGGCGCTCGTTCCCTTGAGCGAAATCCGTCCGGCGACCTACCTCGGCAAGGGCAAGGTCGGCGAACTCGCCGCGCGCGTCGAGGCCGACGAGATCAATCTGGTGGCGATCGACTGCGCGCTTTCGCCGGTGCAGCAGCGCAATCTGGAAAGGGAGTTCAAGGCCAAGGTCATCGACCGCACCGGCCTGATCCTGGAGATATTCGGCCGCCGCGCGCGCACCGCCGAGGGCGCGCTGCAGGTGGAGCTCGCCCATCTCGACTACCAGAAATCGCGCTTGGTGCGCTCCTGGACCCACTTGGAGCGCCAACGCGGCGGTTTCGGCTTTCTCGGCGGCCCCGGCGAAACGCAGATCGAAACCGACCGCCGCCTGATCGAAGAGCGGATGATCCGCATCGAGCGCGACCTCGAAAAGGTCAAGAAGACGCGGGCGCTGCACCGCGCCAGCCGCGCCGACGTTCCTTATCCGATCGTCGCGCTGGTCGGCTACACCAACGCGGGCAAGTCGACTCTGTTCAACCGCCTGACAAGCGCCGAGGTCGTCGCCGCCGACATGCTGTTCGCCACCCTCGATCCGACCATGCGGCTGATCAGGCTGCCGCACGGCGGCGCGGCGATCCTCTCCGACACCGTCGGCTTCATCTCCGATCTGCCGACCATGCTGATCTCGGCGTTCCGCGCCACGCTCGAAGAGGTGCGCGCCGCCGACGTCATCATGCACGTGCGCGACGTCGCCCACGCCGATTCCGACGCGCAGGCGAAAGACGTCGACGCGATCTTGAGCGAACTCGGCGTCGCCGGCGCGGCGGATAAATTGATCGAGGCGTGGAACAAGCTCGACAAGCTCGACGCTCCCCATCGCGCCGCGCTGGCGATCGGGCAGGGCGAGGGCTCACCCGTCGCCGTTTCCGCGCTGACCGGCGAGGGGCTCGAAACGCTCCTTGCGGCCATCGAAACGCGCCTCGCGCGCGGCCGCTCCTTGATCGACCTCGACCTCGCGCCCGCCGACGGGCAGGGGCTGCACTGGCTCTACGAGAACGCGGAGGTGATGGCCCGCGAAACCGGCGAAGACGGCCGCGTCCACGTCACCGTGCGCGTGGGAGCCGACAAGGTCGAACGGGTGAAGCGGCGGTTTGCGGGAGCGGAGCGGCGGCGCCCGGCTTGACCCGGCGCCGCGAAGCCGTGTTAGCGTTCCTCGCGCGGTCGCGCTCCGGCTCGCAGCGAGCCTGAGAGACAGGGAGGGCGCCCATGACGAAGCTGACGGTCAACGGCGTCGAACGCCGGTTTGAGGTCGAGGCGGATACGCCGCTGTTGTGGGTGATCCGCGACGCGCTCGGGCTGACCGGCACGAAATTCGGCTGCGGCGTCGGCGCCTGCGGCGCCTGCACGGTGCTCGTCGGCGATTCCGCGGTGCGCTCCTGCTCGGTTCTCGCCGCCGATCTCGACGGCGCGTCCGTCACCACCATCGAAGGGCTGTCGCCCGATCGCAGCCATCCCTTGCAAGTCGCCTGGATCGCCGAGCAGGCGCCCCAGTGCGGCTATTGCCAGTCGGGGATGATCCTCGCCGCCGCGGCGCTGTTGAAGGCCATTCCGCAGCCGAGCGACGCCGACATCGACGCGGCGATCGCCAACATCTGCCGCTGCGGAACCTATCCGCGCGTGCGCGCGGCGATCCACAAGGCGGCGGAGGCGACGGGATGAAGCTCCGCCCTTCGCGACGCTCGGTCCTCGTCGGCGCCGGCGCGCTCGGCCTGCTGGTCGGCGTCGGCGCCTGGCGCCTCGCGCACAAACGCGCTTCGCTCGCCGGAACGCGCGACGCCGCCGGCGCCTTCCTGCATGACTGGATTCACGTCGGCGTCGACGGCGTGGTGACGCTGCGCGCCGGGCTCTCGGAAATGGGGCAGGGCGCCTTCACCGGCGTCGCGACGCTGGCGGCGGAGGAACTCGGTTGCCGGCTCGAGGCGATGCGGGTCGAGACCGGCCCAGCCTCCGAGGCCTTCAAGAACATCGCCGTCGGTCGCGACATTTTGGCGCCCGGCCACGGCCTCGCCGAAGGCGAATCTTCGGGTCTGACAGGCGCCGCGATCGATTTCGTCGCCGAAGCCGCGACGGTGCAGGTCACCGGCGGTTCATCGACGATCGTCGACCGCTTCGTCCGCGCGCGTCAGGCGGGCGCCGTCGCGCGGGCGATGCTGATCCAGGCGGCGGCGCGCCGATGGGGGGTCGAGGCGAGCGAATGCGCGGTTCTCGACGGCGCGGTCGTGCACGCCGCCTCGAAACGCAGCGAAGGCTTCGGCGAGCTCGCCTTCGCCGCCGCCGAGGAGACGCCGCCGGCGCGAATCGCGTTGAAGCCGCGCGAAGCATGGACGCTGATCGGGTCGGAAAAGACGCGGCGCGTCGACATCCCCGCCAAGGTCGACGGCTCGGCGCAATTCGGCATCGACGTGCGCCGGCCCGGCATGGTCTTCGCGGCGATCGCCCATTGCCCGACTTTCGGCGGCTCGCTGAAGAGCGTGGACGACGCCGAGGCGCGCAAAATGCCTGGCGTGGTCAAAATCGTTTCCCTGCCCAACGCCGTCGCGGCGATCGCCGACTCGACCTGGCGCGCCAAGCGCGCGCTCGCCGCGCTGAAGATCGTCTGGGACGATCGCGCCGCCGCGGCGCTCGACAGCGCCGCGATCGCCAAATCCTTCGCCGCGGCGATTGGGAGCGCGGGCGAAGCGGAAGCCGAAGGCGATTTCGCCGCGGCCTACGCGGCGGCGCCGACCAGGCTCGCCGCCGACTACTCACTGCCCTATCTCGCCCACGCGACGATGGAGCCGATGAACTGCACCGCCGAGGTCGGCGCCGATTTCGTCGAAGTGTGGGCGCCGACGCAGGCGCAGAGCGACGCCGTCGCCGCCGCGGCGCGGGCGGCCGGGGTCGGCGCCGACAAGGTGCGCCTGCATACGACCTATCTCGGCGGCGGCTTCGGCCGGCGCCTCGAATCCGATTTCGTCGCCGAGGCGGTCGCGTTGGCGAAGATCGTCGGCAAGCCGGTGCAGCTCCTGTGGTCGCGCGAAGAAGACATCCAGCACGACTTTTATCGCCCCGCCGCGCTTGTGCGCGCCGAAGGCGGCCTCGACGCGGCAGGCCAGCCCACCGCGTTGCGCCTCGCAATCGCCAGCCAATCGATCTTGGCGCGGGTCTTTCCGCCCGTCACCTGGATCGGCCCCGACGTCACCCAAGTCGAGGGCGCGGTCGGCGCGCCCTACGCCATCGGCGCCAAACGCGTCGACGTGGCGCGCGTCGACAACGCGGTTCCCGTCGGCTCTTGGCGCTCCGTCGGCCACTCCATCACCGCTTTCGCGAAGGAGAGTTTCGTCGACGAAATGGCGCACGAGGCGGGCGCCGATCCGGTCGCCTTCCGCCTGGCGATGCTCGCCGATCAGCCGCGCCTGGCGGCGACGCTGAGGCTCGCCGCGGGCAAGGCCGGCTGGGGCGCGCCGCTCGCTGCGGGGCGCGGGCGGGGAATCGCGCTGCACGTTTCGTTCATGAGCGCGGTCGCCCAGGTCGTCGAAGTCTCGGTCGGCGCGGTCGGCGCGCTGAAGATCGAGCGCGTCGTCGCGGCGGTCGATTGCGGCGCCGTCGTCAATCCCGACGTCGTGCGCGCCCAGATCGAGGGCGCGATCGTGTTCGCCCTTTCGGCCGCCCTGTTCGGCAAGATCACGATTCGCGGCGGACGGGTCGAACAGCAAAACTTTGCCGATTACGAGGTCGTCCGCATGGCGCAGGCGCCGCGCATCGAGGTTCATCTCGTCCAAAACGCCGAACCGCCGGGCGGCGTCGGCGAGCCCGGCGCGCCGCCGCTCGCCCCCGCGCTCGCCAATGCGATTTTTTCGGCGACCGGCAAGCGGGTGCGGTCGCTGCCGATCGTCGACCAGGGGTTTTCGGCGTGAGGGGAAGCGCGGATGCGCATCGCCGGCGACTTGTGCGGCCAGTCTCCGGCCGCTCGCCCGGCCTCTCCCAGGCGAGCGGGGCGAGGTCGGGAGACCGGCGCTTAGGATGTGAAGGCGGCGCCCGAACGCGGGCGCCGAGATCAGTCTCGCCGATCGCTTTCGACCACCGCGAGGTCGACCGTGATTTCGTGGGCGAGGCGCTCCAGGGTCTTGCGCAAGTCCTCGCTCGCGAGGTCGTCGGGCGCGCGAAGCCGGGCGGTCGCTCGGAACATCGCCGCGCCCGAAAAGGGGGCGCCCTCGAGGCTGCTGGCGAATTCCTCGATGTTGACGCCGAGCCGGGTCAAGGCCTCGGTCACTTCGCGGACGATGCCTGGGCGCTCGTGGCCCACCACCTGCAGCTCGAACGTCTTGCGGCCTCGGGGCGGTTCGGCGTCCGAGCTGCGCTCGACGGCGACGCGCAGGCCGGCGGCCTCGAGATCCTTCAAGGCGGCGGTCAGGGCGGCGATCTTCGCCTCGGGAACGCCGACCAGCACGATGCCGGCGAACTCGCCCGCCAGACGCGCCAATCGGCTCTCCAGCCAGGTTCCGCCCGAGGCGGCCACCTTCTCCGAAATCGCGTTCGCCAGGCCGGGTCTGTCGTGACCGATGAACGTCAACACGATAGGCGTCGTCATGCCCGACTCCGATGCGAGTGGAGGCCGATCCGCGCCCTCAGCGCCGTTCGGGCGCTTTTAAGTCGGCGCCGGCGCGTCTCACCCTAACAGCGCCTTGATGAAGCCGAAAGTCCCGAGGCCCTCCTCGGGTCCGAGGCTTCCGCGAATCGCGCGGCTCGTCTAAACGTCTGTCCGGGCAGGGCCGTCAACGAATTCAGGCGGGAGAAGCCTCACTGGAAACCGCGCTCTATCTGCCGGTCAAGCGGCATCTGGAAAGCCTCGGCTACGCCGTCAAAGGGGAAATCGGCGGCTGCGATCTGGTCGGCCTCGCGGCGGGCGACCCGCCGGTGCTGGTCATCGGCGAGACGAAGCTGACATTCTCGTTCGAGCTGGTGCTGCAGGGCGTCGACCGGGCCGGCGTCGGCGACGAAGTCTGGCTCGCCGCCCGGCTGTCCCGAACCGGCAAGGGACGCGAAAGCGATCCGCGCTTCCGCGCCTTATGCCGGCGGCTCGGCTTCGGGCTCCTCGGCGTCGCGGCGAACGGCGAAGCGCACGTCCTGCTGAGCCCGCTCGCGCCGGCGCCGCGGGGCGATCCCAAGCGCAGGTCGCGGATCGTCGAGGAACATCGGCGCCGGCAGGGCGATCCAACCGCGGGCGGCGGCTCGCGCCGGCCGATCATGACGGCCTATCGCCAGCAGGCGCTGATCTGCGCCGCGGCGCTCGCCGCCGGTCCGTCGCGCCCGCGCGATCTTAAAGCCCAAGCGCCCGACGCGGCGAAGATTCTGCTCTCTAATGTTTACGGCTGGTTCGACCGGCCGGGCCGCGGCGTCTATGCGCTGAACGAAGCCGGAAGGGCGGCGCTGCGGCAATGGCCGCAGGGGACGTGACGGGCGGGGCGTCGTTCATCGCCCCGCGCGTTCGAGCCGCTTGGCTTCGTTCCACAGCGCCTCCATTTCCTCGAGGCTCGCGCGCTCCGGCGCGAGCCCGTCGGCCGCGAGGCGCGTTTCGATATAGCCGAATCGGCGTTCGAATTTGGCGTTGGCGCCGCGTAGCGCGCTCTCGGGATCGACGCCGAGATGGCGCGCCAGATTGGCGACGGCGAACAGGAGATCGCCGACCTCGTCCGCGACTTTGTCGACATCGCGCGCGTCGATCTCCGCTTCGATCTCGTCGATTTCCTCACGCAACTTGGCGAGCACGGCGCGCGCGTCGTTCCAATCGAAGCCGACCTTGCCGGCCTTTTCTTGCAGTTTCAGCGCCCGCGTCAGGGCGGGCATGGCGACCGGCACGCCCGACAGCGCGCTCGGGCGGCTCTCGGGCTGAGCGCCTTGGCCGGCGCGCGCGTCGGCGCGTTCGCGCTTCTCCTCGGCCTTGATGCGCCCCCACATCGCCTTGACTTCATCGGACGAGAGATCACCCGCGTCGGCGAAGACGTGGGGGTGGCGGCGGATCAGCTTGGCCGTGATCGCCTCGACGACCCCGCCGAAATCGAAGCGCCCGGCTTCTTCCGCCATGCGCGCGTGAAAGACCACCTGCAGCAACAGGTCGCCGAGTTCGTCGCGCAGGTCGGCGAAATCGCCGCGTTCGATCGCGTCGGCGACCTCATAGGCCTCTTCGAGCGTGAAGGGGGCGATGGTGGCGAAGGTCTGCTCGAGGTCCCAGGGGCAGCCGGTCCCCGGCGCGCGCAGCGCCGCCATGATTTCGACCAGGCGCTGGATGTCGCGCGAAGGCTGCATGAAGCGTGAATCTCATGGACGAACGGCGCGCGCCCCCTTGCCGGCAAGGAAGACGGCGCGCTGCAATTCTCGGGCGAGCCTCAGATCGAGATCGAAATGGCCTCGCGGCCTTTCGGCGTATCGACGACGCGCATGTTCACGTGCTGGCCCTCGGCCAGATGGGTGATGCCGGCCGTGCCGAGGACGGAGATATGAACGAACACGTCCTTGCCGCCGTCGTCGCTGGCGACGAAACCGAAGCCCTTGGCGTCGTCGAACCATTTGACCTTGCCGCCGACGGGGATCGCGGTCGAGGGGTCGGGGGCGACGCGGCGCGGACGCGGCGCATCGCCGAAAGCGCGTTGCGGGCGCTCGACGACGCCGGTGGCGTCGACTTCGACGACGCGCGTCACCTGCGCTCCCTTGGCGCCGGCGCCGACGATCACCTTGAGCTTGGCGCCGGCGGGCACGTTCTCATGTCCCGCGGCGTGTAAGGCGTTGGCGTGCATAAACGCGTCGCCCTGGCCGTTCGCCAGTTCGACGAATCCATAGCCCTTGTCGGCCTTGAACCATTTCACGACGGCGTCGACCGTCGGCCCGGCGACCGCTGCGGCAGGCGCGCCGCCGCTGAGCGGGGGGCCGCCAAACCCGTTGTCGGAGGCGCCGCCGAAACCGCGCGAGGAACGCGGCTTCGGCTCGTAGGGCATCGGCCCGTCGTCGTCGAAGCCGCGCTTGCGAGGCTCTCGAAAATCCTTACCCTTGCTCATGTGAGACGTTTTCTCCACCCGATAAAACTTGAAACCGCGCGGCCTTCACGGGCAATGGCGTCGCCGACCGCCGGCCAGGCGTCGCTGCGACGCATGGTTCGCGCCGAATGATTGTGGGATACGAGACGGGCGTCCGCCCGTCCGCGCGCCGACTGCCCGCTCAAAGGCCGCGTCCCTCGCCAAAACAAAGGGAACAGCCCGCACAAACGGCGTCGCGCGCAGACAAAACCACCGCCTCCCGAACGCGGGTCGGGGGAAAAACAAGAAAATTCGACCGCATCACCCAAGCCTGCTCGGCCGCATCGCACTGCGTTCACGAGATCGTGTACGGTTATTCTAACGCACCTTGCGTGTTTTCGCCAGACCATTTGCCCGGAATTGGCGAGGATTTGTAAGCGTGGCCGGCGGCCGCGCGCGGTCGACGGGCTGGATGCGGGCGGGGCGAGACGCTCAAGCGCCGAACGGCGATGGACGTCGCGTCGTACGCATCGCAGACGCCTTCAGCGATCGATCGTTTGGGTCCCGCAGGGCGAAATGACGACGCTGCGGCCTTTGATCGACCCGGTCGTCGCGTAATCGATGGTGTTGAAGATGGGCGAGGCGCGGCTCTCGGCCTTCGTCTCGCCGCCGCCGGGATCGAACAGCGCGATCAGGGAGGTCGAAGCGCCCGCCGCGTAGCGCTCGGCGACCTCGCCGATCAGCGCGCAAGCCATCGCGACCGCCAGCGCGACGATCGCGGGGAACTCCAGACGCTTGATCCAGCCCAGTCGGTCAAAGCCCCAATTCATGGCGAACCCTCGGATCGGGGCGTCGATCCAGGCCGCAGAGGCTTCGCGCCGACGCCCGCGGCCAATTTATCGTCATCAGGGTAAACGAACCCTTGCCGAGGCGCTCAAATATCGACGAGTTCGCGCGCCTGGGGCGCGCGCTCCTGAATGAAGGCGAAGCGCGCCTCGGGCTTGGTCCCCATCAGGCGCTCGACCGCGTCGGCGGTCGTCGCGCTCTCCTCCTCGACAAGCGCGACGCGCAGCAGCGTGCGTCTGGCCGGGTCCATGGTGGTGTCGCGCAGATCGCGCATCGACATTTCCCCTAAGCCCTTGAAACGGCTGACGTCGATCGCGCCGCGGGCAGGAAAGCCCGACTTCAACAGTTGCTCCTTGTGGGCGTCGTCGCGCGCGTAGAGCGTCTTGCCGCCCTGGGTCAGCCGATAGAGCGGCGGCTGGGCGAGATAGAGATGGCCCTCTTCGATCAGCTTCGGCGTCTGGCGATAGAAGAAGGTGATCAGCAGCGAGGCGATATGGGCGCCGTCGACGTCGGCGTCGGTCATGACGATGATCTTGTCGTAGCGCAGATCGGCGGAGCGGTAATGCGGCTCGGCCCCCGCGCCGAGCGCCTGCATGAGATCGGCGAGCTGCTGGTTTTGCGCCAGCTTGTCGCGCGTGGCCGAGGCGACGTTGAGGATCTTGCCGCGCAGCGGCAGGATCGCCTGGCTGGCGCGGTCGCGCGCCTGCTTGGCGGACCCGCCCGCCGAGTCGCCCTCGACGATAAATAGTTCAGAGCCTTGCGCGGATGTGTTGGTGCAATCCGCGAGCTTGCCCGGCAGCCGCGACTTGCGCGCGGCGCTTCTGCGCGCGACGTCTTTCTCCATGCGTCGGCGCAGGCGCTCCTCGGCGCGTTCGAGCGAGAAATCCAAGAGCTTGGCGGCCTGGCTCGGCGCGGCGGCCAGCCAGTGGTCGAAGGCGTCGCGAACCGCCGTCTCGACCAGCCGCGAGGCTTCGGCGGTCTGTAGGCGCCCCTTGTTCTGGCCTTGAAACTCCGGCTCGCGGATGAAGATCGAAATGACGGCGGCGCAACCCGCCATCACGTCGTCGGTGGTCAGCGCGCTGGCGCGCTTGGCCTGGCCGATGCGTTCGGCGTGGTCTTTCAGGCCGCGCAGCAGGGCGACGCGCAGGCCGGCTTCGTGCGTGCCACCGTCGGAGGTGGGAATGGTGTTGCAATAGGAATGGACGAAACCGTCCTCGACCGCCGTCCAGGCGACCGCCCATTCGACCGAGCCGTGCTTGTCGTCCTTCTCCACCTTGCCGGCGAAGACCTGGTCGACCACCAGCTCCTGACCGTCGATGTCGGCGGACAGATATTCCTTCAGGCCGCCGGGGAAATGAAACGCCGCCTCCGCCGGAACCTTGCCTTGCGCGTCGAGATGAACGGGCGCGCAGCGCCAGCGGATTTCGACGCCGCCGAACAGATAGGCCTTCGAGCGCGTCATCTTGAACAGGCGCTCGGGATCGAATTTCGTCGCCTTGCCGAAAATCTGCTCGTCGGGAAGGAAGCGCACCTTGGTGCCGCGTCGATTGGGGGCCTTGCCGACGATTTCGAGCCCGGTGACGGGAAGTCCGCGCTCGAACGCTTGCCGGTACAGCGTCTCCTCGCGCACCACCTCGACTTCGGTGCGCTGGGAGAGGGCGTTGACCACCGAAACGCCGACGCCGTGCAGGCCGCCCGAGGTCTCGTAGGCGCCGCTGTCGAATTTGCCGCCGGCGTGCAGCTTGGTCATGATGATTTCGAGCGCCGACTTGCGGGGAAACTTCGGGTGGGGGTCGACCGGCATGCCGCGGCCGTTGTCGGCGACGGAAAGCCAGCCGCCCTCTTCGAGGAAGACTTCGATGACGGTGGCGTGGCCGGCGACCGCCTCGTCCATCGCGTTGTCGATCACTTCGGCGAACAGGTGATGCAGGCCGTTGGCGTCGGCGCCGCCGATATACATGCCGGGACGGCGGCGCACCGGCTCGAGCCCCTCGAGCACCTCGATCGAAGCGGCGTTGTATTCGGCTTCGCCGGGCGTCCCCGCCCGCGCCGCCGGCGCGCGCGCCGTCGGCGGCCGGCCCTTCGGCCGAACGGGCTTGCGTCGCAGCGCGCTCGCGCCGCCAAAGAGGTCGTTCATCATGTCCTGACGGGGTTTTGATTCGCCGACGACCAGCCTAGCACATCGCGGACGAGAACGAAATGAGAACGCGAGGCTCGCGGCGAGCCTCGCGCCTGAGAGCTAGAGCTGCCTGGCGCCGGCCGAGCGGCGAGGAATCGTCGAAATCACGGAGAATGCTCTATAAGGCCGGCTTCTCGCCGGCCTCGACCGGCCGAACCGCTTGCCCCGGGGCGGGTCAAACGGGCGCCGGCTCGCTCCCGGCCTCGCGCCACTCCAGCACCTGGACCCTGCCGTTTTCGACGGTCAGCGCGAGTTTGCCGCGCTTGAGTTCGAGCGCGCGCGCGCCGAACAGCTTGCGCCGCCAGCCGCGCAGCGCCGGCACGTCGGCCTCGTCGTCGCCGGCGATCGCTTCGAGTTCGTCGACGGTGGCGATCATCTTGCCGGCGACGCCGCTTTCCTCGCTCACCTGGCGCAGCAGCACCTTGAGGAGCTCGACCGTCGCCGCCGCGCCGGCGCCGTTGCGCCGCCCGCGCTCGAGCTTGGGCAGGGTCTTGGGATCGCGCGCCAGGCCGCGCTCGACGGCGGCCAGGATCTCTTCGCCGGCGCGCGAGCGCTCCATTCCGCGCGGGAACGCGCGCAAATTGCCGAGCGCCTCCTTGGTGCGCGGCGCGGCGTGCGCGACCTCGATCAGCGCGTCGTCCTTGAGAACGCGCGCGCGCGGCACGTCGCGGCTTTGCGCCTCGCTTTCGCGCCAGGCGGCAAGCTCCATCAGCACAGCGAGATCGCGCGGTTTCCTCGCGCGCGTCTTGAAGCGCTCCCAGGCGCGCTCGGGATGCTGTTCGTAGGTCGCGGCCGAGGTGAGGACCTTCATTTCGTCCTCCAGCCAGGAAAGGCGCCCGGATTTTTCCAACTGCGCCAGCAGCGCGCGATAGATGTCGCGTAAATGGGTGACGTCGCCGATGGCGTAGTCGATCTGCGCGGCGGCGAGCGGGCGGCGCGCCCAGTCGGTGAAGCGCGAGGACTTGTCGACCGTCGCATGGCAGATCGACTTCGCCAGTTCGCCGTAGGAGACCTGGTCGCCGTAGCCGCAGACCATCGCGGCGACCTGGGTGTCGAACATCGGGCTCGGCACCACCCCGGCGAGCTTCCAGAAAATCTCGACGTCCTGCCGCGCGGCGTGAAAGACCTTGACGACGCCTTGGTCCGCCATCAGCGCGACCAGCGGGGCCAGATCGAGGCCGGCGGCAAGCGCGTCGATCGCCAGCGCCTCGTCGCTGGAGGCGACCTGGACGACGCAAAGCTGCGGCCAGAACGTCGTCTCGCGCATGAATTCGGTGTCGACGGCGACGAAGGGATGGCGCGCAAGGCGCTGGCAGGCCAGCGCCAGCTCGGACGTCGTCGTAATCAGCGTCACGTTTTCATCCCTTGACGGGCGGGGGGCTCTTCACGCGATCCTTGCGGACGGGCGGGGGCGCGTGCCGGGGCATGCCGAGGCGCTTATCGAGATAGGCGCCGACCGTCTCCTGCAGGTCTTCGATGCAATCCTCGAAGAAATGATTGGCGTTGGCGATCACCGCGTGCTCGATCGAGATGCCCTTCTGCGTCTTCAGCTTCTCGATCAGCGCCTGCACTTCCTTGAGCGGCGCGACGCGGTCCTTGTCGCCGTGGACGAACAGGCCGGACGAGGGGCAGGGTGCCAGGAAGCTGAAATCGAAGCGATTGGCCGGCGGCGCGATCGAGATGAAGCCCTCGATTTCGGGGCGGCGCATCAGCAATTGCATGCCGATCCACGAGCCGAACGAGACGCCGGCGATCCAGCAGGCGCGCGCCTCCGGGCTGATCGACTGCGCCCAGTCGAGCGCCGAGGCGGCGTCCGACAATTCGCCCTGGCCGTGATCGAAGACGCCCTGCGAGCGCCCGACGCCGCGAAAATTGAAGCGCAACACCGAAAATCCGCGATCGGCGAACGAATAATAAGTGTTGTAGACGATCTGGTTGTTCATCGTGCCGCCGAACTGGGGATGCGGGTGAAGCACCACCGCGATCGGCGCGCCGCGCTGCTTAGCGGGATGAAAGCGGCCTTCGAGCCGACCGGCCGGGCCATTGAAAAAGACTTCGGGCATCGCCACTCCAGAGCAACTCGCCCTGCGCCGCGCTTTCGGCAAGCGCGCTTGGGTTCCGTTGCGACACGCCCCGCCCGCCAGTGTTTGGGCGGGCGCGTTGCTCGCCTCTCTCCCGAACGCGGCGAGGGGTCAAGCGAGCCTTGCGGCGGGCTTGGCGCGCGTGTATCTGTCAAACGCTCGGGCAGGGCGCGGAATGCGGCTCATAGCACGCCTCGCCCCATGGAATGCAAGGATAAAACGCATTTCGTCGCCGTCTCTCGCGCCCGTTTCGGCTGTTGCGGCCAATGAAATGACTTAGGGCTCGACGACGCATGGCGTCTCGCGACAATCCACGCGCCTATCTCGACTACAACGCGACTGCGCCGCTGCGCCCCGAGGCGCGCGAGGCGATGCTGGCGGCGATGGAGAGCATCGGCAATCCCTCCTCGATCCACGCCGAGGGGCGCGCCGCGCGGGCGATCGTCGAGGAAGCGCGCCGCGCCGTAGCGGAACTCGCGGGCGTCGCGCCGCGCTCAGTCGTCTTCACTTCCGGGGGCACCGAGGCGGCCAATCTCGCGCTGACGCCGGCGATCGACGCGCCGGGGCTGAAGCAGCCTCTAGCGCGCCTGATCGTCGGCGCCGGCGAGCACCCTTGCGTGCTGAGCGGCCACCGCTTCGCGCCCGACCGGGTCGCCCTCGCGCCGCTCGGCGCCGACGGGCGAATCGATCGAAGCGCGCTGGCGGCGCTCCTGGCCTCAGGCGACGGGCGCCCGGCGATGCTCGCCTTGCAGGGCGCGAACAACGAGATCGGCGTGATCCAGCCGGTCGCCGAAGCGGCGGCGCCGGTCCATGAGGCGGGCGGCCTCGTCGTCTGCGACGCCGTTCAGCTGGCGGGACGCGCTAGCCTCGACATCGCGGCGCTCGGCGCGGATTTTCTGTTCCTTTCCGCCCACAAGTTCGGCGGTCCGAAGGGCGCCGGCGCGCTGGTCGCCGCGCGCTCGGAGTTCGCTGTCGGCGCGCCGCTGCTGCGCGGCGGCGGCCAGGAGCGCGGCGCCCGCGCCGGCACCGAGAACGTCGCCGCCATCGCCGGGTTCGGCGCCGCGGCGCGGGTCGCGGCGGCGGAAACGGCGAGCGAGAGCGCGCGGCTCGCCGGCTTACGCGATTCTCTTGCCGAGCGCGTCCGCGAGCGGGCGAGCGACGTCGTGATCTTCGGCGAGGCGGCGCCGCGCCTGTGCAACACGCTGTGCCTTGCCGTCCCCGGCCTCGCCGCGGCCACCCTGGTCATCGCGCTCGATCTCGCCGGCGTCGCGGTCTCCGCCGGCTCGGCGTGCTCCTCGGGCAAGGTCGCGCGTTCGCACGTGCTCGACGCGATGGGCGTCGAGCCGGGTCTGGCCGCCGGGGCGATCCGCCTCAGTCTCGGCTGGGCCTCGCGCGAGGCCGACGTCGCGCGGTTCGACGCGGCGTTCGCCGAGACGATGGCGAGGCTGCGGCGGCGGCGCGGCGCGACGGTTCACGTCGCCCAAAAATAGCGACGCGCTGGAAACTCACATTTGAAAGACGGGTTCGCTGACGCGTATCGAGGCTGGCGTTCGGCGGTCGAGTCGGGTAGCGTGGAAATCGCCGCAAGTCGCCGGTTCGCGCCGTTCGCGATGGGTCGAGGCCCGTGGCGGGCGTCGGCGGAATCGATGGACCGCGCGGCGCCGCGGGCAAAGGAGGAGATCGATGTCTCGTTCCCTGAATATCTGGGTTGCGGCGGCGTTGGCGGTGACGATCGGCGCTCCCGCGATCGCCGCTCCCGGTGCGCCGGCGCCCGTTCGCCCCCGCCATCACGTCGTCCATGCCGGGGACATCGTCGTCCACGCGCGGCGGTCCTATCTCGACCCCGGCCTGCCGAGCTGGAGCGAGGCGGGCACAGGAAATCGCTACGTCACCGATGCCGCGCCGAGCTCGATGGCCGATTTCGGCATGCCATTCGCCGCCCATCGCGGCTTCGATCCGCTGCCGAGCCGGTTCAACCCACCCGGCCGGCCGGAGCCGCTGTTCGAGTTCTGACGGCGCGGGGTTTAGCGCCGGCGTCGGCCGGCCCCGGATTCGACGTCAATTGAGGGCGCGGCCGGCCGCCGACACGGTGGCGCGCGATAACTTGCTTTGGCGCGCCGCGCGGTGTAGGAGGCGCCAACCCCTGACAATCCTGTTTCGCCCCGAGGAGCGGCCATGGCGCGCGTCACCGTTGAAGATTGCATCGACAAAGTCGACAACCGTTTCGACCTCGTTTTGATGGCGAGCCATCGCGCGCGCGCGATCTCGTCGGGCGCGCAGATCTACGTTGCGCGCGACAACGACAAGAATCCGGTGGTGGCGCTGCGCGAAATCGCCGAATCGAAACTGGTGCCCGACGATCTCAGAGAAGACGTCATTCACGCGCTGCAAAAGCACGTCGAAGTCGACGAGCCCGAGGCCGAAGCCGCGCCGCCGATGATCCATGCGCCCACCGACGCCGACCTTGGCGCCGAGGCGACGTTCGACCGCATGACCGAAGAAGACTTGCTGCGCGGGCTGGAGGGCATGGCGCCGCCGCCGGAGCCGGAAGACGAAGGCGAATGACAAGCCTTCGCTCGGCGTTCCGCGCCGGAGGCCGCGCGCGGGGGGGCCGCCGCGCGCTTCCAAGCGCGATCCGACGGGGCGGAAGAATCTATCCACAAAGTTTCTAACCGGCGATGCGATTTCGCTAGGCCGGCCTCGCGGTTTTGATATCCTCGCGAGAGAGAATCACTTGCGCGACCGTTCGTCGCGAATGAAGCGGGGCTTGGCGGACCGCTCCCTTTTCCTGTTGCGCAAGTGCTCCTCGAATGCGGCGAGCGCGTCGACGCGTGCGTTGTCGGGGGCCACAGTGAGCGAAGACGTGCTGAAGAGTGTGCCGACGTTCCCCGGGCAAACCGCGACGCCGCCCGATGAGCGCCCCGTAGGCCTGGTGGAGATCGCCGGGCGGGTCAAGTGGTTCGACATTTCCAAGGGCTACGGCTTTATCGTCCCCGACAACGGCGAGCCGGACGCCCTCATTCACGTGACGGTGCTGCGGCGCGACGGCTTCCAGACCATCTACGAGGGCGCGCGCGTGGTCGCCGAAGCGCAGCGGCGCGAGCGCGGACTGCAGGTTTTTCGCGTGCTCTCGGTCACGCCCGGGGAGGGCGCGCAGCCGACGCAATTGCCGCCGGCCCGCACGCGCGCGCAGGCTTCCTCGGTCGGCGGGTTTGAAATCGTCATCGTCAAATGGTTCAATCGGTCGCGCGGTTTCGGCTTCCTGACGCGCGGCGAGGGCACGGAAGACATTTTCGTCCATATGGAGACGTTGCGGCGCTATGGCTTCGCCGATCCCCAGCCGGGCGACACCATGCTGGCGCGTTTCGGTCCGGGCCCCAAGGGCTTGCTGGCCGCCGAGGTGCGTCCGCTCGAAGGCGCGAGGGTTCCGCCCTCGCATTGAGGCGGGGCGCGCTGGTCGAGGGGATCGAAGCATGGCAGGCGATTGGCGCGCGCGGCGGTTGGGCGAAAGGGCGGGCGTTCGAGGCGCGCGATCGCCGCTCGGGCGCGTTTGGGCGATCGCGCTGGCCTTGTTGACGGTCGGCGTCTTGGCGGCGAACGGCGCGCGCGCCGACGAGTTCGATTCCCTCTCCATCGCGACGGCGAGCGGCGTTCACGCGTTCAAGGTCGAGATCGCCGCCAGCGAGGCGGCGCGCGAGACCGGCCTGATGCGCCGCCGCTTCATGCCGGCCGACCGCGGCATGTTGTTCGAATTCGACCGCGAAGCGCCGGTCTCCTTCTGGATGAAGAACACCTATATCCCACTCGACATGATCTTCATCGCGCGCAACGGCTCGGTGACGCGCATCGCCGCCGACGCCGAGCCGCTCTCGGAGCGTCTCATCCCCTCCGGCGGCCCCTGCGTCGCGGTGCTCGAACTGAACGGGGGAGCCGCGGCGCGGATCGGCCTGAAGGTCGGCGACAGGGTGCGCCATCCGTTCTTCTCGCCCTGAGCCGGCGCCGGCGACCCGGTTTCCGCCCCCTGGGGCGGCGGGCCGCGTTGCATCCTTCGTCAAGCTTGCTACAGTCGGCGTTGAAAGTTCGCCTCGGGCGCGATGCGCCCGCGGGCGCAAGGAGTCGTTGTTTGCCTCGATCCTCGTCGTCGAGCGGGCAAAGGGCGCGCGCGGCCCGGCGAGTTCTCTCCTTCGGCCCTTCGGGGCCGGAGCGGGGCGCGCCGCGCGGGCCCTACGCCGCGCTGGATTTGGGCACCAACAATTGCCGCCTGCTGATCGCGCGCCCGACCGCCGACGGGTTTCGCGTCGTCGACGCATTCTCGCGCATCGTCCGGCTGGGCGAGGGGCTTTCGCAGACCGGGCGCTTAAGCGAAGCGGCGATCGAGCGCACCCTGGATGCGCTGCGCATCTGCCGCGACAAGATGGTGGCGCGCGCCGTCGCGCGGGCGCGCCTGATCGCGACCGAGGCCTGCCGCACGGCCGAAAACGGCGCCGAATTCCTCGACGAGGTGCGCGAACGCCTGGGGCTGGAGCTCGAAGTCGTCGACCGCGAAACCGAAGCGCGCTTGGCCGTCGCCGGCTGCGGCGAACTGGCCGATCGCGACGCCGAGTCGATCGTTCTGTTCGACATCGGCGGCGGCTCCTCGGAGATCATCTGGCTGGACCGGTCTCGGCGCGACCCTTCGACCGTGGGCAGCATCGAAGCCTGGGAATCGCTGCGCCTGGGCGTGGTGTCGCTCGCCGAAACCTTCGGCGGCGACGAGGTCACGCCCGAGATTTTCGCCGCCATGACGCGCTGCGTCGGCGAAGCGTTGACCCCCTTCGTCCAGCGCGTCGCCGGCCGTCGGCGCTGCGGCCGCTTTCACCTGCTGGGCACCTCGGGGACGGTCACCACCCTGGCCGGCGTGCACCTCGATCTGCCTCGCTACGACCGCCGCGCGGTCGACGGCCTGTGGCTCACCAGCGCCGAAGTCGACGCCGCGGTGGCGCGACTGAGGGCGATGAGCTACGCCGAGCGCGCCGCCAACGGTTGCATCGGCGTCGAGCGGGCCGACCTCGTGTTGGCGGGCTGCGCGATCCTCGAGGCGATCCGCGCCCATTTTCCCGCCGAGCGCATCCGCATCGCCGACCGGGGCTTACGAGAGGGCATCCTGACGCAGATGATGCGCGCCGACCGGGTCGGCCCGCACGCGTGCGGGGCGGGCGGTTAAGGCATGGCCGCGGCAGGGTCGGGGCGCGAGGGCGGCAGGGCGCTGAAGACCCGTGTGCGCACGGCGCGCAAGCGCTCGCTCTCTTCGACGCTGTGGCTGGAGCGCCAGCTCAACGACCCTTTCGTCGCGCAGGCGCGGCGCGAGGGATGGCGTTCGCGCGCCGCCTTCAAGCTGATGGAGATCGCCGAGAAATATCGACTGTTTCGACCCGGCGCGCGCATCGTCGATCTCGGCGCCGCGCCGGGCGGCTGGAGCCAGGTCGCGGCGCGCGCGGTCAAGTCGGCGGAGGGCGGGGGCCGGGTGATCGCGATCGATCTGATCGACATCGACCCGATCGAAGGCGTCGAATTCAAGGCGATGGACTTCAACGACCCGGCCGCGCCGGACATTTTACGCGATTGGCTCGGCGGCCACGCCGACGGCGTGATGTCGGACATGGCCGCCAACGCCACCGGCCACCGCAAGACCGACCACTTGCGCATCGTCGGCCTCGCCGAGCTCGCCGCCGATTTCGCCGCCAGCGCGCTGGCGCCGGGCGGGTTCTTCCTCGTCAAGACGCTGCAGGGCGGCTCGGAGGGCGAATTGCTGGCGCGCCTCAAGCGCGATTTTTCCGCCGTGCGCCACGTGAAGCCGAAGGCCAGCCGCGCCGACAGCGCCGAACTCTATGTGCTGGCGACGGGGTTCCGCGGCAAAGGCGAGTAGCGGAGCGGCGCTTCAGGTCACTGCGCCGGCGCGCTCGCCTGCACGGCTTCGCGCTGGCCCGAGACCTCCGCGCCGGCGTCGGGCTTCAGCCGCACGAAGATCGCCACCGAACTCAGCGTGATCAATGCAACGACGGCGAAGCTGATGCTCATGTCGCGTGCGGCGAGTTGGGCGTCGCCCAAGCCGAAGCGAAGCGCTTCGACGCTCGCCGCGGCGACCGCAACGCCGACCGCGCCGGACATCTGCTGGGCGACGCTGGCGAAACTGGTGGCGCGGCTCATGCGCGCAGAATCGACGTCGGCGTAGCCGATCGCGTTGAGCGCGGTGAATTCGAGCGAGCGGAAGAACCCGCCCGCCAGCAGCGCTATGAGCAGCAGCCAATGCGGGGTCTGGGCGGTGAACAGGCCGTAGGAGGCCAGGAACAGCGCGGAAATCACGCAGTTGACGATCAGCACGCGGCGAAATCCCCAGCGCCTCATGATCGCCGAGGCCGAGAATTTCATCGCCAACGCGCCGGCGGCGGCGGCGAAGGTCAGCGATCCCGATTCGAACGGCGTCAGGCCGAAGCCGATCTGCAGCAGCAGCGGCAGCAGGAACGGGATCGCGCCGACGCCGATGCGGAAGAGAAAGCCGCCGACCACGCCGGCGAAGAATGTCGGCGTCTTGAGCAGATTCAGGTCGATGATCGCGTCCGGGTCGCGCCGGGCGTGGCCGACATAAGCGACGAGCAAGGCGAACCCGCCGAGGATCAAGCCGGCGTCGACGATTCCCGGGACGATGTCGCGGCCGATGATGGTGAGGCCGAAGATCAGCGCCAGCAACCCCGGCCCGGAGAGAAAGAAGCCCTTGAAATCGAAACGCGCGACTTCGCGTTCGCGGATGTTCTCGATGAATTTCAGCGACAGCGCGATGCCGAGGAGGCCGATCGGCACGTTGATCCAGAAGATCCAGCGCCATTGAAAATAGGTGGTGATGAAGCCGCCGAGCGGCGGCCCGACGACCGGGCCGATCAGCGCCGGCACGGTGAGATAGGCCAGCGCGTTGACCATGTCGGATTTCGGCGTCGAGCGCAGTAGCACCAGCCGGCCGACCGGCACCATCATCGCCCCGCCCAGACCCTGGAACACCCGCGCGGCGATCAGCGTCGGCAGCGAAGACGAGGCGCCGCAGAGGATCGAGCCGAGCGTGAAGACGCCGATCGCCGAGCAGAACACCGTGCGCGCGCCGAACTTGTCGGCCACCCAGCCGGAGGCCGGAATGAACACCGCCAGCGTCAGCATGTAGGAGGTGAGCGCCAGTTTCAGCACGATCGGGTCCTGGCCAAGATCGCGCGCGATCGCCGGCAGCGAGGTCGCCAGCACCGTGCCGTCCATGTTTTCCATGAACAGCGCGGTGGCGATGATGAGGGCGGTGAGAATCGTGGGGCGCATGGGAACGAAGAGACCGCCGGCCTTGTGGCGCCGGGCGGCGCCCGCGGCAAGCGGGGCGGGGTCACAATGGGGTGAAGGGGGCGGACGGCGAGGGGCGGCGTCGGTCGTCGACGCTTCTAAAGCCTCAGCGCGCGCTTTCGTCGCGGCAGGATTTCTGCGTCGCGTTCCACGGCCAGTCGCCGCATCCGGCGCAGCCGGCGAGCGGCGCGGCGAGCGCGGCGGCGCAGCAGAGCGCCAGGACGATGCGCAACAGGCGGAGGCGCGGCATAGGGTCATCCTCGCGCCGATTTCGCCGGCGCGTCAAGCATCGCTTTGACGGCCGAGGCGGCATGGCTCGCTCGCCGGCGCCGCGCCGCCATTCCCGCTCAGCGAACGCCGCTCGCCAAAACGGCGGCGAACGCTTGATCCAGAATCGACAGTCCCAGGTCGATTTCGTCGTCGCTGATCGTCAGCGGCGGGGCGATGCGGAACACGCCGCCCATGCCCGGCAGTTGGACGATATTGGTGTTCAGGCCCAGCTCCAGGCACTTGCGCGAGATTCGAGCGCCGAGTTCGTCGGCCGGCTCTTTCGTATGCCGATCGCGGACGATCTCCATTCCCAGCATCAAGCCGCGGCCGCGCACGTCGCCGACGACGTCGAAGCGATCCTGCAGCGCGACGAGGCCCGCCTTCAGACGCTCGCCCGCGCTTCGCGCCCTCTGCGCCAACCGGTCGCGCAGGACGATCTCGATCACCTTGAGGCCGACGGCGGCCGGCATCGGATCGGACACGTGCGTCGTATAGAAGAGAAAACCGCGCTCGTGGCAGCGTTCCTCGATCTCCGCCGAGGTCACCACGGCGGCGAGCGGCAGGCCGGCGCCGAGCGTTTTCGACAGGGTCAGGAAATCGGGGGTGACGCGATCGCGTTCGAACGCGAACATTTCGCCCGTCCGCCCCAATCCCGTCTGCGCCTCGTCGAGAATGAGCAGCATGCCTCGCTGTCGGCAATGCGCCTGCAGCGCTTCCAGGTAACCGAGGGGCAGTTCGATCAGCCCTCCCGAACTCAGGATCGGTTCGGCGATCATGCACGCCAACGAGCCGCTCGATTGGCGATCGATGAGATCGAAGGCGTAGTTCAGTTCGCCTCGCCAATCATGGACCTTCGCGTCGCCGAACCGCGGCCGGTAGAGGTTGGGCGTCGGGATCGCCAGCGAACCGACCGCCGCCGGGCCGTATCCTCGTCGCCCGGCCGAGTATGTCGTCGCCGCCGCGCCCGAGGTCATGCCATGCCACGACTGGGCGAAGGCGACCGTCTCGAACCGGCCGGTCGCCAGCTTCGCCATCTTGATCGCGGCTTCGTTGGATTCGCCGCCGGTGCTGAGCAGCATGACCCGATCGAGCCCTTCGGGCAGCAGCCCGGCGAGCTTCTCCGCGAGGTCGACGACCGGTCGCGACAGCATCCCGCTGAACAGGTGATCGAGCTTGCCCGCATACTCGCTGACCACGCGCACGATTTCCGCATGCCCGTGCCCGAGAACGGAGCTCATCTGACCGGAAGTGAAATCGAGAATGGCCCGCCCCTCGACGTCGTAGACGAAGGCGCCGGACGCCCGCTCGATGATGACCGGCGCAAACGCGCCGCCGTAGCGGATCAGGCGACGGCGAACCGCGGCCCAGAATTCAGGATCGTCGTTGCGCGCCATTTCGTCGCCTCCGAAAGAAACCGCGTTCGGCCGGATGCGTCGCGAAGGCGCGCCGCCTCCACGCCGAGGAACGCCGCCGCCGGCGGGATGTTAGGTCGATACCGCCAAACGGACAGGCGCTCAATTGGCGTTTCGTCGCGTCGTCGGAGGCGCAAGAGACGATGCCGGCGACGTTCGACATTGTGCGCTGCGGCCGGCGCCGTCCGCGGCGGCCGAAGACGCTTGACAGCCCGACTCAATCGGAAAAGGTTCCCGCCCAAGAGATCGACGGCGAACGGCGGCGGCCGGCAGGCGCGCCGCCGCGGGGAGCGCGCTCATCTCGCCTCCGCTCCGATAACGCGAGAAGGAACGAACATGCTCATTCTGATCGTCGGGATCGTCGTGTTTCTCGGCGTGCACACGCTGCCGACGCTCCGCGACTGGCGCGCCAAGCAGGTCACGAGGTTCGGCCTGCAGGCGTACAAGGGGCTCTATTCGGTCGCTTCCCTTCTCGCTTTGGCGCTGCTGGTGTGGGGGTTCGCCCGATACCACGCGGAAGGGTTGATCGTGGTGTGGACGCCGCCCGCTTGGACGCGGCCGCTGACGATCGTGCTGATGTGGGCCGCCTTCGTCGCCTTCGCCTGCATGAACCCGGCGCCGAGCCGGATTCGCGGCTGGCTGCGCCACCCTATGCTCGCGGGCGTGATGATATGGGCGCTGGCGCATCTCCTCGCCAACGGCGACGCCGGCGGCATGCTGCTGTTCGCGTCGTTTTTCGCCTGGGCCGTCTACGATCGCATCGCCGTCGCGACGCGCGGCGACCTCGGCGCCGCTCCCCAATCGGCCTTCACCCGCGCCGACGGCGTGGCGCTGGCGGTCGGAACGCCGGCCTTCGCCGCGGCGATCATCCTCCACCCCTGGCTCATCGGGGTCAGCCCCATCGGATAGGCAGAGGCGCGGCAGGAAAGAAAAAGGCGTCGGCGGCGCGCGTCCCCCGCGCCGCGGCCGAGGAGAAGTTGAGTGACCCTCGAGCCCACATCTCGCGAGCGGTTCTTCGCCGCGCTGCGGGCGGCCGGGATGCCCGAACGGCAGGAATTCTCCGTCGCGCCGGGCCATCAGACCGTCTCCGCCGCCATGCTGGCGGAAATCGCCGCCTTCATCCGCGTCTTCGACGCGGTCACCGGCCGCGAGGCGTGGCTGGCGGCGGCGCTGAGAGGGGCGCCGACGATCGCGCAATTGCGCCGCCGCGAGGTCTGCTTCTTCAGCGCCTGGGATTTCCATTGTCCGCCCGAGGGCGGCTTCCAGCTCATCGAGTTCAACGACAACGGCTCGGGCCTCCTCTACGCCGCGATCGTCAACGCGCTCTACTACGAGGCGGCGGGATTGGCGGGGAAGGCGCAAATCGCGCCGCCGGCCGCCGTCCTCGCGTTCCGCCGGACGATCGCCGATATGGTCGAGCGCGAGGCGAGGGCGTTCTTCGGCGAACGCCCGGCGGAGCGGCTTCTCGTCCTCGACGACGCCGACTCGCTACGCGCCGGCAAGTTTCGCGGAGAGCTGAGGATGCTGCGCGAACTCCTCGGCGAGCATGGCTGGCGCGCCGAACTCGGCTCTCCCGCCGAGACCGGCTGGGACGGTCGGCGCCTCCTTTTCGACGATGAGCCGGTCGCCTTCGTCGTCAACCGCTCTACCGATTTCCTCTGGAGCGCCGACGACTTCGCCGCGTTGCGCAACGCCTACGAGGCGGGGGGCCTCTACGCCGCGCCCAATCCCTTCACCTACGCGACCCGCAGCGACAAGCGACTGCTGGAATGGCTGTCGCAGCCGCTTTTGGACGAGGCGCTGGGAATCGAGGCGGCGGAGCGGCGAACTTTAGGCGCCCATACGCCCGAGACGCACGCGCTCGGCGCCGACAATGTCGACATGCTGGCGCGGGCCAAGGGCGACTTCGTGTTCAAGCCGACGCGCGGTTTCGCCGGACGCGGCCTCATCGACAGCGGCGCGGTCGGGCGGGCGCGGCTCAGCCGTCTCGTCAATCGCGGCGAGGGCTACGTCGCGCAGCGGCGGATCGCCAAGCCGTGCGTCGAGGTCGACGGCCAACGCCTGTGGACCGACCTGCGCGTCTGGGCCTATCGGGGCGAGATCGTCGCTCTGTCGGGGCGCGCCTCGATCCGGCCGGACCGCCTCGACCTGACGCCGCCGGGCGGCTGGCTGCCGACCTACGCGACGGGGTGAGGAGGGCGAACGGCGTTCACGGCGATGGCGGTCTCGATCCGAAGAGGCCGCCGCAGTTCGCCGTCGATCTCTTGGGCGCGAAAATTCCGATTGAAACGGGCTGTCAAGGGCGCGTCATAGCCCGTCGAAAGACGGGCGTCCTGCGACGCCCTACGGCGCGCCGCCTCCGGCGGTCAAGACCCTTGACAGGCCATTTCAATCGGAAAGGGGGCTCGTCAAGAGATCGACGGCGAATTGCGGCGGCCGGGGAGAGCGGCGTTGGAGAGAGAGAGGTTGTCTCGCCGACGCCGCGCTCAAACGGAGCCGATGGTGCGAAAGCCTCGCAGGCCGGGATCGGCGGCTTCGTCGAAGACCGTCACGTCATCGACCATCGCCCTGCGCGGCCCCCAGCGGCAGGCCGCGATCATCGCGTCGACGGCCGTCGCCTCGCCCGAAAACAACGCTTCGACCGAACCGTCGTAACGGTTGCGCACCCAGCCCGAAAGGCCCCGCATCGCGGCTTGTCGCTCCATCCAATAGCGAAAGCCAACGCCCTGGACGCGACCGCTGACGATGACGCGAACCGTCCGGATCACGAAGGTCTCTCCGACGCGCCGGCGGCCCGCGCGCGAGGCCGACGGTCGCAAGCAATGACTCGTCATGGCCGGGCTTGTCCCGGCCATCCACGCCGCGCCACCGCACTTCACTTTGAACGTTCCGACGAAGCGGCGCCGCGTAGATGGCCGGGACAAGCCCGGCCATGACGGCGGATAGTCTCTTCTGCCATCGTCAGACCGACGACCGTTGCGCCCGCGCGGACAGAGCGCGACCCGCGCGACCCTATCATGAAAGCGACGGGTTCATCCAAGGCGACGGCGCTGCCTGCCGAACTTGGCGGCGCCCGCCTGGCGCCGCGCTCGCCGAGCGCGGCGGGGCAGCGACGCGATCGGCGAAAACTCGAACCCGACAATTTCTTTGCCAATGTCGGAAGTCGCGCTATCCTCTTCCTTGGTCCGGCGAGGCGCCGGCGAGCGAGGCCCGTTCGGCGAAGGAAAAATCGGCGCGAGGCGGCGTTCGTCAAGTTTTTCGCCGTAAGCCCTTGAAATGCTTCATGGGACCGTCAAGGGAATGCTTGACAAGCCTTGACAAAACTTGACATCGCTTGACAAAACTTGACAAGACTTGGCGAAACTTGACCGACGCCTTGACGCGCGGATCGGCGGATCGGCGCCCTTGGCCAAGCCCGCCCGCCGGCGCCGATCGAGGTCGTCATGCTCTAGGAACTTGCCCCGCCCCGTGTTAGGCAGCCGCGCCATGCGGCGCGCGCGCGAAGCGCCCGCGAGATTCGCTCACCCCTCGAGGACGGCTCCCCATGGCGACCCTGGAGAATTCAGAGTTCCCGCACGGCCTCGCCTTCGACGACGTGCTGCTGCGGCCCGGCCACTCCACTGTCATGCCGAGCGCGGTCGAAATCGGCTCGCGCCTGACCCGCGCCATTCGCCTCAAGCTGCCGATCGTCTCCTCGGCGATGGACACCGTCACCGAGGCGCGGCTCGCCATCGCGATGGCGCAGGCGGGCGGCATCGGCGTCATCCACCGCAATCTGACGCCGGAAGCCCAGGCCGAGGAAGTGCGCAAGGTCAAGCGCTTCGAGAGCGGCATGGTGATCGATCCGATCACCATCTTTCCCGACGCCTCGCTCGCCGAGGCGCTGGCGCTGATGCGGCGCTCGTCGATCTCCGGCATTCCGGTGGTCGAGCGCGGCGCGGCGGACGGCGAGCCGGCGCGCCTGGTCGGCATTCTCACCAACCGCGACGTGCGCTTCGCCGACGATCCGCGCCAGCCTGTGAGCGAGCTGATGACGCGCAGCGTCATCACCGTCGGGGAGGGGGTGACCAAGGACGAGGCGCGCCGCCTGCTGCACCAGCACCGCATCGAGAAGCTGGTGGTGGTCGACGAGGACGGGCGCTGCGTCGGCCTGATCACCGTCAAGGACATCGAGAAGGCGACCGCCCATCCCGACGCCGCCAAGGACGCCGACGGGCGCCTGCTCGTCGCGGCGGCGACCACCGTCGGCGACAAGGGCTTCGCGCGCGCCGAGCTGCTGATGGCGGCGGGCGTCGATTGCCTCGTCGTCGACACCGCGCACGGCCATTCCGAGCAGGTGCTGGCGCAGGTGCGCCGCATCCAGCGCGCCACCAACAAGGTGGCGGTCATCGCCGGCAACGTCGCCACCAAAGAAGGCGCGCAGGCGCTGGTCGACGCCGGCGCGGACGCGATCAAGGTCGGCATCGGGCCGGGCTCGATCTGCACCACCCGCATCATCGCCGGCGTCGGCGTTCCGCAGTTCACCGCCATCCTGGAAACGGCCGAGGCGGGGCGCGCGGCCGGCGTGCCGGTGATCGGCGACGGCGGCATCAAGTATTCCGGCGACCTGGCCAAGGCGATCGCCGCCGGCGCGGAATGCGTGATGATCGGCTCGCTGCTCGCCGGCACCGACGAGAGCCCCGGCGAGGTGTTCCTCTACCAGGGCCGCTCGTACAAGAGCTATCGCGGCATGGGCTCGCTCGGCGCGATGGCGCAAGGCTCGGCCGACCGCTATTTCCAGCAGGACATCAAGGACGAGATGAAACTGGTGCCGGAGGGCGTCGAGGGCCAGGTGCCCTATCGCGGTCCCGTAGGCGCCATCCTGCATCAACTCGCGGGGGGCCTGCGCGCCGCGATGGGCTATGTCGGGGCGGCGACCATCGCCGAATTCCAGGCCAAGGCGCGCTTCACCCGCATCACCGCGGCGGCGTTGCGCGAAAGCCATGTCCACGACGTCGCGATCACGCGCGAGAGCCCGAACTATCCCTCGCGGGAGTGAGGGGCGGCCGGCGTCCCGTCCCTTGGTTTAATCCCTGCAGCGCGCCGCCGTCGGCTAGCGCGCGGCTTCGCCCTGGTGTCCGCCGGTGAACGGCACGAAGGCCTGGATCTGCCCATTGTAGATGTCGCTGCGCATGGCGCTCAGCGAGCCGTCGGGATTGACCTTCTTGACCACCTTCAGCACGTGCTGCGCCCCGGGCGGGCCGACCGGGATCACCATGATTCCGTCGCCTTTCAACTGCTGCAGCAGCGGCGGCGGAATGTGGTCGATGCCGCAGGTGACGATGATCTTGTCGAACGGCGCCTGCTCCGACCAGCCGTAGTAGCCGTCGGCGTTCTTGGTCTGGATCCCCGAGTATTCGCTATAGCCCCGCGCGATCAGCGAATCGTAGAGCGCGCGGGTGCGTTGGGCGAGCGGCGGGATGATCTCGATCGAGAAGACGTTGGGCGTCAGGTTCGAAAGGACCGCGCTCTGGTAGCCGGAGCCGGTGCCGATTTCCAAGACTTTGTCGCTGCGCCTGATCTCCAGCGTATTGGTCATCCGGCAGACGCTGTGCGGGCCGGTGATGGTCACGCCGAAACCGATGTTGAGGAAATGACCCTCGTAGGCGCGCGCGAGGTTGTCGCGCGTGACGAACTCCTCGCGCGGCGTCATCAGGTAGGCGCGCGTCGTCGAAGCGTCCCAAAGGTCCTTGCCGGCGACCAGCTTGAGGTAGCGATCGTAGCGCTGGCCGAGGAAATTCGGGTCCTCGCCGCGGTTCTTGACCATCCATTCGACGAACGCCTGCCGGCTCGAGGTCGGCGGCGAGGCGTCCCAATCGTAGGGCGTGGGCGCGTTGGCGCGCGCCGTCTGCAACGGCAGCGCCGTCGCTGCGAGGGCTATGGCGAACTGACGCCGACTCAGCATGAAGGAACTCCGGCAAAGCGGGCGCCGGCAACCTAGCGCGCGGCGTCGCATTTCCCAACCCGAATTTGCACGGAATTTTGCTTCGTCCGGCCGCCCGCGGTAGACGGACGCATGATCCCCGCCGCCCGCGTCGCCGCCGCGATCGAAGTCCTCGCCGAAATCGAGACGCGCCGGCGTCCGGCCGCCGACGCGCTGAAGGACTGGGGCCTCGCGCGCCGCTTCGCCGGCTCCGGCGACCGGGCGGCGATCGCCAGCCTCGTCTACGACGCGCTGCGCCGCAAGGCTTCGTCCGCCTGGATCATGGGCGAGGCGAGCCCGCGCGCGGAAATCCTCGGCGCGCTCAAGCAGCTGCGGGGCTTGAGCGAAGCGGAGATCGCGGCGCTGTTCACCGGCGAGGGCCACGCGCCGGCGCTGCTGAGCGAAGCCGAGCGCGAGCGGCTGCGGACGGGGAATCTGACCGGCGCGCCCGCGCACGTGCAAGGCGACTATCCGCAATGGCTGGCGCCGGCGTTCGCCGAGAGTTTCGGCGAGGCGGCGGTCGACGAGGGCAGGGCGCTCGCCGCTCGCGCTCCGGTCGACCTGCGCGCCAATGCGCTGAAGACCGATCGCGAACGGGCGCTCGCGGCGCTCGCCCATCTCGGGCCGGTCCCGACGCCGTTCTCGCCGATCGGGCTGCGCATCGCGATTCGCGCCGACGGCCGCGGGCCGGCGCTCGCCGCCGAGCCCGCCTATGTCAAGGGCCTGGTCGAAGTGCAGGACGAAGGCTCGCAACTGGCGGCGCTGCTCAGCGGCGCGGCGCCCGGAATGCAGACGCTCGACTTCTGCGCCGGGGCCGGCGGCAAGACTCTCGCCTTGGCGGGGATGATGGCCAACCACGGCCAGATCTACGCCACCGACAGCGACGGCCGGCGCCTGGCGCCGATCTACGAGCGATTGAACCGCTCGGGCGCCCGCAACGTTCAGGTGCGCGCCCCGCGCGGCGCCGCCGACGTCCTCGCCGACCTCGTCGGCCGCTGCGACCTGGTGTTGATCGACGCGCCGTGCAGCGGCTCCGGCGCCTGGCGGCGCAGCCCCGACGCGAAATGGCGGATGCGGCCGGGCGCGCTCGAACAACGCATCAAGGATCAGATCGAATCGCTTGAAAGCGCGGCGCGGTTCGTCCGGCACGGTGGGCGGCTCGTCTATGTCACCTGCTCGCTGCTGAAGGCGGAGAACGAAGACCGCGCCGCCGCGTTCCTCGAGTCCCACGCCGATTTCCTGCCGATCGAGGCGGGACGTCTGGCGCGCGGCGCCGGGCTTGCGCCTTTGGCGGAGCGGGCCTCGAAGCTCGGCGCCGGCTTGCGCTTGAGCCCTTACAGCACGGCGACCGACGGGTTCTACGTCGTCGCGCTGGTCAGGACTTGACGGCGCCGCCGGCGTTGTCGCTTCTCTGTCATCGCGAAATCTGAAATAAGAAGAGGCGATCGGAGCGCATCGCTTGCGGGCGCCGCCAACCCTAGGGAGTTCACCCATGCAAGAGCCTGTCGCCCTGTTGGGCACGCCCCACGTTCATTTTCTCACCCTGATTATCATCGGCGGATTGGCCGGGTGGATCGGCGGGATGATCGTCGGCTTCCGACACGGCCTTTTCACCAATATCCTCGTCGGCATCGTCGGCTCCTGGATCGGATCGGAAATCGCGAGCCTCTGGAACATCGCCGTTTATGGGTCGGTGAAGCAGTTCCTCGTCGCGCTTGGCGGCTCGATCGTCGTCCTGCTGATTTGGCACGCGATCAGCGGCCGCTCGCCCGCCGGCGGCCGCTAGACGCTTTCCCGCCCCCTCCGCAATGTGGCGAATGTGACCAGGGTTATCGATCTTCTCCAAAGCGGTCCGCGGTCGAGCGCGGGAGCGGCGCGCCCGCGCCACCCCGAAAAGGCGCATCGGCCGGACCAGCCGGCGCCGCGCAAGCCGGCCTGGATCCGGGTCAAGGCGCCCGGCTCCGCAGGGTTCGCGCAAACGAACAGGATCGTGCGCGACCATAAGCTCGCCACCGTGTGCGAGGAGGCGGGCTGTCCCAATATCGGCGAATGCTGGGAGAAGAAGCACGCGACGTTCATGATCATGGGCGAGACCTGCACGCGCGCCTGCGCGTTCTGCAACGTGCGCACCGGCCTGCCCGACCCGCTCGACGAAGGCGAGCCGGCGCGCGTCGCCGACGCCGTCGCCAAGCTCGGCCTTTCGCATGTCGTGGTGACCTCGGTCGATCGCGACGATCTTCCCGACGGCGGCGCCGGGCATTTCGCCCGCGCCATCCGGGCGATTCGCGCCGCCGCGCCGGGGACCACGATCGAGGTGTTGACGCCCGATTTCCTGCGCAAGGACGGCGCGCTGGAGGCCGTCGTCGCGGCCGAGCCGGACGTCTTCAACCACAACCTCGAGACCGTGCCGTCGAAGTATCTCAGCGTACGGCCCGGCGCGCGCTATTTTCATTCGCTGCGCCTGTTGCAGCGCGCCAAGGAGCTCGACGCAAGGCTGTTCACCAAGTCGGGAATCATGGTCGGCCTCGGCGAAGAGCGCAGCGAAGTGCTGCAATTGATGGACGATCTGCGCAGCGCCGACGTCGATTTCCTCACCATCGGCCAATATCTCCAGCCGACGCGCAAGCACCACGGGATCGCGCGATTCGTCACCCCCGAAGAATTCCAATCCTACGCCGCGGTCGGCGCGGCGAAGGGCTTTCTGCTGGTTTCCGCGACCCCGCTGACGCGATCGTCGCATCACGCGGGCGAGGACTTCGCCAGGCTCAAGGCGGCGCGTCTCGCCAAGACGAGCGCGGCTTCTATTGACCCTCAGCGGGCGAGGCTGTAGGCCTTCGCAGCCCAAAATCAGAGCGCGTAGCTCAATCGGTAGAGCATCTGACTTTTAATCAGGGGGTCGTGGGTTCGAGTCCCACCGCGCTCACCAAATCCAATTCGAATATGACGACGAACCGGAAACCGCGCATCGCTGTCATCGGCAGCAGCAACGTCGACCTCGTCACCTACGTGAACCGCGCGCCGGTTCGCGGCGAAACGGTCGAGGCGCCGAGCTTCGAGATGGGCCACGGCGGCAAGGGCGCCAATCAGGCGGTCGCCGCCGCCAAGCTCGGCGCCTCGGTGGTGATGGTGAGCAAAGTCGGCGACGACCTGTTCGGTGAAATGACCATCAGAAACCTCGCCGGCTTCGGCGTCGACGTCAGGCGCGTCGGGCGCGTCAAAGGCCGCTCCAGCGGCGTGGCGACGATCATGGTCGAGCCGTCGGGCGAGAATTCCATCCTGATCGTCAAGGGGGCGAACGCCGACCTTTCCCCCGCCGACGTCGAATGCGCGGCCGAGGATCTGAAGAGCTGCGATCTCATTCTGCTGCAACTCGAGGCGCCCCTGGAGACGGTCTATGCGGCGATCGCCTTCGGCAGGCGCCATGGCGTAAAGACGCTGCTCAACCCGGCGCCGGCGACTCCGGAACTCGATCCCGAGAAGATCCGCGACGCGAGCTTTCTCGTGCCGAATGAAACCGAACTGGCGATCCTCACCGGCATGCCGGTCGGCGCTGAGGACGAGATCGCCGCGGCGGCGCGCGCCCTGACGGCGAGGGGGGTCGGAACGGTCATCGTGACGATGGGTTCGCGCGGCGCGCTGTTGGCGACGCCGACGCAAATCCGCCGCATCGCGCCGATCCCGGTCACGCCGGTCGACACCACCGGCGCGGGCGACGCCTTCGTCGGCGCCTTCGCGCGCTATTTCGCCGCCGGCTTCGGCCTGGAGGCGGCGCTCGACAAGGCGGTCCGTTACGCCGCCGATTCGGTCACTCGGCGCGGCGCGCAGAAAGCCTACGCGACCGAGGCCGAATTCGCGGCGTTTTGCGCCAGCCTGGCGACGGCGTAGCGTGGGATCGAGATCGACAAATCGAAAACGCCCAAGGCCTTGTCGCGCCGGCGATGGCCCGCTTCGCCTGTGGGCGAAGCGGCGCTCCGACCGGCCGCCGCTCAAGCCCGTCCCGGGACGAGATCGACCTCCCTGAGGTAGGCGGGAAACAACGCGTAGTTTCCCGCCAAACTTTCGACGATCTGGGCGAGATCGTCGAGGGTGTATTCGATGCGGTCTTCGTTGTCTTCGACATAGCTCTCGGGACTCGCGGCGTCGCCCCGCGAAGGTCTGACGCTCGGGGGAATGCGGACGATCCAGTTCGGTTGCACGCCGGTGGCGGCGGCGCCGGGCTTCCACGCGGAATGGGCGATGTCGTTGCGCAACGGCGTCAAATTTTCGGGAATGACGAGATAGCCGCGGATGCGGTCGAATTGATCAAGCGGAACCGGCCGGTGACGAAGCAGGTCGAGCAAAACCCGCCGCTTGCCGGCGAAATCGAGGCTGCGGGTCAGCAGCATGACGGCGGCGGCGTCGGCGCCGGCGACCGTGGCCATGACGTCCTGCATGAGCAACTCATAACGCGCGAACCATTGCACGATGGTTCCGAAGAGCTGCAAATGTCGCGGGGTGAGGCATTCCGGAGTCGCGTTCGCCCTCGGGGAGTCGCCCATCGCTTCGCTCTCTCGAAGAGGTCTCGAGTCGCAGCGGCGGCGTTGTCTTATTACAACGTCACGGACCCGTCACGCGTCGACCGGCCGGCGCTCTCGAAGGCGCGAGCGACAAATGCGTCAGGGCGTCGCGCCATTGCTGCGAAGCGGCAAAAACCATTGCCGTTTTCCGCAGTTTGTGGCATGAGCGCGCGCGACGAAACAAACTGCAAGGGAAACGATGTCGTTTTTGAACAGCAATAATTTTCTCGACCGCCAGGCCGCCGCCGCGAAGGCGCGCAAGGCGCTAGCCGAGAAGTTCCTTTCCCGCCCGAAGTACGATCCGAACGATCCGGCCGTCATCGAACGCGAGGCCAAACGCCGCGCGATTCTGCAAGCGCGCGCCGAGCGCGAGACCGAGCGGCTGAAGCGCAAGGCCGAGGCCGAGGCCGCCGAAACCGCGCGCCGCGCCGCCGCGGAAGCGGCGCGCCAGGAGGCGTCGCGCCTCGAGGCGTTGGCGCGCGAAGCCGCCGAAGCGGCTCGCCGCGAGGAAGAAGCGAGAATCGAATACGAGCGCAAGCTCGATCGAGACGCTCGCTACGCCGCGCGCAAGGAGCGCAAGAAGAAGGCCAAGAGCGTGATCGAGCGCTACCGCTGAAGCTCCGGTTGATCGCCGGACGCAATTCGGGCAAGAAGATCTAGAGTCGGCCGACTCGGTTTTCTCGGTGGGGCGACGATCGAATGGCGGAACCTCTGCGCGTCGGCGTCGCGGGCCTGGGAACCATCGGGTCCGCGCTGGTCAGGCTCTTGGGGCGCCGGCGCGCCGATCTCGCCGTGCGCGCGGGTCGCGAAATCACGCTGGTCGCGGTCAGCGACCTCAGCCGGCGCGATCGCGGTCTCGATCTCGACGGCGCGGTCTTTTACGATGATGCGAGATCCCTCGCGCGGGGGGATATCGACGTCTTCGTCGAGTTGATCGGCGGCGCCGAGGGCGCGGCCTACGACGCGGCGAGGATCGCCTTGTCGCGAGGCAAGCCGCTCATCACCGCCAACAAGGCGATGATCGCGGCCCATGGCCTCGAGCTGGCCGGGCTCGCCGAAGCCAACGGCGCGGCGCTGGCGTTCGAAGCCGCGGTCGCCGGCGGCATTCCCGTGATCAAGACGCTGCGCGAGGGCCTGGCCGGCAACGCCGTTCGCCGCGTTTCCGGCATCCTGAACGGCACCTGCAACTATATTCTGTCGCGCATGGAGACGGACGGGCTGCCGTTCGACGTGTGCCTGGCCGACGCGCAGAGGCTCGGCTACGCCGAGGCGGACCCGACCTTCGACGTCGGCGGCTTCGACACCGCGCACAAACTGGCGATCCTCGCCTCACTGGCGTTCGGCGCGAAGATCGACGCCGATGCGGTTTCGATCGAGGGCATCCAGACCATCACCCTGGCCGACCTCGCCGCCGCCGACGAACTTGGCTACCGCATCAAACTCCTCGGCGTCGCCGAGCGCACGCAAAAAGGGGTCGAACAGCGCGTGCATCCGACCATGGTCGCCAAGTCCGAGCCGCTGGCGCAGACCATGGGCGTCCTCAACGCAGTGACGATCGACGGCGACGCGATCGGCGCTCTGACGCTGGTCGGCGCAGGCGCCGGCGGCGATCCCACCGCCTCCGCGGTCGCCGCCGACATCGCCGACATCGCGCGCGGCGACTATGGGCCGGCCTTCGGCCGCCCGGTCGCGGCGCTGGAGGACGCCGAACGCGTGCCGATGCAGCGCCACGAAGGCGGCTATTACGTGCGCCTGGCCGTGGTCGACCGCCCGGGCTCGATGGCTTCGATCGCCACGCGTATGGGAGAGCGCAAGATTTCGCTGGAGGCGATCATGCAGAAGCGCCCCGCCAAGGGCGCGCCGTCCTCCGACATCGCGCCGGTGGTGCTGATCACTCACGCGACGACGGAAACGTCGATCCGAGAGGCCCTCACGCTGGCGGTCGCCGACGGGGTGGTGAAGGAGAAGCCGCAGGTCATCCGCATCGAGCGCGCTTAGAACGGGTCGAGCAAGCCGAACACGCTCACCAACGCGACCACGACGACGCCGAGGACGACTTCGGCGATGCTGGTCCGCATCAGGATGCGCAGCGCGGGCCCGTCCGGCTTGAGGCGCGGCGCCAGAATGGTGCGGTTGATCAGCGCGATCGCGATCATTGTCGCGACGATCGCAATCTTCACGCACAGCAGCGCGCGGTACGGCGTGGTCGGAAACGGCGGCGCGCCGCTGGTCAGGGCGACGTTGGCGGCGCCGGTCAGCACGACCAGCGCGACATCGAACTGGCCCCAGAAGGAGAATCGCCGCATCGCGGCCACCGCGTCGCGGCGCATCGCGGGATCGCCATAGGCGGTCAGACAAAGCGCGAAAAGGGGCAGCCCGCCGAGCCAGGCGCCGGCGGCGAGAAGATGAAGCGCGTGGTTGCCGCGATGCAGCGCGCCGACGCCGCCCTGCTGCATCGAGGAGTGACCGACGAGACAGAGGCTCGCCAGCAGCAACGCGGAGAAGAGGGTCGTGAAGGTCGACGGACCGTGTCGGCCGAGCGCCAGCGCTGCCAGCAGCGCCAGCGCGATGGCCAGACGCCACTGCCAGACCGCGCCGAACGCGGTGTCCACGAGCACGCCCTCAAGGATGTCGACGTCGACGAGGCCGCCCCAGGAATCGGCCATCGACGCCGCCTCCAGCGCGAGCCACAGAAGGGCGCTGAGCGCGGCGAGGCCGATCGCGACCGCCGCGATGCGCCGCGCGGCGGGCGCGAGCGCGCGTGCGAGGCCGGGCGGCGTCAGCGCTCGGACATAGAGGCTCGCGCCGAACAGCGCCATCGCCGACAGGAAATGCGCGAAGCGGCACAGCGCGAGCGCGCTTTCCATGCGTTCTCCCTATCTGTCGGCCGCGAGAGCGTCGTCGTCGCCGACCCGCGACAACGCGAAAATGGCGCGCGCCGTCTTCACATCTTCATCCCCTTCATGTCGCCGCCCTTCATGGCGCCGCCTGGCGCCGTCGCGCCGACGCCTTCGACCGCGAACTCGACCGCGACGGCGCCCGCGCGTTCGAAGGTCAGCGTCGCCTTGACGGCCTCGCCCTTGACCAGCGCGCTCTTCAGGCCCGTGAACATGACGTGATAGCCGTTCGGCGCGAGCTTGACCGTGGCGTGGGCGGGAATGAGGAGCCCGTCCTTCAGTTCGCGCATTTTCATCACGCCGCCTTCCATGGCCATTTCATGGATTTCCACGGCGGCGAAATCGGCGGAGCCGCCGGTCAGGCGGTCCGGCGCGGCGCCGTCGTTGCGGATCACGAGATAGCCGGCGCCGACTTCGGCGCCCTTGGGCGTCGCGCGCGCCCAGGGCTTCTCGATCGTCAGATCGCCCGCCTTGATTTCCTGGGCGAGGGCGGGGGCCGCGCTGAAGGCGAGCGCGAGCGCGAGACAGACGGCGTGGAAGCGGTTCATTTGCGTCTCCTTTGGTTTCGTTGCGAGGAAAGTCGGTCAGGGCTTCACGGTGAAGTCGAAGCTGCCTTGCGTCTTGTGGGTGTCGACCGACACGGCGTGCCAGGTCACGGTGTAGACGCCCGGCGCCAGTGTCTCGGCGACCTTGGCGATCAGCACGCTGTTGTCGGCGGGATCGACGCTGGGCGCGCCGAGCGGAACCGCCGCGCCGCCCTCCGTCGCCAGAGCAATGCCGGAAAAGCGCGGCTCCACGCCTTCCGAGAACTTCAGCCGGATCTCGCCGGGAGACGTGACCGCGCCGCCGACCGCGGGCGTGGCCTTTTCGAGTTGGGCGTGCGCGTAGGCCGCCGTGGCGGCCAAAGCGAAAGCCAGCGAGGCGGCGATTTTGACGATCGAATGGCGAATCATGGCTGTCCCCACATGGAGATTGGTTTGCCGAGAGAGTCGGGGAAAAGGTCGTCGAAGAAGAAGTGCAACTCGCCGACGACGCCAACCCCGCGACCGCTGGCGCTGTTGATCGGAAGGATCGCTTCGAGCGCGAACTGCCACGTGTCGGCCATATAGATTGCGCCCGGCTGAATTGTGCCGGTCGTCACATTGGTTCCCGGCGCGAAGTTCGAGATCGGCTTCGAGAAGGCGAATTCGGTGATCGCGATGACGTGCTTGAAGAAGTCGTTGTCGACCTCGGCGACGTGCGAATTGTAGAAGGGCAGGCTGTACTGGACGGTGAAGCCCCAGTTGAGGTTGGTCGAGTTCTGGTTTCCATTCGTCCAGGCTTGGCCTGGCGCGGTTTCGCTGAGTTCGGCGGTCACCGCGATCGGGCGCAGGATGTTCAGGCTTTTCGGCAGGTCGCCGAAGCCTTTGCCCGCGTCGATCACCGGCTGGTACACGTTGAAGGGCTGGGTCTGCGTCCCAGTCCCGGTGTTTTCCCAGATGACCGTCGTGCCGACCGAGGCCATGAATTCGAATTCCGGGATGCAGAGGAAATTGTATTTGGCCTCGATGTTGAGGGGTTCCCATCCATAGCCGCCGGGCCTTTGCCAAGTCGGTCCGTCCTGAACCGACAGCCCGAAGCCCGGGAAGATGGTCTTGGTGTAGCTGAAGGTGGCGTCGAACTCCTGCGACCCGCCGGAATTCGACGGAGGGTAGGTCAGGGTCGGCAGCGCCAGTTCGTCGCCGACGCCGGGATCGTCGATGGCGAGCGTAGCGGGGAAGATGCGGTCGCCGCAGACGGCGTGGGCGAAGGCGGGCGAGAGCCAAAGAACGACCGAAGCGCCGACAAGCGCGGCCGCGATGGCCCGGAGGGACAGCGTGGTCATGGATTTGCGCCTTGAAGTCCTGGGGAATGGAAACGCGCGCCGATGCAAGCGGCGCACGGCGGATTCGACTCAGACTTCGAAAGGCGGGGCGCGCGGTTGGGCGGATCCGGTGGGGCTGGGCTTTTCCGAGACGGAATCGGCGCGCGCCGTCTGGGGCGCCTCGGCGGCTTCGCGGCGCGCGGGAAGCGACGCCGCCGGCGGGGCTAACAGCACCGCCTGCGCCGCAAACCGGCAAAGCGGGCAGCCGTCGTCGCAATGGCCCCGCCGGCGTTCCGGCGAACTGGAGAACACGCCGTCGTCGGCTCTCGCGCAGAGAATCGCGCTGTCGCCGAACTCCGCCCTCAGCGTCGCGGCGGCGCTCGACAGGTCCGGCCGCGCCTCGGCGTGACGATAGGGCGGCGCGATGAGCTGCGCGAACAGGGCGATCGCGGCCAGCAACGCAGCGAGGCGCGGAAAAACGCGCGCCGACGGCGCCCGAGCGCCGCGGCGTCGACCCCGCATTTGCTTCGCCGCGACCGACACCCGATGACTCCCTCGCGACTGCGACATTTTGGCCCATGCCAGTTAGAGGCGAACGGCCAATGGCTGTCAATCGGCGGCGGGCGACGCCTTGACGCCATGCGATCGCGTTCGCCGACGCGATCGCCAGATTGACAACCGCTTGGCGTTGAATCTTGAGGGGTTTGCCAGAATCGCGTCGCGCGGCTATGGGTGGCGCCCGATCAATTCGAATAGGGTCGCGCGGCCTCTCCGGCGTCGGGCGCCGGGGCGCGCGTATCGCGGCGCTTGCTCCAAAGACCACAATGGAAAGCCGGAAAGCCGGCCGCGCTTGCTGCGACGAGCGAGGCCCGGTCGCGTCAGATGCGCTTCGCCGGCATCGCCTTGATGTGCGCGGCGACGGTGTGTTTCGCCGGGATCGACAGTTCGGCCAAATGGCTCGGCGCGAACGGCCTGCCGACGACCGAAGTCATTTGGGTGCGCTATGTCGGGGCCTTGGCGCTGAGCCTTTTCGCGGCGCGGCCGTTTTCGCGCCCGGGCGTCTTGCGAGCGCGCCGGCCGTGGGCTCAGATCGTGCGGTCTTCCCTGCTGCTGGGTTCGACGATCGGCAATTTCCTCGCGTTGCGCCAGCTGCAACTGGCGGAGACGTCGACGATCTCGTTCCTGACGCCGATGTTCGTCGCGCTGATGGCGGGGCCGTGGCTCGGCGAGCGGGTCGGCGGGGCGCGGGTCGTCGCGATCGCGATCGGCTTTGTCGGCGTCGTCATCGCGACCCGGCCGGGAACGGCCGCGTTCCAACCGATCGTCTTCGTCGCGATCGCAGGGGTCGCATGCAGCGCGGGCTACGCCTTGGCGACGCGCGCGCTCGCCGGCCGCGACGCTCCGGAGACGACGCTCGCCTGGACCCCGATCGCCGGCGTGGCGGCGGTGACGCCCTTGTTGCCCTGGGCGTGGCGAACGCCGGCGAGTCCTTCGGTTTGGTTGGCTATTGCGATCTTGAGCGTTTGCAGCGCGCTCGGCCATTGGCTGCTGATTCTCGCCCATCAGCGCGCGCCGGCCTCCGCGCTGACGCCGTTCAGCTACGCCCAGTTGATCTGGGCGATCGTCGTCGGAGCCCTCGTTTTCGGCGATATTCCGCCCGCCGCGATGCTGATCGGCGCCGCGCTCGTCGTCGCCTGCGGACTTTTTCTGGCCCTGCACGAACGCAACGGCGGCGGGCGCGGCGGCGCAGGATCTGCGGACGCATGACCGATAGCACCGCGCCCGTCTCCCGCTTGTGAGCGGCGGCGCGCTTCCGATATGATCGGGGCGGCTCCTCATGATCGCGGCGGCGCACGGGACGATATCGGTCGTGATGGATCGTGATATGGGCGAGTCGTTGTCGGACATCGGTTTCAGGGCCAATCCCGCCGAGCGCCCGATGCGGCCCCGAGCGCCTTCGTCCCTGGCGGGGACGAGCGGCCGGGCGGCGTTGTTGGGCGCCTTCCTGATCCACGCGAGCATCCTGTCTTTCTTGGCGTTCGAGAACCGGCTGGCGCCCGCGATCGCGCCCGCGGCGCAAGAAATCACGGTCGAGATCGTGGTCGAGCCGCCGCCGGATAAGCCCGCCGACGCCGCGGCGAAGTCCGAACCGCCGCCGACGGCGCGGCCGCTCGACTTAGAACCCGCTTTCGACGCTCCCCGCGCCGCCAATGAGGAAAAGATCGAAAGACAGGCCCCCGACGAGGCGACCAAGGCGCCGGACGCGCCGCCGCCGACCCAGCCGGCGGGTCTGACCCCCGCTCGCGAGCAGGCGGCGGGGACAACGCGGGAAGGCGAGCTTGACGCGGCGCCGAATTCGGCTGAACCCGACTTGGAGAAAGCCGCCGAGGCGGCAAAGCCAACCATCGAGGCCGATCGCGAAGCGCCGGCGGAGCGGCAGGCGCGCGCCGACGCGAACGCCCAATCCAAGAAGCCGCCGACCTTGGTCGGCGAACCGTTGCCGACGTGGTCCGCCGGCGCGCCGATCTCCACTTTCGAATCGGTGCCGGATATCGAACTGGGCAGCGCGGCCGCAACGACGCCGGTTTCCGGCGGAAAAGCCAAAACGACCTATTTGTCGATCCTTTACGGGATGATCATGTCCCACGTTCGTTTGCCCGCCGCCGCTCGCCCGAATTCCTCGCGAATACAGGGAGAGATCGTCTTCACCGTCGACGGAGCCGGCAATCTGATACAAAGGCAAATCGTCCGTGCGAGCGGATCGCTCGACCTCGACAGCGCCGCTCTCGCCGCGGTCGCGGAGGCGGCGCCGTTTCCGACGCCGCCGCAGGGCGCGCCGGTGCGGCTGAGGTTCACTTACGGCGCGAAGTGACGCGGGCTGCGCGGCGTATCGGGTCTCGTGCGCAGGAACGGGCGAACGGCGTCGAAGGTTCTCGCGCGTCCGATGCTCGCCTGCGAGACCTGGCGTCCTTGGCGCGGCGCCTTGACGCTCCATATGCAAATTGAGCGGCATAGAGGGTCGAAATACATTGGATTCAGCACCACCAGCGCCGCGAATCATGGTAATGACTGAAAATGACGAAGCCGAAACTCAAGCCCCGCAAGCAGGTCGCCGCCCTGGCCGTTCGCAACGACGAGGCCGGGCAGGTGCGCGTCATGCTGATGACCTCGCGCGAGACCAAGCGGCTGGTCGTGCCCAAAGGCTGGCCGATGAAGGATCGCTCGGACTATAGCGCAGCCGAAACCGAGGCGATGCAGGAGGCGGGCGTCGTCGGCCACGTTCACAGAAAGCCGATCGGCTCCTACGACTATTGGAAGCGGCTCGCCGACCATTTCGTGTTTTGCCGGGTCAAGGTGTTCCTGCTCGAAGTCGAGCGCCAGCTCACGACATGGAAAGAGCGCGACCAGCGCCAGATCGACTGGTTCGAAATCGACGAAGCCGCCGACCTGGTCGACGAACCCGGCATGAGCGCGATCATCCGCGAACTCCTCAAGCGGCTCAAGAGCCCGTCGTAAGCTTCCCACACGGCTTTCCCGCCGCGCGCGCCTCTATGAGCCGGAAACAGAGGACTTGCCTCGCGCCCGGCCGAATGTAGATTGCGAGCAAGGAGGCGACGGTTACGCGGTGGGCGGTGCCGCGCGCGAGGCGAGGAGACGCGGCGATGGACCTTCCTCTGACTTTGCTGAACCTCGCCGGCTCGGTGGCGCTGCTGCTCTGGGGCGTTCACATGGTCCGCACCGGCGTGCAGCGGGCCTTCGGCGCGAAACTGCGCAATTTCCTCGGCAACACTTTGCGTAATCGGCTCAAGGCGTTTCTGGCGGGCGTTGGCGTGACCGCCGTCCTCCAGAGCAGCACCGCGACCGGCCTGATGGTCACGGGCTTCGCGGCGGGCGGTTTTGTCGATCTGACGCCCGCGCTCGCTGTGATGCTGGGCGCCAACGTCGGGACGACTTTGATCGTGCAGGCGCTGTCCTTCGATGTCTCCGAGGTCGCCCCCGCGCTGATCCTGATCGGCGTGCTCATGTTCCGGCGCGCGGCGGCCGCCCCGCGCGACTTCGGCCGCGTGCTGATCGGCCTTGGCCTGATGCTGATGGCGCTTCATCAGTTCGTCGGCCTGCTCACTCCCTATGAAGACGTGCCGAGCCTACGCATGCTGTTGGGCGCGGTGTCGACCCAACCGCTTCTCGACGTGATCCTCGCCGCCGGACTGACATGGGCGGCGCATTCGAGCGCCACCGTCGTGCTGGTGACGATGTCGTTCGCGGCGAAGGGAACGGTGCCGCCGCTCGCGGCCCTCGCCCTGGTGCTGGGCGCAAATCTGGGGAGCGCGATCAACCCGATGCTGGAGGGCTCGACCGGCGCCGATCCCACGGTCCGGCGCGTGCCGTTGGGAAATCTCATCAATCGGATCGTCGGCGTCGCGCTCACGCTCGCGCTGCTTCCCGCCATCGGCCGCTGGCTGGTGACGGTCGAACCCGACAACGCGCGTTTGGTTGCCGACTTCCACACCGCCTTCAACCTCGCGCTCGCGCTGATTTTCCTGCCCTTGCTGAAGCCCTTTGCAAACCTCCTGCGGCGACTGATTCCGGCGCGGGTCGACCCAGCCGATCCGGCGCGGCCTCTCTATCTCGATTCTGCCGCGCTGGAGACGCCGGTCATCGCGTTGGGCGGAGCGGCGCGCGAGGCGATGCGGCTGGCGGACGTATTGGAGAACATGCTGACGGGGCTGCGCGATACGTTGGAGAATCCCAACCGCCGGCAGATCGTCGAGACCAAGCGTCTCGACGACGTCCTCGACAAGCTGAACACGGCGATCAAGGCCTATCTCACTTCGCTCGATCCGGAAGGCCTCGGCGAGGCCGACCATCGCAGGCTCCGAGAGATCTTGACGTTTTCGACGAATCTCGAGCAGGCGGGGGACGTCGTCGACCGCAACCTGCTCGGCATGGCGGGCAAGATGTCGAAGCGCGGGGTGACTTTCTCCAAGTCCGGGCAGACGGAATTACTGCAAATCATCGACCGGCTGATCGCGAATGTGCGCACGGCGGCTTCGCTCTTCATGACGGGCGACGAGCGGGCGGCACGATTGCTCGCCGCCGAAAAAGAGGCGTTCCGCGCGATCGAGTCGGCTGCGACGGACGCGCACTTCGAGCGGCTGCGAACGGGGCGGCTCGATGCGGCGGAGACCAGCGCGTTCCATCTGGACGCGCTACGCGACCTCAAGAGCGTCAACACCCATCTCGTCGCCGCCGCCGCCTATCCGGTTCTCGCGAGCAAGGGCGAATTGTTGCCGACGCGACTTCGCCTCGAGTCCTGACGCAATGGGCCGATCAGATCGGGCGTCACGCCGCCGCCGCGCACTCGCGGCATAGCCCTTCGACTTCAACCATCTGCCGGTGCGGCGCGAAGCCGGCGCGGGCGGCGGTCTTCTCTAACAGGCGCGCGACGGCGGCGTCCTCGATCTCGTCGCTGCGGCCGCATTTCTCGCATAGCAGCAGCACCCCTTGATGCGCGTGGCCGAAATGTTCGCAGGGCGCATAGGCGTTGCGGCTTTCGATCTTGTGCACGAAGCCGTGGTCGAGGAAGAATTTCAGCGTGCGATAGACTGTCGGCGGCGCGATCGGCTTGCCCTCCAGGCGCGCCATTTCGTCGATGATCGCGTAGGCGCCGAGCGGTGCGGGGCTGCGGCTCAAAATGCTCAGCACGCGCCGGCGCAGCGCCGTCAGTTGCAGGCCTTTCGCCGCGCAGGCGCTCTCGACCTGCGCCGCCCAGGCCGGTCCGATCGCTTCATGGCCGCAGGAAATCATCTCTTTCGCCTTTCCCCGACTCATTCCTAGCATGCTCGCGCGCGCGTCGCGAGGAGGCCCGGCCGGGGCTTGCGTTGCGCGCCGTTATAACATAACAGTTCACGCGCCGCGCCGAAAGGGGCGCGGCGGCCAATATGTTGGAGGCATCCCCCCATGACTCGGAAATTTCTGTTCGCGGCCGCTGCGGCGGTCGGCTTGATGAGCGCGCCGGCGCTCGCCGACCCGGTGAAAGTCGTCGCCGCCGAGAACTTCTATGGCGACGTCGCCACGCAGATCGGCGGCGCGAACGTCGCGGTGACCAGCATCCTGACCAATCCCGACCAGGATCCGCATCTGTTCGAAGCGAGCGCCGAGACCGCCAAGGCGCTCGCCGACGCGAAAGTCGTCATCGTCAACGGCGTCGACTACGACCCGTGGATGGAGAAGCTGTTGAAAGCCAACAAGGCGCCCGGCCGCAAGGAAGTCGTCGTCGGGCAACTCGTCGGCCATAAAGCCGGCGACAATCCGCACCTCTGGTACGACCCGGCCTATGTGAAGGCCGCCGCCAAGGCTCTGGTCGCCGATCTCGACGCGATCGACCCAGCGCACAAAGCCGACTATGACCAGGGCGAGGCGCAGTTCGTTGATTCGCTGAAGCCGCTGGACGCGAAGATCGCCGACATGCGCAAGAAGTATGCGGGACTGCCGGTCACCGCCTCCGAGCCGGTGTTCGGCTATCAGGCGGGCCTGATCGGCCTGAAGGTGCACAATGAGAAGTTCGCGCTTGCGGTGATGAACAACGCCGAGCCGACCGCCTCCGAGGTCGCCGGCTTCGAGAACGACCTCAAGGGCCACAAGGTCAAGGCGATGCTCTACAACGCGCAGGCGAGCGAACCGGCGGTGCAACGGCTGGTGCAGATGGCCAAGGACAACCAAATTCCGGTCGTCGGCGTCTCCGAGACCGAGCCGCCCGATTCGAACTATCAGAAGTGGATGCTCGGGCAGCTCGACGCGCTCGACGCCGCGCTGGGCGGCGGGGCCAAGTGAGCGCTCTTCGTTTCGACGAAGTGACCATCCGGCTCGGCGGCCGAGACATCCTCTCGGCCGCCAGCTTCGTCGTTAAGGACGGCGAATTCATCGGCGTGCTCGGCGCCAACGGCTCCGGCAAGACCACACTGATGCGCGCCGCGCTCGGCCTGACGCCGATCGCCTCCGGCGTGATCAGCGTTCTCGATCAGCCGGTTACGCGCGGAAATTCCTCCATCGGCTATATGCCGCAGAACCGCGGCGGCGTCGCCGGGTTGCGCCTGACGGGCTACGACGTCGTCGCCAGCGCGGCGATAGGGGCGCGCTTCGGCTTCGCGCGGCTCGACAAGGCCAGACGGCGCGAAATCGACTGGGCGCTCGATCACGTCGACGCGCGCGAGCTGGCGCGCCGCTCGATCGGCGAATTGTCGGGCGGCGAGCGCCAGCGCCTGCTCTTGAGCCAGGCGCTGCTCGGCCGGCCGCGCCTGCTGCTGCTCGACGAGCCGCTGATCTCGCTCGATCCGGCCTATCAGAAGAGCGTCGTCGATATCGCGCGGCGCCTGCGCGACGAATTGGGGATCGCCATCCTCTTCAGCGCCCACGAACTCAATCCGCTGGTCAACTCCATCGACCGCATTCTCTATCTTGGCGGCGGCGCGGCGGTGATCGGCCCCGTCGACGAAGTCGTCACCGGGCCGGTGCTGTCGCGGCTCTACGGCTCCGAGATCGAAGTTGTGCGCATCAAGGACCGCTTCTTCGTCATGGCCGGCGACGTCGAGGTCGAGCGCGACGCGCACCGGCACGAGGGCCGCGAACACGGCCTTGCCCACGCCCACGATCGCGGCGACGCGCATGTTTGAATACGACTTCATGCGCACCGCCTTCCTCGCCTCCGCGGTGGCGGCGATTCTGGCGGGAATCGTCGGCTTCTTTCTGGTGCTGCGCGGCCAGACTTTCGCCGGCCACGCGCTTTCGCACGTCGGCTTCACCGGCGCGACCGGGGCGGCGCTGTTCGGGCTCTCGCCGCTCGGCGGCCTCGTGAGCTTCACCCTCGTCGCGGGGATCGGCATGGGCCTGTTCGGCGAGAAGCTCGCCGAGCGCGACGTGGCGATCGGCATGATGCTTTCGCTGGCGTTGGGGCTCGGCCTGCTGTTCCTGCATTTCTATACATCGGCGGCGACCCAGGCGACCGCGCTGCTGTTCGGCAACGTGCTCGGCGTCGACGATTCGGCGCTGCTGAGCCTCGTTGTCATGGCCGTGGTCAGTCTCGCCGCGCTCGCCTTCATCATGCGCCCGCTGATCTTCGCCTCGTTGCAGCCGGAACTGGCCGAGGCGCGGGGCGTGCCGCTGCGCTTCGTGTCGGCGGCGTTTCTCGCCGTCGTCGCCGTCGCCGTCGCCGAATGCGCGCAGATCGTCGGCGTGCTGTTGGTGTTCACGCTGATGGTCGGCCCCGCCGCCGCGGCGCAGAATTTCTCGCGCCGTCTTTTTGCCGGCGTGGCGCTCGCCGCCGGCCTCGCGATCGTCGAGGCGTGGGGCGGCCTGACGCTCGCCTTCTACTCGGATTGGCCGACCAGCTTCTGGATCACCGCACTGTCGGGCCTCGTCTATTTCGCCAGTCTCGGTTCGCGCCGGCTGACGGGGTAGCAGCGAGCTTCGCCCCGGCCCCGCGAGTCGTGCTAGACGAAGCGGCGATGACGCCCCAGGAATTTATCCGCATATCGGCTCGCGCGCGCGCCCCTTCCCCCCTTGCGGGGGAAGGTGGCCCTCGCGTCAGCGAGGGCCGGATGAGGGGGGTCGCGCGGCGCGCGACGGCTCTGTATGTTCGACACGCGCGGTCGCCGCTCTGCGCAAGTGATGCGACGCACCGATTCTTGACGCGTTCGGAAAGCAGTCGGCGCTTCACGGAGCCATCGCGCTGCGCGCGATCCCCCTCATCCGTCGGCTTTGCCGACGCCTTTTCCCGCGAGGGGGGAAGGGGGCGCTGATGGGTTTCTTCCTCGGCGTCGAGCGCTCGCTCACCGGCCGTCCCTGGCGCTCGCGGCTCGACGCGGCGGGGGAGGCGCGCGCGCTCGCCATCGCGCAAGTCGGCGGCCAGAGCGAACTGATGGCGCGGGTGCTCGCCGCGCGCGGCGTCAAGCTCGACGAAGTGGCGCGCCATCTCGGGCCGACCCTGCGCGAACTGATGCCCGACCCTTTCACGTTGCGCGAGATGGAGGCGGCGACGGCGCGCCTCGCAAGCGCCGTTCAGCGCCAAGAGCGGGTCGCGATCTTCGGCGACTACGACGTCGACGGCGCGGCGAGCGCGGCGCTGCTGAGCGAATATCTCGAGGCCTGCGGCTGCCCGACCTCGATCCACATTCCCGATCGCGTCACCGAGGGCTACGGCCCCAACGGCGAGGCGATGGCCGCTTTCGCGCGAGCCGGCGCGAGCCTCGTCGTCACCGTCGATTGCGGCGCCGTGAGCCACGAGCCGATCGCCGAGGCGAAGCGGCTCGGCCTCGACGTGATCGTGTTCGATCATCACCACGCGCCGGAAAAGCCGCCCGACGCCCTTGCCGTAGTCGATCCCAACCGCCAGGACGATCTCTCCGGCCTCGGCTATCTCTGCGCGGCCGGCGTCGTATACATGGGCCTCGTCGCGCTCAATCGCGCGCTGCGCGAGGCGGGCTTCTTTCGGGAGCGCGCGGCGCCCGATCTCAAGGCCGCTCTCGATCTCGTCGCGCTGGCGACGGTCGCCGACGTCGTGCCGCTCATCGGCCTCAATCGCGCGTTCGTGCTGCGCGGCCTCGCGGCGATGCGCCAGCGCAAGCGCCCGGGCCTGGCGGCGCTGTTCGACGCGGCGGGCGCCGACGGGCCGCCGCGCGCGTACCACCTCGGTTTTGTCATCGGTCCGCGCATCAACGCGGGCGGACGCATCGGCGACGCCGCGCTCGGCGCGCGGCTGCTAACGACGCGCGACGATAGCCAAGCGCGCAAAGTCGCCGCCGAACTCGACCTCCTCAATCGCGCGCGCCAGCAGATCGAACTGGCGACGCTCGCCGAGGCCGAAGCCGAGGCGATGCTCGCGCTCGGGCTCGAGGAGCGCGGTGCGGCGGTGGTGGTGGCGGGGGAGGGCTGGCCGTCGGGCGTCGTCGGCCTGATCGCGGCGCGCCTGAAGGAGCGCTTCGAGCGGCCGGCCTTCGCGCTCGCGTTGAACGGGGGCGAAGCGACCGGCTCGGGGCGCTCGATTCCCGGCGTCGATCTCGGCCGAGTCGTCCGCTTGGCCGTCGAGGCGGGCCTCGTCATCAAGGGCGGCGGCCACCCCATGGCGGCGGGCGTCACGCTGGCGAAGAGCCGGATCGGCGAATTTCGCGCCTTTCTCGAAGAAAAGCTCGCTCAACCGGTCGCCGAGGCGCGCGCCGACGCCGGCCTGGCGATCGACGCGGCGCTGACCGCAGCCGGCGCGACGCCGGAACTGGCGCATTCCATCGAGGCCGCCGGGCCCTTCGGCGCCGGCAATCCGGAGCCGATCTTCGCGCTGCCGCGCCATCGCCTCGCCGAGGTTTTCGTCGTCGGCGCCGACCATCTGCGCCTGCGCGTCGTCGCCGGGGATGGCCGAGCGATCGAGGCGATCGCGTTCCGCGCCGTCGGCAAGCCGCTCGGCGAAGCGCTGCTGCGCCTCAAAGGCGCCAACGCGCATCTCGCCGGCGCACTGGCGATCAACCGCTACGGCGGCAGCGAAAAGGCGCAACTGCGGGTCGTCGACGCAGCGGAGGTCGCGGAGTAGCGGAGATCGTCGAACCGAATCGAAAATCTTCGCCGAGCGCTTCGCCTCGTCCGTCAGTGAAGATCGCGGGCGACGTCCGGCCGCTTGCGGGTGGTCGCCCAGTCGAGCGCCTCTTGCGCCAGTTCGGCGAAGGCGCCGGGGAGGCGCGAGACCGACGGGCGCGGCTGCGCGGCGAGCGCCAACCTCGCCGCGGCGAGCAGCAACAGGTCGATCATCGCCTTGGAGATCAGTTCGGCGTCCAGCTTTTCCTCGGCCGCCTGCGCGTCGACCAAGGCAAGAACGTCGCGAATCGCCTCGTCGGCCTCGCGCAATCGCTGGCGCTCGGGCCCCGAAATCGTCAGGACGTCCGAAAGGGTGAGAAGGCGCATGGGCGTCCGGAGGGATCGACTGAGGATGAAGAACCGAGCGTCGCGCCAACGCGTATAAATTGTTTTCCGATGATTGCAACCGATAAGTTGTGCGCTGGCCCTCGGCGCTGTCGCGCCGCTCTTCAATCGGTCGTCCCGCCTTCGAACACGATCTGGTCGGCCCAGCGGGAGGCCTTTCGCCGCTGCGCCGGCGTTCTGACCGTCCAGGCCATGACCGGCAGCCCCTCGAGACGGCGCAGCAGAAACGGCGTCGGGTGCGGCAGGTCGTCGACGCTCCAGGAGAGAAAATCCGGGCGCGTCTCGGGATAGTGCAGGAAGGCGGCGCAGCTCTCTTTCTGCGCGGCTGAGAGCGCCCGCCAATGCCAGCCGCGATAGCTCGCCTGGGCGACGACGCCGAGCGGACCGATTCCGGCGAAGCGCGCGCGCAAATGGGCGATCGGAGCCGGGTCGAAGCTCTTGATCGCGAGCGGGCCGTCGTAGTCCAGCGCCAGCGCGGCGACGCGTTCGGCAAGGCGCATGTCGCCGTCGAAACGGCTCTTCAGCTCGCAGATCAACGGCGTGCGGCCGGCGAGGCGGGCGAGCAATTGCGGAAAGGTCGGCGCGCGCTCTTCGCTATGGCGGAACGGCGCCGCCTGGATTTCGGCGACGGTTTTTTCGCTCAGCGCGCCGCGGGCCCGCGTGAGCCGGCCGAGCGCGTCGTCATGGAACACCATCGCCTCGCCGTCGCGGCTGAGCTGGACGTCGCATTCGATCGCGAAGCCGCTACGGATCGCCGCCTCCGCCGCGCCGAGCGTATTTTCAACCACGCGCTTGGCGGCGTCATGCAGTCCGCGATGAGCGATCGGCCGCGCGACGAGCCAGGCGGGGGCGTTGGCGCTCACGCGCGGGTCTCGAAGATCGCCTCGACTTCGGCGATCGCGCCGAGCGGCAGATGGGCGACGCCGACCGTCGTGCGAGCATGAACCCCCAGCGGGCCGAACACTCCGCACATCAGCGTGGAAGCGCCGTTCATCGCTTTGGGAAGTTCGTCGCAGGCCCCTTCGACGGCGAAAAACCCGCCGAGTCGAACGACCTGCGCGATCCGGTCGAGATCGCCGACCGCGGTTTGCGCTTGGGCGATTAGGTTGAGCGCGCACAGTCGCGCCGCCTCGCACGCGGCGTCGAGCGACGAATGCGGCCCGAGCTTGCCGATATGCGCGGGCGCGATAGCCCCGTCCGCGCCGAACGGCAACTGGCCGGAGACGAACAGCAACGCCCCGACGCGGGTGAAAGGGACATAAGTGGCGACCGGCTTGGCCGGCGGCGGAAGCGTGATCCCCAGTTCTTTGAGACGCTTGGCGACGTGGCTCATGACCGCTCCTTTGCTCGAATGTCGCAGGCGCCGCCGCTGCAAGAGCGCGCGGGCGAGCTTAATAAGCCAAATGCGGCGGCGCGCAACGCCCCGCCCGCGATCGGACTGGCCCGGCGGCGGCCGTTCGCGCTAGAAGGGAGATAGAGCGCGGAAAGCGGGGGAGGACGCGGTGAAGGGCAGGGCGATCGTCGTCACGGGCGGATATGGCGCGCTGGGGCAGGTCGTCGCACAGGCAGCGTCGCGTCGCGGCGCCCGCGTTGCGGCGCTCGGGCGAGCCGCCGCGCCGCCCGCCGGCCTCTCCGAGCGGCTGACGCCGGACGCGCTGTTGCTGGGCGGCGTCGATCTGGCCTCGGCCGAAGACGCGCGCCGGGCCATGGCCGAAGTCAAGGCGAGATTCGGCGGGCTCGATGCGCTCGTCAACGTCGCCGGCGGCTTCGTTTGGGAGACCGTGGACGGCGGCGATCCAACGACCTGGGACCGTCTGTTCGCCATGAACGTGAAAACCGCGTTGAACGCTTCGAAGGCGGCGCTTCCCTATCTGCTGGCGAGCGGCGCCGGTCGGATCGTCAACGTCGGCGCCCTCGCCGCGCTGAAGTCGGGCGCAGGGATGGGCGCCTACGCGGCGAGCAAGGCGGGCGTGCATCGATTGACCGAAAGCCTGGCCGAGGAATTGAAGAACCGGGGCGTCACGGTGAACGCGGTGCTGCCGTCGATCATCGACACGCCGGCCAACCGGGCTCAAATGCCCAATGCCCAGTTCGATCGGTGGGTCGCGCCGGCCGATCTCGCCGCCGTGATCCTGTTTCTGGCGTCGCGCGAAGCTAAGGCCGTCACCGGCGCATTGGTGCCGGTCGTCGGCGGCCTCTAGACGCGTTCGGCGACGGCGTCTCTTTTCGCCCGCGGGCTCGGCGCGAGGCCGTGTCGAAACTGGACCCGATTCGCCTCGACGACGGCTCCGTTCCGCGGCTCGCGGCGGACGAGAGAACCGCCGCGCTTCGCGCCGCGCTTGTTTTTGCCGCCCGGGGCGCTTACGTTCCCAGGCATGATTTTCGCGCGCCGGCGCGATTTACTGCGCTCGGCGCGATTGAGCGGGACGATGGCCATGGGCGGCATGAGCATTTGGCATTGGATGTTGTTCGGAGCGGTGGCGCTGCTGCTGTTCGGCGGCAAGGGCAAGATTTCCGACATCATGGGCGACGTCGCCAAGGGCATCAAGTCGTTCAAGAAGGGGATGGCGGAGGATGATTCCGAGGCCAAGGCGGCGGCGCCGACGCCGCCACAGCGCCTCGAAAATCGCGCCGGCGCGGCGGTCGACGCCAACGAGACGAACAAGGTGAACTGACGCGCCCGGCGCGAGCGCCCGTCGCCGGGCGGGGAGCGCGCTGAGCGCTTTTCCCCAGGGTTTTCGTGTGGGCGGACCGCTTCATGTTCGATTTTGACGTCGGCAAGCTCCTGATCTTCGGCATCGTCGCCCTCGCGGTCATTCCGCCGAAGGATCTGCCGCGCGTCATGCGCACCCTCGGCCAGGCCATCGGCAAGATGCGGCGCATGGCGGCCGAATTCCAGGGCCAGTTCATGGAGGCGATGCGAGAGGCCGATCTCGAAAGCGTGAAGAAGGAACTTACCGCCCTCGACCAGTCCGCCAGGATCGGCGCAGCGTTCGATCCGGCGATGGCGATGCGCCAGGAGATCACCCAGGCCGTCGAGGGGCCCAAGGAGATCGGCCGCTCCGAAGTGACGTTGACCGGCGCACTGGCGGGCGGCGAGCCCGCCGCCCCGGACGCGATCGCGGCTGAGCCGCGGATCGCCGCGCCCGCTCGAGGCCCGGAGCTCGTCGAGCCGCCGAGCGCCGTCGCCTCGGCCTCGCGGGACGCGGCCGAATGACCGCCGAGGACATCGACGCCACGAAGGCGCCGCTGATGGATCATCTCATCGAGCTGCGCATGCGCCTGATCCGCGCGCTCTATGCGTTCTTCGCCGCGTTTCTGCTGTGCTTCTTCTTTTCGCGCTCGATCTACAACGTCCTCACCGAGCCCTACGTGCGCGTCGTCGGCGCCGAGAAGGCGACGCTGATCGCGACGCATTTCCTCGAACAATTCTACACCAACATCCGCCTCAGCATGTTCGGCGCCGGCGTCATCGCCTTCCCGATCATCGCCGTGGAGATTTACAAATTCGTCGCGCCGGGGCTTTACAAGAACGAGCGCCAGGCGTTCTTGCCCTATCTCATCGCGACGCCGATCTTCTTCCTCGGCGGGGCGCTGCTCGTTTATTTCGTCGTGATGCCGCTGCTGATCCGGTTTTCCGTTTCCCTGCAGCAGGTCAACACGCCGGGCGAAGCGACGATCGAACTGTTGCCGAAGGTGAGCGAATATCTGTCGCTGATCATGACGCTGATCTTCGCCTTCGGGGTGGCGTTCCAATTGCCGGTCGTGCTGACGCTGCTCGGCCAAGCCGGCATCGTCAGTTCCAAGTATCTTTCTTCAATGCGGCGCTACGCCATCGTCGCGGTGACCGGAATGGCGGCGATCCTGACGCCGCCCGATCTCATCAGCATGGTGTCGCTGGCGTTGCCGATGCTGCTGCTCTACGAAGGCTCGGTGATCGCGGTGCGCATGGTCGAGAGGCGCCGCGAAGCGGCGG